>Ga0208565_1000260_pt1 | contig 42982 bp, 41 predicted proteins | sample Sb_taG_7_FD_187706 | JGI IMG/M metagenome (GOLD analysis project Ga0208565, IMG submission 187706) | Peat soil microbial communities from Weissenstadt, Germany - Sb_50d_2_FS metaG (SPAdes) (version 2) | ecosystem: Environmental > Terrestrial > Soil > Wetlands > Peat | place: Germany... | reverse complement strand
CGTCGGCGGCGTGGGCCGCGGCGGGTGCCGCCGCACGGATGCTGCACGACGCGCCGCTGCCGCCATGGCCCGGCCGGAGCCTCGACGAGATCGCATCGCAGCTCGACGGCGAATGCGAGTGGCTCGTCACGAACGGCGTCCTTCCCGCCGACGTGGTCACGCGCAACCGCCGGGTTGCCGAGGCTGCGCTCCGGCCGTGGACACCGGTGTTCACGCACGGCGACCTGCAGGTCGCCCACGTGTTCGTCGACGGTGACGAGATCAGCGGCGTGGTCGACTGGTCCGAGGCGGGCCAGGGCGATGCCCTGTACGACCTCGCCAGCTTGACGCTCGGGCACGAGGAGCACCTTGGCGACGTCGTCGCCGGCTACGGCACCGACGTCGACCTCGACGTGATCCGCGCGTGGTGGTCGTTGCGAAGCCTGCGGGCCGTCCGCTGGCTGGTCGAGCACGGCTTCGACCCGTCCTCGCCAGGCTGCGAGGTCGACGTGCTGAGATCCCGGCTGTGAGGCTGCACGAGCCCGACGGCCACGAGTGCCGTTCTGCCGCATCGAGCGGGCCATCTCCTGAAGCGCGTCGTCTTCCGGACCGGCGAGGTCATGGTCCTCGAAGATCCCGGGCAGCCGGTCGGCGACATCGGAACCCGGCGCACGGCTCGAGTCGAAGATGCACCTCAGCTGAGGACCAGCAGTGCGTATGGCTCTCATCCGGGCTTGTGGCCGGGACTCGAGCATGCGCCTACCGGTCCCGGACGGCTTAGCACGCTGCTGGCGTCGGTAGCGGTCCCGACGACGAGATGCGTCAATCGGCAACGCTGCGCCTGTGAGTCAAGGCATGACTTTCGACGAGCTTGTCGCGTCACGTCGTCAGATCGACGGCCAGCGCGACAAGGGAAAGCACCCACCGAACTTCCACTTCAGATCGAAGCCGTTCCTGCACTTCCACAACGGTCCCGACCGGACCTACGCCGACGTCCGGTTCGGCGGGGACTTCGAGCCGGTCACCGGATCAACGCCGAAGCAACGAGAGGTTCTGCTGGAGCAGGTGAAGGCGCACGTCACCGCAGAGCTCGCGTCCCGACAGCGGAAGCGCGGGTAGGGGCGAAAGAACGGACAGAACGGCGGATCTCGCGCGCCGCATTTCGGGCCGGCCGCCACTATCCGTGACGCGAGCCAGGTAGCAATGCGCAGACCGGGAGCCGCGACGGCGAGAATCCCGGCGCCAGCGTGAGCACGGCGGGGGCGCCCAGCGAACAGGCGCCAGCAACGGCGGCCGCTCATCGCGAGTGTCGTCAGGCGCTCATGGCCAACGGCGCATAACAGACTGCCCTGCAAGACGGCGGCTCCGGATGTAGTCCCTGATCGCCGCGTATGAGGCGTCGGAGTCGTACTGGTCGGTCACGGTGGTCCAGATCTCCCAGACGGTGAGGGGTTCGCCGGCGAGTTTGTCCAGGACATCCTGGACGGGGCTGATAGCTGGTGCTGGCCGGGTTCCCCGTTTGCGCGGCGGCGGCCCGGCAGGCTCGGCGAGTGCCTGGCGGACCATGCGGCGGTGAACGTGGTGGTGGCCGGCGATCTGCCGGATGGACATGCCGCGGGCGGCGTCGCCGCGGCGGGGACGTCGGGGTTGCGGACGTAGACCTGCAGCAGGCTCGGGCGGAGGTGGTTGGCCTGGGCCAGGCGCCGGATATAGGACTCGATGGTTTCCCCGGCGGCGGGGCGGACGCGGATGGGCAGCGGCGGCGGGAGCGGCCCGTCGTCAGGTGTCACCACGGAGTGCCCCGGGGCGGCGTCGGCCAGTGTCGGCGGTCTCGGATGCGATGTCGACGCCGATGGAGTCGAGGGCGGCGCGGGTGATCTTCTCGGTGCCGTCGAGAACGGACTGAATCGCGGCGCCGCGGATCAGGCGGAGCAGGCTGCCGATCATGCCGCCGGTGCGGCGGTGCAGGTACTCCTCAAGCCCGGCCAGGACGCCGGGCTGGTGGCGGTGCAGGCGGAGGCTGTCTTCCAGGGCGGAGATCAGCCCGGTCCAGTACTCGCCGCGGGGAAACGCGCTGGTCCTGACCATGCCGAAGCGCCCGGCGATCTGCTCGCCGCGGGTGCCGGACAGCAGCCCGTTGCGCTCGACGTCGATGCCGGCGTAATCCTGTTGACTGAACTACCGGAGTCATTTTCCCAGTTCAGATGACGTGACGATCGGCCGGTGGTTACTGTCCCGGCTCATGACTGAACAGGATGGTTCGTCCCGGAATCTGGCCCGGCTGGTTGTCCCTGCAGTGGGCTCGCTTGCCGCGACGGCGGATCCGTGGGAGCCATACCGTCTGCTCGACGCTGATGGCGTCGTGGTGGACCCGGTCGCGTCGTATTTCCGCGACCTTCAGGCGTCCGGGAGGTCGACGGCGACATGGCGGTCGTATGGCATGGACCTCTTGCGTTGGTTCAGGTTCACCTGGGCGGTCGACGTGCCGTGGTCGCAGGCCACCCGGGTGGAGGCCCGTGACTTCAGCTGCTGGATCCAGGCCACCCGGAAACGCCGCCCGGTATCGGCGTCGGCCGGCGGCGGGGGATCTCCGGGTGCGCCGAACCCGGTGACGGGCAAGCCGTCGCCGGGCCGGACTTATGCGGCGGCCACGGTGGCCCATAGCGCCAGGCTGGAAGACCTGTGCGAGACGGTTCCGGACAGCCCCGTGGCGACCCGGGCGTTCCGCCGGATCACCGCGATCATGGCCGCCAAGGGCGGCCTGGTCGCCGACATCACCGCCGGCGACTGTCTGCAGGCCCTGTACCTGATGAACGGGATGCTCGACCGAGGCGCCGACAGGAACGCGTACTTCTACCAGCTGATGCATGCCACCGGAGTCTTCCCCGCCGATGCCCCGGCGAGCGTGCGCACGTCCCTGGCCCGCGGGCAGCTCGCGCCCGGGCAGATGATCGACCGGTACGACATCGCCTGCCGCCCGGTCCGCGACCTGCTGGTGGACTACCTGAGGGAACGCCAGCCGTCCGTCGACTACGACACCCTGCGGAACCTCGCGCAACGGCTCGGATCGGTGTTCTGGCGGGACCTGGAGCTCCACCACCCCGGCATCGACTCGTTGCACCTTCCCCCGGATGTCGCCGCCGAGTGGAAACAGCGGTCGCTGACGACCACCGTCGCGGGCAAGACGCAGATGCGGGCCACCGGGCTGGAAGTGCTGACGGTCGTGCGGGCCTTCTACCTCGACATCGCCGAATGGGCGCTGGAGGATCCAGCACGATGGGGACCGTGGGCCGCTCCCTGCCCCGTCCGCGGCGATGAGCCGTCCCGCCGGAAGGAACTGTCCCGCCGCAAGGCGAGGATGGACCAGCGGACCCGGGAACGGCTCCCGGTCCTTCCCGCCCTCGTCGCCTCGGCCGACGCGCAGCGCAGGGCATCCGGGGAACGCCTCGAGGCCGCCATGGCGGCCATCCATGAGCATTCGGTGCCCACTCCTGCGGGTCGAGCCGGGTCAGCGGCAGCGGCTCGCGGACATCTGCGGCAACCTGACCGCCCGCATCGCCGAAGCCCGGCGGGAAGGCCGGCTCGGCGAAGCCGAGGGCCTCAAAGTCAGCCTCGCGGCCGCAGAAGCCAGGCTCACCCAGGTCGACGGGCTCATCGCCCGCCGACGCGATGCGGTCAGCCTGGGCATGCCCTCTTTCCCCGACATCGCCGGCCGCACCGCAGCCCCCGCCAAGGAGACGGAATGACCTCGCCCGCCACGCTCGCCGCCGGACTGCGCGCCCACGCTCAGGGTCTGTACTGTCTCGAAGCTGCACCCGCCATCCGCCGCGCATCCGGAAAATCATCATGAGCAGGTAATACTCATGATCGTTTTGGTTCAGTGAAGACTCAACGGGCCGGGCCGGCAACCTGGCGGCGCGCGAGGATGATTCCCCCCAGCCTGCTCTCGGCTGAGGTGAGAGTCCTGCATGTCTCGACGGCGAAGCCAGCGTCGTTGAGCCACGCAGTCATCTGGTCGTGCCGCCGACGATGGACATAGACCTTCATTGGGTGCCCGCCATAGCCCTGGGTCTTCAGCTGCGACTCATCACCGACGTGGAAGCTGAGCAGCAGCGGCCCGCCGGGGCGAAGTACCCGCCGGAAGTGCGCGAGGACCGGGCTGATCTCGTCGTCGGGGACGTGGATCAGCGAGTACCAGGCGACCAGGCCGGTCATCGAGGCATCGGCAAGGGCTAGGTCCGTCATGGAGCCGAGAGCGAACCGGATACCGGGGTGGTCGCGTCGTGCCACTTCGATCATCCCGGATGACAGGTCGATCCCGAACGCGTCCACGCCCAGCTGGCGCAGGTGGGCCGTGATCCTCCCCGGCCCGCATCCCACGTCCGCGACGGTCCCTCCGCCCTGGGCGCGCACCATGTCCGCGAACATCGCCAGGACCGCGCGCTCCTCGGGCGTTTCATCCAGCAGGTGACGAGTCAGGTCCGCATAGCTGTCAGCGACGGCGTCGTAAGACGCCCGCGCATCGTCCAGCCAGCCGTCAGTGCTCGGTCCCATTTCCACGACCGCAGGCTACTCCACAGCCCAAATGGGCCAACCTCTAAGTCCAGAGAAGACAACACCAACATCCAGCTCCTGACCACAGTCATCCGCCGAGCATCCGAGAATTGTTCTGAACAGCAGATATTCATGATTATCTTTAGTTTAGAGAAATCGAAGGTGGCGGGGATCCGCTCAGAGAAGTACTTGAGCATGTCCGATGCCTCGGCGCCGGGGCGAGTGGCGAGGCTGACGTTATGGATCTCGTCGACCGCGACCAAGCCGGCGCGGGTGTCAGTGCAGACCCCGCAGACGGCCTCGACGATGTCGGTCAGGTTCGCCCGGCGGATGACCGGCAGGCCGAGGAACCGGGCGAACTCGACGGCGATCATCTTCGCGGTCGCGGCCGGCGGGACGGTGATGTAGATGACCGGGATGTCGCCGCCGGAGCGGGGATGGCGCTGGCGGTGGATGACTTCGAGGGTCTTGCCGAGCTGGGTGATCGCGGTGGTCTTGCCGGTGCGGGCCGGGCCGGACAGGATCAGGCCGCACCGGCCGGAGTCGGCGTTGCGGTTGAGGTAGGACAGCCGGCGTCCCTCGGTGATGACCTTGCGGATGACCAGGGTCGCGACGACCAGCAGCCGGGAGTGGTGGTTGAGCCTGGCCTCGTCATAGGCCAGCCGGCTGGCATCGCCGAGCCGCCGCCACTGCCGGTCGGGCAGCAGCTCCGGCGGGGCCGGCTCCTCGTCGACGAACCGCCGCCAGCCGGCCAGGACGGTGAGCTGCCGGTGCCGCGACTCATCGTCGGTGCCGCCAGCGGGCGCGGCACTGACGGCGGGCACGCTCACCAGCGCTTCTTCGCTTCCTCGTGGGCATTGAAGATTCCCAGCGGGATCACCTTTGCAACTGGCCCGCCGCCGTCTTGCTGCGGTGTTTCCGGGGCGTCCCCGGCGGCGGCGGGGGGCACGGGGCCGGCGGGCGTTCTGCTGACTGCTGCCGTGACGGCGCGCGTGCGGGCGGCGGCCCGCCGGTCACGGGCTGAAGGCCGCCGCCGTGGCCGGGCCGTGCCCGCGCCGTCTGTCCCGAGGTCGCCTGGCGGGCCGTGGTAGGCGCGGCGCAGCAGGTCGTCGACGGCCTGCGCGCGTTCCAGCTCGCTGGCATCGCCTCGCCCCTGTTCGGCCAGCCGCCCTGAGACGTGGTCCCAGGCCAGTTCCCCGAACGGGAACGGGACTTTCCCCAGGTACTTCCACGGGCAGGTGATCCAGCCGCCGGGCCCGCGGACGAACACCCTGGACACGTCATACGGGTCGTGGCGGACCTCCCACAGTCCCTTCCGGGCAGTGACGCCGGACTTCTGCTGCCTGATCGGGTTCAGCTCTGCAACGTCGTAGGTCCGGTGGCTGATCTTGATGCCGTAGGCGTTGACGGCCCGCCAGACCGCGGGCAGCAGCTCGATATGGTCCTCGCCGCTGAGCGGGACCGGCACGTACCCGGCCGTCTCGATCAGCGCGGCGTACTTCTGGTTCGGCGAGAACGTCCGCTGCGGGTGCAGCGGGTCCCGCAGCCCGTCGTGCGCCCTGTTCTGCCGAGATGAGCCATTCGTCCAGGAGATCCTGCATCTGCATCAGGGACCACAGCGGCTGCCCCTCGACGCGGCGGCCCCGCCGGTCGGCGCTGCGGCCGAGGTAGCCGGCGGCGAACTGGCAGAACTGCGTACCCAGCGTGGAGAACATCTTCTCGATGTGCGGCTTGTCCGACCCGGTTGCCAGGTGCGCCGGCTGGATGCTGATGCCCAGGTGCCGGCAGGAGGAGCGGAAGTTGTCCGAGACGAACACCGCCCCGTGGTCGATGACGATGGTGTCCGGCACGATCACCGGCCGGGCCGCGGCGTGCCTCAGCCGCTCGTCGATGCTCAGCAGGCGGTCGTAGGGCAGGGCCGAGTGCGCCATCGTCAGGCTCTCCGGCCACCCGGGCCGCATCGGCTCGGGCGTGAGCGCGCGGGCCAGCAGCACGCTGGCGTCCACCGACCGGGTCGAGGGCCGCAGCACCGCCGCGGACGCCGTCCGCGTGGCCACGTCGATAATCCCGGTCAGCTGCACCCGCCCCGGAACGCCGTCGTCCAGCAGCACCATGATGTCCAGTGGCGTGGAGTCGATCTCCATCAGCTCGCCCGGCGCGGCCGGGTGAGCTTGGGAGAACATCCGCTGCGGCCGTCCTGCCAGGCCCCGGCGGGTGACTGCGGACCCGGTCGTGTGGCGGCCCGCCGACAGCCGGGAGAATAGCCGGAACATGGTGGCCCGCGACGGCTCCGTGCCGGCCTGGCCCCGCTCGGCCAGGATCTGCCGGGTGCGCCAGACGATGAACGTCGCCGTCCGCGACGAATCGTCGGTCGCCTCGGCGATCGCCTGCTCCATCGCCCCGGCGACTGCTGGATCGGCCCGGCCGGCCGGGCTGCGGCGCTGCGTCACCCGCCGGTCCACCAGCCCGGGCAGGCCCTCAGCCTGCCACCGCTGGCGCCGGTGCTTGACCGTGGAGGCTGAAACCGGCCTGCCCGACGCGGACAGCTCGGCGGCCTTGGCCTGCTCGCGCTCGCGCAGGCTGGTGCGCTCCACGTCATATTCCGGTCGCGGCGGGGTCCCGGCGGGCATGTCAGGGCGGGTGCCGTCCACGACCTCGATGATGTGGTCTTCCCACCACCGCGCCCGCTCGACCACCTCCGGCGGCAGCCCGGCCAGCCCGATCTGCGGACCCGGTCGGGCGCCCGCCGACCGCAGCTGCAGGCGGGCTGCGGGCGGCGGCCTTGGATGCGATGTCAGGGTCGGCACAGGCAGAATTCGTTGCCCTCGGGATCGGCCTCATTTTGCCGCGGATAGGGCGGGCAATAGCTGCACTGGTGGCCAGGCCGGGTCTACTTCCTGACGCTTCTTGAACCCCTCGCGGGGACAACCGGACTCTGGCCCTTACCGCCAGGTCGACCAGCTATCGCAACGTTAGCCGAGCCAACCTCGAAGCTCGACAGCTTTTCCGCTCATGCCGCATGGCGCGCGCCCGGTCAGGCTCACGTAGCGGCCCGTCGTGCGCGGTCGAGATCGACAAGCCCCCCAGCGAGCGGCGTCCTTCATGATGGCCACGGTAGGCACATACCAGGTGAGCGGCCAACATGACTACCGCCAGCGGCAGCCCCGGGCCGGCCGCTGAAGCCCCGATCGCCTCTGACGCCGGTGACATGAGCCTGAGCGGCCGCCGGGTGTACTGTTCTGCCGCGGATCGCGCGACTGATGATCTGTGACCGTCGCGGCCTGGCGGGAATGCCGAGCCCAGGCAGTGTCTGCTACCCAGCGCCGAGCCACCTGGCACCATTGGATTGCACGACAGTAAGTGAGTCTTACAAAAACGCCGGCGCAAGACAGAAGGGGATGCACGTGCAGCTCGAGAATAAGAATGCCATTGTGTACGGAGCGGCAGGCTCAATGGGCGGTGCGGTAGCCCGCGCGTTCGCGCGGGAAGGCGCACGCGTGTTCCTGGCCGGCCGTACCCTCGCCAGACTGGACGAGGTGGCCGGCGAGATCCGCTCCAGCGGGGGTGCGGCCGAGACGGCGCAGGTCGACGCGATGGATCAGCTCGCGGTCGGATCGCACGCGGACCAGGTGGCCACAACGGCCGGGAGCATCGACATTTCCTTCAACGCGATCAGCATCAGAGCCGTGCAGGGCATACCCCTGGTCGACATGCCGCTCGAGGACTTCATGGCCCCGGTCACCGACGCATGCCGCACCCACTTCGTGACCGCCACCACCGCTGCGCGGCACATGACCGCGCAGGGCTCGGGCGTGATCGTACTGTTGTCGGCGACGTCTGCGCAGGAGTCCCGCCATCAGATGGGCGGCTTCAGCCTGGCGTGCGCGGGCATCGAGGCCCTGACCCGCAGCCTGGCCGGCGAGGTCGGCCGCCAGGGCGTACGGGTCGTGGGGCTCCGGCCGAACTTCACCCCCGAGACCTATCCCGGCGTCTCCGATGAGGACGTGTCGTCCCTGGTGAAGGACACACTGCTCGGACGCCTGCCCCGGCTGGCCGAGGTGGCCGGCACCGCCGTGTACCTGGCATCGGCAGCGGCCGGTGCCATGACCGGCGCGGTCATCAACCTCAGCTGCGGAGCCATCATCGACTGATGTCCTCCCACGGCCCCGGCTCGCGGGCGGCGGGCCCGGCCATCGCGTTCAAGCTCATCGAGCCGGCGCAAGACCGCTGGCGGGCCGTCCGCAGGCGCCCCGGCCATGCCCTCCCCAGGCATCGAAGCCTGGCCCTGACCCTCCTCGCACCGTCCGCTCATACCGCATACAGCGCGCGCCTGGTCAAGCACGATGCCGCCTTGCCAGCCGCGGAGCCAGAACGCTGCACTACTGGGCGACCGCCGCCTCCAACGGGTCGCTCGCGCTGGCGGCCGAGGCTGGTCTCGGCTACGTCGGTTGCCAGCATCACGCTATGTGACGGACGGCGTCAGGGAGAACGATCGCCGAGCCGCGGGATATGGCTCGTTCTGGGCGGCATAGCAGACGACGAATGATGTGCCGTGCATCCGCCCGAGTGGTCATTCTTGGTCGCCTCGACCTGACCATGCGCCGGGCCGTCAGCACGTGCGGGCGCATCGTCAGCAGGTGAGGTTAATGTGGTCGGATGGCTGATTTCATCCATGCCGATCTGCGGGGCTCCCGGTTCGAGCGCGCTGACCTCGGCGGCGCTCAGTTCCGCGCCGTCAACCTGAGCGGCGCCCGGTTCCGCGGCGTTGACCTGAGCGGGGTCGTGATGCGGGGCGCCGAGCTGGTCGGCGTCGACATCTACGGCGAGATCGTGAACCTGACGGTCAACCCGTCCTGAGCTGCTGAAATGCCGTCTCCATACAGCAAAGTCGTGGAACGACTGCTCGTTCCACGACGGCCTTCCTACACGGCCTTGTGCACGGCCCTGGACGGGCCCGCCATGGTGACGCTGGGCGAGCGCTCGGTGGTTGTCCTGCCGACACAATCCCTTGGCCAGGGCGAGACGGCGAGTCATCAGGCTTGCGATCACCGTGCTGCCCCGCGACCGGCACTGCCGCCCGCGCGCAGCCAGAACACCGCCGGGTCGCCAGAGCGGCCACTCGGACCAGAGTGTGGTAACCCAATTCCTTCGAGAAACGGGCCGCCTTTCATTGCGGCACGCCGTAAGATCGCCAATTATTCTAAAGGTGCCGGGCTCCGTAAATAACCCTCATGATATTCATCATACCGCGCTGATTACATATCTCCCGGGCCGACCTCATCCCAAAGCCCGGCTGTGCCAGACCGCTGGCTTCGGCGGAAGGGCGCAAGGCAACCGAGTCGCCTGCTGCCGCACGGCACGACCAGAGTCCAGTTCTGCGGATCACCCGCCCATAAGAATGTACAGAATGTCGAATCCGGGCATCGGGGGCGCGGCCAGGTCGACGTTCTGCTGGATGACCGGCCGCACCGGCCGACGGGTGCCCGCCTGGTCCAGGGCGCGCCGGTTCAGGCCGGCAAGCTCACCGGCGCAGGCCCACGGCGAGACCAGCCACCACAGCGCGGCAAACTGGTCATGTTCTACCCCGGCCAGAAAGGTGATGATCTGCCACAGCGGCCTCGGCGGCAATCCCGGCGATTCCGTCACCAGGACCTCCTCCATCCACGGCCTGTAAACCTGCGCGATCGACTCAGCGGCACCGCGCTCCCTTATCGCGGCTGATACACGCGTCGATTCGGAACCGCCAGCCACGGCTAGCCGTTGCGGACACGTACCGTGGTCAGCGTGACCGAGATTCTCCGCCGCTTCCAGGCTGAGCTGCCGGTGCCGGTGGCTGCCGAACTCAGGCGGCTGCGGGCCGAGAACGCCCGGTTGCTGCGCCTGCTCAAGCTGGCTCCCGGGGAGGCCGCACCGCCAGGACCGGCCCAGGCCGGGTTCTTCGAGGCACCGCCAGGCCCGGTGCACGCCGACTCGCCGCCAGGAGAGAAGGTGGCGTTCTTCGGCGCGCTCTTCGCGGCGCGCACCGACATCTACGCGGTCCGCTACGACAACCGCCGCACCGGCAAAGCAGGGTGGGTGCCGGCGGTACGCGGCGGATGGCGCAAGGGCGTCCCGTACGCGGAGCGGGATTACCTGCCGCTGACGGCCGACGTGCTGGCCGCGCACCTGTCCGGCAAGATGCACGTCGGCTTGTATCCGCTGCTGGACGGCGACCGGTGCTGGTGGCTAGCCGCCGACTTCGACGGGCCGGAAGCGATGTTCGACGGGCTGATGTACCTGAAGGCTGCCAGGGCACTCCAGGTTCCCGCGGCGCTGGAGGTATCTCGATCCGGCGTGGGCGCCCACGCGTGGGTGTTCTTCACCGCCCCAGTCCCGGCAGAGACAGCCCGGCGCCTGGGTACCGGGCTGCTGCGCGAGGCGATGGCGCTTCGCGGGCGGATGAACCTGGCCAGTTACGACCGGCTGTTCCCATCCCAGGATCTCCTCCCGGCCGGAGGCGTCGGCAACCTGATCGCCGCACCCCTGTTCAAGCCGGACCGGGACAACGGCAGAACCGTCTTCCTGGACCCGGGGACGATGGAGAAGCACAAGGACCAGTGGGCCTGCCTGTCGACGCTGGGGCGGATGACCCCGCGGGAGGTCACGCGGGCCGCCGAGAAGGCAGGCCGGGTACTGGTCGGGTCAGAGGTGAAGCGGCTGGGCACGGCGGTGTCCTCGGCGACGCGGCCAGCCGTCGCGCCGGTCATCCACGCCCGGCTCGGGGCCGGGATCCGGGTGGAGCAGGCGGAACTGACGCCCGGCCTTTGCGCGACGCTGCGGCACGCGGCCTCGATGCGCAATCCGCTGTTCTACGAGCGGCAGCGCATCCGAGCCTCCACCTGGGACATCCCCCGGTTCCTGCACAGCTTCGATGAGACCATCGACGGCGGCCTGACCCTCCCCCGCGGTCTGATCGGCACCGTCAGGGCCCTGACCGAGGAGGCAGGCAGCAGGCTGGAAGTCAGAGACGAGCGATCAGCAGGGACCGAGCAGGCATTCACTTTCAGCGGCACGTTGACCAGCGTCCAGCGGCAGGCCGCCGACGAGCTAACCCGCCACGAGCAGGGTGTTCTGGTCGCGCCGCCAGGCTCAGGCAAGACGGTCGTCGCCTGCGCAGTGATCGCGGCACACGCCACGTCGACGCTCATCCTGGTTGACCGCAAGGCCCTGGCTGACCAGTGGCGGGCCCGCGTCAGCGAGTTCCTCGGCATCAAGCCCGGTCAGCTCGGCGGCGGCCGGGCGAAGCTCCGGGGGTCCGTCGACGTCGCCACCTTGCAGACGCTGGCCCGGCGCGCCGACGTCGCCGAGCTGACAGCAGGCTACGGCCTGGTTGTTGCTGACGAATGCCACCACGTCCCGGCCGCGGCCTTCGAGGATGCCGTCAGGCAGATCCCGGCTCGCCGCTGGCTCGGTCTCACCGCCACCCCGTACCGGCGCGACAAGCTGGACGACCTCATGGCCTGGCAGGTCGGGGAGATCCGGCACACCATTACGCACCCGCGCGAGCGAGACAAGACCACGGGCGGCACCGAGGAACTAGCCCTGCCCGATATCGCGGCCGCCAGGCCGGTTCCGGTGCTGCGCGTGCACCTGACTGCCTACCGTTACGCCGGCGACGGCGACCCGCAAGCGCCCGGCGGGATGGCCGCGATCTACCGCGACCTGGCAGCCGACGACGACCGCACCCGCCAGATCACCGCCGACGTGGCAGCAGCTCTGGCCAGGGACCGCCACTGCCTGGTGCTTACCCTGTGGATCGCGCACCTGGAGAAACTCGCGGACGGCCTGAGGCGGATGGGCCACGACCCGGTCGTGCTGCGCGGCGGCATGGGCGCCAAGAACCGCTCCGCTGCCCTGGCCCGCCTTCAGCCGCTGCCAGGCCGCCCGCCGCTGCTGGTGGTGGCCACCGGGCCATATGCCGGGGAGGGCTTCGACTGCCCGGTACTCGACACCCTCTTCCTCGCCGCGCCGGTCAGGTGGAAAGGACGGCTCGTTCAGTACGCCGGGCGGATCCTGCGACCCTACCCTGGCAAGGCGACCGCCGAGATCCACGACTACCACGACGTTGCCACCGGCGTGCTCGCCGCAACAATGGCCGGGCGCGCCCCCGGATACACCAGCCTCGGCTTCCCCGACCCCCGGCGCATCACGCCGACCCCAAGTGCCACAATCGGCCTCGGATCGTTGCCGTTAACCGCCGCGTCTGACGTGACGCCTGTGACTGCGCGAGGTTGAGCTGGCCTGATTCTCAGGCGGCACGACGGCAGCCCGGGCCCCGTCACTGCCGCGGCTGCATCGCTGCGCTCTTACCGGGCAACCCGCGCCGGACTCAGACCTGCTCGCTGATATCGACGCCTGCCGCGAGAGGTGCTCAGGCACGCTATCCGCGCGACATGGCGTTCGCCGCGTACTGGACACTGCTATCCGCACGTCAAGCCTGCTGTCAGCTCCGCCGTTGCGCTGCAAGCGGTGACTGAAGTCTGGTGCGAGCCGTGGCTGGCTCAGTCGGCGGGGAGCAAGGTCAGCCGCTCACCTTTCGGCAGGTGCCGGGGGGCGACCACAAGAAGGTCCCGCCGGTCAAGGGCCGCGACCTCGCGCTGGTCGAGGCGCTCGGCCAGCGCGACTATGCAGGCATCCACGACCTGCAGGCGCAGGGACGCGTAGGTAGCCAGCAGCTCAGCCTTCCGCCGGTAGTCATGCGGGGTGGCCTCGATGACCCGCGGCTCATCGGCGGCGATCGCGGCACAGAACTCGGCCGCCAGCTCAGGCCGGCCCTGGCGCTGCGGGTCAGCCAGCAGATGGCAGATCTCGGTGACCGTAAGTGACGGAACGACCAGGCGGGACCAATGCTCCGCCAAGAACGCGGCACAGCGGACGTGGTCACGGTCAGCGGCATTGAACGCCGCGACCAGCGGCCCGGTGTCGCACAAGATCATGCTGACGCGGCCCCGGCAGCGTCGTCGCGATCGGGATAGGTCAGGTACTTGTCGTGGTTACGGCCAAGGTCAGCCGGGCCATGCAGGCGCCGACCAGCGCTGACAGATGCTCGGGCAGGGCCAGAGCATCGTCTCGCCCGGCCGCCTGCTCGCTCACCGGCACATCGTCGCCCATACCCGCAATGTAGAGGCCGGTACATGCCAACATGGTGCAGACGCGCGACGGCCCGCGAACTGGAACGACGTCACGGCCGCGGCAACCTTCTGCTGCTGCAAGGACGCGCCCGCCTCACCGCTGACTTCGTCCACTTCGCGGACCCGCACTCATAGCGTCAGTACTGAGCCGAAACTGGCGGTGGTACTGGCAACGTACGCGGCTATTCAGCCGGTCCACATCGTCGAGACCAGCAGCACCGTAACTGACCTGGGAGCCGTTGCCGCCGCTCCCTGCCGGGCGTCGCTGTCCCGCAGCCAGACAGGGTGACCAGAACGCGCCCGCCCGCACCAGACGAGATCCCCGTCTTCCAATGCACCCCCGCCGCCGAGCTCGGCGTCCTAGTCCTCGGTGTGCTTGCGTCACGGCGGAATTCGACCACATCAGGAACCCGTGACACGCCATGGCCGCTGTTTCCGCAGAAGCATGTCTCGTGGTTTACGACGGCTCTATAAAGTCGCGCTTAGAAGTACTGCGTTCCCAGTCATCCAGGGATACGAGAGGCACAGGCCATGACGACTGCGGCGCGTGACCGGCTGGCCCGGACGTTGCGCGGCGACACGCAGACCGCGTTCAGCATGGAGCTGGCGGCGAGGACGGACGACCTGAGCCTGGAGGTCGAGGGCTTCGGACCCGTCAAGTTCCCGGTGACGCCCGCGCGGGCCCGCAAGCTCCTCGGCCTCGGCCTGCCGGCCAGGTTCGGCCGCGGCGAGGAGACGCTGACCGACCCGGACGTCCGCGACACGTGGGAGATCCCGAAACACCTCGTCCGCGCCGAGTGGAACGACGGCATGCTGGAGGTCATCCTCGCGACGGTAAAAGAAGAGCTAGGACTACCGAACGCTGCCGAACTAACGGCCGACCTTCATTCCCTCCTGGTCTACGAGCCGAACCAGTTCTTCCTCGCCCACCAAGACTCCGAGAAAGACGACTCGATGATCGGCACCTTGGTGGTGACGCTGCCGTCCAGTTACACCGGCGGCGAGCTGATGGTGGGGCATAACGAGGAGTGGAAGGCCTACCAGGGGTCGAAGACGGCGCTGTCGCTGGTTGCCTTCTACGCTGACTGTCGGCACGAGGTTCTCAAGGTGCAGTCGGGGTACCGGATCACGCTTACTTATAACCTGCTGCTGCATGGGGACACCAGCCGTCCGGAGGGCGATGAGGGAACTGTCACCGAACTGGCGGGCCTCCTCCGTGAGCACTTCAGCACGCCGGGGTCCAGCTATTACGGCGGACCTGCGACCGACCCGCCGAACAGGCTCGTCTACCTCCTCGACCACGAGTACACCCCGCGTGCGCTGAGCTGGACCCGGCTGAAGGGCGCCGACGCCAGCCGCGTGTCCCTGTTGCGGATCGCGGCCGAGCGGGTAGGGTGCGAAGCCGTCCTCGCGCTCGCCGATATCAAGACGACGCACAGCGCGTTTCCGGCAGATGAAGGCTACGGATACCGACGACGCCGGGACTGGTACGACGATGACGAGTACTCCGGCGGCTCCAGCGGCAGCGAACGCGAGTACGACATTCAGGAGCTGATCGACTCCGACATCACGCTCACGCACTGGACTGGACCGGAGGGCACCCGGCTCGAAGAGACCTCGCTGTCCGTGGACGGTGATGAGGTGTGCGCGTCCACCGAGGCTGGCGACCTCAAGCCCTACTCCTCAGAGTACGAGGGCTACATGGGCAACTGGGGCAACACGCTGGACCGCTGGTACCGCCGGACGGCGGTCGTCGTGTGGCCCCGCGAGCAGGCCTTCGCGAATCGTGCCGAAACCTCGCCAGCCTGGGCTCTTGATGAGCTCGCCGCGATGGCGTCATCAGGCGACGTGCCGGGCGCCCGGGCCGCCACAGCGACTCTCGCGCCGTTCTGGGACAGCGCTCTGCACGCACGGACGCCGGAGGATAGGGGCAGGATCTCCGGGCTGTTCGGCAAAGCGCTGCGGGCGGCGAACGCCGTGACTGACGCGGCGACCGCAGCGACGCTGCTGCGTCCGTTCCGCGTTGAGAACCTGACAGGTGCCTACGTCGACTCGTTCGGAAAGGTCGTCAGCAGCTACGGCCAGCAGTGGACGGCGGAACTACTGCGGACGTGGTTCGGTGGGGAGCCGACGTGGGCATACGGCGGCGGACAGGAACGGCCGCAGTGGGTGGCGGACTGGCTTCCCGGCCTGTGCGCGGGGCTAGACGCTGCGCACGGCGCCGGCACGGTGGCCGCGCAGCAGCTGCTTGACCTGGCATGGGAGTGGACCGGCAAGGACATCGGCACGGGACTCGCGTCGTCGTCGCCCAGCTACCGCGACAAGAAACTCAGCGACCTGGGTAAACCGCTCGCCTCGGTGCTGACGGCCACCGCCGCGATTGGAGCAGCTAGCACACGGGATATAGTATCCCGATATATCCGGCAGCAGGAGGATGCGGTGACCGCGCTGGAGATGTCCGCGCTGCGGGCCGCCGCGGAGCTGCCCCGGGACGGCACACGCGACGACGCTGGCTTCGGCGAACTGGCCGCCGACTGCGCGGCACGACTCCGCGCCCGGCTCGCCCGCCCGCGGCGCGCGTCCGGCGACTGGTCGATCGAACTGCCCGCAGGCGGCTGCACATGCGACCTGTGCGACACCCTCCGCATGTTCCTGGAAGACCCGAACCGGCGCGCATTCGAGTGGCCGCTCGCCCAGCAACGCAGGCAGCACGTCCACTCCCGGATTGACGCCGCCGAACTGCCGGTCAGCCACGTGACCAGGCGGCAAGGCCGCCCCTATGCGCTCGCCCTGAAGAAGACCGACACGCTCTTCGCCCGCGAGCAAGAGGCGCGGGCCAGGGACCAAGCGGATCTGGAGTGGCTAGCGGCAGAATGGAATCCCGGTGCTTGATCGGCGGGCGGGGGTTACCGGGTTACAGGCAGAGCGCGTACGCTCCGGGTTCGACGTATCCGGATCAACGCCACCGCCCCGGCGGGGTGGCGCCACGGGCCGCGGCCGGGCCGGTGCGGGAAAGGCCCGGGGCCAGCGCCGGGCATTGCTGATACCACGCGGTATCATATGGCTATGGCTATGACGCTCAGGCTCAGCGATGAACAGACGGAGGCGCTCCGGCGGAAGGCGGAGGCCGAACATCGTTCCATGCAGCATGTCGCGCTGGCCGCCATCGATGCCTACGTTCACCAGGCAACCCCCGCGCGCCGCCAGTCGGTTCCGGTCACGGAGCTCATGACGGTGTTCCAGGACCTGCCTCCGATGAGCGCGGAGGCGTTCCGCGCCGGTCAGGATCGCTACGCCGACGCTGAGGCATACTTCGACGCCTACGAACGCATCCACGAGCCTGAGGACGGCGAGTGACCTCCCGCTACCTGCGCGGGCTCGGCGACACGAATATCCTGACCTACCTGGAACGGCTGGCGGTCGATCAGCTGCCCGCCGAGCTCCTCACCAGCACGGTCAGCCTCGCCGAGCTGTCGGCAGGGGTGCATTCGGCCGTGGATGCCAGTGAACGCGCCCGGCGGGTCCTTCGTGTGCAGCGAGTGGAGGCGACCTTCAGCCCGCTGCCATTCGATGTTGAGGCCGCCCGGCAGTACGGGATTATCGCCGCCGAGGTGATCGCCATGGGCCGCAGGCCCCGCGGCCGCGTTGCTGACCTGATGATCGCGAGCATCGCGGCAGCGAACAAGCTTCCTCTGTTCACCACCAATCCCGCGGATTTCCGCGGGCTCGAATCGGTCGTTACTGTCGTTCCAGTTCCTGTCCCGGCGTCCGTTCTCTGAACAGCGGACCGCCAAGCTCCGGCTGCATAACTTGAAAGAGCTACGACCGAGGTGAAGCCGCGCCAGAGACGAAAGCCCCAGGTCCGCGCCGAGTACCTAGCCGAAATGTGCGAGATCGCGGCATATACCACCCGGTTTCCCTAGTGGAGCCGGGTTTTCTCTTCCGTGTGCCTTGGAATCGATCATGGCTGCTCGCCTCGATCAGACTGCGGCACTCAATGTCGGTGTGAGGCGCCGGGGGGCGGGGAAGCCGAGGCTGTCGTGCCAGGGTGCACGCACTCGGGAGGGCGCGATGCAGGATCGGCGCGGACGAGCTTCATCGTGGAGGCAGCCGCGCACCACCGCGGGCTTGTGGCTGCGTGCGGGGGTGTTCGGTGATCGTGATTCCCGGATGCGGCTCAGCAAGCGGCTGAACGGCGGAAAGCCTGGCTGGAATGAGGACGAGCCTGCGGTTGCCGAGGCCGCGTGCGAGCTGGCCGTGGGCCGGCTGTTCGGGGTCGGCACCGATGAGGGGGCGGTCGTCGCGTTCGCCAACCTTGAGGTGATCACCGACGCGTTGTGCACTCAGATCTTGTTCGAGGGCAGCCGCGCGATCGGGATCGAATTTGAGAAGGGTAACGAACTCTCCCGGCTGACCGCCGACCGGGAGGTGATCCTCTGCGCCGGCGCTTACAACTCGCCGCAGTTGCTGATGCTGTCCGGCATCGGAATCGCGGCCGAGCTGCAGGCCTACGGCATCGAACCACGAGCTGACCTGCCGGTCGGCGAGAACCTGCAAGATCACGTCCATGTCGCGATCGGCTATCTGACCGATACCGAGACGCTGCTGACCGCCGAGAACGAGGCGAACATCGCGCTGCTGCAAAGTTCCGGCCGCGGTCCGCTGACCTCCAACATCGGCGAGGCTGGCGGTTTCTTCCGCAGCACCGGTCAGCTGGCCGCGCCTGACTTCCAGATCCACGCCGCGCCTGTCATGTTCGTCGACGAAGGCCTCGGGCTGCCGACCGACCACGGTTTCGGCTTCGGCGCCGCGCTGCTCACCCCGGCCAGCCGGGGCAAGGTGTTCTTGCGGTCGCTGCTACCCAGCGCCAAGCCGCACATCGTGCACGGCTACTTCACCGACCCGGCCGACCGGGCCGCGATGATCCGGGCGCTGCGGATCCTGGCCGAGATCGGCGCCCAGCCCGCGCTGGCACCGCACCGCCGGGCAGACATGCGCGTCCCTGAGTCGGACAGCGACGCCGACGTCTGGGAGTTCATCAAGCGCGAGTGCCAGACGCTGTACCACCCGACCAGCACCTGCGCGATCGGCTCGGTGGTCGACCCGAAGCTGCGAGTACTCGGCCTGGAGGCGCTGCGGGTGGTGGACGCCTCGGTCATGCCGACGGTGGTCAGGGGAAATACCAACGCGCCGACCATCATGATCGCGGAAAAGGCAGCCGATCTGATCCGTCGTTCCTAGCCGCTGGGAACGATGAGGTATTTCGAGCCGGTGGCCTGCCTGGCGTAGCCGGCGACGGCGCCTGGCTGGAGCGCGCCTGCCAGCGATACCTGGTCGGTGTAGCTGCTCGCGAAGGTGGTCGTCAGCTCGGCGGCCACCCGGCGGCGCAGCCGCTCGATACCGTCGGGGCCGATCCGCTGCAGGAACGGCGTGAGCAGCCAGCCGCCCACGCCCCAGGCCATGCCGAAGTTGCGGGTCAACTCGGTCGGCCCGCGGTCGAGCGAGCCGTAGATGTAGACCTGCTTGTGTACCGCGGATCCGTACCTGCTGTAGCTGCCTGCGGCCGCGGTGGCCGCAGCCTCCATACAGGTCAGGATCTGGCTGGCGAGCCTGCCACCGCCGGTGGCGTCGAAGGCGAGCGTGGCCGATGTCGCGGTCAGGGCGTCGGTCAGCTCGTCCATGAAGGCCGCGGACGTCGAGTTGCAGACGTAGCTGGCACCTGCCGATCTGAGCAGCTCGTCCTGCTCCTGCCTGCGGACGATGTTGACCAGCGGGACCTGCTCGGCGATGCACAGCCGGTTCAGCATCTGGCCCAGGTTGGACGCGGCGGCCGTATGCACCAGGGCCACGTGCCTTTCCAGCCGCATGGTCTCCACCATGCCAAGCGCCGTCAACGGGTTCACGAACGATGAGGCCCCGTCGAACTCCGAGGTGCCGTCGGGTAGTTCCAGGCACAGCGACGCAGGCACGCAGCGGTATTCGGAGTACATGCCGCCCCCGGCCGCCGCCACCGTCTTGCCGAGCAGGGCGCTTGCGGCGGCAGCGGAGCCAGCCGCCACGACTGTCCCCGCGCCCTCGTTGCCGACCGGCATCGGCACGCCTACTCGTCCCTTCATGGCCCGCATCGCCGCTTCCGGCAGCGGCGCCGTGACCACGGGCCGGTCGGCAGAACCGGCAAAGACCGCCGCGTCCAGGTCGGCGCCCGCCAGCAGCAGACCGAGGTCTGACGGGTTGATCGGCGCTGCCCCGACCCTGATGATCACCTCGTCCGGGCCGGGCTCGGGTACCTCGACGGTCGCCAGGAACAGCTCAACGACCTGATCAGCCCTGACCAGCGACTGCAGTTGCAGCGCCGTGGCTGGTATCTGTGCCGGCATTCGATCAGCCCCTTGGTCGCGGTGGGAGCCCCGTGGGGCGATGCTAACGGGCAGCGGTCAGCGGCTGCCTGCCGGAGCCGGTGCTCAGCAATCGGGCGGCAGGCTCACGACGGCGCCGAGTTGCTGCAACGGCAGTGGCCAGCAGTCGCATACGCCGCTGTCGGTGACCAAGCCCGTCCGGGCGTTCATCACGGCCGAGAAGTCGGTGTCGTGAGCCGCGGGCAGCTGGGATCCGGCCGGCCCGCTGTAGCCCGCGTGGACCGCCCTGGCATAGACCTCGACGACCCAGACCAGCGTGCTGGCCGGCATGCCGGTGCTGATGTCGCCCCTGGACTCGACAGGCTCGCCTTTCGCGTAACTGATCAGCACGAGGTGCACCTGCTCGATGCCGGTGAAGAATCCGCGCGGCCTGCACGACCAGCCCGCAGGCCCGCGCGGCCGGAGCGGGCCTGGCGTAGAAGCGGTGGGCATCGGCGGTCTCGCGGCCGTCGTGGTCGCGGCCGGGCTCGTCCAGGGCGCGCTGGCGGACATGTTCAGGGAGGAGCTGGGAACGCGGCTGACCCGGCTGCCGAACGGATCAGTCCGCCTGGCTGCCCGGCGCCTTCCCACACCAGATCCGGCCCATCAGCTCGCAAGCCGAGCGATAGCCCTTGACCGACCGCATCTCTCCCAGGCCGATCCTGCAGGCAGGACTCTCGTCATCGTGCCGCCATGAACAGGCCGTCGATCTCGGGCCCGGGTTTGGGTGGTCCGCCGTCGCTGTTGTGAGCCTCCCGGATCGGCAGGCTTCTCGAAGGGCTCGGCGCATCGCCGCCGGCCCAGGTCTGAGATTGGCGATCAATATGAGCGCTCCGGACACCGCTGGCTTGGCCGTAAGCCGCGCGGCGCTTGAACGGCCGGACCGATGCTGTTGGAGGCCTGCGAATGGAAGCTGCCCGGTTCACTTCACTGTGCACGCGGTATTCGGTGAAATGCCGTCGTGCTAATGCCCGCACATCTAGAGTCGTGGCCGTGCAGTCCAGTCAGCGGAGCCAGCCGGATGGCCGTCGCCGCGTAGTGCTGCTGTGGACGCTAGCGGGCGCATTATCGCTTGCGATTATAGCCTTCGCCATCTGGCTACTCCCGCTGCTGCTGACGCGTCATCCATCCGCAGGACTTACTCCCGCGGCCCGGCTGAAGGCTGAAAACGACGCGCGGACATCGGTACTAGCCGCACTGGCGGTCGTGGCTGCAGCGGCGATTACAGCCCGATACACGTGGCGGGCAGCGAAGTCGACCCTGGCCGGTCAGCAGATCGACCGTGACCGCCAGCAGATTGACCGCGAACGGCAAGAGACAGACCGGCAGGCACAGATCACCGACCGGTACACCAAGGCGATTGACCAGCTCGGCAGTGACAAGGTCGACGTCCGGATCGGCGGTATCTATGCCCTAGAACGCCTCGCTCTCGACTCCGCAAGAGATCACCCGATCGTGATGGAGGTCCTGACGGCCTTCGTACGCGAACGCGCCCGCGAACCGCAAGCCCAGCTCGCACCCGGCGCTCAAGCTAGTCGCGGGCCTGCGGCTGAACCCGTGATACGCCCAGACATCCAAGCCGCCCTGACGGTGATCGGGCGCCGCAACTCCTCATACGACAGGGGGCGGATCGACTTGGCCGGCGCATACCTTGCCGGCGCTAACCTCTCCGGCCGCGGCGGCAGCGCGGACTTCGCCCGCGCGGATCTCAGCAACGTGGACCTCACGAGCGCGAACCTGACCGGCGCGAACCTGACCGGCGCTCTCATGACTGGCGCCAATCTAGACGGCGCGGACCTCACCCGCGCGAACCTCCAGGGCGCGGACCTCAGCCGCGCGAACCTGACAGGCGCGAACCTCATGGCGGCGAATCTCGCGAACGCAACCCTGATCAGCGCGAGCCTCGGCGGGGTGTTCCTTGGACACGCGAAACTCGTGCGCGCCAGCCTGGTCGGCGCCAGCCTCGGCGAGTCGTATCTCGGCGGCGCCGACCTCAGTGGGGCCAACCTCACCCGCGCGAACCTCACCCGGGCGAACCTTGCTGACGCGAACCTCCAAGACGCATATTTCCCCGACGAGACCCGAGTCCCCAACGGCTGGATGCGAGACCACTCCGGCCGACTAACTCGGACTCCCAGCGAACCGAGTCCCCGTGACCCGAGATTGTGACTCTCCATTCGCTGAGGAGATCGGACTATTCCCCTTATCGCCAGCAAACAGTTGCTGGCAATTCGCTGCGCCAGCGATGGTCCGTAACAAGATCATAGCCGAACAATCTGTGCGCCTCGTGGTGTTCCGCAGGGCCGCACGGTAACCGCCCAGTGTCGGTCGATGCCGGTCCTTTGGATATGGCAAATGAAGGACGTCTGCTGCCGGTGAAGGGCATTTCCCCGGGGTGGTGTTCGCCAGCCAGCCTGGCCTGGCCGCCGGCTCGACGCGTGGAGGGCTTCGCCGGCACGCGGGCCGGGCCGGAGCGGTCGGCGGGCGGGGGTTCCCTGCGGCTGGCGGGGTTGCCAGGTCTGCCGGCGCTGGGAGGCGGCTGATGCCGGGTGCTGCCGGCAGGCGGTCTGGCCGGGATGCGGATGGCATGCAGCGCACCCCGGCGGTGCCACAGCGGGAGAGCGGGAAAGTCGTAACGTGCGGAGGTGTGATGACTCTCGCCGCCAAGCTGGAGCCGGAGCCGCAGGTAACCGCTCGCGTCAAGGTGCGGCCCAGGGCGCAGCTCACTCTTCCCGAGGAAATCCGGCGGGCGCTCCGCATCGGCGAGGGCGACGAGGCCGAGTTCGCCGTGCATGACGACGGCACCGTCACCGTACGCGGATTCATCTCCGTCCCCACCGACCAGGCATGGTTCTTCACCCCCGACTGGCTCGCGGGCGAGCGGGAAGCCGACGAGCAGATCGCGTCCGGCGGCGGGCAGGTCTTCCACTCGGCCGATGAGATGCTCGCGCACCTGGACGCCCTGGCCGGCGGCGAAGACGAAGCCTGATGCCCGCCTTCGAGCTGACACCCAGATTCGAGCGGGACTGGCGCAAGCTCACGGCGCAGCAAGGGAATGCCTTCCGTAAGACGGTCCGGGAGGCGTTCATCCCCGACCTGGACACCCCGGATCAGCCGTTCCGGCCTGGCCTGCGAGTCACAGGCGTCACCGCGCACCCGGGCGTATCCGAGATGACCTGGGCGCCTGACGGCCGTGCGACCTTCAGCTACGGCGAAGAACGCATCGCCGGGAAAGCCCACGTCATCTGGCGGCCGATCGGAACCCACTCCATGTTCACCCCGCCCCCAGGACCCCGACATTCGCGTCGTCCGGCCTGCTGGCCGCGACCCGCCAAGCCGACTTGTACTACGCTCAGTGACCGACTTATCCGGGCGCCGCACGACTGCCGTGGAACGAGTCGTGGAACGAGCGTCGCGGGATCACGGTGCACTGGGTGCGTTCCGGGCGTCCGCGCGCCGGCATCTGTGCAGGCAGTGCGCCCGGGGCGGCCGGACGGTCCTCTCTTAATCCGCGGGTTCGGGGTTCAAGTCCCTGGCGGCGCACCCGTCCTGACCTGGCCTTTCTCAGCCCGGGAGTGGTTCCGGCGGCCATGGCGTGGAACGAGTCGATCCGCTGCTTCGCTACACATAGTGCACTCAATGCACATGCAGCTAGCTCGCCTGATCACACTGGGTAGTCAGCACTCGCTCGTGCATGCGTTTAGCAAGCTCCGCCCAGCGCTCGTGCGGCGCGGTGACGAACTTGACGAGAATGGCGGCGCTCTCGACGGCGTTCGAGCCGGCCTTGCTGATTAGGGTGAGAGCTTCTCGTTCCGTGGCTGCAGCCGTGGGCCGGTGGGAGATCCTCCTGGGCCGAAGGTGCCGCCATGCGCGGCGCCGCTTCGCGAGGGAGGTTGTCCGTCCGGGCGGACGATCAAGAGGAAGGAGAGTACCCACTCCTTTCCATTTTCAGCATACAGCGCAGCGGGGGGCTTGCCGCAAGACCCGGGTCGTGCCGCATAATCGCTGGCCGGGCCCGGAACCTACGGAGAAGGGGGACGCGAATGCGTGTGTTGTTGTCGACGTACGGATCACGCGGGCACGTTGAACCGCTGGTCGGACTCGCCGTGCGGTTGCGGCACTCGGCGCGGAGGTGCGGCGGTGCCGGTGCGCGCGGTGGTGACGGGGGCGACGCGGCGGGCGGCGGCGGGCCTGCCCCGGCGCGCGGCCGAGTTGGCCGCCGCGCAGTTCGACACGGTCGCCGCGGACGCTGCTGGCCGGCGCGGTCAGCCGGGAAAGGCCGCCAGTGCCCGCGTGAACCACGCGTGATCGCCGGGCCAGGACCGAGAGCACGAGAACCTGCAGACCTGGACGACCTGAACCGGCAACGGCCACGGGGGGCACGTCAGGCGCAGTGTTGCTCGTCATGGCCACCAGGTTCGTCACGCCGGTCCAGGCGCCCTGCTGCGCGCAGCGGTTGCAAGCCCGCCTCCGATCGGAGCTGATGACGTGAATTCTCTGACTGCCAGCGCGTTTGACCTTCCCGACCACCTCGCCGCCAAGGCCGACCCGGCGCTGACCGCCGGCGACGAGCAGCACTTCGCGGCCATCGCGGAGAGCCTCGAGCAGTCGATCGCCGACCTGTCCGACCGCCTCGATGCCGAGCGCAAGGCACCAGGCGGCATAGGCCAGGAAGCGATGGACCGGGACATGGAGATCCACCGGCTGACCGCTCGCCTGCGCGCCCTGCGCCGCTTCGGTCTGGACCTGTGCCTCGGACACATGGTCAGCGCAGACAACCCCGAGCCCGTGTACGTCGGACGGCTGGGCCTCACCGACAGCGCGGGTCGCCGGCTGCTGCTCGACTGGCGTTCCCCCGCGGCTGAGCCGTTCTTCGGAGCGACCCACGCCAATCCGATGGGTCTGGCCAGCCGCCGCAGGTATCGCTGGACCCGCGGCCGGATCAGCGATTACTGGGACGAGGTGTTCACCGCCGACGGGTTGGAAGGGCACGCCGCGCTCGACGACCAGTCCGCCTTCATCGCCAGCCTGGGCGGCAGCCGGTCGGCACGGATGCGAGACGTGCTCGGCACCATCCAGGCCGACCAGGACGCCATCATCCGCGCGGGATCCCGCGGCGCTCTCGTCGTCGACGGCGGTCCGGGTACGGGGAAGACCGTCGTCGCTCTGCACCGCTCCGCCTACCTCCTCTACGCCGACCCCCGCGTCGGTCACCGCCGGGGCGGCGTGCTGTTCGTCGGTCCGCACCAGCCCTACCTGGCCTACGTCGCCGACGTGCTCCCCAACCTCGGCGAGGAGGGCGTGCAGACCTGCACGCTGCGGGATCTCGTCGCTGAGGGCGCCACGGCAGCGATCGAGGCCGACCCGGACGTGGCCCGCCTGAAGTCGTCCGCGGACCTGGTGAAGGCGATCGAGGCGGCCGTGAGGTTCTACGAGAAGCCGCCCGCCACGGGGATGACGGTCGAGACCCCCTGGTCCGACATCTGGCTCAGCGCCGCCGACTGGGCCGAGGCGTACGAAGCACCAGAACCCGGTACTCCGCACAACGAGGCGCGCGACCAGATCTGGGAGGAGCTGCTCACGATCCTGACGGACAAGCACGACAGCGACGTCCCGGCGCACCTGCTCCGCCGGTCGCTGCAGCAGAACAGGGAGCTGATCACGGCCCTTAACCGGGCGTGGCCGCTGCTCTGGGCGGCTGACCTCGTCGGAGACCTGTGGTCGGTACCCGCCTACCTGCGGTTGTGCGCTCCCTGGCTCAACCCCGATGACGTTCAGCAGCTGCAGCGCGAGGACGCCCAGGCCTGGACGGTGTCCGATCTGCCGCTCCTGGACGCAGCACGGCAGCGGCTCGGCGACCCGGAGGCGTCACGACGTAAGCGTCGGCATAACGCGGCTGTCGCCACCGAACGCGAGCACATGGCCAGGGTCGTCGACGACCTGCTCGAGGCCGCGGACGACGAATACGGCGTAGGTCTGGTGACGATGCTGCGCGGCGAGGACTTCCAGGACGCTCTGGTCAATGAGGCCGCAATGCCCAGCACCGACCCGGACCTGCTCGCCGGCCCGTTCGCGCACATCGTCGTGGACGAGGCTCAGGAACTGACCGACGCAGAATGGCAGATGCTGCTGCTCCGCTGCCCGTCCCGGAGCTTCACCATCGTCGGGGACCGGACCCAGGCCAGGCACGGGTTCACGGAGTCGTGGCAGGAACGGCTCGAGCGGATCGGGCTCGACCAGATCAGCCTGGCATCCCTGAGCATCAACTACCGGACACCGGAAGAGGTCATGACCGAAGCCGAGCCCGTCATCCGGGCCGTGCTCCCGGACGCCAACGTGCCGACCTCCATCCGCAGCAGCGGCGTCCCCGTCGTCCACGGATCTGCCTCGGATCTAGGCTCGATCCTCGACACCTGGCTCGCCACGCATGCCGACGGGATCGCCTGCGTCATCGGCGACCCCGCATTCCGGGCGACGTCCCGCGTCCGGTCGCTGACCCCGGAACTGTCGAAGGGACTCGAGTTCGACCTGGTCGTCCTCATCGACCCAGAGGCATTCGGCACGGGCACCGAAGGAACGGTCGACCGCTACGTCGCCATGACCCGGGCGACCCAGCGGCTCGTCATCCTCACGAGCCGGCGGCCAGAAGATATCGGCATCGTCCCTCTACAACGGCACCCGGAGCCTTTTCGAGCAGGCAGGATTCAGCTACGTGCGGCCCAAGGGCAAGAGCCAGTGCGTGATGCGCAAAGTGGTCTCCTGACGCATGAGCAAACGCCCTGACCTCGCCGGCAACGGGCAGCGTGCGGAGTGCCGGTACGGGCTGCCATTCGCGAGCTGACCAGGGTGATCTCGGCGTCTCTGGCCAGCCGTGTGCGCTCGTGGTACCAGTGTGGGCGGGCCTGGTGGCGGCGGTGCTAGTCCAGCCACTGGCAGGCGTGGCCGGGCGGGCAGGACGTGCGCGATATGCTGGCGCGGGTGATAGGCGCGCTTGAACTCTGATTGCGGCTGTCCGGACTGACGCAGGGGAACACGATGCCCTACACGCCCTACACCTATACGAGTCCGGATGATCCCGCCAGGGAAGATGAGGGCTTGTTCGGCCCCGGGTCGGTGACCTGGCGTGTTATGAACAGCCGGATCATGTGGGTTGCGATTGTCCGCGCACTGTACCTGCAGGCATTACATCCGCGGGTGATACGCGGCACGTTGCAGAACGCCGCCACCATCACACAGCCAGTGGACGCCTGGGCCAGGCTGAGGCGGACCAGGAAGTTCATCGAAACGCGCACTTTCGGGACGATGGCCGAGGCAGAACGTGCGGGACGCCGCGTGCGCAAGATTCACGAGTCGCTCACCGGAACCGACCCCGACGGCACACGGTACCGGGTGGACGAGCCCGAGTTGCTGCTGTGGGTGCATTGCGGCGAGGTCGCCTCCTGCGCCGACGTTGCCCGGCGCAGCCGACTGCCGTTCTCCGCCGCGGATCTCGATGCCTTCGTGGACGAGCAGCGCGCAAGCGCGGAGCTGATAGGCGTCGACCGCGCGGCGGCGCCCGCTTCCATGGCCGAGCTCGCCGCCTACTACGAGGAGATCAGGCCGAGGTTGTACGCGTGCGACGAGGCGAGACAAGCGCTCCGGCTGACCTTCCATCCTCCGGTGCCCGACGGCAACCGCGTGCTGAAGCTAGGGCTGCCGCCGGTTAGCGCCCTGGCGTTCTCAACCCTGCCGCGCTGGGCGCGGCAGATGTATGGCAGGCCGAGCGGTCCGCTGAGCGACATGGCGGCGACCGCTGGGCTTCGGGCCGCGCGCCTGGCGTTTAGTCAGCAGCGGCTGTTCCTGGGTGCCATGCGGGCAATACACCGCGCCGAATCGGCAGGCGAAAGAGGCTCCTAGTGCGGCAGGCACCATTTGGGCGTTGACCTGCGGCAGAGAGCGGATCAGGGCAAGGTAATCTCCTCAGGCACGCCGCCAGGGACCAGCTCGCACAGCACCGCGTCGAGCCGGCACCCGATCTGGTTCTTGGCCCGGCCCAGATCCCGGTGCCGCCGGGACCACACCCGCAGCACCGCTGCGTGGTCATCAGCGCTCACCGGGCGGCGGGCCGGCGAGCGCAGCGCCGCGACCGCCACTGACAGGGCATCCTTCGGGTCATTCTTGTTACTCGCCCCGGTCGCCAGCAGCCGCGCCCGGGCGCCGAGCTTGGGCTGGATGTCCACCACCCGCTCACCAGCCGCGACGAGCTGCTCGTGAGCCGGGATCCGCTCTGGGTTGTCCCGTTCGGGATTGATGTCGGCGGGGGTGCTCCTGGCCGGGTCGGGTGTTGGGCATCGAGTGTGAGGACATCGCGGGGTTGCCTGCTGCGGTGCCGGGTGGCAGCCCGGCGGTTACTGGGTGGGGGTTGCCAGGTTGTGCTGGTAGGCGTAGCGGACGGCCTGGGCGCGGTCGCGGGCGCCGGTTTTGGCGAAGATCCGGTTGATATGGGTTTTGACGGTGGCGTGGCTGAGGTAGAGGCGCTGGGCGATGTCGGTGTTGCTCAGGCCGGAGGCCAGGAGGGTGAGCACTTCGGCTTCGCGCGCGGTGAGCCCGTCGGGCGGTGTGCGGCCTGGGCCGGCTGGGTCTGCGGTGGCGGGCTGGCTGATGACCGCGGCCACGAGCCGTTCCTGGACGGCGGGGTCGAGATGGGTCTGGCCGGCGTGGACCGCGCGGATCGCGGTCTCGATCTGCTCGGCGCTGGCGTCCTTGGTGAGGTAGCCCCGTGCGCCTGCCCGCAGCGCGGGGATTATCGCGTCCTCTTCGGCGTAGGTGGTCAGTACCAGCACCCGGGCGGCAGGCAGCGTGCGGCTTAGTTCGGCGGTCGCGGCGATGCCGTCGGTGCCCGGCATCCGCAGGTCCATCAGGATCACGTCGGGGTGGTGAGCCTGGGCCAGCCGCACGGCCTCGGCTCCGTCGCAGGCGGTGCCGACGACGTCGACGCCGTCGATGAGCCCGGCCAGTAGGCTCAGCCCGTCGCGGACGACCCGCTGGTCGTCGGCGATCAGGACCCGGATCGGGCCCGGCCTCGGTGGGGCTGTCATGCAGGCACCTCCAGCTCGACCAGCCACCCGCCGACGGTCGGCCCGGCCCGCGCGGTGCCGCCGGCCCGCTCGGCTCGCTCGCGCATCGCCGCCAGGCCGTGCCCGCCGCCGGCATCGGCGAGCACGGCGGGCCGGGGCGCAGCGGCCGGGCTGGTACCGGCCCCGGGGCGGCAGGCGCGGTCTTCGACGGTGAGCAGGATGCGGTGCGCCTGGTAGCTGACAGTGACGGCGGTGGCCGCACCGGGCGCGTAACGGGCGATATTGGTCAGCGCTTCCTGGGCGCCGCGGAACAGCGCCAGGCTCGCGTCGGCGGGCAGCGGCCGGCGCGTGCCGTCGATCCGCAGGGTCGCGCCGGTCCCGGTATCGCGGCGGAAATCCTCGACCAGAGCGTCCAGCTGGTCCAGGGTGGGCAGCCGGTCACCGCGTAGCGCCCCGACGGCTTGCCGTGCGTCAGCGAGCCCGGCTCTGGCCAGTTCGGCTGACCGCTCGATCACGGCGCGCAGGTCAGCGTTGACCGGTTCTCGCCCGGCGAGCTTGCGCGCGCCCTGAAGCTGGATCGCCAGTGCGGACAGCGAGTGGGCCAGCACGTCATGCAGCTCGCCGGCGATGCGGCTGCGTTCGGCGAGAGCGGCCGCCGCCGCCTGCGCGTCGCGGGCGTCCTGGAGCTGGGCCAGGAGCATCTCGGTGCGGTCCTGGTCCTCCCGGCCGCGGCGGATGAACTGGCCGGTGACCGCGAGCAGCAGGCACACGAGTATCGCGGTGATGGCCGACTGGGCCGCGGGGTGCTCGGTCAGGCCGGTCGTCACGGCGAGGGCGGCAGTGATCGCTCCCGCGGTGGTGGCAGCCTGGGCGGGTGGTAGTCGGACCGCGGCGATCCAGACTCCCATCGGCGCCGCCAGGTCAACCGGCCCATGCGGCTGCAACACGGCCAGCGCTACCCCGGCCCCGCCGATCAGCCCGATCACGACGGCCTGCGCGGCCAGGCCGCGCCGCGCCCAGCGGACAGTGATCGCGGTCGCGACCGCCGCGGCGTAGACCGCCAGGGCGAGTGAGACGCCCAACCGGGCACCGGCCAGGCCCGGCGCGGGATTGGCCTGCGCGCTCCCCGTCACCACGATCGCGATGAATACCCAGCCCAGCGGCCGCAGCGCCTGCCGCTGGCGGTCACCGCGCTCGCGGGCGTCAGATCGCGCCCGGGCCACCCGTTCCGACGCAGGCCCGCCACCCCCGGCAGCAGGAGCAGGCGGCGCGGGCCGCGGCGCGGCAGGAACAAGGCCCGCCGCGCCCAGCCGTGTCCTCATGGACACAGTCTGGCTCGCGGCGGGCCGGGACGGAAGTTCAGGCACGAGCGCGCGCCGGGACGGGCGCCCGGGCAGCAGCCGGGGCTGCGGCCAGCCGGCGGCCGCGCAGGTAGACCACGGCCAGCCGGGTGAGCACGTCGGCCAGCGCCATCATCACCAGCGCCGCCACCCAGGCATCGGAGCCGGTGATCTGGTGCGCGACGCTGAACCGCCCGATCGCCGGCCCGGCGCCGTGGGTGGCCGCGAACGCAAACGCCATCCGGGCACCCACGCCGCCGATCCACATGCCGGCCGCCACGGCGCCCGCGCGGCTCAGCGCCCGGCCATCAGCACCGCGGCGCACATGGGTCGCCAGGCCGCCTACCGCGCCCATCGCAGCGCCAGCCGACACCCCGGCCAGCTCGAGCGCGATGTCGTTGCCGCCGCCAGGCACCGAGTGCAGGAAGAACACAGCCGCCGCGGCCACGGCCAGCACCGGGACAGCCAGGGCACGCAGATCCAGCTGGTGCTCACGGATCTGGCGGACGACCATCAGGACGAGGATTGCGTTGATCACATACATGTTTATGCTCATGCCGTCACAGTGCCGCCCACCACCCATCCCCAGCGTCAGCCCACGGGTGGGAGTCCAGGTTGACACCCATCTCCACCCCCCAGATGACCCAGGCCCGTTGCTCGCACATCCCGTGCGTCGCGAACACCGCAGCGACAACGTCAAGAGCCGATCACGGACAGCGATAGCCCTGCGAGTCGCTGCCACTGGCCCACCATCGCCTGCCTGTGCGCGGCCAGGCGAGCACTCCCGCATTCCCGGCCAGCAACACAACGCCGGCTCCCCGGACACGCTCGACCGCAACTCCCCGGGCCCCTCCGACCGCCGCATCAGAGACCATTGGGACTGCCCCCGCCGCCCGGAACCCGTGATAGCAACGATGCCCCTCATCACCATCGCGGGAAAGCACATCCGCACACAACTGCCAGACAGCACCCCGACGGCCAGCACAGCGATGCCACGCCATCGAGCCGTGGGCCGGAACGAGGCTTGCGGGCGATCGGTTCGCTGAGCATCGCACCGGGGAGGTCATCCGCCTGGACACCTCCGCTGGCGGTCGGGATGCTGGCGGCCGTCGGCGTACGGTTCGCCGACGACGACGAGTTCCTCGGGCACCTGGAAGCCCTCGACAATGAGCCAGACGGGTGAGGTGCCAGACCACCGCAGGATTCGACACCGCACTAGCCAAGCTCCCCCGAGAACACCGCAAGATGTTCGTCGACGCCGTCCGCACTCACCTGATCCCAGCGCTGGCAGCCGGGGCACACCGCGGCGAGGCACCATGGCCGAAACGTCTCCGCGTACACAAGATCGGCGAGGACCATTCGCTGACCTGGAGCTTCTCTGCGTTGGTCTCCCAGGCCAGGCGCATGGCATGGATTTCTGAGGGTGTGGGCTGGTCAGGGCGAGGCTGCTGAAATCGTGCGGCGATCAGGACGTGCCTGAGCTTGGCGATCATGTCGGCGGTGGAGGGCTCGGTCTTGGTCCGGTACCAGGGGGCGTCGAGGCGGCGGGCGGTGACGTCACCGGGGTGATACCCGGCTGTGGCGTACCAGATGATCGCCAGGGTCTGGCAGATCAGCGTGAAGGAGGGCTTCGGTCATGCGGCGGGCCAGCCACAGCCGGGAGGCGGAATTGGTGCCCTTGACGACCAGCCGGAACATGACCGGCAGGCACACCGGCCGGGAGCAGAACGGCAGCGTCATGACGATCCCGGCGATCACCCAGTTATTGCCGTACCCGGTCTTGCGCGGTCCCTTCGCTGACCCGTCGTGGAACCACGAGGCTGCCCACCTTCTTCCCGCAGCGCCGGAACAGCGTGTCATCGATCGCCACCGTCACCGGGTCCCCCGCGCCGGCCAGCAGGGACACAGCCAGGCGGGCGAGAGCGAGGCCGAGATCATCAGGGCTCCACCGGGCACGGGCGAAGAAATAGTGCGCGCGGTGATGCGCCCATGTCCGCGACAGTCCCGCCCCGGTCAGCATCCCGCACACCGTCCGCCGCCCCGTCTGAGCCCGGAACCCGCAGGCCAGCGCGCAGAACGTGCGGAATGACGGCGCGGTGAAGCACGGCGCGAAGACGGCCAGCAGCGCCGGCAGCGAAGCAGGTAGGGTCACATCCGGGAGCATCGGCGGGATTCCGTTCACAAGGCGGTCTCATAAGCACCGCCGATGCTCCCTTCTTCACCCGGTAAGGCGATCAATATAAGTGCTGCAGCAGCTCACGCCGCGTGTCGCCGCTGCCCTGACTCGCGGCAGCCCCGGCACCCCTGCGCTCGTCGCCGCGGCGCTGCCGCCGGCACGGGATGCCTGGCCAACCGCATCCGCAAAAAGGCGAAAGTCGAGTGGTCAGCAGCCACTCGATACTCAGTGCTGACGGCATCTCCGGAAGCGCGAGGCAAGCCCGAGCCAGAATGAGTTCGGCCCCCTGATGGTTGCCCGGCCGGCCTTTCCACCTGGGGACGGCGAGTCCTCCGGAACATCGAACTCGGCATAGCGAGTGCCGGATGCGGCCTGGCGCATGTACGCCTCAGGATCAGGCGGGGATGCGACATTGGTGACGCCGCCAGCGCCTTCCTGCACCATGCCAGTATCGGTCATAGCTTCATGATCCGCCGGTGACATCCACCGCCCGACACCGGTCAAGTACCACAGCCGTGCGTCCTGGAGGCTGTCAAATCAGCCCGCCAGGGGCGGACTCCAGCCCCGCCCGAAGGCGATCACCTCGGCCTCAGCGATCAGCCGGTCGACGCCGGGCTCGTACGCGTCAGCGAAGTGTGGGAGCTTCACGATGACCCGGCCAGCAATGCCTGGCTCTGGGCATAGCCAGGGCGCCGACCAGGTCGTGAGGCCGAGCCGGGCAGCCCCGCCCGCGAGAGGCATCCGGCGTCACCGGGCAGCAGGCCCGCTGAACTGGACCCGGCCTCGATCGTGCGGCGGCCTGCTGCCGGGTAAATCGGCCAGCATCCGCAGGCCCGGTGGTGCGTCGCCAGCGCGCTGTTCTCATAGGGCCCCGGCGAGCTGTGCATCGAGTTGCCCGAGCACTGCGGGCCAGCCGCGCAGATGCCGGTCAGCGTCTGCCTGGTTGGAGAACCCGGAGTGAGTCAGCTGGAGGCGGGCATGGCCACGCAGTCACCGGCACCCGGGAGGCTTCCCCGACCGGATCCACCCGGACCAGACCCGCGCGTTCGCGGTCGAACGCGAGATGGCCGCCGATCGTGCATGCCGCCGTGGCGGCGCGGTCGAGTTTGACATCGGACATGGTCCTAGTCATAGTAGTTCTATCGTGGTGCGCGGGGCCCAAGGGCCGCGCCGCCTTCGGACCTGGAGGTGAGTCCGGTGATCGCCCCGCCCAGCCATGACACTGGCCGCAGGCTGGCCCCTCCCGTAGGCAGCGGCGGAGTCGCCCGTGCGGCCAGCCGGTCAGGGCCCTCGGCGGCTGATGACGGTCAGGTCCGGGTGCTCTTCGCCGAGGCCAGGCGCAGGCGGCTGCGGATCAGGCTGGCGGCCGGCGTCGCCGTTGTCGCGGTGGCCGTCGTTGCGGTGGCGCTTGGCCTGGCATGGCCGCCGCTCCCGCACAGCCGCGACGGCGCCGCCGCGCCTGCGGGCAGCTCCGGCACGGCGCACGCCACCGGGCTGCCGCTGCTGGTCTGGGTGGACGCCAGCGGCCGCGTGGTCCTGGGGAACCTGGCCACATCCACCAAGCGTGTGGTGGCCGAGGCCGACGCCGACCCTTCCGCGCCACTCGTCCCGTTCGGCGGGCATATTTACTGGGTCAAGCAAAGCGGAGGCCAGGTGGACGGGGCGTTCTGGCCGCGGACGATCGAGGAACTGAATCCTGCGACGGGCAAGAGCACCGACATCGGCCCCGGCGAGTTCATCTTCCCGTCTGCCGACGGGCGGCGCCTGTACCTCTCGCAGACCGACACCACGCTGGCAGAGTTGCCAGCGGGCGCCCTGGGCCAGCCGACCCAGCTGGCCTTGCCGGCAGGCTGGTACCTGCCCGGCGGGTTCAGCGTCGCGGTGGCGAACGGGATCGTGGTGCAGTCCAACGACACCCGGGCGCTCACGCACCCGGCGGACCTGGCCGTGTGGAACCCGCAGACCGGGGCCCTGACGGTGATCGGCCGCGCCGTCGGCAACGCCGTCGGCAACCTCATCGGTGCCTATACGCCGCCGCGAGCGGGCTACAGCCTCCTGGCCTGGATCCCGGCCAGCTGCCGGTTCCCGTCCTGCCCCATCACGATCACCAACACCGCCACGCGGTCTAGCCGCACGCTGCGCAGCCCATTGGGGTACGGCTTCGTGCTCGGCGGCGCGTTCTCGCCGGACGGCCGCCAGCTTGCCGTCTTTGCCAGCATCAGTCCGCAGCCGGGCGGCCAGACAGCGGAACTGGCTATCGTCAGCACGGCCACCGGTACGGCCCGCCTCGTCCCCACGGTTCGCATGACAGTCGGCGAGGACGCCGCCTGGGTGCGATGGCTGCCCCACGGCACCTGGCTTATCGTCCAGGCCAGCCGCGACTACCTGGTTACCGCCGCCACCCTCACGGCCCGGCCGTTCCGCTTCACCGGCAGCGGCCAGGACATCAACTTCTCAGCCGAGCTCATCCCGCTGCGCGGCTAACGGCAGCCAGGGTCATTGGCGGGCTGGCATCAGGAGGCGCATCTCATGCGGGACGCGTCCGATATTACGCAATTGCCGGTGGATTACCCACTCTGGCTGTTAGTGCTAGTTGCGATGTATTATCAACTTGCACCGGGCTATATTGAGGCATTCTGTTATGGTCGGAGGCCGGCGGGGGGCAGTCAGCGGCCAAGGCTCGGATGAGATACCTCAGCCCGTGCGTGAATTTGACGAGTTCCTGAACTTGGTGGCCCCAGACGACGGTAGAAGCTCTCCGGCACCACGAAAACGTTCCTTCAATTGCCATGTCCAAGGTTCTGGGCGCTGCGGTGGGATCGCAGGTGGCGCCGGGAGGATGCCGCCGGGTCCGCGGGAAGGACTAAGTCCACCTCCGAATGAGCATGCACGTGTGGCTGTGGCCTCTTCCTCGGCCTGAGCAGCGGACCGCAGGCGAAGGAGGGAGACGCCATGTCCGATTCACTTCCTGAGCGCCCTGATCTCGACCAGCTGCGCCGCCGGGCCAAGGAACTGCGCGACGCAGCCCGACGGGGGGATGCCGCAGCTTGGGAGCGGTTCGCCCGCCATCATCCATCGGCACGCCAAGACGCGGTCAGTTTGGCTGCCGCCCAGCTGGTCATCGCTCGCGAGCTGGGCTTCTCGAGCTGGCCCAGGCTCAAAGCCGCCATCGACGCCGGCGCGGTCTCCCGCCGAGAGGTGTCCGCGTTCGTGACCGCCTCGGTAGAGGGCCGTTTGCGGCGGGCCAGCGACATCTTCCGTGCCGATCCGAGCATCGCGAGCCGCAGCCTGCTCACCGCGGCGGTGCTCGGCGACGCCGAGGCGGTACGTGAGATGCTCGCCGCCGACCCCGCTGCCGCGGTGGCCATCGACGACGAGCGCGGCTGGCCGCCGCTGCTGTACGCCTGCTACTCCCGGTGGCATCAGATCGACCCCAACCGGGCGCCCGGGATGGCCGAGGTGGCCCGCATCCTGCTCGACGCCAGTGCCAGCCCGAACACCAACGACGGCGGCCGCCCCCGGTACCGGTCGGCCCTGAGGGGATCGGTGGAAGTCAACAATCCCGACATCACCCGGGTGCTGCTCGACGCCGGCGCCAACCCCGACCCTGGCCAGCCCATCGCTGAGGCCGCCGGACATCGCGACCTCCGATGCCTCCAGCTGCTGCTCGCCCACGGCGCACGGGTGGCCGGAACCTGGGCCATCGGCGCCGCCATCTACGCCGACGATCCCGTTGCGATGTCGATGCTCCTCGACGCCCTCGAAGCGGGCGGGGGCGGGGCGGCGGACAAAGCGACCGAAGCGTTGCCGGACGCCGCCGCCGACGCCTCTCTGCCCGTCGTCGTCGCCCTCCTCGACGCCGGAGCGGACCCGCAGGCCACGGACTCAGACGGCGTCTCGGCGCTACGCCACGCAGTCCGGGCCGGAAAGGACGACACCGCGGCACGGTTGAAAGCCCTCGGCGCCGCCGATGACGGCACCGACGTCGATCGGTTCGTCGGCGCCTGCCTCAACGCCGGCCGCCATGCGGCCGAGCAGCTTCTCGCCGACCACCCTGACCTGCAAGACCGGCTGACCGATCAGGACCGGGCCGTGATCTTCGACGCCGCCGCCTCCCGCCCGGCCGAGACGGTCGCCCTCATGCTCGAATTCGGCTTCTCCCCCCATGCTCGCGACGGCTCCGGCGAGCAGCCCCTGCACACCGCCGCCTACCACGGGAACGCAGCGGTGGTCCGGCTGCTACTCGACGCCGGGGCCGACGTCGACGCCCGCGACGCCAGGTTCGACGGCACCCCGTTGGCCTTCGCTACCGTCGGCAGTGGCGAGCGGGCCGGCACACCGGGCGACTGGATCGAGACCGTGAGACTGCTCATAGACGCCGGCGCCTCCCGACAGGATGTGTGGATCTCAGAGAAACCACCCAGCGAGGAGGTCATAGACCTCCTACAGCGCTACGGCATCAACCCCGACGAACCAGCCGAGCAACAACCAGACGACCAGACCGAGCTGCCCGGCGCGGTCGGCACCGGTGTCATGGCCGACATCGCCCGACACCTCGAAACCGCCTATCGCGACCTCGACCTCGACCTGATCGGGTCGCTCCTGCACCCCCAGGTCCGCTGGACTGGAGTCTGCAGCAACAGCGCGCAGGTCATCGACTGGTATCGCGGCGTCCTCGCCGACGGAACCATGCCCACCGTGCAAAGCGTAGAAGTCGACCGCGACGCCGTGGTGCTCCGGCTCACCCTCACCCGCCAAGCCGAAGGCGCCCGACCCGCGCCACCACAGCAGCTCTACCAGGTCTTCACCGTCGACGGCGCGCAAATCGTCGACATCCGAGGCTACCCCGACCGCCACAGCGCACTCACCCGCACCTGAAGAAACCGCACGAATCAGGAGACCCAGGCAGGCTTAGGCGTGCGAACAACCAATGCCGGCGGTGCCAACACGCCGCACCCCGGCATTAGTGACCTGACGAACCCCGAACGCCCACGATATCGGCTGGTGCGCCTCCAGCCCGAGCAACTCTGAGAGACCGCTGATCGGGCGTACGTCGAGCCGGCGATCTCTATCGAAGGTCCAGCGGACAGTGCCCACGTCGAGAGCGAGGAGGACGAATGGCGATCTTTGATCGAAGGCAAGGGCATGTGGGTGTTCCTGGTCAAACGCGGCCTCGGCGCTGGAAGCGAGCTGCAGCTGTCCTGGCACGAGGCCGACGCTATCGATGCGGCGCGCGAACGCGAGTCATCGTCGATCGTTGGGTTAGAACAGTTTTGCGATGAAGCGGTAGCCGCGGCCGTGGACGGTCTGGATCATCTCCTGGCGGCGACCGTCGTCGCCAATCGCCGCTCGTGCGGATCGGATGCGGCTGCTGAGTACGGATTCGCTGACGTAACGGCTGCCCCAGATCTCGTCAAGCAGCCGTTGTTTGGTGACGAGCCGCCCGCACTCAGAGACGAGAAGCTTGAGTACGTCGAACACTTGCGGCTCGATTGAGACGAGCTGGTCACCGCGGCGTAGCTCGAACGCGTCGGCGTCGAGCACGATGTCGGCAAAGGCGTACCGCGGTCTGTTCGGGGTCTCGGCAACGATCGTGTGGACGTCAGATGCGGTCGGTTCGCGTTGAGTTGACACCTTCGATATCGACCAGGTTTCGCCGAGCGCAGCCACGTTGCAGTTGCCGATCGGGACGAAGCGGGCTTCGTTGCGCGGCCCGAGGTCGGCGACTGTGCTCGTGACGATGATCTGGCTCGGGGCCGCTGCGGTCGCCACGGCGGCGGCTACGGCTACGGCCGGTCCGGAGATCCCGACCCCGGACAGCTCGATCTCGCCGACGTGGATCCCGCATCGTGGAGTGAGCCCTGCTTGGGTTGCGAGCCGCCGGGCGTGGATCGCTACCTCAAGCGCGGGCCCCGGCAAGCCGAAGCAGGCAATGAGCTGGCGATCGTCGACCTCGATCAGCTTGCCGCCCTCGCTGTCGACTTCGTGGCGTATCGCGGCCGTCACTTCTTTGAGGGCTCGGTGGGCGGAGCTGTCACCGCCACCGCTTGTTCGGGTTCCGTCGAAGGTCAGCCAGCTGATTGCTGCGAGGTGCCGTTGTGCCTCGACGGTTGTGGGGCCACCGTCGAGGAACCGGTTGATGAGCTTCAGCATCGAGCCGGAGTCCTCGCCCCAGGGGATGTGCGCGTCGCCGTCGAGCCGGTGGAATTCGGCTCCTTTGACCCTGCGGGCCACCTCTTCTCCGAGGTGGGTCTCGACGACGTGGTCGCCCCGGCGGTGCACGACCAGCACGGGGAGGTCGAGATCATCGACATACGGGGTGGCGTCCAAATCGAAGGTGAGCCCGAGCAGATCGGCGGCGGTGTCGGCGGTCGCCGTGTGCCGTTGGGACTCGGTGTAGTACCGCGCGGCGGCGGCTGACGCGCCGGGTCTGAAGACGCTGGTCAGTGTGCGCGATCCGAGGCCCCAGTTCGCGCGAACGAGCTCGATGATGGCGTGACGAGTCGCTTCGTCGGTGATGTCCGCGCCGTCGAGGTAGCTGGCGATCAGCACGAGCTTGCGCACTCGTGCTGGGAAGGCGGCCGTGTAGCGGATCGAGGTGGGTGCCCCGCAGGAGATGCCGACGAGGTCGATCGGGTCGTCAGCGATCGTGCCGATCACCGTCGACAGGAATCCGACCTCGGTCTCGAGATCGAGCGGTCGTCGAGTGCGACTACTCAGCCCTACGCCGACTCGGTCGTAGCGCACGACCCGGTGCCTGGCGGCGAGCGACTCGATGAAGGAACGGAATTCGGGATCGTCCCAATCGCGTTCCAGATGGCTCGTCCACCACGCCGCTAGCACGAGCGGCGGGCCGTCGCCGACCTCTGCATAGGCGATCCGCTCGCCCGTGGCGGTCGACACCTGCGAGATCGACTGCTTCACCGCCTTGAATGGTATCAGAACATCGATCTACACGAACTCTGCAGACAACCTTCAGGTCGCCTTGACGACTTGTGCGCCCCGGGCTGACACGGTGAACCCACGAACCGCCAAGCCGGACGAACGCGCCCCGAGCGGAGGTACCCATGACCGACAACCTCATCGAGACCGACTACCTCGTGGTCGGGGCGGGGGCCGCGGGGATGGCCTTCACCGACTCCCTGCTGACCGACTCGGATGCAGACATCGTGATCGTGGACCGTCGGCATCGTCCGGGCGGGCACTGGAACGACGCCTACCCGTTCGTTCGGCTGCACCAACCGTCGGCCTATTACGGCGTCAACTCGGTCACGCTCGGCGAGGACAGGATCGACACATTCGGCATCAACGCCGGGATGTACGAGCGGGCGACCGGCCCCGAGATCGTCGCCTACTTCGATCGCGTGATGAACGATCGGTTCGTGCCGTCGGGCCGGGTGCGCTTCTTGGCGATGACCGACTACCTCGGTCGCCACGGCGCCGACCACCGGGTCGAATCGATCGTGACCGGCGAGCAGTGCACGGTGAAGATCCGGAAGAAGCTCGTCGACGCGACGTTCCTCGAAGCGTCGGTGCCATCGCGCCGCCGACCGTCGTTCCAGGTCGATCCCGATGCTCGGCTCATCCCTGTTAACGGGTTGACCGAGCTGAGCGACGCTGCATCCGGCTACACGATCATTGGTGCGGGCAAGACCGCCATGGACGCTTGCTCGTGGTTGCTCGACATCGGCCTCCCGGCGGACGCGATCCGTTGGATCCGACCCCGCGACTCGTGGCTTCTTAACCGCAAGTACCAGCAGCCGCTCAGCCTCGTGCCGTGGCTGATCGAGGGCGTTTCGCTCCAACAGGCTGCCGCAGCCGAAGCCGACAGCCTCCAAGACTTGTTCCGGCGCCTCGAAGACAGCAGCCAGCTCCTTCGCATCGACCCATCCGTCGAACCGACCATGTACCGGTGTGCGACGATCAGCACCGCCGAGCTCGATGCGTTGCGCGCCATCGAGAACGTCGTTCGACTGGGTCACGTCACCCACATCGGCACATCGCAGATCACGCTCGACGAGGGATCGATCAAGACTGATCCGCGCCAAGTGCACGTCGATTGCACGGCAACCGGCCTTCCGGCTCCGCCACCGCGTCCCATGTTCGAGCCGGACCGGATCACGGTGCAGTGCATGCGCATGTGCCAGCCGATGTTCAACACGGCGCTCATCGCCTACGTCGAAGCGACCCGCGACAACGACGACACGAAGAACGCCCTGTGCCCGCCCAACCCATATCCGAGCACCGCGACCGACTGGATCACGGTCCAACTCATCGCGCAGGCCGCCGAGGCGTCGTGGCTCTCGGTCCCCGACATCGAGGAGTGGAAGGCTCGTTCGCGGCTCAATGCGGCAAGAGGAATGCACGACTACGGTGCGGACCCGCGCATGCAATCAGCGATCACACGATTGCTCGAGAACATGGGGGAATCGATGACCAACCTGACCCGACTGGCGAAAGCCCATCCTCACCACAGCTCGCCGTTCGTGCCCAGCCCGATCGCCGTGCCCTCGTGACGCGCGACCATATCCGACGCCACGTCGCGTCCGATGAGGCGCTCGCCGCCGCACTCGCATCCTGGGGTGGGTACGACAACGACAACCCGTTCCCCGTGTTCGCCGCGGCCCGCGAACGGGGACCGGTCCACGAAGTCACTCTCGTCGACGGCCACAAGGCCTGGCTCATCGTGGGCTACCGCGAAGCGAAGTCTGCGCTCATGGACCCGCGGGATCGTCGGTGAGCTGCTGGACTGCATCGACGTGCGCGACCCCCACGCACCGGTCGATCTCATCGAGGCTCTCGCGTTCCCGTTGCCGTTCACCGTCATCTGCGAGCTGCTCGGCGTGCCAGACGACGTCCGACCTGCACTCGGCGAGAGTTTCGTCGGGCTGCTGTCGCCCATCACCAGCGACCACCAGTGGGCAGCGGCGAAGCAATGCTCCGACCATGTCATCGCCATGCTCGAGACGCTCGTCGCGGACAAGCAGGCACAACGGGACGGTGCGCTGATCAGTGCACTGATCGATGCGCGCGACGGCGACTGCCACCTCGATCAGCAAGAGCTGCTCTCGACGATCTTCCAGCTCATCGTCGCCGGGCACGACACGGTGAGCAGCACGATCGGCAACGGAGCCCTCGCACTGCTCACCCATCCCGACGAGCTGACGGCGCTAATGGTCGATTCCTCCCGGTTGCCCGACGTGATAGAAGAGCTCTTGCGCTTCGACCCGCCTGCACCGCATGCAACCTTCCGGTTCGCAACCGAAGACGTCGACATCAGCGGCGTGACCATCCCGAAGGGCGCGCAAGTCCTCGTGTCCCTCGGCGCCGCCAACCGCGACGAGGTCGCGTTCACTCACCCCGACGTGTTCGACATCCGCCGAGACGAGGCGCGGCATCTCGCCTTCGGCCACGGCCCGCACTACTGCCTCGGCGCGTCGCTCGCCAGACTCGAGACCTCCATCGCGTTCGAGGCACTGTTCCGCCGATTCCCCGCACTCACACTCGCAGCTCCCGTCGAATCGTTGCATTAGTCCCACGGCGTCCTCCGCGGACTGTCGACTCTCCCGGTCCTCCCCGGCCAAGGACCAGCGGACAGTGTAGAAGCCGGTTGAGCAGCAGACCCGATACCTAAGATGACTCGCGGCACGTGGACGAGGTTGTTGACGCGATTCTCGATGGGTCGGGTGTCGGAGTCGAGGCCACTGACGCGGCTTGGCCTCGTATCCCGTTCGCCCAGATGACGCTCTCGTCATGCCGCATCGCGCGGTCGGCCCAGTCTCGCTAGGGCTTGGGGTTCTGCCGCCGCAGCACCGTGATCTCCTGGCGGAGCACCAGCAGCTCGGCGTCCTTGGACGCCGGGGAACGCGCGAGCAGCAGCATCCAGCCGGTCAGTTCCAGGTGGCGACGTCCCCTCTCCTGGTCAAGAGGGTCGCCGTAGTACCCGGAGAGGAGGTCCCACCCGACTTCCGTCAGGCGGTGCCGCTCCCGCTCGTGCCACCGAGACGGCTGCTGGTGCGGGCGACAACGACCGTAGTGCAATGTGTGCTTGCCGGTCGATCTCTGATGCCACTGTCGTAATCTTCAACCGAAGACGCGCCGGGAGACGCGCCGGCCCGGCATGAGTCGAGGAGCTCCAGTGTCCGCTTCGCAGATCCGGGTGGGAGCAGGAGAGACCGACGATCGCTTGCCGCTGCTCGCTGCGCGCCAGGGCCGGGCCGCTGTGCCCGTGCGGGCAGGAGCTCGGCTCGCGTGGTGGCGACGTCTATGCCCCTCCTCGTTTGTCCTGGCCGGAATAACGGTCCTAGTCCTC
>Ga0208565_1000251_pt1 | contig 43877 bp, 35 predicted proteins | sample Sb_taG_7_FD_187706 | JGI IMG/M metagenome (GOLD analysis project Ga0208565, IMG submission 187706) | Peat soil microbial communities from Weissenstadt, Germany - Sb_50d_2_FS metaG (SPAdes) (version 2) | ecosystem: Environmental > Terrestrial > Soil > Wetlands > Peat | place: Germany... | reverse complement strand
TTACTGGCCGACGCGGCCGTCGATCCGCTCGCGGAGCAGATCGGCGTGGCCGAGGTGGCGGGCGTACTCCTCGACCATGTGGAGTATCACCTCGCGCAGCGCGACGGTCGTGCCGTCTTGCATAGGGCTGCGGACGGCGAGGTCGGGCGAGCCGGCGACGAACTGCTCCGCGAAGGCGACCTCCTCGTGCCAGGCGCGCCAGGCGTCGGCCACCACCGCCGGATCTGCCACCGCGCCCGCCCAGTCGGCGTCCTCGACGTCGTCGGACCAGTACAGCGGCGGCGCGTCGGCCTGAGCCATCACCCGCCGGAACCAGTTGCGCTCCACGTCGGCCATGTGGCGGATCAGGCCAAACAGGGACATGGTGGAGGGCGGCACCGAGCGCCGGGCCAGCTGCTCCGCATCGAGGCCGGCGCACTTCAGTTCCAGCGCCAGCCGGTAGGCGCGCAGGTAGTCCAATAGCGTCGCCCGCTCGCCTTCCAGCTCCGCGCCTGCCGCGAACCTCGGATCCTGCGCCGGGTCCATCCACATGTCGGACTTCGGACCAGCCGCGTTCCAGCGTTCGGGTACCGCGTACCCGGTGCTCTGCTCTGTCACGGCAGCCAGCCTGTCATCTCGCGTCCGGGCCGGCCAGCAGAATGACCCAGCAAGACGAACGCCCGGGTTCTGGCGCTGGCTCGCATGCCGCGACCGGGGATGCTGCCCGCTCAAGCTCAGCTCACGCAGGCCCGTATGAGCTTGCCCCGTTCGCCGGATACTTCGGATAGACGTCACGACACCATCGCCCGCTCTTCCCGTAGTCACCAGGCCGCCCGTGGCTACAGGTCGTAACCGCATCGCGGGTATCCAGCGCTACGCGAACGCCGATTCCGGGCGGCTGACACTGGCAGGATCGCGCAATGGCACTGAGCGCAGATCATCCGTTCCCGCGCCTGGCTGAATAGCTCACGACCGGCGGCGTCGGCTAATGCCGCTGGTGTGCAGCGAGGCGGCGGTGCATGATCGTGGCCTGTTCGGCCACGGCGAGCCGCAGGACGTTGTCCGGCGGCTCTGCGGCATTCGCGGCCTCGATGGCTGCCTCGGAAACGAGAGTTGCCGGGAACAGCAGGCGGCTCAGCCGTGCCTTTGGCCACTGCCGTCTGGCGGCGAGCGCGGGGAGGGCCTCGGTGAAGTAACGGTCGCAGTAGCCGGTCATCAGCTCCTCCTGCCCCGGCACCCAGATGCCGGCGGCGCAGGCCTGCGCGATCCTGGCCGGCTCGCCGGGGGAGAGGGCGACGGTCCAGGCGGCTTCCTTCGCCGCCAGGTCCGGCTGCATGGCCAGGCAGGTCGCGCGGTTCACCTCGCCGGTGACGGGGTCGAGCCGCGGCAGCGCGTCGATGTCCTCCCCGCGCGCCAGCCCGCGGGCCGCGAGGGTAAACAGGATCCGCGTCCGCGGCCCGGCGTCGAGGGCGAGCCCGTCTGGCAGGTCCTTGCCGGCCAGCCAGGCGCCGATCACGGCGAGCTGATCGCCGGCCTGCGCGCTGGCGGCGAAGCCGGTCAGCAGCTTGCGCGCGTCTCCGGCCGCGGTCCGGGTCGCGGCGGCAATCTGCTCCCTCAGGCTCGCTCGCTGGCGCGGCGGGGCCCACGCGTCGGCGGCCTCGACGGCGCGGCTGAGCAGCGTCTCGACGCCCACCTCGGGCAGGCCGCCCGCCTGCAGCCGGCGGCAGACCATGTCGGTGAACTGCGCGGCCGGCAGCTCGCCGCTGGTGACCAGCAGCCAGAACCCGTTCCAGCACACCGCCTCGCTGAGCGGATCGCCCACCTGGCAGGCGGCCGCGGCCAGCGCCCGCGCGGACCGGACGTCGAACCCGGTCCGCGTGTAGGAGAGGTCCTGGTCGTTGAGCACCACCGCGTCGGCGGAGGTCAGCCCGGCCACCACGGTCCGCTCGCCGTCGAGCTCCGCATGCACCAGGCTGCGACGGTGCAGCTGGCCGTCCCCGTCCAGGTCGTAGAGCCCGATGCCGATCCGCTGCCGGCGCGGTACGTCCTGGACGACGGCGCCATCTGCGTCCAGCCGGATCGTGGTCGTGCCCTCGGTGCGCAGCCACTGGCCCGCCCAGTCGGCCAGGTCCTGCCCGCTGGCCCGGGACCAGCATCCGACCAGGTCGTCCAGCGTCGCGCTGGCGAAGGCGAACCTGGTCAGGTAGTCGCTCAGCCCCCGCCGCAGCGCGTCGTCGCCGATCAGCGCGGCGAGGGAGCGGATGACGCTGGCGCCCTTCACGTACAAGATGCCGAACGGCTTGTCCCGGCCCTGCGTGGCCGTGCTTACCGGAGACGACACCGGCTCCCGGCTCGGCAGCTCGTCCGCCTCATAAGCCACCGGCTTGTCCGTGTAAGCGAACCCGGTCCACGACAGCGATTCGCTGACCCCGGCGACCGCGGCCAGCGCGGCGTAGGACAGGTAGGTGGCGATCGCCTCGTCGAGCCACACGTCGTCCCACCACCGCGGCCCCACCAGGGCGCCGAACCACAGGTGTGCCACCTCATGCGCGCAGATCATCGCGCCGCGCTGGTCGCCGGCTCCGTCCGGCCGCCCGAGCAGCTTCTCGTTCACCACCATCAGGCCGGGGACCGACAGCGCCGTGGCGGGCAGGTCCGGTATGAACACGATGTCGTACGCGGGGTAAGGGCACGGCACGCCGAGGCTGCCGGCGTACCAGGCGATGGCATCGCGGGCATAGCCGGCGAACCGGGGCAGGGAAGCCACCGCCGCCTGGCCAAGCAGCGACTGCCGGTGCCGGACGGTCACTTCCGTCCGGCACCGCCCCGGCACGCGCTGCGACCGGGAACGATCCGGCGCAGAACGTCAGATCGTACGGCCGCATCCCGCTGACCGGAGCGAACGTGCACACATCACCCTCGCGCCGGGCGAGCCGGCCGTTCGCCACGCACTCCCACCCGTCGGGGACGCGCACCGCGAACCGGAACGTCGCGGTCAGATCCGGCTGGTCAAAGCAGCAGAACAGCTCCGGCCCGCAGTCCGGGTAGCAGAACGCCATCACGTAGCTCGCGCCGTCCGCCGGATCGGTGAACCGGCACAGCCCCCGCCCCTCCTGCGAGTACCCGGCGTCGGCCTCCACCACCAGGACCGCCTGATCACCCCCGCCGGCCCGGCTCAGCCGCAACCGGCCGTCCTCGGGTGACGGCAGGGCCACCCCATTGAGCGTCACGCCGCGCACGCCCTGCGTGCGCAGCTCAGCGAACGTGCTCACGCCCGGCCGCAGCCACCGGAACCGGACCTCGGTCCTGGAAAGCACCGGCTCGGCCGCCAGGTCGAGAAACACATCATACGAATCGACTTCGATAGCCCGCGCCCGCTCAATCGCCTCAACCTGGGTCAGATCCGCCACCCAGCGAGCCTAACGCGGTCATCGGCCGCGGCAAGCACCAGATCATGGGACGACTGGCTGCCAGCATCGACGCATAATATCCATTCTGGCGTGCCCCGGAAGGCGCTAGCCGCAGCCCGCGGCGCCGCTCATAACGGCGGTTCCCGCACTATGGCTGCGTCAGCGGCTGTAATGGTGTGAAGATCGCCTGGAATCATGAGATGAGCGGAGCTCGCAGGAGGCAGTCGACCAGGCAGGCGCTGCTGCGGTCCAGGACGCCCGCCCCCGCTGTCCACCGGGAGGGCATGTGCCCAAGTACGGCAGCCGGGACCTGATCCGCGTCGGCGACCGGGACGGCTGGGTGTGCGGTATCTGCCGCGACCCCGCTCGGCCGGTGCATCGTCCGCTCGGAGCCGTGACCATCTTGGCCAGCGACCTGACCCTGGAAGACGTCCCAGCCGGGGCACAGGCAGACGAGCCATGGGAGGACGTAGAGCTAGCCACGCGACGTTATGACCCTCTCGCGGCATCCATCGATCACATCCTGCCCAAGTTCCGCGGCGGCACCGACGACGACGGCAATCTCCAGATCACGCACCTGCGCTGCAACCTGCTCAAGCACGATCAGGCCCAGCCGTCGCCCGAGTACGCCAGGGCGAGGCTGAGCCTCACTTTGGACGGCACGCCCGTGCCCTTCGGGGTCTGGCGACGCGCGGTTCCCCTGCCCCGGCGCGGCACGCCCGCCCGGCGAGTTCGTGGACTGCCGCCGCCCTGGATGGTCGAGCGCGGTCAGGTAGCTGTGGAACCCTGGCGGTTGATCATCCGGTACCGGGTCTGGCGCATGCTCCGCAGGTACCGCCAGCGCAGGCAGGCTACCCGTGACGCGCTCTCCTGAGCCGCCTCTCATCTCGGGGATGCAAGCTGCCCGCCGATGAGACAGGCGGTGCCGTCGGCCGCGACACTGGGCATGGGTGTCCCGCCGGACATACTCACGGCGGTGGGCATCCACCGAGACACGGCACCGATGCCAGGTCGGCCCGCGCCTACCCTAGTCGGACAGGAGTTCCTCGTGGCCTGCGCCCGCAGATAGGCGATCCAGCCCGCGGCAATCAGCTGCAAACCGTGACGCGTCGTCACCTCGCTGCCGGAGCGCGAGCTACGCTATCGCCGAATATTTACGGCTGCTGTGACGGTGGGTGGGGCTTGATAATTGCATGCCGATCATCCGATTATGCACGTCGTCTGCTTGGCTGGGTTGGCGGTGCCGGTGACGTCGTCTTGTGTCGTCGCCCGGGCGAGCCTCGCGTCAGCCAGATACGGCACCTAACCGGTGCCGCCCCGTCCGTGACGCTGGGTGAATGGCCTGGTCATAGCCGAACCCGCCCGATCGGGGGGGATCGGACGGGCTCGTTTCACTGTCGACTTGAGGCCAGCGACGGCCGGTAAAGGCCTCCCGGGCCGATCTGGCCTAGTAGCGGATCTGTCCTTGGGCAGCAGCGGTGACGCGGCTTGTCTGGCTTGTGGATGTGGTCGAGACGACGACGGTACTGATCGTGTCCGTGTACGTCCCGCTGGCTCCGGCGAAGCGGCCGGTGCCGCCGGTGATCGTGTCGGTCTCCGTGCTATGGGCGACAGTGCGGGTGAACGTCCCCTTGCCGGTGATTGCCGAGAACACCTTGTCGCCGTTGGCCGCCACGAAGGTCCTAGTGCCCGTATAGGTGAACGTGCTGGGACCGGTGGGGGTGAACATCAGGTTGTCGTAGCCTGTTTCCGCTCCCAGGGCGGACAGGTGACCGGTGAAGTCGGCGGTCGCCGCCCCGGTAGCCAGGTTGAGCGTCAGGGTGCCCGTGCCCGTGCCCGTGAACGGCCGGACGGTGCCGCGTGCCGCCGGCGCCGCCGACGGGATCAGGGCGGTGACCGCGAGCACCACGCCTGCGATGAGGACGAGCACCACGCTGGCGAGGATGATGATCCTGCGTCGCGGCGTGCCTGCTCTGCCGGTAGTGGCGACCGGGGGCGCCGCGGCCGTGTCGGCTGGTTGGTTGATGGTCATTGTCGTTTCCTTTTCTTTCCGGGCCGCGGCCTGTCTCGGTCTCGCGGAGCCGGCGCCTGGACGCCAGGGCCGGGTGGACTTCACCATGGCAGTCCCCAGTGTGCTGGCGGTGTGCTGGCGATATCGCGGCAGGTCACGAGCTCGCCGTGCGCAGGCAGGCCGGGTACGGCGATCGAGGAACTTGCGGGTGGCCACCGGAGCGCGCCGGGAAGCCCCGAGGCGGGAGCCTGACGATCAGCCGGCAGGGCTGGGCAGGTCGGCCTGCTCGAGCCTGGCGCCCACTCCCAGCAGGTCCGGCCATCCCAGGTCGCTGAGGACCTGCAGGGCCTGCTGCCAGGCCTGGACGGCGGCCGGCAGGTCACCGGCGGCCCGGCAGATGTCGCCGAACTCGGCCAGCATGATGACCAGCACCCCGCGGGCCATCGGGTGCTTCCGCTCGCCCGCCAAGGCCAGGGCCTGCCGGTAACAGCTGATCGCCTTGCGTTGCTCGCCGAGCTGGGAGTGTACGAAAGCCCGCGCATGCCATGCCATGGCCAAGGTGGTGGGGTCGCCGGTCTCCGGGGTCACCTCCAGGGCCTGCCCGGCGTAACCGCGGGCCAGCTCGCAGTCCCCCAGGTAAGCGTGGCATATCCCGAGGCCGGCCAGGGCCCACCCCTGCCCGGCCTGATCGCCGGTCTGCCGGAACAGTGCCAGGGCCTGCCCGGACTGCACGATAGCCTCGGCCAGGTCGCCCCTCATGGTGTAGGCCCCGCTGGTGAACAGGTGCGCCCAGGCCTGGCCTGACAGGTCGCCGGCCCGGCGGAAGTGGTCCAGGGCCCGGGCCAGATGAGCGCGATCCTCGTCATGAGCGCCGGTGAATGTGCCGTACCTGCCGACGGTCGCGTGGGTCCAGCCCAGCGCGACCTGGTCCCCGGTGGCCTCGGCGGCGGCCACCACAACCTCGGCAATGGCCAGGCAATCGGCCCAGTACCCTTGGCCGCCCAGGGACCAGGCCTGACCGAAGAACATCTGCCAGGCGCGGGTGACCAAGCCTGCCGCGGCGGCCTGGGCGATGGCCTGGAGCTGAACCTGCTGGTTGGTCTGAGCCCAGTCTTGCAGCTCCGCCTCACCGGGCAGCTTCTCGGGCAGCACGCCCGGCGCGGGCGGCGCGAGCGCGAACGGCGGCGGGAGGTCGCATGAGATATACCCGGTGTGCAGGTAGTGGTCCACGCTGCGCTCGACCGCCGCCCGGATCCCGGCCTCGCCCAGGGCCTGCCTGGCTACCCCGGCGGCGTAGCCGCGGACGAGGTCGTGCAGCACGTACCGGCCCGGCCGGTGCTCGGCGGCCAGGCTGGCATCGGCCAGCTCGGCCAGCGCCCGCCCCGCCTGCGGGCGGGACACCCCGGCCAGGCTGGCCGCGGCCGGGACCGTGATATCCGGCCCGCAGTGTACTCCCAGCATCGCGAACATCTGAGCTGCCGGCGGGCTGAGCTGGCGGTGCGACCAGGACAGCAGCTGGCCCAGGCTGGTGGCCGGGTCCCCGGTCTCCAGTACCTCCAGCCGCCCCGGGCCCGGCCCCGCGGCGCCGGCCGCGGCCTCGGCATCGGCGGCCCCGGCCAGCTGTTCGGCCAGCACGCCCAGCGGCAGCCCGGGATCGGCGGCGGCCCGGGCCGCCATCACGGCCAGCGCCAGCGGCAGATGCCCGCACCGGGCCACCAGCTCGGTGACCGCCCCGGGCTCGGCGGCCACCCGCTCCGGGCCCAGCCGGGCCGCCAGCAGCCGCACCCCCTGCTCGGCGCCCAGCGGGCCCAGCCGCAGCGGCCGGGCCCCCTCAGCGGCGGCCAGCCCGGCGAGCGCGGACCGGCTGGTCACCACCACCAGGCACCCCGCACTGCCGGGCAGCAGCGGCCGCACCTGGGCCGCGTCCCGCGCGTTGTCCAGCATGACCAGCACCCGCCGCCCGGCCAGCACGCTGCGGTACAACCCGGACCGCGCCTGCGCATCGGCCGGGATCTGCCCGGCGGGCACCCCCAGCGCGAGCAGGAACCACCCCGTCACCTCCTCCGCGGTGACCGCTGCGCCTTCGGCGTCGTAGCCGCGCAGGTTCACATACAGCTGCCCGTCCGGGAACCGGCCCGCCACCCGCCGCGCCCAGTGCACCGCCAGCGCGGTCTTGCCCACCCCGGCCATCCCCGCCACCGCCGAGATCACCACCGCCCCGCCGGGCTCATCCGCCCCGTCCTCGCAGTCAGCCTGGTCCAGCAGCTCGTCGAGCTCTTTTAGCTCCGCCTCCCGCCCGGCGAAGAACCCCGCCCCGGCCGGCAACTGCCGCGGCACTATCGCCGGTGGCGTTGCCTGCGCTGTGGCTGGCGCCGCGCCGCCCGGCACCGCCGCCGGGGCGGCCAGTGCCGGGTCATCGGCCAGCACCTGGGCCTGCAGCCCGGCCAGCTCCGGCCCCGGGTCCAGCCCTAGCTCCTCCGCCAGCACCCGCCGCGTCGCGTCGTAGACCGCCAGCGCCTCCCCGCGCCGTCTGCACCGGTACAGCGCGGTCATCAGCAGGGCGGCCAGCCGCTCCCGCAGCGGGAACTCGGCCACCAGCCCGGCCAGTTCGCCGGCCACCTCGCCGTGCCGGCCCAGCGCCAGGTCACACCCGGCCCGCTCCTCGACCACAGCCAGCCGCACCTCCTCCAGCCGCGCCGCCTCCCCGGCCAGCCGCCCGCACAACGGCGCCGCGTCCGCCAGCGCCGCCCCCCGCCACAACCCCAGCGCCCGGCCGAACAGCTCCCGCGCCGCAGCCGCATCCCCGGCCCGCGCCGCCTCCCGGCCCCGACCCGCCAGGTCCCCGAACACCGCCACATCCAGCTCCCCCGGACCCAGCGCCAGCCGGTACCCGGCGCCCGCCCGCACCAGCCGCGCCCCGCCCCCCGGCTCCAGCGCGGCCAGCCGCCGCCGCAGCTGATAAACCAGCGCATGCAGATTCCGCTCCCGCGTCGGCGACCACTCCTCCCCCCACAGCCCGTCCACCAGCGCCTCCGCGGTCACCATCCGTCCCCCGGCCACCCCCAGGAGCCCCAGCAGCACCCGCAGCCGCGGCTGCGCCACCGACGTCATCACCCCGCCCGCGGACCCGATCTCTACCGGGCCCAGCAAGGCCACCGCCAGGTCGGCATCGGCACGATCCCCGCCCATGACAGCCATCGTAAATCCGCTACTCCCGGGCTGCCATGGCCAGCGGCGCGGCGCACCAGGAACCCGGGACGAAACCGCCGCAGGCCAGCCGACGAGAGAATCCAGGTGAGTCAGCACAGGCGCGCGTCAGCCAGGCGGATAGGCGCACATAGATCACTCTGATATGCGCATTTCAGTTGATCGGCGCCGAGAAGTCGCCGACCGTCCAGGTAAGGCGGATTAGGAGCGGAAGAGATCCAGCGCCCCGTCACGTTCTGTGACCGGGTTGACCGCCGCGGGTCGTCGGTGAGCTGCGCGGCGTGGACCGCTACCCGGCCTGGCGCGCCCAGCCGCAGGCTGGCCGGCCCGGGCGGCTCGCCTGCCGCCCGCGGGCTGGCCGACAGGTGGCCAATGCTCCTGCCCTGGTATCGCCCGCGTGACGAACCCGGCCGCATATGGATCAGGGCGAGCGGCCAACGACCGGGCGAGAAGGCAATGCTATCGGAGCAGGCTATTGAGGCGGCTGGCGGAGAGGGCCAGGAACTCCGGTTCGAGCTCGGCGCGACCGGCCGCCGAGCCAGACGCCTTATCCAGGGTGATCTTCAGCAGCGAGCCCACGGCCGCCATGGACGCCGCGATGCCGGCCTGGCTGTGCGTCGTCCCCACCGGACTCGCTCGGGCACCAACGCCTGACGGATGGGGTCCGCAGCGGTGCACCTGGCAGGCGTGAGCGCGACGCTGCCGGTCGCCGCCCGTCGTTCAAAGCCAGCGCTCAGCTACGCCGGCTGACGGGTCAGCGCCGGGGTACCCGATCGTGTTCGTGTCCGGGCTCCGCCCGGCGCTGCCTTGGCGGCCTGACGCGCGGCGGGCGCATTCGCCGAGACCCACCTGAGCGCGGTTGGCAACACTACTGTCGGAACGAGCAGGGGCAGAAGCAGCAGCCCGAGCCAGTCCCACAGGGTATTTCCCTGGTAGCCAGTCCAGGTCCAGTGCCATGAATACCCGCCGACGATCGTGAGCGCCCACGCGGCGGCGACAGTGGCGATGCCCCACTTTTGATAAGGACGCAGGGAGCGAACTACCGCAGGCAGGAACCGGGCACTGGCCACTGCGACCGGCAGCAGCATCAGTCCGGTCCAGTCCCACAGCGTATTGCCGGGGAAGCCGGTCCAGTTCAGAGGCACCAGGTAGCCAGCGAGGACAAGCGCGGTGAAGGCCGCCGCGGCTGTCACATACATCAGGCGCCGAGTCCGGCTCATGTACTCCGGATGCTGGATCCACAACGGGAGCGTGCCAACGACCACCGGCAGCAGAAGGAGGTGAAGCCACTCCCACAGCTGCTCGTTCCCCTGGAAGCCCGTCCACGTCCATCCCTGGATATAGCCTCCCCAAAGGACGATCAATGCCGCGACGGCCAGACCGCTAACGACCAGCTTCCTTGCCCGGTCGTTCTGCATGAGCGCAATCACCGGGCCGGCTGGCCTCATCTCCAGGGCTGCACGCTGCTGGACCGCCTCGGGGGACGGGTTCCACCGCAGGCCGAGTTCCTCTAGCCTTGCCTCGAGCGCCGCGTGCATGAGTGTCATCGCACTCCACCTGAGGTCGGCCTCGCGGCCGCTGGCCGCCGCTTCCACTTCGGTGATGGCGCGAAGTCCCTGCAACTCATCCGGCTCCAGGGAGACGACCAAGGCTGCCATGCGGACAGTTTCGTCCAGGTGATTCGTCGTCATCGCCATGCCCTTAGATGTCCCCGCGGCTCTGTGAGCAGCGCGGCAGCCGCGATGACGATACGGCGACTGATCACGGAAATCCCCTTTCGTGCAGGCTGGCGCGGCGTGCCTGCCGCGGCGGTATCGGCGGCCGGGAGCACCGCGGCCTTGCTGGTCATTCCTTTGATGGTCACTGTCGTTTCCTTATCTTTTCGGGCCTGGGCCTGACCGCCCGGGCCGGCAGATCTCACCATTCCAGCCGCCGGTGTGCTGACGGTGTGCTGGCGATATCGCGGCAGGTCACGGGTTGGCCGTGCCCGGCATCGCGCCTGGCGCCGGGCGTTCTCAGGGCGGTGATCCCACCCAGCGGGCCGTGGACCGGTGCCCGGCGAGCCTGATTACCGCTATCCCGGCGACCGATCCGCGGATCGGTCTGTCCGGGCCGAGGCGGGAACGACCGGCGAAACCGCCGTGCCCGCCGGCCCAGCCTGGGATACCGGTTCCGCGCCAGGTGCCATCAGCCGGCCGGCTGGACGGGACGGTTTACCTGCGCCGTGCAGGTGCGGTGCGGCTAGAAATGGCCCCCTCGCCCCTTTCGCCCCCGCTCGGCGGGAGCTTCGCCGGCCGGGTTACTGCACCTTCCTGGGCCGGCCGCACTGCGCCCCGGCGCTTCAGGCCATTGGGTCGATGTTGTGGTTGAGCCGGAAAATGTTGTCCGGGTCGTAGCGGCGCCTGGCCGTGACGAGCCGTTCGTAATTGGCGCCCCCCGGACGATGACGGCACCGACGTCGCCCGCCTCGTGCTGCACCTCGTCGACCGGTCACTGATCACCGCCGACCGTGACGGCAGCGCAGCTCGCTACCGGCTGCTGGAGACGCTGCGCGGCTACGGGCTCGAACGGCTCGAAGAGCGCGGCGACCCGGATACCGCCCGTGGCCGGCATGCCCGCTGGGCGGTGGAACTGGTGACGCGGGCGGCACGCGGCCTGCGCGGCGCCGGCGAGGCCGGGTGGGCGGTACGACTCGACGTGCACATCGGTGACCTGCGTGCCGCCCATAGCTGGCTGACCGGGCACGACACCGAGCTCAGCTTGCGCATGTGCGCTGAGCTGCACTGGTACGCGCTGTTACTCCTCACATGAAGATCGTGCAGAACCAGCTCAGCCACGCTACGGCCATCCTCTCAGGATGAGCCCTGGACGGGCAGAACGCACTGTTCTGTGCCTTCTCCGCTGACCGCCACCTGACCGTCGCAGCCGCCCATATCGGCGGGACTGCGCGCTCATCTACGCCGGGGGTCGATCACGCATGGTGAGGGTCCTGCGATCCGGGGATGGCCTATGACGAGCGGCTGGCCGGGCGGGTCCGCGACTGCCTTCGGCAGGCCACCGGGGTAGGAATGAACCATGGCTGACGCCCCTCTGATGGTCGGGAAGTTCGTTCTGGTCACCGGAGGCACCGGCGGTATCGGCAAGGCCACCGCCATCGGGCTCGCCACGCTGGGCGCCCGGGTCGGCATCACCGGCCGCGATCCGGCCCGCACCGAGGCGGCCGCGGCAGCCATCCGCGCCGCGCCGGGCAACCCAGCCGTGGACGGCTTTGCCGCTGACATGTCCGCCCAGGCCGGGGTGCGCCGTCTGGCCGCTCAGGTGCTTGACACCTACCCGCGGCTGGACGTGCTGGTCAACAACGTCGGCGGGTTCTGGGCTCACCGGCACCTCACCGCCGACGGACTAGAGCACACCTTCGCGCTCAACCACCTCGCGCCGTTCCTGCTGACCAGCCTGCTGCTGGACCGCCTGACCGCAAGCGTGCCCGCCCGGATCGTTACCGTCTCATCCGGCGCCCACGCCAGGGGCCGCATCGACTTCGACGATCTGCAGGGGGCGCGGGACTACTCCGGGCAGCGCGCCTACAGCCAGTCGAAGCTGGCCAACGTCATGTTCACCTACGAGCTAGCCCGCCGCCTGGAGGGCACCGGTGTGACCGCCACGGTGTGCCATCCCGGCGTGGTACGCACCAGCTTCGGCGCCGAAGACCAGGCGGCGTACTTCGCCGTCATCACGCGCGTGGCGCGCCTGTTCATGAAGACCCCGGCCCAAGGCGCGGACACCCCGATCTACCTCGCCTCCTCACCCGAGGTCGAGGGCATCACCGGCCGGTACTTCGTCAACCGCAAGCCCAAGGCCTTCTACGACACCACAGCCACCGCCCGGCTGTGGCAGGCCAGCGCACGCCTGACAGCAACCGCATAGCGAGCGAGGGCTCGACGCGGTCGTGTGGGTGTACATACAGGCTCCTGTCCGGGTGAATGCTGCGGGCTGGGTATACGCCGACCGGTCTTCCCAGCTGCCACCTGGAGACTGCGCCCGCCGGGGATGCACCGCGCGGGGTTTCGGCCATCGGGATGCCTCCAGCGGCCCTGGCGTGCTTGCGGCCCGGGCCGCTCAGTTCCCTGTTGCGCCTTGACTGGATTAGTGATCTTCCGGGCCCATGGCGGCTCGCTAAACTCCGCCTATGAAGGCAGCGGTCCAGACCAGGTACGGCCCGCCCGATGTGGTTCTGATCTCAGAGGTGGAGAAGCCGACTACCAGGGACAATGGGGTGCTCGTCAAGGTTCATGCGACGACGGTGAATCGGACGGACTGCGCCTGCCGGGCTGCCAGGCCCCTCTTCATGAGATTCTTCACCGGGCTTATCAGGCCACGGGCGACGGTCCTGGGGAACGAGTTTGCTGGAGTGGTCGAGGCGGTCGGCAGTGGCGTCACGTCTTTCAAGGTCGGCGACAAGGTGTTCGGATACAACGAGGGCCAGTTCGGTGCTCATGCCGAGTACCTGTCGATTCCCGAGGACGGTTCGCTCACGACCATGCCGGCGAACGTGACCTACCAGCAGGCCGCTCCCAGTACCGAGGGTTCGCACTATGCCCTCTCGCACATCAGGGCGGCAAAGATCCAGAGCGGGCAGGACGTCCTCGTCTATGGCGCAACCGGTGCTATTGGCTCAGCGGCGGTGCAGTTGCTGAAGAGTCTCGGTGCCAATGTGACCGCGGTCTGCGACACGGACCACATGGAGCTGGTCAGGGGCTTGGGCGCCGACAGAGTCATCGACTACACGGCCGGGGATTTCACCAAGGACGAGCAGAAATACGACGTGGTCCTCGACTCGGTTGGCAAGAGCTCCTTCAGCCAATGCAAACGGCTTCTGAAACCGGACGGAATCTACATCTCCTCCGAGCTGGGCCCGCTGGCCCAGAATCCGTTCCTGGCGCTCATCGCCCCGCTACATGGCGGTAAGAAGGTCATGTTCCCCATTCCGAAGCATGACCAGCTGATGGTGCGGTATGTCAAGGAACTGATCGAGTCTGGACAGTTCAAGCCGGTCATCGACAGAACGTATCCGTTGGACCAGATCGTCGAGGCCTACAGGTACGTCGAGACAGGCCAGAAAACTGGCAATGTCGTCATCAGCCTCGAGCGTTCCCACTAACGCATGTCGTTCGGCGGTAGACCTCGACTCGGCTGTCTCCCACGGAGCTCCGAGCTGCCAAACCAAGGCGGTACTCCTCACCCCGCGGCCGGAAGAAACGCTGCGGCCGGTGTGCGGAGCGTTCACGCCGGATTCTGTGCTCTGGCGGGTGGAGCCGACCGCCGTGTGGGCCCAGCTCGTGGAGCCGGACCCTGAGATGGCTATGGCCCTTCCTCAGCTGCGGTCAACATTGGTTCGCTCAGGTCAACCCGGCACGACCGGACGTGGACCAGCGTGACAACTGGCGCATATCGTCCAAATCTGTACGCCAGCCGGCACTGAGATTCCATGGCTGCGAGCCGCGCATAGCGGCGGCTCTTTGCGCGAGCGCGCGAAGACTCGGGTTGCTCTCCGTGACGGGCTTCCCGTCAGCCTCCGTTCTCGGCTGGCGGAGTTCACGGCTCCCGACTGACCATGTGGCGTGGCCAAGGTCCTGCCGTACCTGCGGCGCTCGACCCTGTCCGGGTCAGATGAGGCTGGTCCGTGAGTAACTCTCACGGCGCTGCTCGAGTGAGCCGTGAGGGACCACAGCGGGCGTCCGTTAGACGGTGATCCGGCTCCAGCTGGTGCCTGCGTTGCGGGTTATCCACAGATAGCCGTTGGTGCCGAGGGCCACGCCTTGGGTGTTCGTTTCGAACCCGGCCAGGGAGAAACCGTGCCCGCGGCCGGTCAGCGAGACGTGCCAGCCGCGCCCGGTGAGCATGTACAGGTCCGGCCCGAAGTTCCAGGCGAACCGTTCGCCGGGGACTGCGGCCACGCCCTGCGGTGGCTGCGGCGGCGGCGGGTTGCCGGCACTCCAGCTGCTGCCCTCGTTGACGGACTCGTAGGCCAGCTGGGTCTGCGCCGGCGGGCTGGGCTGGTTGTTCATGACGTCGCAGACCAGGTAGACCAGACCGTCAGTGGACACCCCGAGCGGGGCGAACGGCACGTAGGCCTGACCCTGCACGCACGGCAGTGATTCGTGGCGCACCGGCTGGGTGCCGGCGAATACATCCAGGGACGGGGCGATCGGCCCGGCGCCCTGCTGGCCGGCGACGTAGGCGACGTCGCCGTGAACGGTGAGGGTCGCGGAGCGGTCCGGCGTGAGGCCGAGGTTCGTCCAGGCGGTGCTGCCGACCGGGGCCCGCCAGATGTCCGGGTAGGGCTGCGGGCCGGCGATTGACCACACCCGGCCGGCGGCGGTTTCGAGCGAGAGCACCTGGGCCAGCCCGCCCGGTTGCCAGGAGGCGGCGCCGTCGGTAGTGATCCACAGCGAGCCAGCGGTGCTCCAGGCGTATCCGATCTGCGGGGAGGCGAACCGGATGTGCGCCGCGCCGGCGGGCGGGCCAGGCAGCCGGGTCCAGCTGGCGCCACCGTCGGTCGTGGTGACCAGCTCGCCGCTCCCGAGCGCCCAGCCTTGACCGGCGGAGACGAAGCTCACGTCCCGTACGTCGATCGGGCCGGGGGCCTGCGTGCCCGGGGGCGCCGAGGCCGGCGGGCCAGTGGCTGCGGTGGCGGACGGGCTCGCGGTGACCGGGGCCGGCGGGGCAGCCGGCGACTGCAGGGAACCGGGCTTGGACAACCCGCAGCCCGCAAGCGCGGCGAGCGCGGCGAGCGCCGCGGCGGTAACCGAGAAGCGTCTGCTCATATCCCCGGGACGCCGAAGTCCTCCACCCGGTTGCCATAGCAGGTCAACGCGAGGATGCAGGCGGCGATCTGCTGAACGGCCTCACACGGACGGCACGGGCCGCCTGTTGCCGGCCGCTCGGTACCAAACCCCAGGGCGCCGTCATTGCCTATGAGTCGCCGGTAATCACCAAAATTCGCGCATATCGATCACGGCAGTTGTAGTTCGTGATGTTCGGGACATCACTGTAGGTGGCGGGCATGTCGCACGGCATGCGGGACAGCCGCCGTGATCAAGATGAACTGTGACGAAACACCCTGACACGACAACCGTCGACTCGACCGTAGCCCATCGCGATCACCTGGCGTTGCTGGAGGACCTGAAGGCCACCGTGGCCGGCCTGTCCGGACGTCGCGAACCACGGGGAACGTTCTGGGACCTGGTCACCGGTTTGCTAATGGGTCTGCCGACGGCGAACTGCCGGACCATCGCCGAGGCGGTCGGGCACCGGGGCCCGCACCGGTTGCAGCACCTGCTGTCCCGGGCGGTCTGGGACGCCGAAGCGGTCCTGGCCGGTGTGGCCAGCTGGACCCTGGACCACCTGACCGGGCCGGCGATCCTGGCCGTGGACGAGACCGGCAGCGCGACCAAGGGCGCCAAGGACTACGACTGGGCACTGCTGGCCATCGACGACGACGACACCCCCACGATGGACGACGAGACGGACCACGAGACCGACGCGTCCGAGCGCGACCGGCCGGCCGGGCACAGCGTGCTGCTGGCACGCCGGCACCGCTACACGCTTTGGCGCGGGTCGGCGAGCAGGTCGATTAGGGCTTCGGTCACTCCTCGCCCCTCTTGTCCCGCCAGTTTCGGCATACTGAGGCCGATGTCATCGGGGCGGCGATGCATGCGGGTCGAGAACCAGCGCAGCATCCGGTCCAGGAACTGTCCGCGGATGCGAGTCAAGTCCACCCCAGCCGGGGAGGCGGACAGTGAGCACATCAGTGCCAGCAGCAGCGGAATCCGGGCCATCATGGCGATCGCGCGATCCCGGACGCGGCTGCGAAGCCAGGCTGCAGTGTCCGCCGGCAGATTCCAGGCGCCGATCACCGCTGAGACATCATCGGCGGTGAAGGTTTGGAGCTCGACCTCGCAGGCGCCAGTTACGGGTGAGCCCGTATACCCAGCTACCTGGCTGGTAATCACGCACCGAGCCCGGCCACCTTCCTGTTCGGCCCACCGCCGTAGCAACTCCCGGAACTGCTCATCCTGCGCCGAGATAACCTCGTCCAGGGCGTCCAGCAGCAGTACAGCCTGTCCGCCGCGGATCTTCGCGGCCATCTGCTCGAGCGAGCGGTCGCGCAGAAAACCCTGTGCGATCAGGCATGCGGAGGCCTTCTCCGCGAGATCTTGTCCCGGCGTCCTTGCCAGCTGATCGCATCGCAGCGGTACCGGCACGATCGCCTCGCCCCGGTCACCACCGTCGAGGCGGGTCAAAGCGTCTTGGCACAGGCGCCGTGTCTCGGAACGGATCAGCCAGGATTTGCCCAGCCCTGGAGCAGCCAGCACCACTAGCCGTCGATGCTCGGCTGCGATTTCCGCCCACAACTGTAGCTGGCCGTTCTCCCGCGATCGGATCCTGACTGCCTGCGACAGCGCGGCCGTATCCACGCCGACTGGCAAGTACCCAGGTAGTTGCCCAGCCCGCGCCCACGCCTCCAGGTTGTGCACCAGTTCGATCAGGTCGTACCGGAACTCGCCGGGCGAGGCCGGCTCCTGTTCGTCCGCCCCGGCATCCTTGTGCTGTTGTAGCAGGTGCTCGACCAAGCCGTGGACACTCTGATCGCGCTGCGACGCCGTGCGCAGCTCCGATAGCAGTCGGCGCGGTAGCACGGCCAGGAACTCCTCTACCCAGAACGTGCGGTCCAGAGCGGCTACATCACCCCCGCTATGCTCCAGCGCCGTCCTGGCCAGCCTCGCAAAGCGATCAACTGGATCACCGAGGGGATCGGCCAGGCGCATCACCAACTGGTCAACTACATCCGTAGTGAATGCTGGCTGCCAGACCTGGGCAATCTCAGCTGTCCAATCTTCGGCAGGTAGGATTCCAGTCGGCGCCGCATCATTTAGTGCGCCAGTCAGAGCATCACGGGTTGCATTCATGACCGCCTGCCCCGCCTGGCTATTCCGGAACGACTCCCATGAACACCCCGAAGCTCTCGCAACCGCTGCCGCCACCAACTCAACCGTCGTATCCATCGTGGGCCGTGTAGTAACTAGATTTGCAGTCAGGAACGCGGATTCCAGCACGGAGTCGATAGCCAACTGTGCCTGCTCGAATTCTCGCGGTTCGGTGTCCATAGCCAGACGACTTGGACAGGATCTGGGTTTACGGCGGTGTGGCCCGCAAGAGCACCTGACGGCGGAAGGGCGGAACTCCTCCGAAACCAAAGGATCCATCCTGTCTGAGGAAAATGTCGACACACCGATCAGCGGTTGGTGTGGAAGGACTTAGTTCTTCAGTTCCTCCTGGTTAGTGATAGTGGCGCAAACGGTCTTGATCGCCTTGGGCTCAAGGGCGGCCAGCGCCGGAAGAGCATCGAGCCAGGAATCACTATTCAGTGCCCCGGTAAGCGCATGCCGGGCGGCCTTGCCGAGCTCAGGGTCGGGGCTGGCCTTCGCGACTTTGGCGATCTGAACGGTTGCCTTGCCGCTGAAGTAGCTGTGCGCGTGGCGGAGTGCTGCGACAGCCTCCAATGCCAGGGTGCGTGCGTGTCGCGGGTCAAGTTTAACGAGCGACACGGCGATGGAGGCGAGCGCCTCGCCACGCGGGTCCGGTTTCGGGATGCTACGTGCTGCCGACGCCGCCGCATCGGTACGTGTCAAGTCAAATGAGACACAAGGTTCTGCTGTTTCCTAAGCTGCCTCCCTGGGCGGATGCTGCGTAATGTCGCTGTCAGTGACCGGCTTGTTGATCCATGCCGTGACGGGCATCTTGGGTGCCCGGGGGCGGCGGGTGAAGCGCCGCGGGTTCGCGGCGCAGGCGGCGTTCAGCACGGCCTGGCGTTTGTCCTGGATCGCGGCCGCGGTGCCGATATGGACCGAGTACGGGGTATGCAGGTCTATCCCGGAATGCCGGTGCTCGTGGTTGTAATAGGTGAAGAACACGCCGCAGAACGCGCGGGCGTCTTGCAGTGACCCGAACGTGCCGGGGAACGCCGGGCAGTACTTCAGCGTCTTGAACTGCGCCTCGCTGTACGGGTTGTCGTTGCTGACCTTGGGCCGGGAATGCGATTTGAGGATGGCCAGGTCCGACAGCAGCGCCGATACCGGCTTGGACGTCATCGAGGTCCCCCGGTCTGCGTGGATGGCCTGCGGGGCGGTGCCGCCGTTGAGGCGGACCGCCTCGGTGATGAAGTCTTTCGCCAGCTCGCCCAGCCCGGTAGCGTGCACCTCGAAATGAACGGCGCACCGGGAGAAAATATCGATCATCACGTACAGGTGGTAATACACGCCACGCCACGGGCCCGCGAGCTTGGTAATGTCCCACGACCACGACTTGCTGCAGGCCGTCGGCCACCTGATCAGCGACGCGTCCGGTGAACCAGCCAATGAGCACCCCGACGATATCGAACATCGCCCGCCCCCTCCACCTCGCAGAATGCGACTGGCACCGAGAATACGCGGGGCTATAGTGCCATTACCGGCTTATTCAAGAATCGGCGCGGGTGGGCAAGTCGGTGAGTACGAATCGTGGCGGGACCGGAGGCGTTCACGGGAGTGAGCCAACCAGATACCTGGAGGCACGCGCCTAATAGACACATATGTACGCAATAGTCATAGCGAAAGCGATACGCACCCTACGCGCCGATTCGGCGATATGCGGTTGATATGCGCGCCGCGCATGACACTCGTACCGAGCACTCTTCGAGTACCGATTCGGCAGGGAGCGTCTTCGAGATCGGTGGGACGCGCAGCGCCGGTGTCAGCCGGTGTCGCCGCGGCGCGCCGCGCTAGCGGCGACGAGGGCGCCTGGCCACGAACCACACGACGATGAAGACGGCCATCGCGATCAGCCCGATGATGAGAAACGCCTTGAGCGTTGCAACGATCCCGCCCGCAGCCGTGAAGGCAAGCCAGATGGCGAGGATCGCGCCGAGGATTGTCCCGATGATCCGGCCCATGTCCCTAGTATGCGCCCGGGGCCTCCGGCAGGCGGCGGTCGGGCCGGCCGCCCCGGTCCGGGGCCGGGGCCTTGCGGGCCGCCTGGCGTGCCTGGCCGGGACGGCGCCTGGTCACAGGTGGTCACAGCCCAGGAGATGTGGGGTGAGCTTCGGCAGGATCGGTCGTGTCGATTGACTGACTAGATCGATTTGCAGCCTTGCAGGTGGCACGCTAGCTGCCCGGATTCCACGGCAGCCGGTAGGCGCGGTAGGTGCCCACGCCGTCGGGGAGCTTGGCGTTGAACAGCAGCTTTCCTGACGGGCTGAACTCGGAGAAGTATGACAGCCCGCCCCAGCTGACGAACAGGTCGCCGTTCCTGGTCGTCTGCGCGCTGCCGGTCGCGCCCGCCGTCAGGCCCTCCGGCTGGTTCACGGACTTGATCAGCGTCGCCGTGCCGGTGGCCAGGTCCAGGCTGATCGTGACCGCGCGGCTGGACGAGTACAGGGTCGACTGCCCGTCGGACTCGTCGTCGAAGACCGTGTACACGTTGCCGCCGAGCGCCTCGGGGTCGTGCTGGAACGCGAAGATCTCGCCGGCGCTGTCCAGCTTCTGGCCGGGCGCGGCCTTGATGGCGAACGTGCTGTGCTTGCCGCCGAGCTGCCACATCATCGCCCCGGTGCGGAGGTTCACCTTGTAGATGGTCCAGGTGAAGCGCGAGCTGATCAGCAAGTTGCCGTCGGTGTCGAGGTGGACGGCGTTGATGTGGAACCAGTCCCATGGCTGGCCCGGCTGCGGCATCGGCGCGTGGCTGTCGCTGTAGGGCACGTGGTCGGAGCTCACCCACTGGAACAGCAGCTTGCCGGTCTTGATGTCGATCTCCTGCACGACGCCGTCCATGACCTGCTGGTGCGCGGACAGGCCGAGCGAGGTCAGGTTGGCGGTGCCGATCGTGTCAGCGAGGATCAGCGCAGTGTTCCACGGCGTGATCAGGAACTCGTGGAAGTCGGGCAGATACCCGTTCGCCGGCTTGACGGTGGCGATCTGCTGGTAGCGGGCGTTGTAGATAACGTCCTCGCCGCCGGTGCTGCTGCCCTGGAACCAGGTCAGCACCGGCTTGCCCAGGTAGGTCTGGGTGCGGAAGTCGGTGGCGAACGTGCCCGCCGGCAGCCGGTGGAACCAGAGCACCTTGCCGGTGATGCTGACGATCTCCGGGCCGGTGCCGTACTGGCCGCCGCTCTGCGGGGCCAGGAAGATGTCGCCGTTGCCGTTGTCCGCGCCCTCGGTCAGCACCGTGACCGGAGGTGCTTGCGTGCTCGCTGTCGCTGTCGCTGCCGGTCCGGACGAGCACGAGACGACCGCGGCGCACAGCGCGGCAGTCGCCAGTGCCGCGGCTACCTTGAACTTCACCAGCACCTCCGAGACAGTTCGCCGCCCCGCCGGAAACTCCCTCACCCCCTATAACGAGCAACTCACCCCGCCGTTCCCGCTATGCGGCGACCAGTTATCGCTGGCGTCGTGAGCGAGCATGTTGTGGTGATCGGGATGGACGGGGTCACCGCCGCCATCCGCCGGTTCACCGGCGGCTGGAACGACCGCTGCGAGCCATTCACCTGGACCAAGCCCGTTATCTCAAGCCCCATTTTGGGTGTCTTTGCTGTAAACGCGGCGGGCCATGGTCCGATCACCTAGAGGGACCGGTCTGGGAACTACGGATCCGGCTTTGCGATGTTGCGGCCCGGGTGACGTACAGGTGTACCGCTGATGGGAGGATCGTGCTCCTGACGGTGTTCCGAAAGACTCGGCAGCACGACCAGAGGCAGATCGACCGGGCAGTCCGGGCGCAGAAACTCTGCCAGCGCGATCACCAGGGACCAGCGGCTGAGACCTACGAAAGGCAGGTGTGATGACTGGTCACCACACCCGCTGGGTGCGCCCGGAGGCACAGGCGGAAGATCCTGAGCGGATCGCCATCCGCGAGGCCCTGGCCTTCGGAAAGGCGGTGTATGACCAGCGCCGCGCCCTGGGCCTTAGCGTCTCCGAGCTGGCCGGCCGGGCTGACATGACCGTCGATGAGATCGAATGCATCGAAGAGGGCGGCATCGAACCCACCATTGCCCTGCTGCGGCGCCTGGCCGCAGCGCTGGACTCCGATGTGCACATGACCGCGGGACACGACCTCGGCTCGGTGTGGTTCGAAACCCACGCAGCCTGACCCGATCAGGCCAGCGCGGCTGTTTCCGGCGGCGCGCCTTTGCGCACGCATGTCACAACTCGCGTGCCCGCGTTGTCATCAGCTGACGGTAGGTTGGTGCGGTGACAGGACCGGACCGACGTGACCTCGGCCGGGTGTTCAACGAGGTGCCCGAGCTCTACGACCGCGTGCGGCCGACGTATCCCGATGAGTTGTTCGCCGATCTCGTCGCCATCACCGGCATGGACAGGCAGTCGTCGGTGCTTGAGGTGGGCTGCGGTACCGGTCAGGCGACACGCTCGCTGGCAGCGCTCGGGTACTCGGTGACCGCCATCGAGCCCGGCGCGGGCATGGCCGCGCTTGCTCGCCAGCGGCTCGCCGCCTTCGGCAATGTCGAGGTCGAGAATTCGACGTTCGAGGAGTGGGACGACTGCGGACGGCGCTTCGATGTCCTCGTGGCCGCGTCGGCGTGGCACTGGGTCGACCCGTCCATTGGCTGGCGCCGGGCGCATGACGTGCTCCGTCCGGGGGGATGGATGGCGCTGCTCGGCAACGTTGTCGTCCGCCGGCCGGGTGTGCCGGAGGTGTACGCCGAGACCGCCGATCTCCACGAGCGGTTTTCCCCCGGCGACCCCGGCTGGGGTCATCCGCCGCTTGAGGACGAGGTGCGGATGACGGACGAGGGCTGGGGACTGGTCACAGACCCCGGCAGCTTGTTCGGCCCGACGATCGTTCGGTGGTACCCGGCTGTTCAGTGGTTCGACGGGGACGGCTTCGCGGATCTCCTCCGCTCGACGTCGATGTACCGCAGGCTTGAGAGCGACGTCCGTGAGCCCCTGCTCGACGCGATCGCCGAGCGTATCCGCACGCAGATGGGCGACCAGGCATCACGCCGCTACCTGAGCGTCCTCCGTGCCGGACGGCGTGCCGGGTGACCGTAGCGGCGATGGGAGGCCTCCATACCGCTACTCGGGGAACTGCTCCGCGCCTGTCGGCTCAATATGCTGCACCTGATTCATCGCCTGGCGGAGCCTCGCGAGCTCCCAGTACATTTGTCTCCGGGCGCGGTTCGAGTTTCCCAGCGGCCTATGCTCTGGCAGGCTATGCCACGGGTTGTAGCGGAGAACATCTGCGAATGCGAGCTGCTCGTCGGAGGTGAACTTCTGGGCCGGCAGCCGCAGCCGCGCCACCGGGACGTACGGGGAAAGCTGCTCCGGCCACTTGACCGTGGCATCCTCGATCGGCATCAGGAACGAGTCGGTCTGCACCTGCACCATGAAATCGAACTCCCACTGCCCCGCGGCAAGGGTCCTGACCATGGCGTCCCGCAGATAGTTCTCCGCAGGCCGCGCGGGGATCCTCGTCCTAGCCGGTGATCGTGGCTTCAGCGAGTACTGGACGGCCTGACCCTCACCGAGCAAGAAAGGAACATTGCTGTAGTACTGCACTTCGAGCGGGTTCGCTTGCATCGGCGAGTAGAGCAACTGCATGAACATATGCAGCAGGTGCGGGTCATACGGGTTGATGGCGTACGCCAGTGGCGCCTTTGCGCGCACCCACCGCTGCAGCTTCGCGTTCTCGCGGATGTTCGGGGTGACGAAGCTCGCGGGGCTTACCAGGATCAGATCCTGGGTGAGCTGCTCGTCCTCCATCAGCTTTGGCCCGGGCATGCCCATGACCTTGATGCCGACCGAACACTGACCTAGATCCTCGATATCCGGCGGAGCGTACGGGCCGGGACCGGAGAAGCGGACCCATGCGGGATAGGTACGTGGCTCCGCGAACAGGCCGCGGCGAAGGTTCACCGGCAGGCCTGGCAGAACCGAGAACTCGCCGCGCAGCACACCGAACGTCTTGGTGTTGCCGAACCGCTGCGCGCCGCCCGGGAGCCAGTTCTCCCTGGTGAACTTGGCGATTTCGTCGATGGTCGCGCGGATGTGCTGTTCCTCGCCGGGAAGCAGCTGCTCCTCCGCCAGCCCCAAATGATCATCTTGACGCCGGGAGTTCTGCAGCGCCTGCGCCCATGTGAACAGCGGGGGCCTGAGCCATTTGTCGAATTGCGGCCGGTACAAGAACTCTGTCCGCCGTTCCAGCCGCCAGAACCAGAGGAACAGGTCGCTGAGCGGCCGGAAGACCAGGAAAGTGAGCAGCCCCTCGGGGTCTACCAGAGAACGCTCCTGCCCTGTGGGCTGCCCGGCTGGCACGATGCGCGAGAATCTCCTCTCTGTCCGCGGCACCCAGGCGCGGCGTCTCTGCGCGCTCAACGCGTGAAGTCCAAGGAGAAGTCGAGGACGTGGCGGCGCCCCCAGAAGACGATTCCGAGAAAGACTCCCGGGGCGATTTCACGGATCTCGTCCCGGATCCGGCGGGCAGCAAACGACGTCTTCGAGTAGTCGAGGACGATGCACGGGGCGCCGTCGTACCAGCTGTCCTGTTTGTAGATCACGGCTTCTATCGCCTCGATCTGAAGTGGCGTCAGGATGTTCAGCAGGCGCGCCGTGCGTGCGCTTACCACCTTTCCCCGCCAGGCGAGAGCGTAGGCCAGGCCGGCGGTCACCCGGGCCGGCAGGCCGCCCGTGCCGAGGAGAACCGTCCCGCGGCCGCGGCCGTCAGGGATCGCGCCGACCCTCCCTGAGCTGAACAGCTTGGCCAGCTTCGGTCTTGTCGCGGTGATCAGCGTTGCTGGATCGGCCGTATTTATCGTGTGCATGTTTCCCCCAGGTTGGTTATGTCACGTTCCCCGGGATGGGGAGTGATCTGGTCGCCGCGGCTGCGCCAGGTAGCGCAGAGCCGAGATGCCGGGAAGGAAGAGGTAGGCGCCTCCTCGTGTCCGCACGAACTGGGGTACGCCGCGGTAACGATGGCGCACTGGGCGCTGCGGAACGGTAAACGTCGCGCCTGCGGGCTGACGGGTGCCGGTGAGCGGGTCAGTGTCGTCGTAAAGTCCGCCGAACGTGGTGTTGTTCAGCCAGGTGTGCTGGACGAATTCGAACTGCCTGGACAGGTTGGCCGCCAGGCAGAGGAAATAAAGCCCGGTTTCGGGACGGCCGTTCCCGGCCTGCTCGTAGCTGCGCGCACGGCGCAGGAGTCGGTGCAGATCGCTGGTGTTAAGCGAGCTGGCGGGGTTCGGGGGCAGCGAGTCGCGCGGGTTCGCCCGGCGGATGTGCGCGCCGATGGGGCAGACGAGCCCGAGCGGGTCAGCCTGATAGCCAAAGCCGTTATCGTCGCCGAGCGCCGGTACGTCCTTGTCCGGTGCGTCGATCAGGGGCGCGCCACTTGGCCATCGGCCTACCATCTTCGCGGCCAGCGCGACCCGCCTGTCTGGATCTTCGGTTCCGTCGGGCTGCCTGGTGACCTGGTCAAGGAACCGCCAGAATCCGTCGACGTCCTGCTCAAGCTGACGAAGGACCAGATAGGTGCCGTTTCGCCCCAGGTCAGCCGTGCCGCTACCGGCAGGGTCAGGAAGCAGCAGGCGCCCAGGGTCGTCGGACGCCGGCAGTAGCGGCCGGTCGGTCAGCTGGCCGCGGGCGTTCGGGTAACCGAGGACGAACTCGCCCGCGGGCACTGGTCGCTGAGCGCCAGCCGCCTTTGGGAGCCCGGCGATGACTGGCTGGGAGATCCCGTCGTGGAAGCCGAACGGCTCCTGGCTGGCCAGTTCACGGGTGTACAGCTCGGTAACGTCCCTGATGCCCAGCTCGGCGAGCCGCTGCAGCAGGACCGACTGTCGCTGCGTGAGGATGCCTGGCGTGGTGGCGTAGACCAGGATGAGACCGTCAATCGGCGGTCTTTGCGGTCCGCCCCACGCCCAGGAGCGCGGGTCAGATTCCCCGCCGTCCCCGAGGAACCGGCTCCGATTGGTCTCGGTCATGCCCTCGATGAACTCGGCGGAGAATCCGGCCATGACGCTGTCCGGTAGACCGAGCTGGCGCAGGCCAGAAGGTGTGAGTGCGATGTGCAGGGCGGTGTCCCCGGAGAACGGCGCCGCGTTCGTGACCTGCGGCAGCAGCCACTTCAGCAGCGCCTGGGTCGCGGTCGGCTCGCGGGCCGCGAAGATGGTGAACCGCGCGTACCGGTGCTCCTTGTACCCGCGGGCAAACAAGCCCTGGATGTCGGCGAGGTCAAGCTGCACGGCCATGACATGCCTCACAAGAGCGAGAGCCAGCGCTCGGCGGCGGCGGGGCTCATCTCGCCGCGCAGGCCAGCCCGGATCTGGGCGTTCTTCTCGATATTGACCGCGCTGAGCCATGGGTAAGCGCTGTACCACAACGGCACGGGCACCTGATGAATGCGCAAGCTATTTTTAAACTGCTCCTCGTACTTTGCGCCGCCCCAGAACAGCCAGCGGGTCGGCGGATAGCCGACAGCGTTGCCGAACGCAGCGTTCAGACCCCACCAGACCTCGTCAATGAAATCGTCGTTATAAGCCTCGACGGCACCATCGTAATTGCTCGCGAAGGTCATCCTCCGCCAGCCATCAAGGGGTACCCACCGGGCAAAATGGATCGTCGTTATCCCGGCCAGGCTCCCATCGTTGTACACGTGCCGGACCGCATAGTTCAGGGCAAACATCACCCCACGGATCGTCACGAGCCGCAGCAGCCCGGGTTCGATGAAGCCCACGACAGCGAAAGGATTCTGTGCCACGTAATCCTCGTAGCTCGCGAGCGTCTCGAGGTGCTGCAGCGTCGGGCGCTCGGTGACCGGCGTGTCGCGTTGCTCGGCCAAGCGCAACAGCACCGCCAAGGTCGGCAGGGCGAACGCGAGCGCCGGGAGCAACGGCACGAGGGCCAGCGGAACCACGACCTCGTTCACCGCCTCGCGCGCCCGGAATGTCAGGGATGGCGGCGCCGCCGGCTTCATCGCCCACGCCAGATCCGCCCGCCCCGCTACATACGCCTGCAGGTCCCGTCGCACAGCGGCGGGCGCCCGGCCGGTCCAGTCGGCCCGGTCGAGATAGGCCTCCAGCACATCGCGCAAGTACGCTTCCTGGCGGATCTGGCGCAACCCGCGCCCGACCGTGTTGACATAGACGGCGCTGGCCTGAACCAGGTGCTGACGAAGCCAGCCGATCCGCGCACGGCGACGGGCAGCCGGGCCCGGATAGCCCGCGCAGTACCCGAACGCCTGGTTGATCCCGTCTCCGGCCACGTCGATGAGCTCATCCAGGTGCCGGCGCAGCGGCGCGTCCACCTCCGTCATGAGCACCAGGCTGGCTGGGATGGGCCGGCCCTTCAGATCGTCGGTCCGCTCGATCAGGAAGATCTTGGCGAAGTGCAGCCCGCGCATGTGACGGAAGTGGAACGGGCCGTCCGCCAGCCCCTGCGGTGCGCTCGCGGTGAGCCATTTGCGGAGATCGGCTACCTGCTCCGCCGCGACCATCGCCCGGATCGTCACGCCAAGTTGATGTGGCATGGCAGCGCCCCCCTGCCCGGACCAAATATGATCACCGCACGCTCACCCGGCTCCACGGCTGGAAACCGTTCTGAACCCCGCGTAGCGCCGGGCGGAGTTGCGGATAATGGCGCAACACGATATCAATCATGGACGTCCCCTCCAGCCAAGCCATGCCGGTCGGCGTGTAGACCTCCGGCGTAAAGTCAGTGGTGAAGAAGCGGTCACTGTTCAGCCTGCGGGACGCCATGAGTATGAAAATACGGAAGGCGGTGTCGCTGAAACCGAAACCAGCAGGCCTTTTCTCGGCCAGCATTCCGACTATCGTATCGACGGAGTCGACGTCGCGGTAGATTCGGCGGAGTGCGGCGAGCTGATCCGGGTTATCGGTGAGTTCCTCGAAACTGCCGGCAGGCCGCAGATGAAGGAGCCGGCGGAACTGGTTATAGCGTGGCACGCCAAGCTCCCGGGTGCGCAGAATGTCGGTGGCCGCCAGGTCCATCAGCCGGTCATTATCTGGCCGCTGGAACTGCTGCAGGAAGCGCGGGTAATTGTTCAGGACGAGCGCGCCGGGATGAGCGGTGGCGAAGCTGTAGATGATATCGCCCATGTCGACGCGCCCGGCCACCTCCTGCGCATTGGGGCCGGCGATCTCCGGGAACGTATGCTCAGAAATCACCTGATCGTCGGCGGAGCGGCGGAAGGTGTAGTTATCGGGGATCAGGGGATGCATCCGGTAAACGATCGAGAATTCCTCGGTGAGCGAGTACGGGACGCCGAAATCGTCCTGCGCCGAGCCGGGGATTCCGCTGAGTACCTCACTGCCGCTGATCCGGCCGAAGATCTGGTGAATCCGCTCCCCTGCGACGCCCCACCAGTTCGCGCTCATGGCCGTCACAGTGGTCGGGTGGGCGATGATGGCCGGTGTCCACTCGACCGTGTGAATCTTCGCGATGAGCCCCGCGACGACCAGCCGCGCCCGTTGGTAGAGCTCCTCATCGGTCCATTGCGGGTACGCCGACTTGAGCGCGTCGGCAATCGCGTTGTGCTCCCGGATGAACAGGGTGCTCATCATGTTCAGTCCTAGCCACCAGCCCGGGACGAATGCCGGGCTCAGTGCCGGGTCGTCGGGCAGGACGAGCCGGTTGTCGGCGCCGATGATCAGCTTGCCGTCCGCCCCGCTGCGCCGCGGCACCTGGTCTCCGGCGGTGGTGCCGCCGCCGTACAGCTGTGATGAGTCCCACCACGGTGTCTCGGTGTTGAGGAAAGTCTGCGGCCCGTCCTGGCCGGTAGTGCGGGTGGGATCAGGCAGCGTCTTCAGCACCGTCAACGGCCGTTGCGGCCACGGGTCATCCGCGGCGAGGGGCAGCTCGAAAACGTGTCGCGGATCGCCGGCACCGTGACTCAACCAGTCTTTCACCATGAACTGGATCCAGGCGGCCGCCAGCAGGTTCAGGCTCGTCGCCGGAATGAAGTCATGCCGGGTCAGCAGTTCCCGGCTGACCACACGCGGGTTCGGGTCCAGGATTTTGTCCGGCGCTTCCTGATATCCGTACCGCAGGGGCACGTTACGGCCGAAACGGGTGCCCGCCATGCCCATCGCCGGGCTGCGAAGGTCGTTGTAGGCACCATCGGGCGTCCGCGCGGTGAGGGTCTCGGGTGTGGGCGCGGGGAGCTTGGGCGTGACCGCCATCGGCAGGCCGTTTGTGTCATAGAGGTTGCGCTGCCGCAAGATGTTCCGCAAGCCGATGAGCACAAGCAAGCCGACGGGCTTCGGCAGCTTGTCCCAGCCGAATTTCTGGTCGGCCGTTTGGGCGGTCCAGTCATACAGACGCCACCAGAAGGTGTTCCGGTAGCCACTGCTGGAATTGGCGGGCTCGGTCATGATGTTACCTTTCACTTCGCTCCGCGAGATACGCCGTGACCGCGAGGCCGGTATTTGCCGCAGAGATCAACGTGAGCGCGATCGCCCAGGGCCGCCGTACCCGGCCGCTGAGTCCCAAAGTTGCCGCGGTGGCCGTGTCGCTGGCGTGGATGATGATGGCCTGCCCGAGCGCGCGGCGAAGCGGGGGGCCGGATAGGGCGAGGAGATCAACGCCAAGGACGACGGTTCGGATCCCGAACATTCGCAGACCGTAGACCGCCGCATTGTCGCCGCCTGGCGACTCGCCAAACCTGCGGATGATGACGGACGGCGCGGTCAGCGCCACGGAACCGTTGACGATCCGAATGCCCGCCAGTGAGTACCGGGCGACCCGTCCGATGCGGGCGGCTTGGTCTTCGGCGCGCTGCGCCTGTGTTGCGTCCACGGCCATCACGTTCCCGGTGCGTTGCCGAGCTGGGCCGACGCCGACGGGCTGCCGTGGCCAGCGGGGGCAGGGCACGTGAGGGGCGGCGTGCACTCCTTCGCGGCAGCCAGGACGGCGGCCTGGCCGAGCTCGTGGTAGGCCTCGAACTCGGCGGCATCGTACAGCTGCTCCAGCGTGCTATCACACGGGTAGGTCGAGTGATCCTGGGCGTAGGCGAGGACGTCCCAGGGCGCTTCCGTCCACCAGCCGAGCTTGCACACCCAGATGTCACCCTTTTCGGGCAGCCCGGGCGCCCTACTGAACGTGCCGTATGCCCACGGGTGGATGACCTGGCCCGGTTTCAGCCCGGTGCCTCCCTCAATCATCTTGGCGGGATCGAGGGTGATGTTCACTCCAGCGTCGCTCCTGGCCAGGGCGATGGAGCCGCCGAGGGTGAACCATGTGTCGGCCCTGTCACCGGAAGCGTCCAGCACCACGATGTGCTGTGCGCCGCGGCGCAGCGCCTCGACCAGGCCGAGGTTGTCGTAGTGGCCACCGTCGGTCACGTACATCCACGTGTCGCGGTAGCTCAGGTGGCCGACGGCCTCGGACCACAGCAGGCCGACCGTGGGCTGCATCAGCCGGTACCAGAGTTCCCCGGTGAGCTTGCCGCGGAGCCTGAGGTCGAGGACATGGGCCCAGAGCCTGGCCTCCCGGTCGGCGTTCAGGTCCGCCTTACGATCCCAGAGCGGGTGCGGCGACAGATACCACAGCAGCAATAGGAGTGGCCGCCGCGCCCACCCCCGGTCAGGTTGCCTGTGGATGCCCGCTGCCTGCTCGTCGATCCGCTTCCGCGCTTCCCGGACCAGTGCAGGGTGCGGCAGCCACACGCCGAGGCGGACGTTCGTCGCGGTGAGCAGAATCCGGTAAGCCTGCCGCGTCGCGGAACCCATCAGTGGCGAGATGGCCGCCCCGCTGATCGCCGAGATGTCGAACAGTGTGCTGCGGCGCTGGCCGACGAGAACCTCGTAGTCGGAGGTCAGGGCCTGGGCGTCAGCCTCCCCTTCGGCGCAGGTTTCGCGGCGCAAGGTGACGTGCTCCGGGTCGAAGCTGATGCAGAAACCGCCGCTGCCCGGTGGCACCTCGCGGTCCGCGTTGATGTTGGCGGTTCCGCAGATCACAAGGCTTGGTTCTTCGGTGGAGCCCCTGTCGTCCTTCAGCTCGGACAGGCGGATTGCGGCGGCCTCGGCGAACAGGCGGCGCGCGCGCATCGGGTTCCGCTCTTGCGCAGCCTGCCGCGTGACGGCGAATGCGTTGGCCAGCCGCCACCTGTAGACATCGTGCAGCGACATACGGTTGACGTTCACGACGACACGGCCAAAGATCATCACGGCCAGCGCGGCGATCACCTGCAGGAGCTGGCCCGCGGTGAATCCGGACCGGGCGCCGTCGCTGATCCACAGCAGCGAGAGCACTGCGCCGCCAAGGACGATCACGGCGCTGGCCAGCCACGGCAGCAGCTGCTGGCGCAGCGAGCCGGCCAGTTTGGCGAGGAAGCTCGGCTGCCCGGCTGCGGCCGAGTTCGCCTGGCCGCTCAGCGTGTTCCACTTGGCGAGCCCCGCCTGGCAGAATTTGGCAATCGCCGCCACCGCGGCGACCAGGCCGGCCACCGCCGCGGCCGACCAGGCCGGCCTCACGCCGAAGCCGAGGGCGCGCACGACCGTGCCGAACGATCCGGTGCTGCGTGTCAGCCACGAGATCAGCGGCGGGGCCGCGAGCATCGCCAGGGCTAGGCCCACCGTCAGGAAAGCAGCCCAGCTCACCACCTTCGCACGGTTGGCGCTGCGGTCTGGGTCGTCCGGCTTCAGCCAGGACCACCACCGCAAGCGGATTGCGCGGCGGCTGAGCGGCGGCTCGAGCGTTAGCCACCAGAACGCGAACAGCGCCAGAGTGATCCCGGCACCGATCACCGTGGGCAGCCACCACGCGGTTGCGGTCGCCGCCGCCGTCATCGTGCGCGGCCCCGACGGGACTAGCACGCCCTGCCAGCGCAGCAGCCAGCCCCAGGCGTGCGTGAATGCGTAGACGGGGGCGGCCACGATGATGAACGTCACGATCGCGCCGAACAGCAAGGACAGGACACCGACCAGCACCGTCGCGCCGTTGGGCGCGATGTAGCGGGTGTTGTCGCGGAAGTTCCGCTCTTCGGCGGTACCGGGGGCGTAGGCGTGAGGCGTCGTGCCGGACGGCAGGGCGTGCGCTACGAGTGCGCGGGAGGAGGCGATGTAGCTTCCACCGGATACTCCCACGATCCACTTGGCGGCCCCGAGCAGACCGCCACTGTCGAGGCTCTGTAGTGCCCCCAGGCAGTAGGCGGCGGACCGGATGCCGCCTCCCGAGCAGCAGATGGCCCAGTCGCCACCGCCTGTCGCGCCCGCCTCGGCAACGGGCACCGCCCTATCCTGGGCGGGGCGCGCCGGGTCAATCACGGCTGCCTGCGGACTTGATCCCAATGACGTCATGCCGCCCCCTCCTCGGGCCAAACGCCGGGCGCACCGGGCGTTCACTGGCACGGAGTCAGCAGAAACCTCCCTGATACATACCAGCGGCGCGAAAGACGGAACTGATCACGTCGTCACTGGCTGTGCCCGGGGCGCGGCCTGCGCCGCCGGGCGGGGCGCTGGCGGGATGGTCAGGGCAGTGGCGATAGGGCCAGGGTGTCGCCGGCGGCGGGCGCTCCGGCCACGGTGCGACCGCCCGGAGAGAACGCTACGGGTCCGGCGCCGATGCCGGACAGGGTGCTGGTGGTGATGCGGGTGACCGCGCCGGGGCCGGTCACGTTGAACCGGGTTACCGTGCTGCTGCCCACGATCATGGTCAGCGTGTGCCCGCCGACGGAGAACGCGAGCGCGACGTCACCGGACGGTCCTGCTGGCGGGACGTTTGGGTGGAGCGTGGCGATCCTGGCCGGCTGAGCCGGGTCGGCCACGTTCCACAGGACCACCATGCCGTCGTCGTTCGCGCTGGCCAGCAGCTGCCCGTCCGGGGAGAACGACAGCGCGACGTCAGGTCCGGGCTGGGCGGGTGATGCCGGCGGCGGGAGGGTGAGGGTGGCGAGGTGGGTGATGCGGGCCGGGCCGACGATGTCCCACAGGGCCACTGTCCCGCCGTCGCTGGCGCTGGCCAACAGGTGCCCGCCGGGGGAGAACGCCAGGGCGGTAATGTCGCCGGCCTGGCCGGTCAGGGTGGCGATGCGCGTGACGCGGGCCGGGTCGGCGGCGTCCCACAACACCACCTCGCCGTCGTCGTAGCCGCTGGCCAGGGTGCGCCCGTCCGGCGAGAACGCCATCCCGAACACCCCGTCGCTCAGCGGCATCGGCGGCCCCATATTGCCCTGCTCATCCTGCCAGGCCAGGAAGCCGAAGCCCACGGCGAACACCAGCAGGACAGCAGCGACGGCGGCGAGCACCGGGGCGCAGCGGCGCAGGCGGATCATGGGGTGCCGTCCGGCCCGCCAGGCCGGGTCCAGGTGGGCGCTGACGGCGCCGGCCCACAGGTTGAGCACGGTCCGGGCGGTCGGGCGGTGCTGGTCGAGCACCTCCAGCAGCTCGGCGGCGAAGCGCTGCCGCCAGCGGCGCGGGTAGCAGCCGACCAGGAAACGGGACAGCCGGGCGGCCAGCGGGGGCCCCATCAGGTGCCGAACGCGGTCGCGGTGCGCTGCCGGGCGACGCGGACGATCTGCTGCATCGCGGCCACCTGCCCGGCCAGCACCTCCTGGCCGGCGGCGGTGATCTCGTACGGGCGGCGGCGCTCCTGGGTGGCCAGCGGCCGGACCCAGCCGCGGCGTTCCAACCGGGACAGCGCGCCGTACAAGGTGCCGGGTTCCATGCTGACGCCGCTGAAGGCGGCGACGTCGGTCATGATCGCGTAGCCGTGCTTTGGGCCGTCGGTCAGGCTGGTCAAGATCAGCACCGACGGGTCGGCGAACCGGCCCAGGCCGTCGAACTTACCGTGCACGCCGGTCAACCCCTCACTCATTCAGCACCGCTTACTAAGCTGTATTGAATAGTGTGCCGGGCGCGCCCGTCAACCCCCGTCTTCCCGGTAAGAAGCCTGTTTGCCGTGTGCCTTCGTGCAGGCGGACCTGGCTCTGGAGCCGACTGCGGCACCTTCAGGGCGTACGATTTTGTAGCTCGCCAGCGCGGGCTCCGGGCCACCACCGGGCCGGGCGTATCGACGGGTTAGTGAACGCACGGGGCTGGCCGGCGCAGGTTCGGTTTCGAGGAGGGCCGTCGATGACAGATGAGCCGTTCCGGACGATCATTGAGCCGTTCCGCATCCACTCGGTCGAGCCAATGCGGCTGACCACCCGGGCCGAGCGGGTGGCCGCCCTGGCCGCTGCGGGGTACAACCTGTTCGAGTTGCGGGCCGAGGACGTGCTGATCGACCTGCTCACCGACTCGGGGACCGGCGCGATGTCGGCTGAGCAGTGGGCCGGCGTGCAGCGCGGCAATGAAGCTTACGCGGGATCTCCCTCGTTCGAGCGGTTCCGTGCGGCGGTGACCGGCCTGTTCCCGTTCCGGCATGTCCTGCCCACGCACCAGGGCCGGGCCGCGGAGAAGATCTTGTTCACCGTAACAGGCGGCCCGGGCCGGGTCATCCCGAACAACACCCACTTCGACACCACCCGGGCCAACATCGAGTTCACCGGGGCGCAGGCCGTCGACCTGCCCATCCCGGAAGGCCTGCAGCCGGCGCTGCGGCACCCGTTCAAGGGCAACATGGACGTCGCGGCGCTGGACCGGCTGCTCGCCGAGCGAGCCGCCCATGTCCCGCTGGTGATGCTGACCGTGACGAACAACTCCGGCGGCGGCCAGCCGGTCAGCCTGGCCAACATCAAGGCCGTCCGCGAGGTCTGCGACCGGTACGGCAAGCCGCTGTTCCTGGATGCCTGCCGGTTCGCGGAGAACGCGTGGTTCATCAAGACCGGCGAGCCCGGATACGCCGATGTCCCGGTCGCCGGGATCGTCCGGCAGATGGCGGCCCTGGCGGACGGGATGACGATGTCGGCGAAAAAGGACCCGCTGGCCAACATCGGCGGCTGGCTGGCCCTCAACGACGACAGCCTGGCCTCGCAGTCCCGCAACCTGGAGATCCTCACTGAGGGCTTCCCCACCTACGGCGGGCTCGCCGGCCGGGACCTGGAGGCGATCGCCCAGGGGCTGAGCGAGTGCATCGACGACGACTACCTGCGCTACCGGGTGCGCTCGATCGCCTACCTCGGTGAGGCGCTGGAGTCCGCGGGAGTGCCGGTCGTGGTCCCGTTCGGGGGCCACGCGGTCTTCATCGACGCGCGCGCCCTGCTGGCGCACCTGGACCCGCTGCACTACCCGGGCCAGGCGCTGGCCTGCGCGCTGTACACCGAAGGCGGAGTGCGCGCCTGCGAGATCGGAACCGTCATGTTCGGCCTGCGGCCAGACGGCACCGAGGTCCCGGCCGCGATGGACCTGGTCCGTCTCGCCATCCCCCGCCGTACCTACACCCAAAGCCACCTCGACTACGTGATCGAAGCCGTCATCCGGGTGGCCAGCCGGGCAGCCCAGCTGCCCGGCATGCGCATCGTGTCCCAGCCCCGGCAGCTGCGGCACTTCACCGCACGGTTCGCGCCGCTGCCGTGACCCGAGCCGAAGCCAGCACCAGCGGCGGCCGATCGCACCGCCGCCGGCGATCGCCCGCTTCTGGTGCCATGAGCCGGGCATCTGGGCCCCGGCCGCTCTGGCACGATCGAGACCGTGAATGTCACCGCTGAGATAGAGCATCGGCCGGGCCAGCCCCGCTCCGAACGCGACGCCGCCTTCCTCAAGCGCTTCGACGCCGCGATGCGCCTGCCGATCATCGTGTCGGCCATCCTGCCGCTCATCGTCGCTCCAGAGTCCAATGACTGGGTCGGAGTCGTGGTCGGCATTACCACCTGGCTGGTGTTCGGAGTCGACTACGTAGTGCACGTCCGCCATCTCGAGCACTACGGGCGCACCGGATTCGGCCGCTTTGACCTGTTCGTGGTGATCGCCACCGCCCCGTGGTTCCTGCTCCCCGGCGCCCAGGCAGGCGGGTTCGTGGTCCTGCTCCGCCTGGCCCGCCTGGCTCGCCTGGCGATGGCGAGCAAAGGGTCGCGCCGCCTGTTCGACCGGCTGGGCCGGATCGCCGTCGTGGCAGGCGGGGTCCTCGTCACCGGTTCCCTGGTCGCCTACTACGCCGAGCACCCGACCAATCCCGAGTTCGCCACGGTCGGCGACGCGCTGTGGTGGGGCATCGTCACCCTCACCACCGTCGGCTACGGCGACATCGTCCCCAAGACCCCGACCGGGCGTTTTGCGGCTGTCGCCATCATGATCACCGGGATCGCCGTCTTGGGCTTGCTCGCGGGCTCCCTGGCGAGCTTCTTCCGGCTGGATGGGGGCGAAACGGCTGACGGGTCACCAGCCGGCGAGCCAGCAAGCACCGCGGCCACGTCCAACGACGCTGCGCTTCAGGCCCTGGCCACCGAGGTATCAGCCCTCCGCCGTCAACTGGAGGCCCTGACCGAGCGGTTGACCGGAGCTCCCCCGACCTGACTTCGGAATCAGCTCAGGGGTTGTGCGGATGTCTCGTGAGTGCCCGCGATTGTCCGTCTCGGCCGGCTGTTTCTGTCACGGACGCCACACCCCAGCGAGGCGCACGCTGCCGCCGATACGGTCGGCAATCCAGTCGCCAGGATGGCTACCCGGCGTCGCGCCGAACAGGGTGATCGGTGTGCGACGCGCAGGACTCTACGGGTGGCCAACGCCCGGATCTGCGTGAGTACTTTGTCCGCACTCATATCTATGCATGAACTGGAATACTCGCTCACGCTCTCTCGACCTTGCCAAGATCCATCAGGAGGTTCCGGATTTGCTGCGTGGGCACGGCGCAGCCCGATTGCCAGCTATCGCCTACTTGACATCCATCTGCACAGCTTCATGATGTGAGACATCTCGCTCACGCTGGCGGAGCAACGGGCTAAAGCCGTCGAGGTCTGGGGCAGGGCGTGGACAAAGGGGTCCCGGCTGCAGGCCGCTGGGCTGGAGCAGCAGATGGCCGCGCCGCCGGATCGACCGCTGGAAAGGACATCTATGACCGGCAAGCTGGAAATCGGTCCTGACGGCCGGGTGACCGGCCCGGTAGCGATCACCTATAACAGCCCGTTCCCGACCAGCAACGGCTCCTGGGGATCAGGGGCCATGATGGGCGTCGTGATGCATACGATGGTCGGGAACCTGCAGCCGACCACCGTCAATCTGTTCAACAGCCCCTCCGCCGCCGTGAGCGCGCATTTCGGCATCGCGCAGGACGGTTCGGTCTGGCAGTTCGGGCCGATCGGCAAGGGCTGGATCGCCTGGGCGGAGATGGCCGGCAACGAAACCTGGTACTCGATCGAGCACGCCGACGACGGCAACACCGAGAACCCGCTCACCGATGCGCAGCTCACCGCATCAGCGCAGCTGGTCGAGGTCCTCAGCAGGTTCGCCGGGTTCCCGCTGCAGGTCACCGACGCGGTAGATATTAAAGGCTACGGAACTCACGTGATGGGCGGAGGCGCCTGGGGCGGCCACACCTGCCCGGGTCCCGGGCCGCGGGCCGGCCAGCGATACGAGATCATCAGCCGCGCGGAAGCGATCCGGGCGGGGCAGGTCGCCTGGACAAGCGACGGCAGCCTGTCCCTTAATGACCTAGCCGCGCAGCTCAAGACGGAGGCGTCGTCGATCCTGCAAATGACCGCGATCCATGACGGCGCATTCGCAAGCGATGCAGCCGCCTACATCAACGGCGTGTTCGCGGGAACCACCTCTCCCGGGGCGGCCATGCCGGCCGGACTCGTACTGTGGGTGCCGGAAAGCTGACGAGCGACGAGCGTGTGGATGGTAAGACTGCGCAAACCTGGGGACTTCGGCGAGTGCGGCCGGTCCCGCGGCGGCGATCTTACGTCGGTGGGCAGCTAACGGCGCCGGCCATGTCCTGCTGCTGCCAGCCGGTCTTGTCCAGCGCATACTCCACGGCCCCGAACTGGTCGCCATCGATCGGGTAAGGCCAGGGCTGATGGAAGATCCGCACCAGCTTCAGGCCCGCCTTCTCCATCACCCGCCGCGAGGCCATATTCACGGCCATCGCCTCCGCGACCACGCGCTGCACACCGAACTCGGTGAAGCCCTTACCGATCAGCGCGCGCGACCCCTCGGTGGCATATCCCTTGCCCCAGGCTGACTTGCGCAGCCGGTAACCCAGCTCGACCACGCCGGGAGCGGCATCCTCACGCGGCCGGAAATGGAACCATCCCAGGAATTCCCCGGTTACCTTCTCAATGACCGCCCAGAACCCATAGCCCTCGTACCGCTCGTAATAGCCGAGGAATGCGGGCAGGACCTCATTCTCGATCTCCTCGCGGGACGTGGGTATCCCGCCGGTGACAAAGCGCATGACATCGGGATCGGCATCCAGGCTCACCAGGTTGTCCGCATCGGCCATGCTGAACCGCCGAAGCACCAATCGCTCCGTCTCAAGGAAGACCTGCATCGCCCGGTCCTTCCGATACTGCCACGCTACCCGCGTCCGCTCATGCCGCTGAGTGGATGCCTGTGCTTTCGTGTGGAGGGGGGCGGCACCTGCGGCGGCGCGGATGTCAGGATCAGGTATGGCCCGTGATCGTGATGTCGCGGCGTTCGGCGAGCGCGCGCAAGGCTATGACGAGGGCTGGCGCGGCCGGATGCACGGCCGAGCGGCTGCCCTGGCCCGCGGCGACCTTCGACCTGGTAGTCAGCACGACCTCGTTCGATCACTGGGCGGACCAGCGGGCAGGGCTGGCTGAGTGCGCCCGGGTGCTGGCGCCCGGCGGCTGCCTCTACGGGTTCGAAGACCTCGTCGATGAGATCATCTACTCCCACGAGTGCGGCACGAGCAAGCCCGACCCCGGGATCTACGCCCTCACTTGCGAGCGGCTCCGGGTCGAGCCAGCGCAGATGGTGTTCCTCGACGACTCCGGGCCGTGTGTCGAAGGAGCACGCCAGGCGGGTATCCACGCGGTGCTGTACCAGGACAACAGCCAGGCAGTCAGCGACATCGAGGACCTGCTCGCCGCCCCTGCTGCCGTTCATGGCCCCTGGTACTAGACTTCTCGTGGGGTCGTCGGGAGAGGTTAGCATGCCACCGGAAGCATCGAGCGCAAATCCTTCGGCTGTAGCGCCTTATCTGTTTTCGCTGATGCAGAGGAATATTGCGACTTCTGGCTTTGTTCTCGCCGACCACAACGCTTCGGTATTGCCGCCGGCTCCTGGAGGTTTTACCGCGCCAGGCTGCATTCTTGCCTCGCCTTCCTGGTCTGTGGGTGGTTACTCGTATCCGGGTAACGTGGCGCCCATCAGCTATGACTATGCCTTCAACTGGACGAGGGATTCAGCCATTACCGTTTCAGTCGTCTTGAGCCAGGCTGCTGCCCAGATCCCGGTGGTAGCCGCTACCGGGATACTGGCAAACTATGTGAATTTCGCGGAAACCTCTCAGGCGAGCGGGAACATCGGCCAAGCTAAATACACTCCCGAAGGCGGGCCGACTGGCGCATCCGATGAGAGTGATGGCCCCGCACTCCGCGTGCTGACGATCCTGCAAGGTTTTGCTAGCCTGGATGGCCAGACCCAGAACGTGGCGAGGAACGTCATTGCTGCCGATTTGAATTATTTGCTCAGCAATTCCCGGTACCAGGATCCGACTGTGACTCTTTGGGAGGATACCTATGGTCAATCGATCTTCGCACGCGCAGTGCAGCTTCGCTGTCTGAACCAGGTAATAGCCCTTGGCCCCGGACTTGACATTCCAGTCCCGCCGACTGCGCAGGGCGCCGCGACCTGGCTCGGGCAGCAGTTGCCATCGCATTGGTCCGGCAGTAGTGAATTCTACGTATCGGTGCTGGATCCGGTTCGGTTGGCGGGTGATCCGAGCGCCCCTTACGATCCGGCCATCGATCCGATCATGGCCTGCTTGTATGGAGACGGCATTGCCTTTTCCGATCCTCAGCTGCTGTCAACGGCATCGCAGGTCCGTGCGCAGTGGACCGCCGGAGGGGTGGCTCCGTATCCTATTAATGCCGTTGACGCAGGCAATGGGAGAGGACCCATGGTGGGCCGGTATCTGGGAGATGAGTACGACGGGCTAAGCCTGACCAGCGATACCGGTCATCCTTGGGCCGTCTGCACGTGTAGTCTCGCCCAGCTGTATTATGAGCTGGCCGACGCTATTAATAATGGCACGCCGGTGCCGGACGATCCGCTGGCGGCCACGTTCTTCAGCCAGATTGGCGTTACTGCCTCAGATCCGGGACCGCAGGTCGTGGCTGCGCTGAGGAACGCAGGCGACAGTATGCTCAGTGCTGTCATTTATCATAGTAACAAGCTTGAACTGAGCGAACAGTTCGATCAGGCGTCTGGATACGAGAAAAGTGTCTCCAACCTAACCTGGAGCTATGCCGCATTCCTTCTGGCGGTTGCGGCAAGATAGGGAGCTTTCCCGCTCCAATGTGAGTTACCTCAGTGCGGATCACCTGGCTGACATCGTGCTATCTGGCCCTCGTGCTGTGGACCTGACGCGCTCGCGCCTGCGGCTACGTCGTCAGTTCCTTCACGGAACGTATCCAGTCATACCGCATTCCGCGCGTTCGGCGGAGGTCATCGGGCTGCCGTGACGGCTGCGTGGGCGGACACCTGCGCCGCGGCGGACAGGTCGGGCGAGATCGGCCGGAACACTGCGATCTCCCTAGCCTCGCCCGGTGTCCAGGCACCTATGATTAGCTGGCTCCGCTGGGCCGGGAGAGGTTCGTCTTGGCGCAGCGCACCGAAGAGGAAGGAAACAAGGTCGCCAAGGCTGACGTTGGGGTGGGATTGGCGTATGCGGGAGCTGCAGCCTGCGGATCTCCAGGTGATCGGGCCGTACCGGCTGCTCGGACAGCTGGGCGGCGGCGGCATGGGACAGGTGTTCCTGGGCCTGTCAGCGGGCGGCCGGCTGGTGGCGGTGAAGGTCATACGCGCCGAACTGGCCGCTGATCCTGAGTTCCGGACGCGGTTCAGGCGCGAGGTCGCTGCCGGGCGGAAGGTAAGCGGCCTGTTTACGGCCGCAGTGGTCGATGCGGATGTGGATGGGCCGGTGCCGTGGCTGGCCACAGCTTATGTTGCCGGGCCGTCACTGGCTGAGGCGGTGACCGATCACGGGCCGCTGCCAGCGGCCTCGGTGCTGGCGCTGGCTGCTGGGCTGGCGGAAAGCCTGACCGCCATCCATGCTGCCGGCGTGGTGCACCGTGACCTGAAGCCCTCCAACGTGCTGCTGGCTGAGGACGGGCCGCGGGTGATTGATTTCGGGATCTCCCATGCGGCGGAGGCGACGTCGCTGACGCGTGCCGGCTTGGTGATCGGCTCTCCCGGATTCATGTCTCCGGAGCAGGCCGAAGGCGGTGACGTCGGGCCGCCCAGTGACGTGTTCAGCCTGGGGGCGGTCCTTGCCTTCGCCGCTACGGGTGAGGGACCGTTCGGCACCGGGTCAACTGCTGCGCTGGTGTACCGCGTGGTGCACAGCCCGGCGAACCTGGGCGGGGTGCCGGGCGAGGTCCGGCCGCTAGCCGAACGGTGCCTGGCGAAGGACCCTGGCGAGCGTCCGACCGCCGGTGACCTGCTCGCCGAGGTCGGGGGCGGCCGGCTGGACGCAGGCTGGCTGCCGGCATCGCTGACCGCGGTGCTCGGCCGGTACGCCCCGCCTCGCCCTCCGACTGACGCCGCCGTCGCAGGCCCGCCGAGTTCGGGGGCGACCGGCGACCCGCCCGCGGACGCCGTCAACTGGCCGCCTACGGCGACGGCGGTCAGTAGCGGCCGGACACCCATACGTGAAGCTGCCCGGGCGAAGCCGGGCGATCCGGCCGCCCGCCCAGCACGCAGGAATCGGCGACGCCTGGCTTGGATAGCGGCGGTCACCATCGTCATCGCGGCGTCAGCTTCAGCCGCTGTCGTGATCAGTGCCGCGGGAGGTTCGCGCCCACGGGTGCCGGTGCCGGCATTGCACCCAGCGAGGTCTGTGTCTGCCCGGTGGCAATTCACTGGCAGCCTGGCCACCGGCCATAGCAACACCCGCCTTGCGCAACTGCCCGATGGTCGCCTGCTGGCCATCAGCGGCGCCACGGCCTCCGGCGCGCTCACCCCGACTGCCGAGATCTACGATCCCGGCACCGGCCGGTGGACGCAGGCCGGCACACTGAACGATGCTCGTGTCGCGTTCGGGCAGCCGTCGGTACTGCCCGATGGCGATGTCCTGGTGGCCGGGGGGACCAACGTTAATGTCGTTGATTACGCCACCGCCGAGCTGTACAACCCGGCCACCAACCAGTGGACTTTCACCGGCAGCCTCAACACCGCCCGCCGCTATGACGTGCAGGTCGAACTGGCCAGCGGGGAGGTACTGGTCGCCACCGGGTCACACGGCCCGCCGACCTGCACCAGGTACCTGAGCTCGGCAGAACTGTATAACCCGGCGACCGGCCACTGGACCTATACCGGATCAACCCTGGTCCCCCGGGAGAGCGCCAACGCCATCCGGCTAGCGGACGGCCGCGTACTCCTGGCAGGCGGCTATAACGGCGGCGGCAGCGCTTGCACCGACACCGATCCGGTTGATACCGAGACCTATGATCCGGCGACCGGCCATTGGTCATTCGCCGGGAACCTGCCGCACGGCTGGCTCGGCGGAGCCATGGTCCTGCTGCCAGATCACCGGGTCCTCATGGTCGACGGCTGGCAGCACGGCTCAGGCAACTTCGCCGAGGCGGTGATCTTCAACCCGGCGACCAACCAGTGGTCCGAAGCCGCCCGACCGATCCTCCCCCGCTCCGGCGCCGCCGCGCTCCTGCCGGACGGCAACGTCCTGGTCTCCCAAGGCGGCCAGCTGCAAAGCGAGATCTACGATCCCGCGACGAACACCTGGTCCCTGGACGCCACAACACTCGACGAGAGCAACGGCGGCCAGACCTTCCTGCTGCCAAACGGCAAAGTGCTGCTGGCCGGCGGCGACGCTAGCACGAGCCCGTCCACCACGGCCGAGCTGTACACCCCGGCGTTGCGCCAAACTCGGCGATAGCGAGTGGAGGATCCGGCCGTGCATAGCCCGCTCATGTCGCCGACCGGGCGCTGGAACGTCCGGCTGCTGCTGTCATCTTCCACGTGGTCAACGGCTATGGCCGCCATGATGCCCCGGACATGTCCAGGGCGGTCCGAGACGACCGCTCGCGCCGCCGTGCCGGCGGCTGGGCCATCGGTGTCCCGCGTACCCGGATGGGGCCCGGGCCCCGGCGATGCGCCGTGGCAGACTGCGGGTCATGGAAGCTGGCCTGCGCGTTCACCAGGGCGGCCGCGGGGAGCCGGTGCTGCTGCTGTTGCACGGCCTGGGCGCGACCGGCGATGTGTGGCAGGGGTGGCGGCCGCTGCTGGCCCGGCGGTGGCCGGGGCGCTGGCTGGCGCCGGACCTGCCCGGTCATGGCGGCTCGCGTCCGCTACCGAGCTATACCTTCGAGTCCCTGGCCACCTCGATCGCCGGCATCATCCGCGGTGCCCGCACCGTCGTGCTGGGGCATTCGCTGGGCGGCGTGGTCGGCCTGGCCTTGGCCGACGGCGGATTCGCCGTGTCCGTGCAGGCAGTGATCGGCCTCGGGATCAAGATCGTGTGGACCGGGCAGGAGCTGGACCGTGCCGGCGGATTCGCCGTGTCCGTGCAGGCAGTGATCGGCCTCGGGATCAAGATCGTGTGGACCGGGCAGGAGCTGGACCGTGCCGTGGCCGCGGCAGGCCGGCCGCCGGCCTGGTTCGCCTCGCGGGACGAGGCCGCCGCCCGCTACCTGCGCACCTCCGGCCTGGCCGGACTACTGGCCGCCGCCGACCCGGCCGTGGATGCCGGGCTGCGGGAGGAGCATGGGCGATGGCGGCTGGCCATGGATCCGGGTGCGTTTGCCGTGGGGGCACCCGACATGCCGCGATTGCTAACCCGGTGCCGGGCCCCGGTGACCCTGGCCCGTGGCGAGCACGACGCCATGAGCACCGACGGGCAACTTGCCCGGCTGGGTGTCCCCGTGGTGACGCTGCCAGGGCTCAGCCACAACGCACACGTCGAGAACCCGCAACAGTCGATCATCCTCCTGGACCCGTACCGATGACGCCCGGCAGCCATACCGGGGCGGACGCCACGCGTGCTGAACGGTAACCCAGGTCCATGAGCGGGCCAAGGCGCACGGCATCGAAGTGAAAGACCGCGGACGAATTCCCGCTGAACTGGCGGCCAGGTTGAAGGCGCTACGGGATAGCAGGATCCGGGACCTTCACCACGGCCGCAGGGCTA
>Ga0208565_1000242_pt1 | contig 44791 bp, 38 predicted proteins | sample Sb_taG_7_FD_187706 | JGI IMG/M metagenome (GOLD analysis project Ga0208565, IMG submission 187706) | Peat soil microbial communities from Weissenstadt, Germany - Sb_50d_2_FS metaG (SPAdes) (version 2) | ecosystem: Environmental > Terrestrial > Soil > Wetlands > Peat | place: Germany... | reverse complement strand
GCCCGCCTGCTCCTTCTTGATCAGCGCCATCTTGTCTTCCGGCGTCGCCTCGGCGAGAAAGTCGTCCACGCCGGACTCGTCCGCGATCGCCTTGGCGGTCAGCGGGTTGTCACCGGTGATCATCACGGTCCTGATGCCCATCGTGCGCATCTCGGCGAACCGCTCGGCGATGCCCTCCTTGACGATGTCCTTGAGCTGGATCACGCCGAGGGCCTTGGCGCTGCCGTTGGCCCGCTCGGCCACCACCAGCGGGGTACCGCCGGCCGCCGAGATGCCGTCAACCAGCGAACCGAGATCAGCTGGCACGGTTCCGCCGCCGTCCTGGATCCACTGCGCCACCGACGCGGCCGCGCCCTTGCGGACCTCGCGGCCGTCGGCCAGGTCGATGCCGCTCATCCTGGTCTGCGCGGTGAACTCGACGAACTCGGCGCCGCTCAGCTCGCCTTCGGCCCGCTCCCGCAGCCCGTACTCGTTCTTGGCGAGCACTACGATCGAGCGGCCTTCCGGCGTGTAGTCGGCCATGCTTGACAGCTGCGCCGCGTCGGCCAGCTCGGCCGCGGTGGCGCCCCCGACCGGCAGGAACTCGGTGGCCTGCCGGTTGCCGATGGTGATCGTGCCGGTCTTGTCGAGCAGCAGCGTGTTAACGTCCCCGGCCGCCTCCACCGCGCGGCCGGACATGGCCAGCACGTTGCGCTGCACTAGGCGGTCCATGCCGGCGATGCCGATCGCGGACAGCAGCGCGCCGATCGTGGTCGGGATCAGCGCCACTAGCAGCGCGACCAGGACCACCAGGCTCTGCGGCGCCTTGGAGTAGAACGCCATCGGCTGCAGCGTGATGACCGCGAGCATGAAGATGATGGTCAGCGCGGCCAGCAGGATGTTCAGCGCGATCTCGTTCGGCGTCTTCTGCCGCTTGGCCCCCTCGACCAGGGCGATCATCCGGTCGATGAACGTCTCACCGGGCTTGGAGGTGATCTTCACCACGATCCGGTCCGACAGCACGGTGGTGCCGCCGGTGACCGCGGACCGGTCGCCGCCGGACTCGCGGATCACCGGCGCGGACTCGCCGGTGATCGCCGACTCGTCCACCGACGCGACGCCCTCGACCACGTCCCCGTCACCGGGAATGTGCTCGCCCGCCTCGACGACCACGTAGTCGCCGAGCGTCAGCGCGGTGCCCGCCACCGACTCCTCGCGGAGCGTGGACGGGTCAGCCCCCGGCTGCCAGTTGAGCAGGCGGCGGGCCATCGTCTCGCGCTTGGCCCGCCGCAGCGTGTCGGCCTGCGCCTTGCCGCGGCCCTCGGCCACCGCCTCGGCGATGTTGGCGAAGAGCACGGTCAGCCATAGCCAGACCACGATGGTCCAGTTGAAGACCGACGGCGTGCGGATTGCGGTGTACATGCACAGTAGGGCGCCGACCTCGACCACGAACATGACCGGGTTCTTGATCTGGACCCGCGGGTCCAGCTTCTTGAACGCGTCCGGGGTCGACTTCCAGATCATCTTCGGGTCGAGCAGGCCGCTACCGACCCGGTGCGGCTCGGTTCCGGTCTGCCTGGGGCCTGCCGGAGCGGCCCCCGGGGTTGTCGTTGTCACAGACATCAGTGCAGTCCTTCTGCGAACGGTCCCAGCGCGAGCGCGGGGAAGTAGGTCAGGCCGACGAGGATGAGGATCACGCCCACGAGCATGCCGACGAACAGCGGTGTTCTCGTATCCAGCGTGCCGGCGCTCGCGGGCACCGGCGCCTGTCTGGCCAGCGACCCGGCCAGGCCGAGGGCGAAGATCTCCGGCGCGAACCGGCCGAGCAGCATCACGACCCCGCCCATGATCTGGTACCAGGTGGCGCCGGTGCCCAGGCCGGCGAACGCCGAGCCGTTGTTGTTGGCCTCAGAGGCGAACGCGTACATGATCTCGGTCAGCCCGTGCGGGCCGGGGTTGAAGATGGCGGACTGGCCCTTCTGTGTGCCAATCGACAACCCCGCCGCGGTCAGGATCACCACCGGCAGCGTCAGGAAGTACAGCGCCGCGTACTTCATCTCGATGGGCCGGATCTTCTTGCCGATGTACTCCGGCGTCCGGCCGACCATCAGCCCGGCGACGAACACGGTGACGATGGCCAGGACCAGGATGCCGTACATGCCGGCCCCGATCCCGCCGGGCGCGATCTCGCCGAGCGCGATGTCGAACAGCGCGATGCCGCCGCCGAATGGCGTCAGCGAATCATGGAAGCAGTTCACCGCGCCGGTGGACGTCACCGTGGTCGATGCCGCGAACACCGAGCAGCCTGGCGCGCCGAACCGCACCTCCGTGCCTTCGGCGGCCCCGTGCGCGGTCTGCGCCGCGATTCCGGCCGTGCCCAGATGGGTCTCGAAGAAGCTGATCCCGCCGACGGCGCACGCCCAGATGATCACCATCGCGGCGACCAGCGCGTAGCCCTGCTTGTTGTCGCCGACCATCTTGCCGAACGCGCGGGGCGTGGCGAACGGGATCAGCAGCAACAGGAAGATCTCGAAGATGTTGGTGAACGGGTTCGGGTTCTCGAACGGATGAGCCGAGTTGACGTTCATCCAGCCGCCGCCGTTGTTGCCCATGTCCTTGATGACTTCCTGCGACGCCACCGTCCCGCCGGGGATGGTCTGGTGGCCGCCGATCAGCGTGGTGATCGTGTGGTAGGCGGAGAGGTTCTCGATCGCCCCGCCGGCCACCAGGATCAGCGCGCCGACGCAGGCCAGCGGCAGCAGCAGTCGCAGCACGCAACGGGTCAGGTCGACCCAGAAGTTGCCGAGCCGGTCGGTCTTGGACCGGGTGAACCCGCGGATCAAGGCGATCGCGACCACCAGGCCGACCGCGGCCGACATGAACTGCTGCACCATGAGCGCGGACATCTGCGTCAGGTAGCCCATGGTGGCTTCACCGGCGTAGTTCTGCCAGTTGGTGTTGGTGGTGAACGAGACCGCCGTGTTCCACGCGGTATCCGGCACGACGTTGGCCATCCCGACCGACAGGAACAGCCAGTGCTGGGTCCGCTCGATCAGGTACACGAACAGCACGCTGATGAACGAGAACGCGAGCATGGAGCGCACGTAGACGCTCCACCTCATGTCCGCTTCCGGGTCGATCCCGCAGAGCTTGTAGATGCCGCGCTCGACCCGCCAGTGATCCTTGGCGGTGAAGATGCGCGCTATGTAGTTGCCGAGCGGCACGTAGCATGCCGCGAGCGCCGCGAAGAGCAGCGCGAACTGCAGCCAGCCGGCCGCTGCCGCATTCATCAGAACCTCTCAGGCAGTACGAGGGCCACGAACAGGTAGATCGTCAGCAGGATGCCGCCGATCAGGCCGATCCAGTTCTCAGCGCTCAAAGCGCTCAACCCCCTTCACGATGAGGATGAGCACGGCGAAGACGACGATCGTCAGGCCGACGTAAAGAAGGTCCTGCACGGTGACTCCTAGTGGTGTGCCGCTAGTGGTAGAGCTCGCCCGGGCATGCGCCAGCCCTTAGGCGAATCTCAGTAAAAGCCCCGGATTTCCTCCGGATAAAGGCCACTTGCGTGACCCATGCGCCCGCTACCACGTTCCTAACGAAACCCATGCGGGCGTCTCATCACCGCCCGGCCGCGACCGGGCACGAAGCAACCGCGAAGCAGCCACGAGGTGTCAGATCCGCAGGTGAGGCTGCGCCACGGGGGTGACGGGGAGGAGCGGCTACAGCTCGGGGGTGACGGGGAGGAGCGGGCTACAGCTCCGGGGTGTTGGGAATGAGCGCGTGCCGCCGAAGCTGCCAGGAGCGCAGGCCGTGGCTCATCTCGTCCATCAGCGCCGAAGGCGGCACGGCCAGCACCGGGCAGCGCGCGTGCGCCAGGCAGTAGCGGCTGACCGAACGGTGCAGCACCCGCCCGATCCCGGCCCGGCGCCCCGTCCCGATGATGAGCAGGTCGTCCGGATGGCTGGCGGCGTCGACCAGCACCGGGCCGGTCTCGCCGCGGGCCACCTGCGGTTCGATGGCCAGGTCGGCGGGCACCCCGCCCAGCCCGGCGTCGAACGCGGCCCACAGCCGCTCCGAGGCGGCCTCACGCCAGATCTTGCGCAGGTAGGGCGAGGAATGGCGTCGTTCGGCGAGGTCGCCCCCGGGAGGAACCCATGCGGTGACGGCCAGCAGCGGCACGTTCCGCTGCCTGGCCTCGTCCGCCGCGTACCGCAGCGCTTGCAGGCTCCCTAGAGACCCATGCACGCCAACAATGATCCGACGCACCGTGGGCACGGCAACTCGCCTCCTGTACTAACACCGAGCACCGTCGTTCATAGCGGCGCCCCCCTGACCGCGTACCCATCCATATAACCTCTATCCGCGCCCCAAAGCGCCATTCCCTAGCGCCTTTCTAACAGCAGGCGGGAGAAAGCATGCGACGCCCTATCGGTTACCGGATGTAGGCGTTGACCTTGAGGACGGTGGTGCCGGTGATGCGGTAGACGCGCCAGTTCCTGGCGTACGCCGGCGGCCGGCGGCCGGCCTGGATCAGCAGGGCGACATGGTCGCCCGGCGCCGCGGTCCCGGCGGACGCGCAGCCGGCGTAGAAGGCGATCGGGATGTACTGCACCCCCTGGATCAGGCACGGCGGCCGGACGCCGCGGGCGGCCAGCGCGGCGGCGATCCGCGTGTAGTCGTCGTGGAATGTCACGGTCCCGCCGACCTCGTGGTCGAGGACGAGGTGCTGGCCCAGCAACTGGACCGCGAGGAAGCACGTCACGGCCGCGGTCATGGCGGGCCGCAGGTCCCGGCCCACCCCGGTGACTCCGAAGGCCAGCCCGTCGGCGGCCGGCACGGCGAGCAGCGCGTAGGCGGGCAGCAGGAACCGCGGCGCCGCATAGTTGATCATGAACAGGTACTGCGCGGCGACGCACAGACCGCACACCGCGGGCAGCAGCACGCTGCTCAGCGCGGGCCCGCCAGCCCGCCGGGCGGCCAAGACGGCGAGCGCCACCAGCACGGGCAGCAGGAACCACCACAGGTCCAGTTCGGGATACCGGACGCCGACGGTGCACGGGCGGCACAGCGTCGGCCCGTTCAGCGCGCGCAGCTCATCGGGCAGCGCGAAGTGCAGACCGAACCCGCCCTGCTCGGCGCCGGCCGCGTGCAGCCGGCTGGTGATGCCGCCGAAGCGCGCGTACGCCTCGACGACCCACTCGGCGCCGCCCGCCACCAGGCCACCGACGACCGCGGCGGCCCGCGCCCAGCTCCGCCAGACACCAATCGCCGCGACCACGAGCGGCACGGCCAGGTACACGGCGTCCCCCGGCCGGACCAGGGTCACGAACGCGACGCTCGCGCCCAGCCCGCCCAGCCAGGCCAGCGCCCTGCCATCGGCCCGCAGGAAGCAGCCCACGGCGGCCAGGCCGCCGAGCGCGGACCACATGTCCGGCATGGCCTGCGGGCCGTAGTACTGCGCCACCCACAAGCCGCCGAACAGGACCCCGGCCAGCCCCAGCACCCACGCCGGGCGCAGCCGCCGCCACGTCCACAGCGCGACCGTCAGGCCCAGGCCGCAGGCGACCGACAGGTATACCCGCAGCGCCGCCACCGATCCGGTCAGCGCGGCCACCGGCGCGACAAGCAGCGGGACGCCGCGAGCGCGCGCCGGGTCGAACCAGGCGGCCGGCGCGTGCCCGCTCACCTGGCTGACGTAAACGGCCTCGTCCCAGCTCAACCCCGTCCGCGGCGAGACGAACAGCAGTTCCGCGGCGGTGAAGGCCACGCCCACGGCCACCAGCCACCATCCGCTGTCACTCCCGGGCCAGGCCACCCGGCGGTCCATCCGGTCAGTTACCTCCCGCGCGCACGCCGAGCTCGTCGATCCGGTCGAGCATCTCGGCCGGGTCGGCGTAGACCCGGTAAGCCCCGGCCCGCTCGAGTTCCTCCCGGCCGTACCCCCCGGACATCAGCCCGACCCCGAGGGCCCCGGCGCGGCGCGCCGCGAGCAGGTCCCACACGCTGTCGCCGACGACCATCGCGTGCCTGGGCTCCACGCCGAGCTCGGCCGCCGCGGCCAGGAACAGGTCGGGGTCCGGCTTGGCGTGCCGCACCAGGTCGCGGGTGATCATCGGGGTGTCCTCCGGCAGCCCGAGCAGGGCCAGCGCGGGCCGCGCCGTCGCCGCGTACCCGCTGGTCGCGATGGCCCAGCGCACGCCTGCATCGGTGAGCGTGGCGAGCAGCTCACGCGCCCCGGGCAGGGCCGTGACCGAGTCCATCTGCGCACGGTACTCCGCCGCGTGCGCCTGCTGCAGCCGGTCGATGTCCTGGATGGACAGCGATCGTCCCGTTTCCCGCAGCAGCGCGGACACGAACAGCCCGCCGCTCATCCCGATCCGCCGGTGGATGCGCCACACGGACAGGTCGATGCCGATCCGCGACAGCGCCGTCCGCCAGGCGATGACGTGCTGGTAGACGCTGTCGATCAGCGTCCCGTCCAGGTCGAAAAGGAACGCCGGAACCGGTGATTCGAGGTAGCTCGGTGCAGAGGCCATGGCCCAAGTCTGCCCGCACCGCCCCCGAGCCGACGCGCCGTCCCCGCTGGCGCACGATCTTTTGTGCCGAACGGGCTGGGTACCACCAACCGTTCCGGTATCCCGCTGGCCTGGGTCAGTGCCCGCCCGGTTAGGCGCCGGCCACCGCGACCACGCCCTGGCTGGTGCCGAGGTAGGCGTAGCTGCCCGTCATCGACAGCGAGGCGAAGTGCGGCAGGGAAGTGCCCAGGCTCAGCGAGTACCGGATTGCGCCGGTCGCCGGGTCGAGCTCGTACAGCGTCCCCGCGGTCCAGTCGGTCACCCATACCGCCCCGCCGCCGACGACCGGGGAGCCCCAGGCGCTGGCCGGCCCGCGCCACAGCACGCGGATCTTGTCGCCGGCGGTGCTGATCGCGGCCATCCCGCCCTGCTCGCACGGCTCGTACACGGTGCTGCCCGCCACGGCGGCGGCGCCGTAGGCGGGACAGACGCTTTCCTGCGCCAGCTGCCCCCCGACGCCGCCGGGATGGGCCGCGCTGACCAGGTACGCGGTGCCGCTCTTGCCCAGCGCGAGCAGCATCCCGCTGGCCAGCAGCGCGGGCTGGGTGGAGCCGAGGTCGAGGTCGTGCTGGCTGTCGTCGTACCAGCTGGACGGGGCGAAGATGCCGACCTGCCGCAGGGCGGGGGACAGGGCGGTCACCGAGTCGCTGCCGTCAAACGTGGTGCTGCTGGTCGAGCCGTTGCCCACGCTGACGTACAGCGTGCCGTCCGGGCCGATGACCGGGCCGGCCGTGCCCCAGACGGCGCCCTCGCGCGCCGTCGGCACCACGTAGGACACCATGGATCCGCTGCCGTCGAGCGGGATGCCCACCACAGAGCCCCGGTACGGCCCGCAGTCTCCGTACAGCCCGCCGAACGCCACGTACACCCGCCCGTCCTCGATCGCCAGCGCGGGCCGCTGCTGGTCGTACCGCGGCTGCCCGTCGGGCGCGGGGATGTCGCGCTCCAACCGGACGGCCCCGTCGGTGACCGAGACGCCGAAGAGCACGTGGTGGTAGCCCGAAGTCTCGGCGACGGCGTAGACGATCCCGTTGTCCGCGTCGTAGGCCGGCGTGCCGGTGATGCCGAGCGGATCGATGTTGCCGCACGGCAGGTCGGCCAGCGGTACCGGGGTGCCCACGTGCGTCCGCCAGACGAACCGGCCGGTCGAGGCGTCGAGGGCGTAGAGGGAGTCGTTCTCGGTCGCCACGATCACCAGGGGGCCGACCAGCAGCGGCTGGCCGTAGACCGCCCCGTCGAGGTGCACCTGCCAGCTCACCTTCAGCGGGCCCGCCGGGGCCACGCCTGCGGCGACGCCGGAGCGGGCGAAGTCGCGGCCGTACGTAGGCCAGGCCGCGGCGAGGTGCCCCCCGCTGTCCGAGGCCGGGGCCAGCGTCCTAGTCGAGGGCGCCGAGCCGGTTGACGTGCCGCCCCCGCCTGAACTGCTCACCGCGAAACCGCTGCAGCCTGCCGTCGCGGTCAGGACACCGGCCGCGAGCGCCGCCGCCGCGAGCCGGGCCGTACGCCGGAGCCTCATCCGCATCCCACCAGTCTCCTCCGTCCGGCCGCCGTCCGGCGGCCGTAGCTTCCTTTCCCTGCCCCGCCCGGCCACGGCCCGCACCTCCCTCCCCCTGACCCTGCCGGTTACTGGCGGTTCGGGATGGCATTATGGAACGGATGGCTGAAAGTGACGTGGCGCCCGGAATTAACTCGTCCGGCTGCTGCGAGGCCGGATCGCCGCGTACAACATGCACCTGCGCGGCATCGCCGACGACTACGAGTGCGACCTGGTCGACCTGTGGTCCATGCGGGTGCTGAAGGACAGGCGCGCCTGGAGCGCTGGGCTCGGGAGTACGCGGCCCCGTGGGTGCGCCGCAGGTTCGGCGGCACGTCCAGCGGCGACGACGTGCCGCCCAAGCGCCCCGACCTGCTCCCGGTCTAGCCCCCCGGCTCTGGCTGCCCGGGTTCTGGCTGCCCGGTATCGCCTCAGCGCCTTCGAGGCATCAGCGCGCCGATGAGCCAGAAGATCGGAATGAACAAGCCCACGAGGAACATGACCCAGTGGCCCTTCCGTATCGAGAGGACGCCGAGCGTGATGAGCAGCACGACGTAGATGATGCCGCCACCAGTGATCCACACCACCACTTGCGACCCTCCCTTTACGAGCCGTGCCTTCGGTGACTATGGATGTTCCGCATCCTGGCGCACGTCGGCCCGCATCCGGGGCGCCCAGCCTTCGCCTGGTGAACGATATGCGGCCCGTGCAACAGCCGACTCACCCATCGCGGGTGATCCGGGGGAACCGCGCCCGCAGCTCACGCCGGAGCCCTCCGGCGGGCAGCCGGGTCACGCCAAGGCGCCATCCCCCCAGGGCGAGGTTCTTGCTCAGGCCGGTGGTGATCACCGTCCGTTCGGGGGAAATGACGGCGGGACTGGGGAACGGCGCGTCAGGGTCGTGGACCAGGTCGCGGTAGATCCCGTCCCTCGGTGGCGGTGATCGTGACCGCGCTGCGCGCGGCGGCCAAGGCAATGCCGCCCCAAGGATCCCAAGGACCCTAGGACCGGTGACTATGCTGACCGGGTGGATCTTCAGCTCGACGGCGCGGCGCTGACCGCCCAGCTCGTGGACACCCCTTCGGTCAGCGGCGAGGAGGGGCCGCTCACCGACGCCATCGAGGGCGCGCTCCGGTCGCTGCCGCACCTGACCGTGCACCGGGACGGCAACGCGATCGTAGCCCGCACCATGCTCGGCCGGGCGGAGCGGGTGATCCTGGCCGGGCACGTCGACACCGTGCCGATCGCGGGCAACCTGCCCTCTCGCGTCGAGGGCTCGCGCCTTTACGGCTGCGGGACCACGGACATGAAATCGGGGCTGGCCGTCCAGCTCAGGCTCGCCGCCAGCCTGACCTCGCCCAGCCGGGACGTCACGTACGTCTTCTATGACTGCGAGGAGGTCGCGGCCGACCGCAATGGGCTGCTGCGGCTGAGCCGCAACAGCCCGGAACTGCTAGCCGGTGACTTCGCCGTGCTGATGGAGCCCAGCTCCGGCGAGGTCGAAGGCGGGTGCCAGGGCACGCTGCGCGCCGAGGTTACCGTGGCGGGCAAGCGGGCGCACACCGCGCGCTCCTGGATGGGCCGCAACGCCATCCACGAGGCCGGCGCCGTCCTTGACGTGCTGCGCGCGTACACGCCCCGGGAGCCGGAAGTCGACGGCCTGCGCTACCACGAAGGCCTGAACGCGGTCGGCATCCGGGGCGGCGTGGCGGGAAACGTCGTCCCCGACGAGTGCGCGGTCACGGTCAACTACCGGTTCGCGCCGGACCTTACGAGCGAGCAGGCGGCGGAGTTCGTTCGGTCGGTATTCTCCGCCTGGCCGGTCACGGTGCTCGACGTCGCGGACGGCGCACGCCCGGGCCTCGGGCAGCCGGCCGCGGCCGAGTTCGTCGCGGTGGTCGGCGGGACGCCGCGGGCCAAGCTGGGCTGGACCGACGTGGCCAGGTTCTCCGCCCTCGGCATCCCCGCGGTGAACTACGGGCCCGGTATCTCGGAGATCGCGCACACGGCCGGCGAGTACGTGGAGATCGGCAAGATCGGTGAGTGCGAGTCCCGCCTCCGGGCCTGGCTGAACGCCTCCTGACCGGTCGCCCCGGCCTGGTTAGCCCGCCTGGTTAGCCCGCCTGGTTAACGGGCCGGGCCTATCCCCAGCATCATCCGCGTGGTGTGCTCGACGCCGTCCAGGCTCACCCAGATGACGGAGACGACATCGTTCGGGTGGTACTTGGCGGTGATGGTGGTCAGCGAGTCCGGCGTGGTGATCGGCTGGCCTGCGACCGACGTGATCACGTCGCCGGGCACCATGCCCGCCGACTCGGCGGCGGTGTCGCACAGGACGCCGAGGATGAGCGCGCCCGCGGCGATCGGCGCGATGTGCGCCGGAACGCCGGCCTGCTGGCTGGTGGTCTGGCAGGACGAGCCGCCCCCGGCCGCCTCCTGGCCGCCCCCCTGCGCCTCGTCGGCGGCCTGCTGTTGCGGATTCGAGCTGCTGCTCGTCGCGACATCCACGCCGAGGAAGCCAGGCATCCCGATGTACACCGCGGCGCTCCGCTGGCCCAATGCGATCTGCCTGGCGATCGCCAGGGCGCTGTTGATGGGGATGGCGAAGCCCAGCGTGCCGCCGGACGACCCTAGCTGGCTGGACGTCGAGGAGTTCGCGGCGGTGATCATGCCGATGACCTGGCCCGCGTTGTTCGCTAGCGCGCCGCCGGAGTCGCCCTGCTGGATCGGGGCGTTGGTCTGCAGCATGTGGTTCAGGTCTTCGGTGGTGTTCGAGCCCTGGTCGCTGGCCTGGATCGAGCGGTTGAGCGCGTTGATGATGCCGGCGGCGGGCTTGGCTACGCCCTGCCCTTCGGCGTTGCCGAGCGCGAGCACCGGGGTGCCCAGGCTGACCTGGGAGGAGTTACCGAAGGTCTCGGTGGGCAGGCCGGAGGCACCCACCAGTTGGAGCAGCGCCACGTCATCGGTCGCGTCGTAGCCGACGACCTGAGCCGAATAGGACTGGCTCGAGTTACTGGCCGGGTCAACCAGGGTGGCCCGCACGGTCGTGGCCCCGTCGATGACGTGGTTGTTGGTCAGCACGAGTCCCTTTGACGAAATGATCATCCCGGTGCCCTCGGCCGTCTCGCTGTTGTACTTGAGCGCCGAGGTGATGTCGACCAGGCCGGGTTTTACCTTGTTCTCCACCGCCGCCCGGTTGAGCGAAGCGGACGAAGACCCGCTGCCCGCCGCGTTGTCGTGCGGCCCGGGAACCTCGTTCGAGGAGATCCCGGCCGAAGGGGTCGCACTGTGGTGGCCCAGCGCGACGGTTACCCCGGCGCCGATGCCGGCCGCGAGCGCGGCCACGGTGAGATAGACCAGGAAGCGGCCGCCGAGGCCCGATCCCCCGCCGCGGTCCGGGCGTCCCGGCGGGGGATCGGGCAGCGCCCACCCGGCCGCGCCGTAGCCGCCGCCCTGGCCGTAACCGCCGCCGCCCTGGCCGTAACCGCCGTCGCCCTGGTGGCCCGCGGCATCCCCGCCGTCCCCCCGGTTCTGGTAACCGCCCGGGCCGTAGCCGTCTTGGCTGCCGTAGCCGCCTTGGCTCTCGTGGCTGCTCTGGCTGCCGTACCAGATCTGGCCGTCGGGCGACTGGTCGTCGTACCAGGCCTGCCCGTAGGTCGGCTGGCTCCCGTAGCCGGGCTGCGCGTAGGAGCCCTGGCCGCCGCGGCCGGATGAGCTGGGCGGTGTACCGAAAGCGATGGTGTCCTGATAGCCGTTCTCGGGCGGGGGAGCCGCGTTCACCCCGGGCCAGCGGGTCCTCGCGTCCTCGCCCTCGTCGCGGTCCTCGTCGCGCGGCGACCACGGCCTGACGTACTCGTGCGGCTGCCTCCAGCCGTCTTCGCCATCGCTCTCGTTCTCTCGCATCATCCTCGCCCTCGACCAGACCAGGGTACGTCGCGACCGGTCCTGCCGGCTCTAGGTCCTCCAGCGACAGGCATTCCTAGTTAGCCCGGTGAAGCTGTGCGTCAGCTGAACGTCTCTGGTGATTAGCTATCCCGCCGGGCCCGCGTCGAGGGTCACCATCGCGGTATGCCGGCTGCCGCCCGGGCTGACCCAGGCCAGCGGGGCCTTGCTCCCCGGGCGATAGCGGCTGACGATGACCGTCAGCGAGCCGGGCGAGGTGACGGCTTTCCCTCCTAGGGAGGTGATGACGTCCCCGGCGGATAGGCCGGCCGTGGCGGCTGGCGTCCCGCACAGCACCCCATCGACGAGGGCGCCGGACCTGGCCGGCGCGATCCTGCCCGGGACCGCCGTCGTATCGCCGCTGCTGCAACCGCTGCCGCTGCTGCTCACGGTGCCGGTCTGCCGCAGTTCCTGGCTGGCCTGGCGCCGGGGATCGGCGCTGGTGCTGTCGGGCAGCAGGACGCCGAGGGACGCCGGCAGGCCGATCTGGATGCGCGCGCCCGGCTGCCCGGCCTCGATCCGCCTGGCGATGGGCACTGCCTGGTTGATGGGGATGGCGTAGCCGGAATAGACGGTGCTGCCGCCGGCCGCCGTGTTGATCCCGATCACCCGGCCGGCGGCGTCCGCCAGCGGGCCGCCGGAGTCACCAGGCCGGATGTCGGCGTTGGTCTGCATCATGCCGTGCAGGGTCTCGATCAGGCCGGAGCTCTGATCGTTGGCCACGATGGTGCGGTCGAGGCTGCTGATCACCCCGGGCGCGACTGTCGGCGAGCCGCCTTGCCCGGCCTCGTTGCCGATGGCCAGGACGGGCGTCCCCACCCGCACGTGCGAGGAGTCGCCGAGCGTGACCGCCCTGAGCCCGGTCGCCCCCTGCACTTGGAGCAGGGCGACGTCGTCGGTCCGGTCGTAGCCGAGAACCCGGGCCGGATAGCTCTTGCCCGACAGCACCGGCGTGACCGTGACGTTGGTGGCGCCGTCGATGACGTGATTGTTGGTCAGCACCAGGCCGGCCGCGGCGTCGATGACGAAGCCGGTGCCCTCCGCTGTTTCCTGGAGGTAACGCAGGTTGGAGGTTACGTCCACGATGCCCGGTTCGACTTCGTCGTAGACGGCCTCGTCGTTCATCGCGCCCGGCTGGTCCGCTGCGGCGTCCCGAGGCGTCCGGCTGGCGCCCGGGCGGGCGGCGGTGGCGTGCTGCACGGCCAGCGTGCTGCCGACGCCCGCCGCGGCGGCCAGGGCCGCCACCACCAGGTAGATCAGCAGTGCCCTGGCCCAGCTGGCCGAACGAGCCCTGAACCGGGCAGTCGGCGCGACAGTCCGCGGGGATCCCGCGGGCGCCGTGAAGTCACCCGGGAGCCCGGCTTGCAGCGTGGAATCTTCGCCAGGCCCGGCTGGCAGCGTAGAGGCTTCGCCAGGCCCGGCTGGCAGCGTGGAGTCATCGGAGGGTCCTGCCGGGGAAGCCGGGGATTCCCCGCCCGCGCTGTCGTCCTCGTGCATCCCACTGCCCTTTTGCCCGGAATCGACCCTCGCCAGTAGATTTCCCGCCCGGCGGGTAGATCAAGCCTGTCGAGGGGGGCAAAACACTGACTTCACCTGGAGAACATGGCTCCCTTGCCGCCCCCGCGCCCCGTGCCGGGCTGATGCCGCTCCGGGCTGATGCCGCTCCGGACCGGCGGTCGCGCCGCGCCGTCCCGACCGCCGCGCGCCGTGGACGACTTATGCGTAATGTCGTGATACTCTGCGTCCAACACGCGATATGACGTGAATATCGTTGCTAGGGGCTCGAAGGGCAGGGATTCGGATGTCCGCGTCGACGCAAACTGACCAGGACCTCTCCCGGCGTGAGGAAATGACCGTTTCCGGCGCCGCCATGTCGGCCGCGCCGTGGGGCGCCGCCGTGGTGGCCGGCGGGGTCGTCGCCGCCGGCGAGCTGGGCCTGCACGTCATGGGGGCTGGGCTCGGCCTGAGCGCGCTGAGCGGTTCGGTGGCCATGGGCGTGGTGGCCTTCTTCGTCGTGGCCGCGGCCGGCGCCCTGTGGCGGGCTCGGCCGAGCCGGGCCATCCGCTGGGCCAGGAGCAATCCATGGCGCTTCGCCGTGATGCCCGCGCTGGCGTGCGCCGCCATCGCGCTAGTGCTTTCCGTGGTCACCGGGGGCGGCATCATCGATCCGGTGCTGAGCGGCCTGTGGCACGGCGCCCTGGCGTACGGCCTGACCGGCGCGGCCGGCGTCTTCGCCAGGTCCAGGAAGCAGGCTTCCTAGCCGCGGGACGGTGCTGGCTTCCCGGGCTGGCTTCCCGGGCTGGCTTCCCGGGCTGGCTTCCCGGGCTGGCTTCCCGGGCTGGCTTCCCGGGCTAGCCCTTCCCGGTGGCGAGCGCGATCCCCTTCTGCAGGTCCGCGAGCGTCACCGCGCCGAAGATGCGATCCACGATGTGGTGCCGGGCGTCGAGGAAGAACGTCTGCGGGAGCGCGTTGACACCGTAGGCCGATGCGATGCCGAACTGAGGATCCCACCCCACCGGGTAGGTGACGCCGTCGGCGCGGGTGAACGACATCGCGTTGCCGAGGACATCGTTCTCGTCCAGTCCGACGAGTGCTACCTTGCCTTTCTCGGTGCGGTAGAACTTGGCCAGCAGCGGGGTCTCCGTCTTGCAGGGATCGCACCAGGATGCGAAGAAGTTCACGATGAGCGGCCGGCCCGAGTACTGGCCGAGCGAGACGTGCTGGCCGGAATGACCGAGGACCGGGAGGCTGAACGAGGCCGCCGCGACGTCGGCGGGCTGTGCCGGCTGACCGGAAGCTCCAGAAGCCGAGCCGGCCAGGGCGATCCCGGCCAGAGATCCGGCGACGCAGAGCGCGATGAGGCCGGAGATGACCTTGTGCCTGACCGCCGCCCGCCAGACCTCGCCGATCGCGCCCGCCCAGGTTTTCTGTCCCATGCTCCGCTTCATCTGCTCCGCTTTCGCCCCGCTCCGCTTTACCTGCTCCGGGTAACGGCGCCTTCAGGTCTTTCGCGCAAGTCTGCCATCGGCGGCGTCCGCTCCGGCGAGCTTCGCCGACGCCGACGGCAGCGCCAGCGGCCTCGAGGGCGCGGGGAGCAGCACCTCGAACTCGCTGCCCTGTCCCGGACTGCTGTGCACCAGCACATCCCCGCCGTGCGCCCGGGCGACCGCGCGCACCAGCGCGAGCCCGAGTCCGGTTCCCCTTCCCGGCCCGCTGTCGCCGCTGCGGAACCTGTCGAAGACGTGCCCCAGCAGCTCGGCCGGGATGCCCTGGCCCGTGTCGCTGACGACCATGCGGACCGGCAGGCCGTATCCGACCGCCACGACCGACAATTTTATGACATCCCCGCTGGCGGTGTGCCGGACGGCGTTCTCGAGCAGCGCGTCAATGGCCAGGCCGAGCCGCTCCCGGTCGGCCCGCACCGTGACCTTGTCCAGCTTGCCCAGCTGCCAGCGGCGGTCCGCGGTGGGCCGCCATCTGCGCAGGATCTCCATGATGAAGCTGTCCAGGGCGACTGGCTCGGGATGCAGGAACTCCGGGCCCTCGGCGGCCGCGATGACCAGCAGCCGTTCGGCGATCCGCCGTAGCCGGTTCAGCTCACCCAGCACCACCTGGATGTCGTGCCCCTCCTGGCGGCTCGTCAGGCCGCGGGCGAGCAGTTCGGCATGACCCAGCGCGATGGTGATCGGCGTGCGGAGCTGATGCGACGCGTCCTGGAGGAACTGGCGCTGGGTGGCCAGCAGCCGGGCGTTCTCCTCACTGACCAGGTGCGACTCCTGCTCCGCGGTGAGCTTGCGCCTGGCGTGCCACACCATCGCCAGGAACATGGCCGCCATGAGCGGAACCTCGGTCAGCTCGGCGGCTGGCTCGGCGCCCCGCAGCACATCCCCGCCGATGGCCGCGGCGGTCGCCACCATGACCACGCCGAGTACCCACAGGGTAGGCCGGGGCGCCCAGGTGCGGAACCCGTACAGCAGCGTGAAGCTGATCCAGATGAAGTGAAAGGGGACGGTCTCCCAGCCGGCGAACGCGAAGATCGCGATCAGGTTGAGGACGGAAAAGACCGCCCACACGGCGTCGAGCAACGCCGGCCTGAAGGGCCAGCGGAGCCTGATGGCGAACCTGCCGAGCCCCGAGATGCGGGCGGCGAGGCCGCCGTCAGTGGTCGGCGAGCTGGTAACCTTCACCGCGGACCGTCTTGATCAGGCTGAAGCCGAGCTTGGACCGCAGGCGCCGTACGCACACGTCGACCACGTTGGAGCCCGGGTCGAAGTCGTATCCCCACACGCTGGCCAGCAACCTGCCCTTGGGTACTGACTGGCCGAGGTGCTCGGCTAGCTCGCGCAGCAGCAAGAACTCCAGCCGGGTCAGCGGCACCGGCCCCTGCCCGATGTCGGCGACCAGGCGGGCCACGTCCAGGGTCAGGCTCCCGGCCCGGATGACCTCCCCGGAGGCCTCGCCGGGCTTCAGCCCATCGCCGCGCAGGTGAGCGTCCTCGCGCAGCCGGACCCGGATCCGGACCAGCAATTCGGCCAGCGAGAACGGCTTGGTCAGGTAATCTCGCGCGCCGCGCTCCAGGCAGTCGACCTTGGTGGCGACGTCGGCCACGCAGGAAAGCACCATCACCGTCTGGTCGGGGCGGGCGCGCAGCAGCTGGTCCAGGACGCTGCAGCCGTCCATGTCCGGCATCACCAGGTCCAGGATGATCAGGTCGTAGTGGCTGTCCAGGGCGTGGCGCAGCGCTTCGGTGCCGCTTCCGGCGAAGCCGGTCAGGTAACCGGCGCCCGCTAGCGCGCGGCCGATGAAGGAGCGGATATTGGGCTCGTCATCGACGATGAGGATCCGCCTGGCAGCCGGGTCGGCGCCTTCGGTCAGCGTCGGATGAGTCAGTGCCGGCTCGGTCAAGTTCGGCTCAGTCAGGGTGACCCGAGCCGCGCCCTGGTGCGACATCATGTTCGCTACCTCGGTCCTTATCACGCCCCCGGTAGTGATGCTCCTCGTGAACCATGAAGCCGGTCAAGACGCACAATGCGCTCGGGCGGATTGTTACGGCTCTGTCACACAAACGATTGCAATCCTTTGCCGCCTCGTCCCCCTGCGGGTTTGCCGCCCGTCGTCCCGATAGGGACACTCGGCCGCACGCCCGGAATCAGCTGGGCAGGCTGGGCGGTGACACGTGCGCGGACAGGGACGTGCTGGCCGCGGTGATCAGCCCGTCTATCAGGGCACGTTCCGCGTCGAGCGCCTGCTGATCATGGCGCAATTGCGCGGACGCGCTCTGCACAGCGGCCGGCGTCTTGGCGCTCACCAGGGTGGCGACATCGACCTGGACTCGTTGGGCTAGGGGGAATCCCCAGGTCACAAGATCATTGACGGCCGTCTGGACGTGGAAGGACGACAGCGACTCCGGTGCCTGGTACTGGACCAGGTCCTCCATCGGCATGCTGTTGGCGGGCGAGCAGTTCGCCGCGGCCGTGTTGGCGATCACGACGGCGGTCTTGACGTCATGACTCGTGCCGGACTGGATGGCCCGCAGGGCGGTGATCGAGTCGTTGACGCCGCCCGCGCACGATTCGATGTCGACGTTCAGGTCGTGAACCATGCCGCGCAGGTCGGCGGCCCGCTGGCCGGTGGACGGCCGGTGCGGGATCGCGGCCAGCGTCAGCCCGGCCGCGAGCACCACGGCGGCGGCGAGCATCCACTTCGGCGTGCGCAACACGGGCCACCCTGAAGGCCGGCGCGCCCCTCCGGGCCCTCGCATCGTCATGGCTCCTCCTGGATCCCCGGCCGAACGCCCCCGATCCGGCGCCATCATACGAGGTCATTTCATCGCGCGTAATGACGTCGGGCGCCGCGACCACGGCGCGTGATGATTGCGCACGCTTCGCAAACGATTGTGAGTTAGGCCCGAGGGCCTGCGGACGCCGGTCCGCAGGCTGGCCTGATGACTGGCACGGCCGCATCGGGGCTGGTCACGCAGGGCCACCAGGGACGGCAACCGTTCTCACCATGACAATTTCGTCATTCGCGAGGCTAAGTGTTGCCTTGCGGCGCGTGTGACTGGAGTATCTACCCCGTAGGTGCCGGCCTGTTTCTGTCCGCACGGCTGGATATTGCACGTGCATGATCGCGTACGACGCGTGCGCACCGCGGGTTAAGAAGCGAGGTGGTGATCCGGTGTCCGTGACAGCCCGGGCGGCGTCTCTGCTCGTTGCCTTCCTTGCAGTGGTAGGGCTGGGAATCTTCGTGGCCCTGTATTACATCGGGGGGCAAAGTGCTTTGCCGACCGTCCACTATGCCGCCTCCGGTGGCCAGGTAAACGTGGTCTTGCAGGAAGACCCGCAGAACAACTCGGCCAGCAAGCCCGACTGGGTCAGCTACTACGTGCAGGACCCGAGCGGGAACTGGATCCACACCACGTTGTTCTCGGTCCCCGCCAACACCAAGGTGAACGTGACCATCTACGGTTACGACGGCTGCACGCCACTGCGGAACAACTTCTTCAGCCAGGTGCAGGGCACCATCGGCAACACGGTGACGGTCTCCCAGTTCGATCAGCACGGCAAGGAGTACGTGTCCGACCAGACGACCTCGGTCATCGACTCGTGGGCCAATTGCAATGTCGGGCACACGTTCGCGATCCCGGGCATGAACCTGTATGTGCCGGTCGCCTCGCCGAACGCCCAGCTCTCGGCTAACAACCTGTGCAGTTCCTCGCCGTGCACCACGAGCGGCAACCCGTACGCCAAGGAGACGTTCAGCTTCATCAGCCCGGCCCACGGCGGCAATTTCCGCTGGCAGTGCCTAATCCCCTGCGGCGGCGGATTCATCGACGGTAACGGCGGTCCCATGGCGACCGTCGGCTACATGATGGGCAACATGGACGTGGTGAGCTCATGACAACGACGCAACCGGCGTCCGAGCCGCGGCACGGCCTGCGGCTCTTCCTGATCTGGATCATCCTGGCGCTGGCCGCCGACCTTGTCATCTGGTTCGTCTGGTACCCGCACCTGCCGCCGGGTGACATGTCCGACGCGGCCAGGCACCAGCAGTTCGACATCGCCGTGCTGGCGATTAGCGCCGCGCCGGTCATCATCTTCGTCCTGCTCTATTTCATCTACTCGCTGGTGGTCTGGCGGGCCAGGCCCGGTGACGACAGCGACGGCGAGCCGATCTACGGCAACACCAAGGTCCAGGCGACCTGGATCATCGGCACCACCGTCATCGTTTTGTGGCTCTTCGTGTTCGGCACCGTCGAGCTTGTCGTGCCGGCCGGCGCGGGCGCCGGCGAGGGTCCGTCGCCCATCTGGAAGCTGGCCGGGACGCAGACGACGTCGTGGACGGCAGGCGCGAACGACATGCTGCAAGTCCAGGTGATCGCCCAGCAGTGGACCTTTACGTACCGGTATCCCCAGTTCGGCGGGATGGAAAGCACCGAGCTGATGCTGCCGGTAGATACCCCGGTCACGTTCCACGTGACGTCGCTGGACGTGATCCACAGCTTCTGGGCCTACCAGCTCGGCGTCAAGGCCGACGCCAACCCGCAGGTGGACAACGTGGCCTACGTGACGGCGAAGGCGCTCGGCAGCGTCACCGTTCGCTGCAACGAACTGTGCGGCCTCTGGCACGGCGCCATGTTCAACTACGGCCACGTCGTTCCCCAGACCTCGTTCGAGTCCTGGGCGAGCGGCGTGCAGTCCAAGGAGCAGAGCGACGGGGTGCTCGCCGCGCTGCCGCCGTACACGCTCACCTACGATCCCACCGTGATCCCGCAGCTCGGCAACGCCCTGCCGACGATCGACGGCATCACCGGTGCCGCGGGCTACTACTACCCGCCCGGGGATCCGGTGACGCCGTGACGCGCTTCCCGCCGCAGATCGCGGCGCCCGTAATGTCCGCCATGACCTCGGTGAAGGGGTGACGGGATGGCCATCGAGACACATCCGGATCGAGCAGAGCCTGCCGGCAGTGGTCCTGAGGTCGGCGGGCCCGGCGGGGTCATGCGGCCATGGTGGCTGCGTCCGGGCGTGCATACCGGCGTGATCGCAGCCGCGGTCGGCTACATCCTCGGCCACTTGCTCGGCAACTTCCTGTCCAGCGATTACGCCAGGAACGCGCTGTCCGACGTCAACGATGTGCCGATCGTGCTCGGCTACGTGTTCGCCACCATCGGCTGGCTGGCCGGGCTCGGCGTGTTCCACGACCCGATCCGGCTGGTGCTGGGCAAGCCGCTGCCGGACGAGGCCCGGTTGAGGGGCAGGGAAGAAGCCGGTCTGTCGAAGTACTTCAGGTACACCCTCGACCACAAGGTCGTCGGCATCCAGTACCTGTTCGGCATGATCGGCTACTTCCTGACCGGCGGCCTGTTCGCGATGGCGATCAGGAGCGAGCTGCTGTCGCCGACCTACCACCTGCTCGGGCCGAACCAGTACCTGATGGTGGTGGGCGAGCACGGCACGATGATGATGATGATGATGTCCTCGGTCATCCTCGGGCCGTTCGGCCAGTACTTCGGCCCGCTGCTGATCGGGTCCAAGCGGGTCGCGTTCCCGCGGCTCGAGGCGCTCGGCTTCTGGCTCACCCCGGCCGCCTACGTGATCCTGCTTTCCGCCATCTTGTTCGGCGGGTTCCCGACCGGCTGGACCGGCTACGAACCGCTGGCCACCCAGGCCGGGCAGGGCATGGACGCGTATTTCTTCGCGTTCGGCCTGATGGGCATCTCGATGATCCTGGCCGGCTTCAACATGATCGTCACCATCATCAACTACCGGGCGCCCGGCATGAAGTGGAGCCGGCTCCCCATGTTCGTGTGGTCGATGTTCACGGTCTCGTTCCTCCAGGTCCTGGCGGTGCCGGTCCTAGTGGGCGCGTGCTACATGGGGCTGATGGACCGGACCTTCCAGACCGGGTTCTTCGCCAACCAGCTCGGCGGTTCCAGCTTCCTGTATGAGGACCTGTTCTGGTTCTTCGGCCACCCCGAGGTGTACATCCTGGCGCTACCCGGCTTCGGCGTCATCTCCGAGGTGGTCGCGGTGTTCTGCCGCAAGCCGCTGTTCGGCTACCGGATCGCCGCGGCCGGGATGCTCGGCGTGGGCATCCTCAGCTTCTTCGTCTGGCAGCACCACCTGTTCGTCAGCGGCATCAACTCGGACATGCGGCCGCTGTTCATGCTGACCACGGAGCTCATCTCGATCCCGACCGGTTTCATCTACCTGGTCGGCATGGGGACGTTCTGGAAGGCGAAGATCCGGTTCTCCATCCCGATGCTGTTCGCGCTGGCCTTCTACTTCAACTTCCTGCTGGGCGGCATCAGCGGCGTGTTTCTGTCGGACGTGCCCGCGGACACGACGGAGCACGGCTCGTTCTTCGTGATGGCCCACTTCCACTACACGATCATGGGTGGCCTGATCTTCGCGTTCTTCTCCGGCATCTACTACTGGCTGCCGAAGATGACGGGCTACAAGCTGAACGAGAAGCTGGGCAAGCTCCACTTCTGGACCATGTTCATCTTCTTCAACTCGACCTTCCTGCCGTTGTTCGCGCTCGGTCTGATGGGCATGCCGCGCCGCGTATTCGAGTACGCGCGCAACCTGGAGACGCTCAACGACTGGGTATCGATCTCCGCGTTCCTGCTGGGCGGCTCGATACTGATCTTCCTGATCAACTTCGTCATGTCCATGCTCTTCTGGCGGGAACGCGAGGTGGGCAACCCGTGGCGGTCCCGCAGCCTGGAATGGCAGGTGTCGACGCCGCCACCACCGGAGAACTTCAAGCACGTGCCGGTGATCCTGTCCGGTCCGTACGACTACGGCGTCCCGAACGCGCTCCCGGTGGCCGACCTGAATCCGCCGCCCGGTGTCATCGGCGCCGCCTACGCAGGTGCGAGCGGAGTGGAGGCGTAAACCATGACCGACATGACCGCATCGCCGACACCATCGGCCCAGGAGGTCGCGCTCGCGGCCGAAGATGAGGGTTACTACCACGAGTCCGCGCTGAACGCGACCTGGACCGGATCGCGGCTGGCCATCGGCGGGCTGACGTTCCTGTTCGGCGCCTTCGCCTTCGCCTACTTCTACCTGCGCTCGCTCAACTCCGAGGGCAGGTGGCAGGGGTCGGGTTTCGTCCACCCGTCGCTGTGGATAGGCACCACGATCATGCTCCTGGCGGTGCTGAGCGCCGGCGTGCACTATTTCGCGCTGGAGCGGATCAAAGCCGGGCGCAAGCAGACCTGGCAGATCGGCGGGCTGATCGCCCTGGCCCTGGGCCTGGCGGCGGTCGCGATGCAGGTCTACCAGCTGCTGGACCTGCCGTTCCCGCCGGGCAGCTCCGGCTACTCGAGCGTCTTCGTCGGCTTCTACCCGGTGTTCCTGGTCGTGCAGCTCGCCGCGATGGTATGGCTGGAGATGCTGCTGGCCAGGTCCAGGTATATCCCGGCCCTGTCGTTCGTCGAGCAGCCCCCCACGTACACTGACACCTACCTGGTGCAGCGGTTCCAGGCGTCGCTGAGCGCGTTCTCCACCGTCTGGAGTTACCTGGCCGTGATGGCCCTGCTGTTCTGGCTGCTGTTCTACGCTCTCTGAGTGTCGTGAGCCAAAGAGGAAGAAGGGATCCGGAGTGAACAGTGTGATTGCTGACTCTGCCGGCGGCGCGTGGAGCTTCGGCAGTTCGATACTGACCTTCGCGTTCCCGATGCTCTTGTTCGTGGCGGTGGCCGCTTGGCTCTACGTGACGTATACCAAGCCGGAACTGGCGCCCGGGCACCGCAACCCCTCCACCGAGCGCCCGATCATCCACACCCCGGTCCCCGGGCCGCCGCCGGCCGCCGACGGCGAAAACAAGGCCAGGACCGAGGGTGGCGAGTGACGTCTACAGCGGCGGTCTCCGCAGGTACTCCGGGAACGCTCGGTAACGGCTCGGCGGGCCGGCCTGACGGCGGCCGCCGTCAGCCGGGAGTGGTGGTCCGCGCACTGGTCGCGCTGACCAAGCCGCGCATCATCGAGCTGCTCCTGGTCACCACGGTCCCGGCCATGCTGCTCGCCCAGCGTGGCCTGCCGTCCATCCGGCTCGTCCTGGTCACGCTCGTCGGCGGCACGCTGGCCGCGGGCAGCGCCAACACGATCAACTGCTACATCGACCGCGACATCGACGCGCTGATGAAGCGGACCTCGCGGCGCCCGCTGGTGGTCAACGGCCACGGCACCATCAAGCCGTGGGAGGCCCTGGCCTGGGGCATCCTGCTCGGCGCCGGGGCCACCCTGCTGCTCGGCCTGATGGCCAACTGGCTGTCGGCGGCGCTCGCTGACGCGGCCATCTTGTTCTACATCTTCGTGTACACGCTGCTGCTCAAGCGCCGGAGCCCGGCCAACATCGTGATCGGCGGCGCCGCGGGCTGCTTCCCGGTGCTGGTCGGCTGGGCCGCCGTGACCGGCACGGTGAGCCTGCCCGCCGTGGTGCTGTTCGCGGTCATCTTCCTGTGGACGCCGCCGCACTTCTGGGCGCTGGCGATGAAGTTCCGTAAGGACTACGCGGCGGCGAACGTGCCGATGCTGCCGGTGGTCGCGTCGCCCGCCGTGGTCGCGCGGAAGATCCTGTGGTACTCATACGCCATGGTGGCGGCCACGCTGGCCCTGGTCCCGTACTCGGGCTGGATCTACGGCGTCTTCGCCGCCGCGCTCGGCGCCTGGTTCCTGGTCGAGGCGCACCAGCTGAACGCCCGGGTGGCCGCGGCGGACGCCGACGCGCAGGCAGGCTCCGTCCCAGCTTCCCCGGCTCCGATGCGCCTGTTCCACCTGTCGATCGCGTACCTGACTCTGCTTTTCGCGGCGGTCGCCGTCACCGCCCTGATCCCGTGGGGGCACTGGTAAACATTCGTTTCAGCCCCCGGCCGGATCCCGGCCGGGGGTTCGTCATGTCACGGCGCGATGCCCATCTTTGCCCCGGATGTCAATTCCGCTCAGCCGGCTGTGTCAGGATATTTGCGGGGGATCTGGGCAACTCGGCCGTGTAACCATTCCTTCATGTTGAGCCGGTAGACCATCTGCGGGGACTTCGCAGATACATCGAGGAGGTAAGGCGAGTGCTACGACCGGCATCCCGTCGCGCTAGCCGACGAAATGCCTCGCCGTACGGGTCGCAGTCGAACGAAGCTGGGCCGTACGGCTCTGAACAGCACGAGCCAGGCCCGTACCGCCCAGAGCCGTACGGGCAGGCGCCGCACAGACCCGAGGCTCCCTACGGGTCTGAACCTCCCTACGGGTCCCAGGCCCCCTACGGGTCCCAGGCCCCCTACGGGTCCCAGGCCCCCTACGGGTCCCAAGCGCCGTACGGCTCCCAAGCACCCTATGGATCCCAAGCACCCTATGGATCCCAAGCGCCGTACGGCTCCCCGGCGCCGTACGGCTCCCAAGCACCCTACGGATCTCAAGCACCGTACGGATCCGAAGCCTCGTACGGGGCTGAGCCGCCCTACGGATCCGGCCGGTACGAGCCGGATGAGGACCCCGGCCCCGCCGGCGGCGACCCGTCCTGGTCAGGGAACGGGACGCCGAACGGCGGCCGGCGCAGGCGTGGCCGCAAGCGGTTCCGCAGGCTGCTGCGGCTGCGCACGGTCCGTGTCATCCTGGCGCTCATCGCCGTGCTCCTCTGCTGGGTCGGCTTTTCCGTCGGCCAGGCGCTGACCGCGCCCGGCGGCGGGTCGGTGTCCTCGAAGCTGGCCGAATGGGCCAGGGATCACTACCTGGGCCCGGTGGTGACGTTCGGCGAGTGGATCAGCTACAGCCCGCCCAAGGTGGGCGGCAAGCCCGGTTTCTCCCTCGCCGCGCCATCAGGCGCCGTGCCCGCCAAGAAGTACAAGGCCACCCGCGGATTCCAGCCGAACATCCCGGAGAAGCTGACCCCGTTTGCCAGCCCGCGGCTGCCCGGCGAGGGCGTCTGGCGCGTGCTGGAGACGGTCAAGGGCGAGCCCGCCATATTCGGCACCTTCCTGCGGCCGGACGCCGTGCACACCTCCTACGTGGCCGGGATCGTCTCGATGGATCAGCGGCTGGTCAGCTTCCAGCTGCGGCCCGGCGTCGAAGACCCGGGCCCGGGTAACTGGAAAGCCGCGTCGTGGATCCCGCCGGGCACCCGCACCGGCCTGCTGGCCACGTTCAACGGCGGGTTCAAGCTGGACTCAGCAGGCGGCGGTTTCTACCTGAACGGCGCGAGCAAGGGAGCCCTGGTGAACGGGGCGGCGTCGGTGGTCTACTACCGCAACGGCACGATCAAGATCGGCGCCTGGGGCAGCGACGTGCGGATGACCCCGAACGTGGTGGGCGTCCGGCAGAACCTCAAGCTGCTCATCGACCACGGGAAGATCCCGGCCTCGGTGAACAACGACGTGATCGGGGCCTGGGGCGCCACCCTCGGCGGCGGGTACTACGTGTGGCGTTCCGGGATCGGCATCACCGAGGGCGGCCGGGTCATCTTCGTCTATGGCCCGTCCCTCAACGCCCAGGATCTCGCCAACCTGCTGAAGCGGGCAGGCGCGGTGGAGGCGATGCAGCTGGACATCAACCCGGAGTGGATGTCCTACGACTACTACGAGGCGAGCGGGCACCCAGCGGACCCGAGCCCGCATGCCTTGCTGCCGACCCAGCAGGGAAGCCCGTACCGGTACTACTCGGTCTACAGCCGCGACTTCACGGTAGTCTACGCACGGTGACCGCCGAGACGAGCGCCACCGAACCCAGGGTGGCCGCGCGGTCCAGGCATGCCCGCCGGGCCAGCTGGCCGGTGGCGGTGCTGCGCACCGCCCGGCCCCGCCAGTGGCCGAAGAACCTGCTGGTTTTCGCGGCGCCGCTGGCCGGCGCGTCACTCGGGCGTCGCGACGGCCTGGCTTATGCTCTGGTGGCCGCGGCCGCCTTCGGCTGCGCCTCGGTCGCGGTGTACTTCATCAACGACGTGGCCGACGCCGAGCGGGACCGCCGCCATCCGCGTAAGCGGAACCGGCCGGTGGCGGCCGGCGACCTGCCCAAGCGGCATGCGGTCGTGCTGGGTGCGGCGTGTGCCCTGGCCGGCCTGGCCGGCGGCGTGCTGATCTCCGAGCCGCTGCTTACCGCGTCGGTGGGCGCCTACCTCACCCTTTCGTTCCTCTACTCCTGGGTGCTCAAGCACATCCCGGTGGTCGAGGTGCTCTTCGTGGCGTCCGGTTTCCTGCTGCGCGTGCTCGGCGGGGCCGCGGCCACGCACGTGCCGCCGTCGGGCTGGTTCCTGCTGGTGTGCAGCCTGGGCGCGTTCGGCGTGGCCATCGCCAAGCGCTACACCGAGCTGACGAATCTCGGCCCCGAGGCCATCAGGCACCGGCCGGTCATGCGCTTCTACCGGCCCGTGGCCCTGCGGTACAGCCAGATCATCGTGGGCGCCCTGATGATCGCGGCGTACCTGGCGTGGGCGGCGGGGGAACACCCGAGCGCCAGGCCCTGGCACCTCGCCAGCGCCGTGCCGCTCGCCGCGGCCCTGGTGCGGTTCGGCTTCCTCACCGGCCGGCGGACGACCGCGCCGGTGGAGGACCTGCTGACCAGGGACGCTCCGATGCTGGTCTGCGAAATCAGCTGGCTGGCGCTGTTCGTAGCGGGCCTGTAGGTCCGCCGCTTAAGGACTGGTGGACACCATGAATATTTTCCCGAACGAGTCTGGGCACCCGCCCCGGATCATGCTGCTCGGCGGCACCAGCGAGATCGGCCTTGCCATCCTCGCCGCGCTCGGTGCTCCCGCCGACACCGAGGTCATCCTGGCCGGGCGTGATGAGCAGCGGCTGGCCGCCGCGGGCAAGGAGCTGCCTTACCAGGTGCAGACCGTGCCCTACGACGTGATCGCCACCGAGCACCACCAGGCGTTCGCGGACGCCATCTTCGCCGAGGGCCCCCTGGACATGGTCATCTCGGCGGCCGGCATCCTGGTCCCGCAGGAGGATGTCGAGCGCGACGTCCAGCGCGCCGCCGAGATGATCGAAACCAACTTCACCGGGCATGTCACCAGCCTGCTGGCCATCGCCGCCCGGATGCGCGCCCAGGGCCAGGGCACCATCGTGGTGCTGTCCTCGGTCGCCGCGGTCCGCCCGCGCAAGGCCAACTTCGTGTACGGGGCGGCCAAGGCCGGCCTGGACGCCTTCGCCCGCGGGCTGACGGACTCGCTGCACGGCACCGGGGTGCGCGTGCTCCTGGTCCGGCCAGGGTTCGTCACCGGGCGGATGACGGCGGGCATGGCGCCGGCGCCGATGGCCACGACACCGGAGCAGGTGGGCGCGGCCACCGTGGCCGCGTTGCGCGGCCGGAAGCCGGCCGTCTGGATCCCCGCGCCGCTGGGCGGGCTCGCCGTGGCCCTCCGGCTCATCCCGCGGCGTGCCTGGCGTCGTGTTTCAAAATAGTGCTGGCCCAGGGGGGCGACCCCCTGGAACCCCCGATCACGGGGGGGAACCCTTCCCCCCGTACCCACCTGGCCCCCCCTTCGGGGGGATTCCCCCGCGTACCCCGGGGCCGCGGGTAGATTCGGAAGCTGTGAGGGTACTGGTCGCGGAAGATGACGAAGGCTTGGGCGAGGTCCTGGCGCGCGGGCTGCGGGAACAGGGCTACGTGGTGGACCTCGTGCCCGACGGTGAGACCGCAGCTAGCTACCTGCGCTTCTACCGGTACGAAGTGGCCGTGCTGGACTGGCGCATGCCCAAACTGTCAGGCCTGGACCTGGTGCAAAGGCTCCGCCGCGGCGGCGCGGCCTACGGGTCCACGCCGGTGCTGATGCTGACCGCCCGCGACACCCCGGCGGACCGGATCGCCGGCCTGGACGCGGGCGCGGACGACTACCTGGTCAAGCCGTTCGACTTCGGCGAGCTGCTGGCCCGGCTCAGGGCGCTGCAGCGCCGGCCGCCGGTCAGCAAGTCGCCCCGGATAAAGATCGGGGAACTCGAGTTCGACCCGGCCGAGCGGGAGGTGCTGATCCGCGGCGAGCGGCCCGCGCTGACCGGCACCGAACTCGGCATCCTGGAGATCCTCATGCGGCGTTCCCCGGGTGTCGCCGACCGCCGCTCGATCGCCCAGCATGTCTGGGACAACGAGGCCGACGCGTTCGGCTCGAATACCATCGACGTCCACCTGGCCCGGCTGCGCTCCAAGCTCGCGGGCGCCGGAGTGCGGATCGAGACCGTCCGCGGCGTCGGCTACCGGATCACCCCGACATGAGCCCCGGGCCCGCATGACAGCCAGCCCCGCATGAGAGCCAGCCCCGCATGAGAGCCAGCCCCGCGGCCAAGGTCGCCGCCGTCGCGACGGCGGTCATCGCGGGTGTCTACATCATCGGCGTGATCGTGCTCAACCTGGTGGTCGCCAGCCACCTGACCGAGCAGAACGACGAGCGGCTGGCCGGCCGGCTCACCGTGGCGCGGCAGGATCCGGCGGCGCTCAGCCAGCCAGTGGCCCGGGGCGGCGCGGGACCCAGCGCAGGCGGCGAGGCAGGCAGCGATATCGACGCCGACGGCGCGCCGGTGTTCCTGTGGTCCGTGAACGCGCAGGGGACGATCACCGCACACAGCCCCGGCGCGCCTACGCTGCCGTCGGCCCTGCTCACCGAGCACGCCCCCCGCAGCGGGCTCGCGTTCACCGCGCCCCTGGGCTCGGTGGGCTCGTTCCGGCTGAAGATGACGCAGTACAGCGGCGGCTGGCTGGTCGCGGGCCAGAGCCAGGCCGGCGACGCGCACACCTGGCGCCTCCTGCTGAACGCGGAGATCATCGCCGGGCCGTTCCTGCTGCTCGCGATGTTCTTCGGCTCGCTCATCGTGGGCCTGCGCGCGCTGGCCCCCGTCGAGCAGTCGCGCCGCCGCCAGCTCGAGTTCACCGCCGACGCCTCTCACGAACTGCGCACTCCGCTGAGCGTGATCCGGGCGGAAGCCGACGTGGCCCTGTCCGCCCCGCGGGAGGCCAGCGAATACCGCGACGCGCTGATGCGGATCCAGGGCGAGAACCGGCGGCTGCGCCAGCTCGTGGAAGACATGCTGTGGCTGGCCAGGTTCGACTCCCGGCCGCCGCCGCCCGGCGACGAGCCCGTCGACTTGGCGACGCTGGCGCAGGCCTGCGCGGACCGGTTCCGGGCCGTCGGTCCCGCGGTCAGCGCGGAGACCCCGGACGGCGCCGTGCTGATCAGCGCGCCGCCGGAGTGGATCGACCGGCTGGCGGGCGTGCTGGTCGACAACGCCTGCCGTTACGCCGGCCCGGACGGGCAGGTCCGGATCCAGGTCCGCGCCCAGGGCAACCGGGTCAGCCTGACCGTGGAGGACAGCGGTCCCGGCATCGCGGAAGCCGACCGGCCGCGCCTGTTCGACCGGTTCCACCGGGCCACCGAGCACGGTTCGGGCGCCGGCCTCGGGCTGGCCATCGGCGATTCGATCGTGCGCTCGACCGGCGGCCGCTGGCACATCGGCGACTCGCCGCTGGGCGGGGCGCTCATGTCCGTGTCCTGGAAGCATGCCCAGCCGCACCGGACGGCCACACCCCGCCTGACGGCCAGCAACCTCCAGGGCGACGGGGCCTAAGAACCCCGAGGCTCGGCCTTAACGAGGATCGTGACGCCGCGGGAGCAGCCCGATTACATGATCGTGGCCACTTCGGCCCCATTGAGACCGCCGCGCAACTGGTCCCGGCCCACTCGGCGCCTCCACCTGGCCCGTACCCGTGCCCCTGCCCGCGTTCGTGCCCCCGCCCCTACCCGCCACGACTTTCCCACATACCCCATGCACCCCGCGCGCCCCGCCACGGAACCCGAATCCGCAGGTCTGCCCGCGGCAGTAAGGCCGGGGCCAGGGCCGCGCGTGCGGAGTGATCGGGGCTTGACCGCACGCCAGGAGAGGTGCGAGACAGCCCAAAACCGGCCACGATCACAAAAGTGCCCACGATCGCCGGCCCAGCTGACTCGTGCGTACCACTGGTCAGGCGTCGGCGGCCAGTGGCAGGCGGACGACGGCGCGCAGGCCGGGCCCGGCGTCGCTCAGCGACACCGAACCGCCGTGGGCTTCGGCGGTGGACCGCACGATGGCCAGGCCGAGGCCGGCCCCGGCCACGCCCTCTTCCCCGGTCCGGCTCCGCGCGTTGTCCAGGCGCGCGAACCGGCCGAAGGCCCGTTCGGCGTCTCCGGCGGGGATACCCGGCCCGTCGTCGGACACGATCAGGACGGCCCAGCCGTCGTCGCCCCGTACCGACACGCACACCTGGCTGGCCGCGTGGCGGACCGCGTTGTCGAGCAGGTTGACCAGCAGCCGGCTCAGCGCGTCCGGATCGCCCGCGATCACGCAGGGCCCGGGTATCGGCGCCGTCGCGTCGGCCCGCACCGGCACCCGGGCTGCGCTGTAGCGCGCCACCACCGATCCGCACATCGCGGACAGGTCGGTGGGCTTGCGGCGCAGGTGCTGTCCGTCGAGCCGCGCGAGCAGCAGCAGGTCCTCGGTCAGCCGGGCCAGCCGCAGGGTGTCGGCGTGCACGTCGCGCGCCGTCTCCGGCCAGTCCAGGCCGTCGGGGTGATCCAGGGCGACCTCAAGCTGGGCGCGGATGCTGGCGATCGGGCTGCGCAGCTCGTGCGCCGTATCCGATACCAGGTCCCGCTGGCGCTGCTGCGCGTCGGCCAGCCGGGAGAGCATGTCGTTCAGCGTGACGGCGAGCGACCGCACCTCGTCGCGGGCAGGCGGCACCGGCAGGTCCCGCGGCACGCCGGTCTGCGTCACCTCGGCGGCCCCGCGGCGCAGCTCGGCGATCGGCCGCAGCGTGTACCCGGTGACCAGCCAGATGGCCAGGGCCAGCAGGCCGAACAGCAGCGGCGTTCCGATGATCAGGGCCTTGGCCAGCGTGGCGAGGCTGTCGCCCGCCTGGGCGTAGGAGACCGCGGCGATGATGACCTGGTGGCCGCTCGCCCCGACGGCCACCACCCGCAGCAGCGACGGCATGCCCAGCGGCGGCCCGGCGAGCATGCGGGCCTGGCCGGTCCGGGCGGCCGCCCGCGCCTGCGCGGGTGGCAGCATCGGCACCAGCCGGTCCGCGCCCGGCGACACGTCGGTGATCCGGCCGCGGGCGTCGAGCACCTGGATGGTGATCGTCCCGGGGGCGACGGGAACCGGGTCGGGCAGCCGGTTCTGGTCGATGAGCGCGGCCACCTCGACCGCGCCTTGCCTGGCTGAGTCGTCGAGCCCGCGGATCAGGGCGACCCGCAGGGCGTTGACCAGGAGCACCGCCGCGGCCGCGAGGGCGAGCGCCAGCCCGGCCGAGGTGACGAGCGTCAGCCGGGCGCGCAGGCTCCGCCGCCGCCACCACCGGACGGGCCCGTGCCGCTCGCCGGTCACGGTCAGCCCTCTCACGGTCAGCCCCCTCACGGTCAACCCCTCACGGTCAGCCACCGTCAGCGGCGAGCCGGTAGCCCGCCCCGCGCACGGTCTGCAGGGCGTTCTTGGCGAACGGCGCGTCGATCTTGCGCCGCAGGTAGCCCGCGTAGACCTCGACGACGTTCATATCCGTGACCGAATCCGAATCCCAGACGTGTTCCAGCAGCTCCGCCTTTGGCACTACCTGCCCCGCCCGCCGCATCAGGTACTCGAGCAGCGCGAACTCCCTGGCGGTCAGCTCGATGTCGGCGTCCGCGCGGCGGACGGTCCGGGCGGCCGGGTCGAGGTGCAGGTCACCGGCCACCAGCACCGCCGGGCGCGGCCTGGCGCCGCGGCGCAGCAGCGCGCGTAGCCGGGCCGCGAGCACCACGTAGGAGAACGGCTTGGTCATGTAGTCGTCGGCGCCGAGGTCGAGCCCGTCGGCCTGGTCGTACTCGCCGTCCTTGGCGGACAGGATGAGCACCGGCACCCAGTTCCGTTCGGCCCGGAGCCGCTCGCAGACCTGGTAGCCGGACAAGCCGGGCAGCATCAGGTCGAGCACCACGGCGTCGTACTCGCCCTCCCGGGCCAGGTGCAGGCCGTCCACGCCGTCGTGGGCGACGTCGACGACGAACCCCTCGGCGGTCAGCCCGCGGCGTACCGCGGAGGCGAGCCGCCGTTCGTCTTCCACCACGAGCACCCGCACGGTCCCAGTGTGACCTACCGCTGCCGGTGCCGCCGCCGGGCTCTCAGGGTGCTCACAGCGGCCGTGAGGCATTGTGGAGGGGAGCGGCGAGTCAGGGCCGGCACCACGGGGGCGGGCCCTGCCAGCAGCGCCCGGTCAGCGGGTAGGCTCCGATAGCGGGTGAGGTGTCATGGTTCAGGTACCGAGGCTGTCCAGGCGGGTCCGGTGGGCGGTGCCGGCCGGCGCGCTGGTCGTCACCGGCGGGGTCATCGCCGGGTCGGTGATCTCCGTGGCCCAGGCGGCTCCCGGCCTGCCCGCGCGCACCGCCGCGCAGCTGCTCGCCGAGGTGGCGGACTCCGTTGCCCCGCCGCTGACCGGGACCGTGGTGGAGACCGCCTCGTTCGGCTTGCCGGCCCTGCCCGCCACCGGGAACCCCACGTCGCTGTCGTCGCTGCTCACCGGGTCGCACACGGTCCAAGTGTGGTACGCGAGCCCCGAACACTTCCGGCTGGCCGTCCCGCAGTCGCTGAGCGAGAGCGACGTGATCAGGGACGGCAGCACCGCCTGGCTGTGGCAGAGCACCTTGAACAAGGTCACCAAGTTCACGCTCCCGGCGGATAAGGCCGCGACGATTCCGAAGCAGCCGCTGACGCCGCAGCAGGCGGCCCAGCAGGTGCTGGCCGCGGTCGGGCCGACCACCACGGTCAGCGTGGCCAGCAACGTGACGGTGGCCGGGCAGGCGGCCTATGGCCTGGTTCTCGCGCCCAAGGACGCCAGGTCGCTGGTGGGCCAGGTCCAGATCGACATCGACGGCAGCAACGGGCTGCCGCTCCGGCTTCAGGTCTTCGCCCGCGGCGCAAGCAGCCCCGCCTTCCAGGTCGGCTACACCGCCATCCAGTTCGTCACCCCGGCGCCAGCCGACCTCAGCTTCACCCCGCCGCCTGGATCGACGGTGACCCAGGTCAACATGGCCGGCGGCAGCAGCGGAGCCACGGGTAGCGCGAACTCCGGGGTCTCTACGATCGGATCCGGCTGGCTGACCGTGCTCAAGCTGCCGTCGTCCGCGCTGACCCCGGGCACCCCGGCGGCGAGCCCGGGCTCCTCAACCAGCAGCTCCGCTGACGGTGCCGCCGTGCTGAACGCCCTGCTCGCGTCGGCCACCCCGGTGCACGGCGCCTGGGGCACCGGCCGGCTGCTGCGGACCAGCCTGGTCTCGGTGCTGATGACCGACCACGGCAGCACGTTCGTCGGCGCGGTCGAGCCCAGCGTCCTTTACGCGGCGGCGTCCGCCCAACCTGCAGGGACACCTTGACCGCGATCTCGACCAGCGGGCTGACCAAGCGGTTCCGCGGTGGTCAGCTCGCCGTCGACCACATCGACCTGGCCGTGCCTGACGGCTCGGTCTACGGCTTCCTCGGCCCGAACGGATCAGGCAAGACCACCACGATCAGGATGCTGCTCGGCCTGGCTTTCCCGACCGCGGGCCAGGCCGCGCTGCTCGAGGTGCCGATGCCCGCCGGCGCCACCCAGGTCCTGCACCGGGTCGGCTCGCTGGTGGAAGGCCCGGCCTTCTACCCGTTCCTGACCGGCAGTGACAACCTGGCCAGGTACGACGCCGCCGACCGGACCGCCGACCCGCGGACGGCGCGGGCCAGGATCGAGGCGGCCCTGGACCGGGTGGGCCTGCTGTCGGCGGCGAAGAAGCGGTACCGCAACTACTCCCTCGGCATGAAGCAGCGCCTGGCCATCGCCGCGGGCCTGCTGCGGCCCCGGGAGCTGATCATCCTGGACGAGCCGACGAACGGGCTCGACCCGCAGGGGACCCGGGAGGTGCGCGCGCTGATCAGGCAGATCGCCGCCGACGGCACCACCGTGTTCGTCTCCTCGCACCTGCTCGCCGAGGTGGAGCAGATCTGCACGCACGTGGGCGTGATGCGGACCGGGCGGCTGGTCTTCCAGGGATCCCTGCCCGAGCTGCGGCGGACCGGAGCCGCCCGGGTCACGGTGCAGACCGCCGACCCCGAAGCGGCGGCCAAGGTGCTGGCCGGGCTGGGCCTGGCCGGCGCCCAGGTGGACGCCGGGAACGCCCATGCCGGGAACGCCCATGCCGGGAACGCCCATGCCGGGAACGCCCATGCCGGGAACGCCCATGCCGGGAACGCTCATGGTGGGAACGCCGACACGGAGGCATCTGCCGTGCTCGGCGAGGCGTCGCCGGAGCAGGTCTGCGCCGAGCTCGTCCAGGCCGGCATCGGAGTCCGCGGCTTCGCGGTCACCTCACCGAGCCTGGAAGACCTGTTCGTCGGCCTCACCGGGGAGGGCTTCGATGTCGGCGGCTGACGTGTCAGTTCCGGCGGGGCACGCAGTACGGCCCGTTCGGTCCTCCTTGAGATTTTTCACGGCCGAGCTCCGGCTGGTTTTCCTGCGCCGGAGGAACCTGCTGCTGCTCGCCGTCACCGCCGTGTTCCCGCTCGTCATCGGCATTGCCCTGCGCCTGGCGTCGCCTCATCCGCAAGGCGGCAACGGGGCCGGGGTGGCGTTCTTCAACCAGCTGGCAGGCAACGGCGTCTTTCTCACCTTCATCGCGCTCAGTACCCTGCTCGTCCTCATCCTGCCGGTCGTGGTCGCGGTGGTGGCGGGAGACTCGGTGGCCGGCGAGGCCGGCTACGGCACGCTGCGTTACCTGCTCGCGGTGCCTGCCGGGCGCACCCGGCTGCTCGCGGTCAAGTACGGCGCGATCGTGACGTTCGGCCTGGCCGCGACGTTCATCGTCTCGGCGGTGGCCCTGGTGGCCGGTGCCGCGCTGTTCCCGGTCGGACCGGTGACCTTGCTGTCCGGAACCACGGTCTCGCTGCCGGACGGGCTCCTGCGGCTGCTGTTCGTCACGTTGTACGTCGCGGCCGCGATGGCCGCGCTGGGCGCCATCGGGCTGGCCATCTCGACGCTGACCGAGCACGCGATCGGGGCCATCGCCACCGTCATGATCCTCGTGGTGGCCAGCGAAGTGGTCGACAACGTGCCGCAGCTCGCGGCGGCCGGCCCGTACCTGCCGACCCACTGGTGGCTCTCCTTCGACGCCCTGCTGCGCGTGCCGGTCGATACCTCCACCCTGCTCCGCGGCCTGCTGTCGTTCGCGGTCTACGCGCTGCTCTTCGGCGCGTTCGCCTGGGCCCGGTTCACCTCGGCCGACGTCACCAGCTGAGCCCGCGCTCCCGGCGTCCCCCCGGGGGGCAGATGCATCTCATACGTTATTGCGACTGAGTTGCAGTTACTTCTAAACTGGGCTAAGCCAGCATCCCTGCAGGAAGGTGGCCCTATGCCCGATCCGCGCGCCCGCCTGGCGAAGATCCGCCGCGGCCTGAGCCCGGCGGAGTGGGCCCGGTTCGGCGGCATGGTCGCGGCGGTCGTCGGGCTGCACGTGCTGGGCTGGGTGATGCTGACGGCCGCGCTGAGCGGCCACTACCACATCAGCAAGACCATGGTGTTCGGGGTGGGGACCGGGGCGCTGGCCTACACCCTGGGCATGCGGCACGCGTTCGACGCCGACCACATCGCGGCGATCGACAACACGACCCGCAAGCTGGTCAACGAGGGCAAGCGGCCGCTCTCGGTAGGGTTCTTCTTCTCCCTGGGCCATTCCAGCGTGGTGTTCGCGCTCGCGGTGCTGCTGAACTTCGGCATCCGGGGACTCGACGACCAGGTCCGGAACGGCAATTCCGGGCTGCACAGCATCACTGCTGTCGTCGGGACCTGCGTGTCCGGGTTCTTCCTGTTCCTGATCGCCGCGTTCAACATCGTCATCCTGGCCGGGATCATCCGGGTATTCCGGGAGATGCGGAGCGGCGCGTATGACGATGAGCAACTGGAGGAGCAGCTGAACAAGCGCGGCCTGATGAACCGGTTCCTCGGCCCGCTGGCCCGCCGGGTTGACACGCCCTGGAAGATCTACCCGATCGGGTTCCTGTTCGGCCTGGGCTTCGACACCGCCACCGAGATAGCGCTGCTGGTGCTGGCCGGCACGGCGGTGGCGGGCGGCCTGCCGTTCTACGCGATCTTGTCGCTGCCGATCCTGTTCGCGGCCGGGATGAGCCTGTTCGACACCGCCGACGGCTGCTTCATGAACTTCGCCTACGACTGGGCGTTCGCCAAGCCGGTGCGCAAGGTCTACTACAACATGACCATCACCGGCCTGTCGGTGTTCGTCGCGGTGTTCATCGGCGCGATCGAGCTGCTGGGCCTGGTCGCCCAGAACTCGAACCTGAACGGCTCGTTCTGGTCGTTCCTGGCGAACTTCAACATCAACACCGCCGGCTTCGTCATCGTCGGGGTGTTCGTGGTGACCTGGATCATCGCGCTGTCCGTCTGGCACTTCGGCCGCATCGAGCAAAAATGGGATGCCGGGCAACCGGTCACGGCGGATACGTCAGATTAGCCACTCCCGCCCCGTGCGCCCCCGGGGTTAGCGAGCCCGGCCTTACGCTGCGGCATGGGCAACGCATGGATGTGACACCCTGCCCAAAAGAGCAGGTACGGTGTCACATCCATGCCCAAAGCGGAGCACTCCGGGCCGGGCCGGGCCGGGCCTCAATTACCAGGTGAAGTCTTCTTCCCAGAATTCGGTGACGCCACGGGGGGAGGTGGTGCCACGGGGCGATTCCGGGCGGGCGGTCTCCTGGGCGCGGAGCTCGACCCGGCGGATCTTGCCGGAGATCGTCTTGGGCAGGTCGCCGAACTCGACCCGGCGGATCCGCTTGTAGGGCGCCACCCGCTCGCGGCAGAACGCCATGATGGACTGGGCCAGCTCGCCCGACGGCGAACGGCCGACGGCGAGCAGGATGTAGGCCTTCGGCACGGCCAGCCGGACCGGGTCCGGCGCCGGCACCACCGCGGCCTCGGCCACCGCCTCGTGCTCGATCAGGATGCTCTCCAGCTCGAACGGGGAGATGCGATAGTCCGAGGCCTTGAACACGTCGTCGGTCCGGCCGACGTAGGTGATGTAGCCGTCCTCGTCGGAGGTGGCGACGTCGCCGGTGTGGTAGTAGCCGCCCCGCATGGCCTCCGCGTTCAGCGTCTCGTCATCCAGGTAGCCGGTCATCAGCCCGAGCGGCCGCCGCGAGAGGTCCAGGCAGATCTCCCCGTCGCGGGTCGGCTCGCCGGTCAGCGGATCCACCAGCGCCACCGGGTAGCCGGGCAGCGGCCGGCCCATCGAGCCCAGGCGGACCGGCTGTCCCGGCGTGTTGCCGACCTGCGCGGTGGTTTCGGTCTGGCCGAAGCCGTCCCGGACCGTGATCCCCCAGGCCTTGCGCACCTGCTCGATCACCTCGGGGTTCAGCGGCTCGCCCGCGGCCACGCACTCGCGCAGCGCGGAGGTGCCGGCCGTGCCCAGGTCGGCCTGGATGAGCATCCGCCACACGGTAGGCGGGGCGCAGAAGGTGCTCACCCGGCAGTCGCCCAGCGCGGCCAGCAGCGAAGAAGCCGAAAACCGCTGGTACCCCAGGACCAGGACGGTGGCGCCCGCGTTCCACGGCGCGAACACGTTGCTCCAGGCGTGCTTGGCCCAGCCCGGCGAGGACAGGTTCAGGTGCACGTCGCCCGGCTGGATGCCGATCCAGTACATCGTGGACAGGTGCCCCACCGGGTAGCTGACCTGCGTGTGCCCGACGAGCTTGGGCAGAGCCGTGGTGCCCGAGGTGAAGTAGAGCAGCAGCGGGTCGCTGGCCCGGGTGACCCCATCGGCCGTGAACGAGACCGGCTCGGCGAACGCGTCCGCGTAGGCGTGCCAGCCTTCGGCCGGCTCCCCCAGGCCGCCGCCGTCAGCGGCGTCACCCACCGCGATCCGCGTCCACTCTCCCGGCACCTCACCGAACTTCCCCAGCTGCGACGTATCGGTGATGACGTGCCGGACCTGGCCCCGCGCGATCCGGTCCACCAGGTCGGCCGGCTGCAGCAGCGTCGACGCCGGGATGATCACGGCGCCGAGCTTCATCGTGGCCAGGATGACCTCCCACAGCGGCACCACGTTGCCGAGCATGAGCAGCACCCGGTCGCCGCGCCGGACGCCGAGGCCGCGCAGCCAGTTGGCGACCTGCCCGGACCGGGCCGACAGTTCGCCGTAGGACAGGCTGGCATCAAACCCGTCGTCGGCGACGATCCGCAGCGCGGGCCGGTCCGGATGCTCGCCCGCGATCACGTCGAACCAGTCCAGCGCCCAGTTGAACTCGTCTAGTTCGGGCCAGGTGAACTCGCGCCGCGCGGATTCGTAGTCGTCCCGGTAGCTGAGCAGCAGGTCCCGCGCCGCGCGGAACGCGGCGGCCGGTGAGGCAGAGTCGGTCATGGGCCTATCGTGGCAGGTCGCGCGGGTTTTGGGGAAGACAGGCGGGACTGATCAGGCCGGTCTCGTAGGCCAGCACGACCGCCTGGACCCGGTCGCGCAGCTGCAGCTTGGCCAGGATCCTGGCCACGTGGGTCTTCACCGTCGCCTCGCTCAGCGTCAGCCCGGCGGCGAGTTCGGCGTTGCTCAGCCCGCGCGCGACCAGGCCGAGGACCTCGAGCTCGCGCGGCGTCAGGGCGGACAGGTCTGCGTTCGCCCGCCCGGGCGCCGACCCGGAAAACCCGGAAAACCCGGGAACCCCGGAAACCTCCCGCGGGGCGAACCGCTCGACCAGGCGGCGGGTGATGGATGGGGCGAGCAGCGCGTCGCCGCAGCGGACCAGGCGCACGGCGGCGATCAGGTGCTCGGGCGAGACGTCCTTGAGCAGGAAGCCGCTGGCCCCGGCGGACAGTGCCGCGTAGACGTACTTGTCCAGGTCGAACGTGGTGAGGATGATGATCCGGACGTCCTCCAGGGACGCGAGGATGCGCCCGGTCGCCTCCAGCCCGTCCATCTCGGGCATCCGGATATCCATCAGCACGACATCCGGCCGGTGCTCGAGCGCGGCGGCCACGGCCTGCTTGCCATCCGCGGCTTCGGCCACCACCGGGATGCCCGCCGCGTTCAGGATCAGCCGGAAGCCGCTCCGCACCAGCGTCTGGTCGTCGGCGACGAGGACACGGGGCGGCGCGTCAGGCAGCATGCCTACACCGTAGCCACGTGCACGCCGCTAACCGGGCCGCCCGGTTCGCTGGCGCCGGACGCGCAGAGCGGGATGCGGGCGCGCAGCCGCCAGCCGCCGCCGGGCCGGGGGCCGGCCGACAGGTCGCCGCCGTAGACCGCGAGCCGCTCCCGCAGCCCGAGCAGCCCCCGCCCCTGGGTCCCGGCCCCGCCCCCGCCGCGGCCGGGACCGCCGGTGCCGCCCCCGTCGTCGGTGACCGTGATCACCAGCTCCCCGCGGTGATATTCCAGCCGAACGGACGCGGGTGCCTGCCCCGCATGCTTGATCACGTTTGTCAGCCCTTCCTGGACGATGCGGTACGCCGCGAGGTCAGGGCCGGGCGGCAGCCCGTGCGGCGGGCCGCTGGTGTGCAGGTCCACGGGCAGCCCGGCGTCCGACACCCGGCGGATGAGCGAGTCCAGCTGGCCGAGGCCCGGCTGCGGGCGCAGCGCCGCATCGTCATCCACCGGGCAGAGCAACCCGAGCAGGTGCCGCAGCTCGGCCATCGCGGTCCGGCCGCTCGCCTCCACGGCGAGCAGCGCCTGCGTGGCGTCGCCCGGCGAGCTGGCGAGTACCTGGCGGGCCGCGCCGGCCTGGACCACCATGACGCTCACGTTGTGCGTCACCACGTCGTGCAGCTCGCTCGCGATCCGGGAGCGCTCCGTCTCGACGGCGCGGCGGGTGGCGGCCTCGTGCTCGGCTTCCGCGCGGCGCAGCCGGGCGGCCGAGTCGCTCACGCGCCTGCGCCACTCGCGCATCGCGATCCCGGCGGCCACCACCGGGATCACGACCAGGATCGCGGTGTACCGTTCCGACACCCGCGGCAGGGTGTTCGGGAACGTCATGGTGATGATGACCGCGCCGGTCAGCACCACGCCCAGGGCCAGCTGACGGTACTTGCTGTAGACGACCGCGCTGTACGCGGCGAAGATCGCCGTCGCGAAGGTGACGGGCGGCGTCCAGTCGCGGCTGGCCAGGACGGCGGCCATGATCACGCAGCACGCCGCGGCCGGGTACCTGCGCCTGCCCGCGAGCGGCGCCGCCGTCAGCGCGACCGCGAGCAGCACCGTCGCGGACGGGCCCGGCGGCGGCGGCAGGTCCTGCAGCGGCGCCTTCAGGATCCCGATGAGCGTCCCGTGGGAGACGGCCGCGTATCCGATGACCCGGCGCACGCCGTCCAGGTCGGTGATCACCGGGGTGAAGACGGTCCCCTTGGGGATGGCGGCCACGAGGCCCCTGGTGCGCGCGGTCACTTCCATGATCGCGGCGACTGTGGCCGCCACCGCGAGGACCGCGTCGGCCGCGAGCGACCAGCCGGACAGCGGCCGTGGTGGCTGGGACTGCCTGAGGAACGCGACCACCCCGCGGGCCCGGTCGCGCGGGCGCCAGGCGGATAGCCCGGTTCTTGTCGCCGCCATCTGAACATTGTCATCCATACGGGGCCAGATATCGTCGCTCGTTCGGTGTAGATGAGTACATCGCAGGGATGAGGGCGGCTTCCGCCTCGGCCGGCTACGGTACGCGGGTTTCCGCCCGGCGGCGGACGCGGTGGCGGCGGCGGCCGGCGTACGGTCCCGGCATGGATGCTCTCGTGCAGCTCGACAACGTGACGAAAAGGTATGAAGACGGCCGGACGCCCGCGGTGGCCGATGTCAGCATGGCGGTCGCGTACGGTGCGGCCGTCGCGGTGATGGGGCCGTCGGGCAGCGGGAAGTCCACGCTGCTCAACCTGATCGCCGGGCTTGACCGGCCGACGAGCGGCTCGGTGCGGGTCGGTGACGAGCGGGTCGACTTGCTCGGCGAGACCGGCGCGGCGCGGTTCCGGCGCCGGCGGGTCGGGATGATCTTCCAGTTCTTCAACCTGCTCGACGACATGACGGTCGCGGATAACGTGCTGCTGCCCGCGCAGCTCAGCGGGCAGCCGAAGGCGCAGGCGCGGGAGCGGGCCGATGAGCTGCTGACCACGCTGCGGATCGGGCAGCACAGGGACACGTACCCGGCGCGGCTCTCCGGCGGGGAACGGCAGCGGGTCGCGATCGCGCGCGCCCTGGTGAACCGGCCGGAGCTGCTCCTCGCCGACGAGCCGACCGGCGCGCTCGACACCGCGACCGGGGAGGAGATCGGCGAGCTGCTGCTCGAGCTGAACTCCGCCGGGCAGACCCTCATCCTGGTCACCCACAACCCGGACCTGGCGGCCAGGTACGCCGGCCGGGTCATCGAGCTCGTGGACGGGCGGGTGGCGAGCGACGGTGCCAGCCGCGACGGTGCCAGCCGCGACCGGTCTGGCCGGCCCGAAGCCGGCCGTACAGGGGCCGGCGCCGGCCATACGGGGGCCGGCCGGACCAGGGAAGCGCGGCCGTGAGCGCGATGCCGGCCGTCCGGGCCGCGCGGGGCGGGCTGGCCGGGCGGCGCGTGCAGGCCGTGGTGATCGGCCTGGTGGTGCTCGCCGCCACCGCCGCCTCGACCCTCGCCCTCGGCCTGCTCGTCGACTCGAGCGCCCCGTTCGATCACGCCTTCACCGCCCAGCACGGCGCCCAGGTGGCCGCGCAGGTCGACACGTCGAAGGCCTCGGCCGCCCGGCTGGCTGCCACCACCCGGCTGCCCGGGGTGACGGCCGCGTCGGGGCCGTTCCCCGAGACGACGGTCACCGCGCAGATCAGCACCCCCGGCGCGGCCGGCGCGCTGCTGGTACCGGTGACGCTGACCGGCCGGACCTCACCGGGCGGACCGGTCGACGACCTCACCCTGACCTCCGGCCGCTGGGCGCGGACGACGGGGGAGGTCGTGTGGGCGAGCAGCGGCCAGGGCAGCGGGCTGGTCCAGCCGGGGACGCAGGTCACGCTGAGCGGGGTGCCTGGCTCGCCGCGCCTGACGGTGGTGGGCACCGCGACCTCGGTCACCCGCACCGGGCAGGCGTGGGTGCTGCCCGCCGAGATCGCCGCACTGGGCGGTTCCGGCGAGGCGCAGATGCTGTACCGGTTCTCCAGCGCCGGAAGCAGCACGGCGGTTTCCGCGGACGTCGCGGCGGTGCGGGCCGCGCTGCCGCCCGGGGCGCTGCTCGGCACGCAGTCTTATCTCACCGCCGAGCAGCGGGCGGCGGTCCAGATCGCGCCCTGGGTGCCGTTCATCGTGGCGTTCGGCGTGATCGCGCTGGTGATGTCGGTGCTGATCGTGGTCAACGTGGTCAGCGGGGCGGTGGTCGCCGGGACCCGGCGGATCGGCGTGCTGAAGTCGATCGGGTTCACCCCCTTGCAGGTGGTGGCCGCGTACGTGCTCCAGGTGGCGGTGCCCGCGGTGGCGGGCTGCGCGGCCGGAGCGGTGTGCGGCAACCTGCTGGCCACCCCGCTGCTCAGCCAGAACGCGCAGGTGTACGGGGTCGGCGCCCTGTCCGTGCCGCTGTGGGTGGACGTGGCCGTGCCGCTGGCGCTGCTCGGCCTGACCGTCGTCGCCGCGCTGCTGCCCGCGCTGCGGGCCGGGCGGATGAGCGCGGTGCAGGCGATCGCGACCGGGCGGGCGCCGCGGCCGTCGCACGGGTACCTGGCGCACCGGCTCCTCGGCCGGGTGCCGGCCGTGCCCCGGGCGGTGACGCTCGGGCTCGCGGGGCCGTTCGCCCGGCCGGCCCGGACGTTCGTGACGCTCGCCGCGATCTTGTTCGGTGCGGTGGCGGTGACGTTCGGGGCCGGGCTCGGCACGTCGCTGAACCAGGCGCAGGCTGACCTGTCGCTCGCGCAGACCGAACCGGTGCAGGTGCAACTGGGCGCAAACGAGCCGCGACTGGTGCCGGGCCCTGGCCCGGGGTCCGGCTCTGGCCCGGGGTCCGGCTCTGGCCCGGGGTCCGGCTCTGGCCCGGGGTCCGGCCCGGTGCGGCGCCGCAGCCGCCCGGCCGTGGCATCCGGCGCCGCCCCCGTCACGGCCGCCCCTGTCACGGCCGCACAGCAGCGGGCCGTCGTCTCCGCGCTGCGCGCCCAGCCCGGCACGCTGCACTACGTGCCGGAAACCGATGACCAGCTCAGCGTGCCCGGGCTGGCTGACCCGCTGTCCGTGGTCTCGTTCGGCGGGGACGCCAGCTGGACCGGGTACGGCGTGGTCACCGGACGCTGGTACTCCGGCCGCCGCGAGGCGGACGTCAACACCTACTTCCTCACCGCCACCGGCACCGTGGTGGGGGACACGTACACGCTCTCCTCCGGCGGAAGGCAGACGACGGTACGGATCGTCGGTGAGTTCTTCGACCCGGGGAACTCGGCCGTGATGTTCATGAGCTCCGCCACCCTGGCCGCCGTCGCCCCCGGGCTCGCGCCCCAGCAGTACGACGTCGGGGTCCGGCCGGGGACGAACGTGCAGGCGTACGCGAACGCCCTGTCCGCGGCGCTCGGCCCGTCCTTCCCGGTCAGCGTGACCGTCGACAATAGCCAGGTGTTCACCGCCGTGCTCGGCCTGGTCGCCGTGCTGACGGTGCTGCTCATGGCGGTCGCCGGGCTCGGCGTGCTCAACACCGTGGTCCTGCAGATCAGGGAGCGGGTGCACGACCTCGGGGTGTTCAAGGCGGTCGGGATGACGCCCCGGCAGACGATCGCGATGGTGGTGTGCTCGGTCACCGGGGTCGGCGTCCTCGCCGGGGTGATCGCGATCCCGGCCGGGGTCGCCCTGCACCAGTACGTGGTCCCGGTGATGGGCCACGGGGCGCAGACCGACCTGCCGCCGTCGCTGCTGTCGGTGTACCGGCCCGGGGAGCTCGTCCTGCTCGCGCTGTCCGGGCTGCTGATCGCGGTGGCCGGGGCGCTGGCCCCGGCGGGCTGGGCGGCCCGGACCCGCACCGCGTTCGCGCTCCGCGCCGAGTAGCCCGCTAGCGCCGCCCCCGCGGACACCGTTAGCCCCTCGCTAGCGACGCCGGCCCCTCGCTAGCGACGCCGGCCCCTCGCTAGCGGCGCCGGCCGCCCGCGCACTCGATACAGGTCGGCGCGGCCGGGCGGGCGGCCAGCCGGTCTTCGCCGATGGGCCGCCCGCACTGGTCGCAGCTGCCGTACCGGCCCTCAGCCAGCCGCTCCAACGCGACGTCGATCGCCGCCACCTGCTCCCGCGCCGCCTCGAGCAGGGCGGCGGCGTGCTGGCGCTCGAACGCGAGCGTCGCGCCCTCCGGGTCGTGCTCGTCGTCGGTTCCGGCCGAACTAGCCGCCTCCGCCAACTCGGCGAACGCCCGCTCGAGCGCGGCCACCCGCTCCCGGGCGCGCGCCTGCTCGGCCAGGAGTGCCTCGCGCGCCGTCGCCATGTGCCATTGTCTCTGACTGGCCTCTTGAACGCCTGCTGTACGTTTCCGCCTTGCCGCCGGCCCGCCGCCCAGTGCGGCTATGAACATAGCGTGCCGTACGAGGCGGGCGGCCGGACCTGCCTGTGCGAGGCCGGGCCGCTGTGCAAACGATAACGACACAGGTTAGGCATCTGGCTCCCGCGGCGTTTCTGACGCCGCCGCCGCTGCCCGCGCAGGCACGTCCGTGGCCGTCAGGATGATGTCCGCGCAGCGCTCGCCGATCATGATCGTGGCCGCGTTGGTGTTACCCGAGGTGACGGCCGGCATGACGGAGGCGTCGGCGACTCGCAGCCCCGGCACGCC
>Ga0208565_1000241_pt1 | contig 44854 bp, 41 predicted proteins | sample Sb_taG_7_FD_187706 | JGI IMG/M metagenome (GOLD analysis project Ga0208565, IMG submission 187706) | Peat soil microbial communities from Weissenstadt, Germany - Sb_50d_2_FS metaG (SPAdes) (version 2) | ecosystem: Environmental > Terrestrial > Soil > Wetlands > Peat | place: Germany... | reverse complement strand
CGAACTCCAGAAGAAGAATTGGGGCTGGTTCGGCTTCCTGGAGTTCGAGGACGATCAGGAGGTGGTGGACGCTTTGCTGGACGCAGCCGCGGCCTGGCTGCGCGAACGCGGCAGGGAACGCATGGTCGGCCCTGCCGACTTCTCGATGAACGAAGAGAGCGGCGTCCTGATCGAGGGCTTCGAGCTGCGTCCGATGATCAAGCAGCCGTGGCACCCGCCGTACTACCAGCAGCGCATGGAGCAGGCGGGGATGACCAAGGCGATGGATCTGCTGATGTGGAAACTGGAGGTGGAAGACCGCGAGAAGGTGCTGCCGGTGATCTGGGAGCTCGCGGAGAAGGTGCAGTCCGAGCACGGGATCAGGGTGCGCCCGATGCGCAGAAGGCAGCTGCGCAAAGACATGGACGCCTTTGCCGAGGTCTATAACGCCGCGTGGTCTGAGAACTGGGACTTCGTGCCGTACTCCAAGAAGGATCTCGACGCCTACGCGCAGGAGATCCAGCTCGTGTTCGACAAGCACTGGTGCTTCATCGCCGAGCGCGAAGACACGGGCGAGGTGGTCGGGATGGCGATGACCTTCCCCGATCTCAACGAAGTGCTCGAGAAGATGGGGGGCAAGTTCCTGCCGCTCGGCTGGTGGTACTTCCTGCGCAAGGGAAAGATCATGAAGAGGGTGCGCGTGGGCTTCCTGGGCGTGAAGCCCGAGTACCAGCACACGGGTGTGGCGGCGAAGCTGTATCAGCTGCACTTCGACGCGGCCGAAGTGCGCCCGCAGAAGGGCGGCGAGATGGGCTGGATCCTCGAGACCAACAAGCCGATGAATCGCGGCATGGAAGCGATGGGCGGGCGCGTCGTCAAGCGCTACCGCGTGTACGAGCGCATGCTGTAGAAGCGGTCTGAGGCGCCCTCTACACTTCGCGAGGTGAGCGAGTCCTCGCAGCCAGGCGCGTCGGAGAGCGCCTCGCAGAACGGTGTGGGCGAGGTCGAGGAGATCGACGGGCTCCCCGTGCTGGCCAGCGCGCCGCGCGCGCTCGACGCGCGGTCCTCCGAGCGAGCGCTCTCGGGCGAGCAGCTCGCCGCGGGCATCGCGATCCCGGCCGTGCGGGCCGCCGCGGTGGCCGCCGGCGGGTTTGTCGCGGGCGCCGCCGTCGTCGGGCTCGTGCATCGACGCCAGCGGCATGCTGCGTTGCGGGCCGGTCGCTTGCTGGCTCGCAACCCGGGCGGGCGCCGTAACCGTCGCGGCGTAAGCCCCGGCGAGCTCGTGCAGATCGTCGGCAGCCGCTCGCTATTGCTGGATGTGCACCTGCTCGGCGGCTCCGGCGGGCAACGCTGAGTAGCGGCGCGCTGGGCTACGGGGTCGAGCTGCGCGTGCAGGTCGCGCCGGTTGGCGGGGCAGGCGCTTTTCGCCTTCCGCGCCGGACCGGCGCCGACGGGATGATGCGCCGTCGCGGCGGCGTGCTGGAGCGGCTTTTGCACCACGAGGAAGAGCCGGTCGTGGTGCGTGTCGCACAGACGACCGGCGGCGATGTCCTGTTTGGCGCGCGCGCGGCGAGCAGGCAGGCGGCGGCGTATGGCATCGAGCGAATGCGCTTCGCGCTCGGCGTCGATGAGGACCTGCGGCCCTTCCTGCGCCGCTTCTGGCGCGATCCGCTGATCGGACGCTCGCTGCGCAGGCGTCCGTGGCTGCGCGCCTCGCGCCGGCCGGAGCCGTTCGAGGCGCTCGCGTGGGCGATCTGCGAGCAGCTGATCGAATACGAGCGCGCGGCCGCGATCCAGCGCCGTATGCTCGCGAAGCTCGGTCGTCGCGGCCAGGACTGGGACTGGGTCGAGGGTGGCCTACGTGACCTGCCGGCGGTGTCGGTGCTGGCGGGTACGGCGCCCGCCCAGCTGCAGTCGTGCGACCTCGCCGGCGCCCGCGCGCTCTCGCTCGTGCGCGCGGCGCGCGAGGTGCTGAGCGGGCGCGTGGACCTGCGCTGCGTCGAGCACGAGCAAGCCTGGCGGCGGCTGCGCGCGATCCCTGGCATCGGAGCGTGGACCGTGGAGATGCTCGCGCTGCACGGTCAGGGGCGTCATGACCAGGTCCCCGCCGGCGACCTCGGGCTGCTCAAGTGCGTCGGGCGGCTGCTCGGCGGCGGTGATCCCAGGGCGCTCGCCGACGAGCAGCAGGTGCGCGACTTCTTCGCCCCTTACGGCGAGTGGGCTGGCCTGGCGGCAGTGCACGTGCTCAGCGCTTGATGCTCGCGTGCCTCGAGACAGGCGCACCCCTCGACCAAGAGCCTTAAACGCGAGCCGGGCGCCGCATGGCGCCCGGCTCGGTCACTGGCGAGACGAAAGCGGGACCTGGACCTGGCGCACCTTGCATGGCTTGCACTGCAGTCCAGCTTCACGCACTGAAATGATCCTGCCTGCGGCGGATGAACGGAAGTGGAAAGTCCACTATTTCCCTTTCGTGCGCGCGAGGGCGCTTTCGTTGCGCTTTCGGCGGACGCAGCCGCCCGGCGACCCCCCGCGCGCGCAGCACCGCCATCGTGGGTGTCGCGAGGGTGCCCATCGCCGCAAGCACCTGCGTCTTTGCCAGGCGTGCCTCGGGCTCGGATGCCTGCGGCTCGGATAGGTAGAAGCAGGCCATCGCAGCGAGGATCATCGCGTGGTTGCGGGCATGCGGCAGCAGCGCCGCGCGACGGACGGCCTGCACCGCGATCATCTCCAGACGCGCCGCCATTTCACCGGGTGAGGTGTAGTAGTCGATCAGGCTGCGCTGGCCGGGGACGGAGGTGTCCTCGTGGCGGTCGACCAGGCTGTCGAGCAGCGTGTGCAGCGCACCGATCCACGGGTAGTAGGCGTCCTCGATCGCCTCGGTCTCCTGGCGCGTCAGCCTGGGGTTGGCGGTCGCGCTGATCAGCGCGAGCACGCCGAGCGATGAGCCGGCGGCGGCGCCGGTCTCCCACCAGTGCAGGCCCGTGCTGGACTGCGTTTCCCTGCTCGCCCACTGTGTGAACGCCTCGAAGGACTGGGTGGCGTCTCCGTGGTTGAGGCTTTGGTAGGTGACGATGCGCTCGGCGGCGCGGCGCACCGGCTCGACGATCGCGGTGTACGAGGGGAGCCTGGTGAGCGCGGCACGACAAGTGTCGACGAGCGCGTCGAGATAGCCGCTGTCGCCGCACTGCCTGTGGTGGGCGTAGTAGTCACAGCGCGCTCCCCGCGGCTCCAGCGCCGAGAGCAGCGCCTGGTTGAGCTGTCGGGCGTTTTTTATGGGGTCGGCATTCGGCTGCTCGGAGAGGGTGTCGAGATAGTCGAATATGACCTGGTAGGCGGCGAGCGCTGTGATCACTGTGCGCTGCGCAGAACGAGGGACAAACGCGGCAAACGCGACCGCTCCCTCGAGGCTGCGCCGCTTGGTGCGCTGTGCCTCCAGCGCCAGACGGCGCAGCACAGGGTCATCGATCGTCCGGGCGCATGCCTGCCAACGGCGAAGTTCGCGCAGAAAATGCGGGAAGACGCTGAGCCAGTAGCGGTGTGCCGCATGTGCGAACGGATGTGCGGCACGTGTGAGTACGCGTTTCGAGATGATTCAACCTGTTCGTGAAGCCATATAAATAGCTTCGCGTCCGGCGGAACGATCGCGATGCAATATGTGGGATCATTCCTGAAGGCTCGCTTGTGGAGAAACGCGCGCCGAGAGCAGTCCCGGCAGGGCGATGATGCCCATCGCGACCCCCGCCAGCAGCGCCAGCGTGATCGCCAGCTGCACCACGTCGATCGAGAACGGCGCCGGGAAGCCGGTGATCTGGATCAGCGCGCGGCAGGCCAGTGCGTGCCCGTATATACCCACGATCGCCCCCACTGTGGCGCCGACGCCGAGCACGATCGCGCTCTCGAGCAGCAGCGAGCGCCACAGCTGCCCCGTGTCATAGCCCTGAATCTTTAGTGACGCGAGCATCGCGCGACGCTGCCAGACGGCGGCGCTGAGGGCCAGGGCGACCGCGAGCCCGGCGGCGAACAGCAGCAGGGTCGCGATCTCGCTCAGACTGAGCAGACCCTGGCTGACGGTGCGCTCGACCTCGACGATGCGTTCGTGTGAGGTCTGCACGCGCAGGACACTCGCTTGTCCGAGCGCGCTTTCCACACTGTGTTTGCCCGTCGATGCGCTCACGCCGGGCGTCAAGCCGACCGCGAGCGTGGTTGGGGTGGTCGTTTCCCACCAGCGGCTGTAATCGCCGGTGTTGACGGTGATCGTGCCCGACGGCCAGCCGATGTTCGTGGTGATCGCCGCGACGCCGAAGCGCACCGACCCCGACGGCGTGGGCAGCGAGAACGAGTCACCGACCTGCAGATGATGTTCGTCCGCGTAGCCGCTCGAGACCGTCGCCCAGCCGCTCGCGCGCAGCAGCCTGCTCGCCTGCGCGAGGTTGCCGTGCAGAAGCTGGCTGGGGAGGATCACCGTGTCGGCGCCCGCTGGAACGGCGCGTATCCACAGGCGATGGTCGCTCACGTCCAGGAAGTCGCCCTGATGGGCGCGCACGGAGGCAACGCCGGGTGCGTGCGCCAGTGCTGCGAGCGTGTCTTCGCCGATGCGAAACCCGTCGGCGTCGAAGATGTTGCCATCGGGGGTGACCCACACGGCGGCGGTGCTCCACTGTTGTTCGATCGCCTCGTCGAGGCCGTGGAGCAGGTCGTGCTGCGCGCCCCCCACGGCCACGCTCCCGTAGACGGCGAGCGCGGCGATTCCCGCGAGCGCGACCGTGCGCGTGGTCACAGCGCGCAGCTCGGACACCGTCACGATCAGCGAGCTGCTGGCCACGTGCTCGCCGGCGATCTGCAGCAGTCGCGCCACGCCTACGAACAGGCTCGGGATCATCAGCAGCGCCGCCAAAGCGAGCGCCATGCCGCCGAGGATCGTCAGCTTCGGCGCGATCAGGACCAGCGCGGTGATCGCCGCGAGCAGCGCCGCCGCGATGATCGCGAGCTTCACGGGCGTGCCCCGCGCGAGCACCTCGCCGCCGCCGGAGCGATCTCTGAAGACCGCGTCCGTGGGCCGGCCGGGATGCAGGTCGAGCACGGGGGAGATCGAAGCGAGCATCGCCGCCAGGACGCCGCACCCGACCGCGATCAGCATCGTGCCCAAGTGCAGGACCTGCTGGCTGCCGATCGGGAACGCGGTCGTCAGATAGACCGGGACGCGATGCAGGAAGGCCCGCGAGAGGACGTCGCCCAGCAGCACGCCCGCCGCCGAGGCGAGCACCCCGAGCGCGACGGCCTGGAAGGCCAGCATCAGCATGATCTGGCGCCAGTCATAGCCCTGCATGCGCAGGTCCGCGACGAAGCGTCGCCGCTCCGGCACCGTCAGCAGCATCGCGTTCAGCGCGAGCAGGAAGCCGACCATCACGCTGATCGCCGCGAACAGCAGCGTCGCCTGATCGTTCGGCTTGACCGCCTGGGCGAGCAGGCGCAGCTCGTTATCGGCGGGCACCACGTTCAGACGTCCGCCGGCCAGTGTGCGCAGCTCGCTCTCGACCAGGCGGTCCGCGCCAGGGCGCGGCTCTATCAGCACCTGCGTGATCGAGCCGTGCAGCCCCGTCAGTTGCTGCGCGGTGGCGAGCGGAGCCAACGCCACCGGGCTCGAGGCGAGTGCTCCGAACGGCGAGCTTTTCAGCACCCCGCCCACCGTGATCCTGTGCTCGCTGCCGAGCGCCAGGACCGTGACGCTGGCGCCCGGTCCGGTGCCGATCGCGCTCGCGACGCTCGCCGGCAGCAGCAGGCCGCCGGCGAAGCGGAACCCGCTCGCCAATCCGAGACCCCGCGCGGCGAAGCCGCCGAGCGTCGCCACCGACGGCGTCACACCAAGCAGCTGCACCGATTGGCGCCCGTGCGGGCCGACGACGGCGATGTTCTCGCGCAGCACCGGCGCCACCCCGCTGACGCCCGCAAGCTGCCTGCTCGCCCTGGTCAGGCGTTCGTCGAACCCGTACTGCGAGCGTGCTGTCAGCTGCAGACGCGCCGAGCCGATCACCTGGTGGACGAGTTCTTCCGCCGAGCCGGTCAGGCTGGCGTTGGCGATCAGCACGGCCAGCACCAGCGCGACGCCGACCGCGATGCCGCTGCCCGCGAGCAGCTCCTGCACGGCGTGCGAGCGCAATCGAACGCGATAAAGGTGCGCCAGCATGCTCAGGCGGACCCCCGCGATACGGGGGTTCAGCGGACTGCTCACGACGAGGTCGGTGCCAGCTCCGGGTCCATGTCCTCGATCAGATGACCGTCACGCAGCGTATGCACGCGATCGGCGAACGGCCTCGCGTCGAGGTCGTGGGTGACGAGCAGCCCGGGGATGTCCTGCTCATGGCAGATGTCGCGCATGAGCGCGAGGATCTCCCGGCTGCGCTCGGAGTCCAGGTTGCCCGTCGGCTCGTCGGCGAGCAACAGGCGCGGTTCGTTGGCCAGTGCGCGGGCGATAGCGATCCGCTGGCGCTCGCCCATCGACAGCTGCTCGGGCGTGTGCTCGAGCCGTGCGCCCAGGCCCACGCGCTCGAGCCACGGCAGCGCGCGGCGCCGGCCCTCGCGCAGCGTGCAGCCGCTGCCGGTGAGCTTGATCGTCGCGTTATCCAGCGCCGAGGTGTGTGGCATCAGGTGAAAGGACTGAAACACGAAACCCACGTCCCTGAGGCGGTAGCGCGCGCTCTCGCGCTCGGACAGCTGCGTGAGCACACGCCCGTCGAAGCTAACGCTGCCGCTGTCGGGGACGCTCAGCGCCGCCGCCAGCTGCAGCAGGGTCGTCTTGCCGGACCCGCTCGGGCCGTACAGGGCGACGAACTCCCCGCTGCAGACCGTAAGCGTTACGCCGTCGACCGCCTTGATCGTCTCGATGCCGGTCGAGTAGTGCTTTACGACCTCGCGCAGCTCGAGCGTGGCCACTACACGGAGCGCTCCGCGCCGCCCAGCCTGCGTCCGGGGAGCCGCACGACGGTCCCACGCTCCTCGCTCGACGTCAGCTCGCCGTTTTCGATCGAAGCGAGCACCTTCGCGCCCTGCAGCGCGCCCATTTCCTCGGCTGCCATCAGCAGGGCCATGTTGCGATCGCGCACCTCGGTGCGCAACAGCGCGTAGAAGCGCTCGCGGTCTCCGAGCTTGGGCATCACCGCCGGTTCGTCGAGCACCAGCAGGCGCGGCTCGCGTGCGAGCGCCCGCGCGAGCATCACCCGCGCGCGCTCGGCCAGCGACAGCGACGCCGCCGGCTCCAACGCGTCGGCGGCAGAGATCTCGACACGGCCGAGCACGCGCATCGCCCTGCGCCTGGCGTCGCGCATCGTCAGGCCCACGCTCCCCAAAGAGGTGGCCACGTGTTCGATCACGCTCTCCCCAGGGCTCGGGCGCCAATCGGCGGTCGACATGAACGCGATTCGCTGGCGCAGCAGGCGACTGCGCTCGGTGCTCGGCATCCTTGCCACGTCGCGCCCTTCAAAGCAGATGGTGCCGGAGTCCGGCAGCGCGATCCCGGCGGCCAGGCGCAGCAGCGTGGACTTGCCCGAGCGTCGCGGGCCGTAGACGCCCACGGAGATGCCCGCGTCGATCGTCAGCGACACGCCATTGAGCACGACGATCTCGCGCTCGCCGTCGGGAAAGCGCTTGATGACGTTTTCAAAGGACAGCAGCGGCGTCATCGCGACGGTGAGGCTACTGGCTGCGTTCGAGGAACTCGTTGATCCGCCGCCTGGTGCGCGTTGCCCAGTTGATCTCCGTCTCCAGCTGCGCGTACACCCCGTCGCGGGTGCAGTCCATGCACAGCGCCGTCCACGAGCGCGTCCAGCCATCGGTTGGACAGACCAGCTGGGCGAGCACGAGGCACTCGCGCTCGTACGCCTTCAGCGCAGTCAGCAGACGCGGCGCGTCCTGCTGACGCGCCACCGCGATCTTCGCCTGCAACCCAAGGCGCACCGGCTCCCGCGGCAGCAACGTTTCCATCCACAGCGTCAACGCCTCGGGCGTCTCCTCGGTTGGATGGTAGACGAGGTGCATACGGCGGATGTTGTTGCGCTTGGGTTCGTCGCGCGAAACCGCCAAGCCGGTTTTCTCGAGCTGCTCGAGCAGTCGGTAGACGTCGTTGGTGTCGACACGCCACGTCTCGCCCAGGCGGGCCGCGAGACGGTTGGCGAGATCGCCGCCGTGACCGGGACGCTCGAGCAGCAGGCCGAGCAGCGCACCGCGCAGCGGAGTCGAAGGGCCCCGCATCCACCTCGTCTTCTCTGGGCTAGCGCTCGCCATCACTTCTCGTCTCGGCCGAATTGGCTGGCCAGACAATATACCCCATACAGAGACGCGTTGTTGAATCGTTCCGACATTCTGTCGCAAACAGCAAACGGCGTGTTCCTACGGCACAAGTACTGTCGTCCCGGTGAAGCGACCGGACCGGGTGCGGGACCGAGCGCTCGCATCGTCGCGTGCGTCGCGTGCGCCATAGTTGCGCCAGTGAACCACGACCGCGCGCCCGGCGCATGACAGACGCCCTGTACTTCAGCCATCCGGCCTGCCTGGAGCACGATCCGCGCGTTCACTCACCGCAGCATCCCGACACCCCCGAGCGGCTGATCACACTCGAGCGCGCGCTGGCGGAGCGCGACTGGCTGGGGTGGGAGCGGCGCGCGGCGCCCGCGGCCGACGAAGCGCATCTCGAGCTCGTGCACTCCGCGCGGCACGTGCGCGCGATCTTCGACCTGTGCGCGGCGGGAGGCGGGGCGATCGACCCGGACACGTTCGTCGGCGAGTCCTCGTTTCGCGCCGCGCTGCACGCCGCGGGCGGCGCCGGCGCGATGGCGGCCGCGCTGCTCGCCGGGCAGGCGCCGGTCGGCTTCTGCGCGGTGCGGCCCTCCGGGCATCACGCGGAGAGCGAACGCGCGATGGGCTTCTGCCTGTTCAACAACGTCGCCGTCGCCGCCGCGGTCGCGATCGCCGAGCTCGGCCTGCGCCGCGTGTTGATCCTCGACTGGGACGTGCACCACGGCAACGGCACCGCCGAGATCTTCCGTCGGCGCACGGATGTGCTGTTCGCGAGCATCCACCAGATGCCGCTGTTCCCCGGCACCGGCCTGCTGGCGGAGGCGGGCGTGGGGGCGGGGGAGGGCTACACGATCAACCTGCCCGTGCCGCCCGGCTCCGGAGAGGCGGAGTGGCTGGCGCTGCTCGAGCGCGTCGTGCTGCCCGCCGCGCTCGCCTTCGGACCCGAGCTCGTGCTCGTGTCCGCGGGCTTTGACGCGCACGCGGAGGACCCGCTGGCCGACTGCGCCCTGCAGACGGGCTCGTTCGTGGAGATGGCCATGCGCGTACGCGACATGGCGCGCGCCGCCGGTATCCCACTCGGCGTGGTGCTGGAGGGCGGCTACAACCAGCGCGTGCTCGCCGAGTGCGTGTGCGCGACGCTGCCCGCGCTCGCGGGCGAGGGGCAGCCACGTCCGGCGGCGGAGCCCGACGCGCAGGCCGCGGAGCGTGTCGCGCGCGCGGTCGCCCAGGTGGGGCGCTACTGGCCGCTGTGAGCGGCGCTCAGATCCCTTCGCCTGGCAGGAACTCGTTGGTGAACGGCGGCAGCCCCGCGTTGGGATCGTGCGCGAGCACGCCGTGCGTGTACATCCACTCGCCGAACCTCGCCCACGCGGCCGGGTCCTGCCAGCCGTAGGGGTCGCTCGCGTTCGCCGGCAGCGCGGCGGGGAGCGTCCGCTTGATCGATTCCAGCTGCAGCTTCGCTTCCAGCGATGGGTTTGCCTTCAGCACGAGCGCCGCCGCCGCGGCTGGGTTGGCGCGCACCGCGCGCTCGCCCCGCGTGAGCGCCTGCAAGAACGCGCGCAGGTCCTGACCGCGGGCGTGCGCCTCGTCCGCTCGCACCACCAGCACCAGCTCGTCGTAGTCGGGGACGCCCGCCTGGTTGACGGGGATCGTGACCGGGTGCTTGTGCATCAGCGACAGCTGCAGCGCCTCGTAGTTCCAGTAGCCGCCGAGCGTCGCGTCCACCTTGCCGGAGAGCATCGCCGGCACGAGGTTGAAGCCGACGTTCACTTCCTTGACGCTCGCGCGCTTCACGCCGGCGCTCTGCAGCGCTGTGCGCAGCTCGGCGGCCTGGTAGGGGATGCCGGCGGTGCCGACGGTCTTGCCGGCCAGCTGCGCGACGCTGTTCACGTGCGCTTGCGCCAGCGCGATGATCGACGTCAAAGGGCGTTGCACGAGCGCGCCGATCGACACCAGCTTCAAGCCCTGATCGCGCGCGAGCAGCAGCTCCGGCTCGTAGGAGATCGCCATGTCCACCTTGCCCGCGGCGAGCAGCTTCAGCGGTTCCGCGGTTTCCGAGGGCACGACCGGCTGCACGTCCAGCCCGATCGCGCGGAAGTCCCCGTGCGCGATCGCCGAGTACAGCGCCGCGTGGTCGGCGTTCGGGAACCAGTCGAGCATCACCGAGAACGGCTTGGTCTTCGCCGCCGAGAGCACGTCCTGCTTGGCGCCGCAGGCGCTCACGCACAGCGCGAGGGCGAGGATCGCGGCCAGGCGGACGGGCGCTCGGCGTGTGGGCTTGTGCGGTTTCGGTCGGCGCATGCGCCGACCGACCGGCGCCCACATGTGGGCGCCGGGACGGCCGCACATGTGCGGCCGTCGACCAGGCCGCATGCGGCCTGGTCCTCCGTAGAGGTTGCTCACGGTGTCCCTCCTCGGGGTAGCTTCCAGGGCACGAGCGCGCGTTCGGCCAGCGCGAGCGCGTAGAAGCAGGCGATCGCGAACGCAAACAGCACGGCGGTCGCCGCGTACGCACGCGGCGTCTGAAAGCCGCTGCTGACGTTGGTCATGATTTCCCGTCCGAGCCCCGAGTAGGCGGCGGTGCTCGGAGTGCTGGTCTCGGCGATGAACGCGCCGATCACGCCCACCGCGAGCGCGATCCGCGCGCCGCTGAGCGCGGCTGGCAGCGCCGCTGGCAGCTCCGCGAAGCGAAACGCCTGCCAACGCGATGCGTCGAGCGTGCGCAGCAACTTGGGCTGCTCGGGGTCGACCGCCGCGAGGCCGTCCACGGTGGCGACGACCACCGGGAAGAAGCAGATCAGCGCGATCACCACCAGCTTGGGGAAGATGCCAAAGCCCCACCAGAACACCAGCAGCACGCCGATCACCGGGATCGGGACCGCCTGCGAGCCGACCGCCAGCGGATAGGCGGCGCGGCGCAGCAGCGGCGAGAGATGGATCGCGACCGCCAGCGTGAAGCCCGCGACCAGCGCCAGCGCGAGCCCCAGCACCACCTGCTCGGCGGTGACCGTGAAGTTGTGCCACACCGGGCCGCCGTTGTCCCACAGCGCGGCCGCCACCGCGTGCGGGGCGGGCAGCAGGTCTTCCTGCACGCCCGAGAGGTCTGCATAAAGCTCCCACGCCCCCAGCAGCGCTGCCGCCAGCACGAGCGGAGCCCACCCCGCGCTCAGGCGCGCGCCGCGGCTTGCGCCCCGGTCGGCGCTCATCCGCACACCGTTGCCGGCGCTCATCCGCGTGCACCCATGCCGAGCACACTCAGCGCTCGCTCGCGCAGCGCGATCACGTCGGGGTCGGTACGCACGCGTCCCGGCCCGCCGCGGGGCAGCTCCACCTCGAGCTCCGCGAGCACGCGCCCCGGGCGCGGTGAGAGCACCGCGACGCGATCGGCCAGCAGCACCGCCTCCTCCACGTCGTGGGTCACCAGTACCACCGTGCGCGGCTCACGCGCGAGCGTCGCCGCCAGCCACTCCTGCATCTCCGAGCGCGTGATCGCGTCCAGCGCCCCGAACGGCTCGTCCAGGCACAGCACCGGCTTGCCCGCGAGCAGCGTGCGCAGGAACGCCACCCGCTGGCGCATGCCGCCGGAGAGCTCGTGCGGGCGCGCGCGCTCGAACTCCTCGAGCCCCAATTCTGCGAACAGGCCCGCGGCGCGAGCTCGTGCCTGCGTGCGTGAGGCGCCGGCGACGCGCAGCGCGAGCGCCGCGTTGTCCAGGGCGCTCAACCACGGCAGCAGCAGGTCGCGCTGGGGCATCAGCACGGCGGGCGCGCACGCGACCGTGCCCGCGTCCGGCGACTGCAGCCCGCACAGCAGCTCCAGCAGCGTGCTCTTGCCGCACCCGCTCGGGCCGACCACAGCCAGCAGCTCACCGGGTGCCACGCGCAGCGAGACGTCCGCCAACGCCCTCACGTCCATGCCGCGGCGTACACGGTAGGTGCGGGTGACGTGCTCCAGCACGATCTCCGCGCCGCTCGCCACCCGCCTTGCCTGGCGCTCGAGCGGCGATTGCAGTTCTATCGGCACTTCTCTCCCTTCGCGGGCATTACCCCACAGGTTCGAAGGGTCGGCGCCGGGGAGTCGTCTCCTGGGCACCATCTCAGCCAGCCTTCCCGCCAGCACCCCTGGTGTCTGCTCAGTCCATGGCCGATGCTATCGCGCGGGTCCACGACCGTGGGAACTGGAGATCACCGCGACGGTCACGATCGCGTCAGGGCCCGCTGTTCAGCGTGCCTCATATCCATCCTATATCTAAATGTGTATAGTGATGCCGGTGGAGCCCATGACCTTGATACGGGCTGCTCGCGTGGCAGCAGGCATCACACAGGTGGAGCTCGCCGCTCGGGCGGGCACTACACAGCCAGCCGTAGCCGCCTACGAGTCGGGCGCACGTACTCCCGGCTTGGCAACGCTCGCGCGGCTGCTCGACGGGTGCGAGCACGACGTCGACGTGATCGCCCGCCCGCGCATACGGCGGGGTGCCGCTTCGCTCGCCGAGCTCTCCGCAACGATCTCCGACGACCTGACGCGCGATCATGAGGACGACGCGCTGCGGTTGCTGTACGGGTTCGCAGATGATTTCAGGGGCTCATCGCGTCCCGGGCAGATCGCGCTGCTCGCAGACGAGCCGCCACCCACCGGCGATGAGCGCTTCGACGCGGTGCTCGCCGGCGCCGCGGAGTTCTTCGCGTCCGAGGCTGCAATCACGGCGCCCGCGTGGGTCAACGGCCCCGGCCGCTTCGTGGAGCCCTGGTGGTTCGTCGCGAGCCGACCCGCCTTCCACGCGTACACGCTCGCGAACACACCGGCCTGCTTTGCCCGGCACGGGGTGTACATAGCCCGCGAGGTGTTCGACCGTGCCTGAGCGGCATTTCACGCAGGCGCGGATCGTGAACGCCCTGCAGGCGCTCGGGAATGAGCTGACCAGTCGGGGCGTGCGTGGACAGGTCTTCATCGTCGGCGGCGCCGCGATGGCGCTCGCCTACTCCACCCGGCGCGTCACAAAGGACATCGACGCCGTGTTCGAGCCCAAGAGCGCCGTCTACGCCGCCGCCGGCAAGGTGGCCGACGAGCTAGGGCTGCCCGAGGATTGGCTGAACGACGCCGTCAAGGGCTTCATGCCGGGCCCGGATGAGGACCCGCGCCCCGTCCCCAACATCCCCGGCATCGAGGTCACCACCGCCTCGCCCCGTTACCTGCTCGCGATGAAGCTGATGGCGATGCGGTTCGGGGAGGACGACGAGGACATTCGGATCTTGTTGGCGGCATCCGGAACCGGGAGCACGCACGAGGCGCTGGACCTGCTCAAGGCGGTCTACCCGCACAAGGAGCCACCCGCGAAGACCCGGTTCTTCTTGGAGGAGCTGCTTGGGGCTAGCCGGCCGCGATCACCGGGCGCGTGAGCGCGCGCACGAAGTCCTCGAGCTGGGCGGTCGTCCAGCACTCGAACGCTGTGCAGTACTGCTCGTAGGAGGCGATCACCGAGTCGCCGTAGTTCCAGTACAGGCGCGGCTCGGGGTTCAGCCAGAACGTGCGCCCGGCGCGCGCGGCGATCTGCGCGAACGTGTCCGCGCGCGGGTCGCGCCCGTTGGTGCGCGCGTCGCCGAGCACGATCACGGTGGCGCGCGGGTGTAGTTCGTCCTCGACCTGCGCCAGGAACTCCGACCACACGCGCCCGTAATCGGTGTACCCGGAGATGTCCGCCACGCCGGCGTCGCTGGAGATCCGTTCGCTGACGGTCTTGAAGTTGCGCTCGTGTTCAAAGATGTCCGTGACCTCGGAGATGCGCTCGATGAACACGAACGAGCGCATCTTGCGAAACGTGTCGTGCAGCGCGTGCAGCACCGACAGGAAGAACACCGACGCGGAGGTCACGCTCGTGGACACGTCGCACAGGACGTAGATCTCCGGGCGTTTGGGTCGACGCGGGCGGAACTTGAGCACCACCGGCACGCCGCCCGTCTGCAGCGACGCGCGCATCGTGCGCCTGACGTCCACGTGCGCGTGACGGCGATGGCCGCGCGCCTGCATGCCCTGCGTGGCCAGGCGCCGGCGCAGCTGGGCGACGACGCGGTGAACGGCCGCGAGGTCGGCCAGCGGTCCCGACGGCAGCGCGCGGTCGAGCTCGCCGAGTGGGCGCGCCGGCGGCAGGCTGCCAGTGCGCTCGATCTGCGCGCGCTCGAGCTCGCGGCGCAGCAGCGCCTCGAAGCGGCGCAGCGCCTCGCGCGGCAGGCCGTCGTGACGCGGGTCCTCCGCGGGCAGATCGGGCTGGGGCTCGGCGCGCAGGCCGAGCGCGCGGCGGATCCGCTGCACGTCCACGCCGATCACCCCCGAGCCTTCCTGGCGGCGCGCGAACGCCGCGATCGCCATCCGCGCCAGATCGCGCATCGCGCCCTCCGAGCCATCGCGAAGCGCGCTCGCGATCTGCGCGCGCAGCTCCGCCAGCTCCTCCTCGGAGAGCTCGCCAAGCGCGCTCAGCTCGTCCTCGCGAATGCCCTCCCGCGCCGCCGCCAGCTCGACCGCGCGAAAGAAGAAGCGCTCGAACACCAGCTCGAACGTGCGGCGGTCCTCCTGGCTCTTGGCGAGCGTCGCCGCGAGCGCCTCGCGGAAGTCCTCCTGCGAGGTCCAGCTGATCTCGCCCAACACCTCGAACGCGTCGAGCATCTCCGAGGTTCCCACCGCGACGCCTTCGCGGCGCAACTCCTCGCCGAGCTCGAGGATACGCGCCGGCAGGCTCTCCAGGTCGTCGCCTGGCGCCGGGCGCTCGCCGGTGGTATCGCGCCAGTCGGCCGGTTCGCGGTGCTCCGCCGGGAGGCCGTCCAGGTCAGGCGACATCGGCGGGCGAGCGCAGCTTCAGGCCCACGCGCTCCGCGACCACGTCCATGTCCGTGCGGTGCTTGACGATCACCGACATCGTCTCCGTGAACGTGTCCGCGTCGATCTCCTTGACGCCCAGCAGCAGCAGCGCGCGCGCCCAGTCGATCGACTCCGCGATCGACGGCGGCTTCTTGAGGTCGAGCTCGCGCACCATGCCGATCACCTCGACCAGCCGGCGCGCCACCGTCTCCGCCAGCTCCGGCGTGTGCAGGCGCACGATCTCGAGCTCGTGCTCGAGCTCGGGGTAGTCCAGCCACAGATACAGGCAGCGGCGCTTGAGCGCCTCGGTCAGCTCGCGCGAGTTGTTCGACGTGAGCAGCACCACCGGGTGGGTGCGCGAGCGCACCAGCCCGAGCTCCGGGATCGAGATCTGGAAGTCCGACAGCACCTCCAGCAGCATCGCCTCGAACTCCTGGTCGGTCTTGTCGATCTCATCGATCAGCAGCACCACCGGCTCCTCCGAGGCGATCGCGCTCATCAGCGGCCGCGCGAGCAGGAACTCCTCGCCGAAAATGTCCTCCTGGACGGCATCCCAGCCCGTATCGGACGCCTCCGCCTGGATGCGCAGCAGCTGCTTGCGGTAGTTCCACTCGTACAGCGCCTTCGCCTCGTCCAATCCCTCGTAGCACTGCAAGCGCACGAGCTCGCGGCCCAGGTAAGCGGCGAGCGCCTTCGCGAGCTCGGTCTTGCCCACCCCCGCCGGCCCCTCCACCAGCACCGGCTTGCCCAGGCGCGTCGCCAGGAACGACACCAGCGCTGTCGACTCGCCCGGCAGGTAGCCCACGCCGCGCAGGCCGGCGGCCACATCGGCGACCGACGCGGGCGCCGGGTGCTCAGAGACGGGCATCGTCCGCGCAATGATAGGCGCCGGGCATGGGCGGTCGCGGCTGCCGCCGGCGTGCTGACACCGAGAACTCGGCGTAATTGCTGTAATTTGTGTGATACAGTTTGATGATGGCCACCAAGTCGGCGCCCTTCAGCATGCGTCTGTCCAAGCGTGTGGAGGCGCTCGTGGATCAGGAGGCCAGGCGGACCGGTCGCAGCAGAGGCGCGATCGTCGAGGCACTCGCGGACGAGGCGCTGCGCATGCGACTGTTCCCGGGGATCGCCTTCCGCGGCACCGACTGGGATCGACGCGCGTGGGTGATCGGGACGGCGCTCGACGTGTGGCAGATCGTCGACGCCCATCGAGACATCGGGTCGGTCGCGCTGATGGCCGAGGGCGGCTCTGCCAACGAGCGTCAGATCCGGCTTGCCCTCGCCTACCACGACCGCTTCCCGGAGGAGATCGACGCGGCCGTGGCCGAACACCGCCGGCCGCTCGAGCAGCTCGAAGACGAGTTCCCGTTCATAGCTGTGAGCCGGACGGACGTCTGAGCAGGCGTCAGACGTTCAGTGAAGCTGTTCCTCGACGCTCACATCTCGGGGCCGCGTATCGCGAGCTCGCTACGCGAGCTGGGTCATGACGTCCGAGCGGCGGATGAGGAGCGGGCGCTGGACGGATCCACCGATGAGGAGCTGCTGTCGATCGCCGCGGCGCAGGAGCGGATCTTCGTCACCTTCGACGTCAAGGACTTTCCGGTGATCGCGCGCCGCTGGGCCGAAGCGGGACGTACGCACGCCGGCTGCGCGATCGTGGTGGGCAGCGACCACGGCGAGTTCAGGGCGATCCTCGACACGATCGTGCGCGAGCTGGACGCACGCCCGCGGCAGGCCGCCTGGACCGATCTCACGCTGTTCCTCGACCGCGGCGGTCAACGATGATCGTTCATCATGTCGAGCCGCCTGTCGACATACCACAGGCCGCCGCGAGCCGTATAACAATGGCGCTACGCAGTCGCGGCGGGAGGCCTATCCCCGGCGGCTGGGTGGATCCTCGAATGACAGCTGCTCCCCCGTCCCCGTGTCGGGACGATGCGGGGACGGTGCGGGCGGTGCGGGGGGATAGCGCTCGGCCGCGGCGGGCGCCCGCACCGGCTGCTCGCTGGCCCGCGCGCGGCGTGCGCGGCGCAGCGGCGGCTGCGGCCGTTCCAGCGTGCGCATGCGCGTGCCCGCATAAACGAGCCCGAGCGCCAGCAGCAGGGCGATGAAGATGCCCCACTCGACCCCGACCGTCGCGGTTACGCGTTCGTTGCCATGGAGCCCCGGCTTGTCGATCAGCCGGTAGAAGATCAGCAGCGCGCACCAGCCGCCCGCGATCATCACGATCAGGCCGTCGCCGCCGGGAAGCTGGAAGTCGCGGCCCTCCGCGCGCGCGAACAGCATCGCGAGCAGTCCCGCGCTGACGAGCAGGACGGCCGCCTCGACGAACGAGAACGCCTGGAACGCGCTGAGGCTCGTTTCCGTCGCCTTTGCCGCGCTGTGCACGACGACCGTGTCCGTCTTGCTGTACCAGGGCAAGAACATGGAGGCGAACAGCCCCAGCGCGGCCAGCGCCGTGAGGCGCTGCTCGGGCTCGAGGGCGCGCCAGGCGCCGGTCAGCCGGCTCATCTGCACCGCTCAGGCGTCGCCGCGCGCCGCGCGTGCGCCGGCCGATCGATGATCGGCGGTCTCATCGACGCTGCTCGCGTCGCTCGATCGTCTCGCAGGCAGTCCACTCGCGCCTGTAAGTCTAGGCGCGGCAGGTGAGGCCTAATGATGGCTGACCACGACCGTGCCGCTCGTCGTGGAGACGTTGCCCGCGAGGTCGGTCGCGGTGAGCGCGATCGAGAACGTGCCGCCGCTGGCGGGCGTAAGCCACAGCAGCTTCGGCTTGCCTCGTTCAACCGTGGCGGTGTTCGTCCACACGACCTTGGAGCCGTGTCGCACGGTGAGGCTGACGGTCGCGATCTTCGACAGCGAGAGCTGCACGCCCGCGCGCATGCCGCCGCGCAGTGTCTTCGACAGCAGCGAGATCAGCGGCGGCGTCTGCAGATCGGTGGTGAAGCGCTGGGCGGTCGTGCAGTAGATCTCATCTCCCGGGACCTGCGTGCTCGCCTGCGCCGCGCTCGCGCTCGGGCGGCTGAGCGCCGCGCTGGCGCCGCCGGTGCTGGGCGTGGAGGTGGCGGTCGTGCTCGGCGCGGGCGTGCTGGTCGCCGGGGTGGTGCTCGGCGCGGGCGGCACGACGGGGGCGATCGGGGGCCCCTTGCTCGTGCGTTCGCACAGGTGCTGCAGGAATTCCGTGAGCAGTTCGTGGTAGTTGAGGTCCGATTCTCCGAACTGGTCGTACAGCGACCACGCACCCGTGTCATACGCCGGCACGATCGCGCGCGCCTGCGCGTCGCCCGCTTCGAACAGCGCCTCGCCGAGCGGGTCTCTGGTGATGGAGGTGTATTCGTATAGCCCTACGAGCGCTTGGATGAAGCCGTTGAGGATCCTGTCGTTCGGCGCGTAGGTGTACTGCGCGTACAACGCCCCGGCGGGGGTGCTCACGCGCACTCCCTGCGGCGGCGGCGTCTGGAAGATGCCTAGCGCCTGCTGTGCCGCCGTCAGGTACGTCGGTTCCTTCAAGCGCGACCACGCGCGCGCGAGCACCTGCAGCGCGGTGCCCTGCGAGAGCCCGCTCGTCCACGGCGGCGTGCCGCCGTCGAAACGAAACAGGTACTCCCACGCGATGCCACCTGCGCGCTCGGTCGCCAGTGGGATGACTTCGCCGAGCAGCTGGCGCAAGTTCGCGTTTTCGTGGCCCGACAGGTAATAGCCGTTGGCCTCGCCGAAACTCGCCAGCCACTGGATCTCGATGCCCTGACCTGGGTAGTACTCCCAAACGATGTGGCTGGGGGGGAAGCTCACGCGCGCGTCGGCGCTCAGCAGCGGTTCGCTGGTCCACCATTGGCGGTTGCGTTCGAGCGTCAGGAACACGGCCGCCTGGCGTGACTGGGTCAGCTCGCGCGCGGCCGCCATCGCCTGCACGTTTGCGAGCACTGCGCTCAGTTCCGCCTTGCGCGTACCGCTCAACCTCGACAGCGAGCTCTTCGCGGCCAGGTACGCGGAGTCGTCCTGACGGTAGGTCGCTTCGCTGATCGCGGCACTGTGCAGAAGACTCTGCAGCGCCGCCGGGACGCTGGGCCCGTGGCTGGCGGCGGCGAGCGCGGCACTGTCGAGGACTCCGGCAAGCGCCAGCGCGCTCACGAGCGCCGCTAGGGCTTTCGTGCGCACCGCGCCGATCCTACGCGCCGGCGCCGACCGCTGCTGCAGGGCTCGTTGCAGGCTGCGCCGATGAGGTCACTCTTCGGGTTCGAGCTCCAGTTCCTCGACCTCGTCGAGCTCGTCTTCGTCCTCTTCCTCTTCGTCGTCGGAGTCCTCGTCGTCTGGCAGCAGCTCGCCGGTGGCGCCATGCGAGAGCTGAAAGCGCTCGACGAGCTCGTCGCGCTTGGGTTCGTCCACCGGTGCGTCCTCGGAGATCAACACCCACTCGTCGCTGTCGAACTCCTCGCCCTCGAAGATCTCGTGGTCGACCTCAGGCGAGTCGTCGACGACGATCATAACCTCCGTCTGGGGGTTGAAGTAGGTGCCGGGGCGGAGCGTGATCTCCTCGAGCTGGAAGCGGCGCGCGTTGGTCATGGCGCGTTTATACCCGACGCCACGGCCATTGTGTTCACGCCCCGAGCTCGTCGAGCGTGCGCTTGACCTCGGCCTCCACGTCCAGCGGCTCCAGCCCCTGACGGGCGCGCCGCTCGTTGCGCGCCAGAGCCAGCTGGCGCACCTCCGCGACCAGCCCCGCGTCCCGCGTCGCCGGCGGCTGCTCCACCTTCCCCTCCGGGGATGATGCCGGGGACGATGCGGCCAGCAGCCGCGCGAGCTCGGCGTCGATGTCGAGCGCCGGCTCCCCTCTGCGCACGAGACGCTCGCTGCGGGCGCCGAGCATCTGGCGTATCTCCTGCTCGCGCTCCCCCCGCGCCGCGGGCGAATCCGGCGCCGGGGTGCCATCGCCGTAATTGCCCTCCACGGAGATTCCGCCCGCCCCGATCTGGTCATACGCGCTGCCGCCGCCGCGGGTGAACAGGAACGCCATCAAGATCAGCAGCGAGATGGTGAGCGCCCCGAACAGCGCGAAGGCCAGCCCGTCTTCGATCAGTGCGAGCGGGACGCTGGAGGGAATGCTTTGCACTGATCTCGATTGTTGCCGATCCGCTCGCTGTCCGCTACCCTCTGAGGCGAGATTGACTGACTAGTCAATCTATGACTACGCGCCAGTCCGTTGCCAGCCCGTTAGGAGGTCCGAGAATGGTCGATTTCACGCTCACAGACGAGCAGAAGAGCCTGCGCGAGATGGCGCACGACTTCGCGGTCAACGAGATACGTCCGGTCGCCTGGGAGTACGACAAGGACGGCACGTGGCCGCAGCAGATCATCGACAAGGCCTGGGAGGTCGGTCTGATGAACTCGCACATCGCCGAGGAGTACGGCGGCGCTGGCGCCAGCTACCTCGACGGGTGCCTGATCGAGGAGGAGCTCTCCTGGGGCTGCTCCGGCATCCAGACCTCGCTCGGCTGCAACGGCCTGGCTACCGCGCCGATTGCGCTGGGCGGCTCGGAGGAGATCAAGAAGAAGTACCTGGGGATGCTCACCGAAGCGCCAAAGCTCGCGTCCTTCTGCCTGACCGAGCCGGATGCCGGCTCGGATGTCTCGGGCATGCGCACCACGGCCGTCAAGAAGGGCGACAAGTACGTCATCAACGGCTCCAAGTGCTTCATCACCAACGGCGGCTATGCCGACTACTACACGGTCTACGCCAAGACCGACAAGGACGCCGGGCACCGCGGCATCTCGGCCTTCGTGGTCGAGCGCGACTGGGGCGTGGTGGTCGACAAGAAGGAGGACAAGCTTGGCCAGCGCGCGTCCAACACCGCGACGATCTCCTTCAACGAGGTTGAGGTCCCCACCGAGAACCTGCTCGGCGAGGAGAACCACGGCTTCAAGCTTGCCATGATGACGCTCGACCGTACCCGGCCCGGCGTGGCCGCGATGGCCACCGGCATCGCTCGCGCCGCGTTCGAGTTCGCCACCGACTACGCCAAGGAACGCGTCCAGTTCGGAGTACCGATCGCGATGCACCAGGCGATCCAGTTCATCATCGCCGACATGGCCACCGAGATCGAGGCCGCGCGCCTGCTCACCTGGAAGTCCGCGTTCATGCTCGACAACGGCGAACGCAACACGCTCGTCTCCTCGCACGCCAAGCGCTTCGCCGCCGACACCGCGATGAAGGTCGCCACCGAAGCCGTGCAGGTCTACGGCGGCTACGGCTTCATCAAGGAGTACCCCGTCGAGAAGCTGTTCCGCGACGCCAAGATCATGCAGCTGTACGAGGGCACATCGCAGATCCAGCGCCTGGTGATCGCCCGCGAGACGCTGTTGCCGCGACGCGTGCAGGCATCGTCCCCGGAGCCGGCCGCCGCAATCGCGTAAAGCCGCGGCGCGGGCTTAACCGCGCGGGCTCCGCTCGCTGGTCGTGGGCTTTCGCGCGGAGGGCTTATCTGGACACCTGTTCGATCATGCGCCGCGCGCGTGATCGAGCGGTCTGGGTCGGCCGAAATCGATCGTGGAGGCGCTGGGCACGGCTATCGTGGGAGACGCACGCCCGATTGCGTTCCCCGGTTGCTAAGCCCAAGTGGGCGGTCGCCGATAACCAGCAAGGAGGATGATGCTCAAACGAGCGGACAAGACGCAGCATTCGCCGCCGGATGCGGGGGCGTTTGCGATAGCTCGGCGCGAGCCCGACGCGCGCACGAGCGTGATCTCCGTGGAGGGCGAGCTCGACCTCTCCACGGCGCCAGAGTTGAAGTGGACGCTGCTCGACGCGCGTGAGGCGGGCCACAGCCGGCTCGTGCTCGATCTGTCGCTGTGCGAGTTCATGGACTCGACCGCGCTCGGCGTCCTGATCGGCGTCAACAGGAGCCTCGACGCCGGCTCCCGGCTGGCGATAGTGTGTCCGCGAGCCAACGTGCTCAAGGTCTTCGAGCTCTCGGGTCTGGACGGCGCGTTCGCGATCTTCCGGACACTCGAGGAGGCGCTCGCGCAAGCACCGCAGTCAGGCGCACAAGCAAGCTGAAAGGGAGGGCCTGCCGTGCCCAGCGACATCAGCCAGAACCTGCCGCCCGCTCGCGCACACAAGCGACTGGCGGCGGTCGTGGCGCTCCTGTGCGCGAGCTCGAGCCTGGCCTTCATCTCCGTTGCCACCGGCAAGCCGCAGCGAGCCGGCCGGACCTCGGGCCAGGGCTTGCCCAGCCAGACCACGAGCACGTCCCCCGAAAGCCAGGGACTGCCCGCATCCACTCCGAGCGACGTCGCGCCCGTGCCCAGCCAGCCGACGGTAACGCCCACCAAGGGTCACAAGACGGCTGCCGACCGGTCCGCGGGACAGCCCTCCTCGAGCCGCGGGGACGGCTCCGGCCGGCGTGGCGAACGAGGCAGCACAGGCGGGCAGCCCAGTTCAGTCACCGGCACTCCCGCCGACGGGGCGGGGAGCACGGTGCCCGCGCCCGCCACGCGCACGAAGACGCACGCGGGCGTGTCCCGGAAGCACGCCGAAGCCGGCGAAGGACCTCACGCCGGGACGGGCGAAGCGACCAAGGGCCGACGTGCCAGGCGCGCCTCACAGACCGGCGCGCAGGCGCAGTTGGGCTCCACGTCGACGCCGGCGAGCACGCTCGAAGCCTCACAGCCGGCCGCATCGAAGGTACGTCCGGGGCGCCACGGCGGCGGTTCGGGGCACAAACGCCACAAAGAACCCAAAGAAACGCCCAACGAACCACCCGCGCGCGAACGCACGAACGATCGCAGGGTCGAGCAGCACCCGCGGGCGAACGCCGGCACGGGCGCGCTCGCCGCGATCGCGCCCGCAGGCGCTCCCGCGCTCGCGGCCACCACCGCCACGGCTCCCGTGACGCCCAAGCCCGCCCGCACAACCACTGCGGCGTCGACTTCAACCATACGCCACGCCACGCCACGCGCCGCCAAGCACCGCGCCCCCGACGCGCCCGCGCCGGCGGCGCCGGTAGCCGGTGGAGCAGGCACGGTCACGGGCACGAGCGGCCCCGCGAGGAGGAACGACAGGCCGCACGCGCGCCCTCGCAGCGCGCCCGCGCAAGCGAAGCCCTCGCAGCTGGTGAAGACGATCACGCGCATCGTCGACGTGGTGCCGACACCGGTGCGGATCATCATCGCCGCACTGCTCGCCCTCGCGCTCGCGCTGGGCGCGCGCTCGCGCCTGGTGGCGGTGCGCGCGCGCCGGCTCGAGCGTCAGCGCTCCCAGCTGCTCGAGGACGTGGGACTGCTCCAAGCAGCGCTTCTACCCGTCACGCCCGCGCGGCTCGGCCCTGTGGCCACGTCGGCCGCTTACAAGCCGGCCGCCGGCCCGGGCGCGGGCGGGGACTTCTACGACCTGTTCGCGCTCGCCGACGGTCAGCTGGCGGTGATCCTGGGCGACCTCTCCGGACACGGACGCGGCGCGCTGGCGCATACGGCGCTCGTACGCTTCACGCTGCGCGCCTACCTGGAGGCGGGACTGTCGCCGCGAGACGCCGTGCAGACCGCCGGAGCCGTGCTCGACCGCCAGCTCGCCGGGCAGTTCGCGACCGTCGTCGTCGCCACCTACCAGCCGCGCGAGCGCGTGCTCACCTACGCCTGCGCGGGTCATCCGCCGCCGCTCGTGCTCGGCGCGAGCGCGCCACACGACGCGATCACCCCAATCACCGCGTGCTCCTCGCCGCCGCTCGGAGTGGGGATGCGCACCGGCACGCGTCAGACGGTCGTGTCGATCCCCGGCCGCGCGCAGGTCTGCTTCTACACCGACGGCGTCTCCGAGGCGCGCCTCGCAGGCGGCCTGTTTGGCGGGGACCGGCTGCTCGACACGCTGGTCGAGCTCGGTCCGCAGGCGAGCGCCGAGGCGATCCTCGATCGAGTGGTGGCACGCACGGATGCGCGGCCGGACGACATGGCGGCGTGCGTCCTCAGCATCGAGGGCCCGGACGGGCGCTCGCCATGGGTGCTGCTCGAGGAGCTCGAGCTCGACCGCGAGGACGCCACGAGCGAGCTGACTGAGCGCTTCCTGCTCGAGTGCGGGGTCGAGCCCGAGGAAGCGGCCGACGTGCTCGGCTCGGCGCGCGCGAGCACCGGGCGCGCCGGGACGGTGGTGCTCGAGCTCAGCACCGACGACGGACCGCCGCAGGTCAGTCTGCGACGGGACCATCTCGCCTACTTGCACGCCCGCCGCGCAGACGCGGGGGTGTCCCGTTGAGCGCTGCGCCCGCGGTCGCGCCGGACGCGGCCATGATCCTCGGCATCGCCGCCACCGCGATGCCGTTCGCGCGCACATCCGAGGCCGAGGCCGAGCGCTGGCTGCGCGTCCTGCGCCTCTACGGCCAGGTCGGAACGGCGTTGCAGGCGCTCGGCGTGAGCGAGCAGCCACTTCCCGAGCATCCGCAAGATCACGCCAGCCAGCACGCTGACGGCCGCGGCGGCGACGCCGTCACGCGGGTCGCCGAGCGCGCCGTGCACGTCGCCGGCGAGCGGGGGTCAAACGCGCTCGCGACCACCGACGTGCTCGTCGGCGTGATGGACGTCTATGGCGAGGACTTCGACCGTGTGCTGCGCGCGCACGGCACCGATCGCGATGAGGTGCTCGACCGGCTCGGCCTGACGCCGCCACCGCCCGCCGGCGCCCCGCGCTGAGCGAGCCCGCCGCCGCGCTCCGCTAGGCTCATCTGCCCACCAACAGAGGAGACCACAGCATGTTCGTGTTCAAGGCCGCCGTCGTGGGAGCCGGCACGATGGGCGGCCAGATCGCCCAGACGATCGCCGCCGCGGGCATCCCCGTGGTGCTCAAGGACATCGACGACGCGCTCGTGCAGGCGGGCCTGGATGAGGCCCGCAACGTCACGCGGGGACAGGTCGGCAAGCTCGCCGAGCGAGGCAAGATCACCGCCGAGCAGGCCGAGGCGCAGATCGAGGAGATCGTCGCGCGCATCCACGGTGCCGCCACCTACGAGGGCTTCGGCGACGTCGACTTCGTGATCGAGGCGGTCCCCGAGCGCATGGAGATCAAGCAGGCGGTGTTCTCCGAGCTCGACGCCGCGACCCCCGGACACGCGATCCTCGCCTCCAACACATCCTCGCTGTCCATCACCGAGATCGGCGAAGCGACGCTGCGCCCGGAGAAGGTGATCGGCTTCCACTACTTCTATCCGGCGTCGGTGATGCCGCTGGTCGAGATCGTGCAGGGCGAGGACAGCTCCGCCGAGACGCTCACCGCCGCCGTCACGTTCGCGCAGGCGATTCGCAAGCAGCCGATCACGTGCGCCGAGGTGCCCGGCTTCGTCGTCAACCGCATCCTCAACTCGGGCACCTCCGAGATCTGGCGTGAGCAGGAGCAGAAGGGCCTGTCGATCAAGAAGATCGACGAGGGCTTGGGCGGCGCCGGGGTGATCCCGATCGGTCCCTACCAGCTGATCAACCTGCTCGGCCTGGACACCGTCCTGCACGTCGCCGAACACCTGCTCGAGTCCTACGGCGAGGAACGCTTCTACGTGCCCAAGGGCATGCAGAAGCTGGTCGCCGACGGCAAGCTCGGCGCGAAGACCGCCGGCAACGGCTTCTACGACCCGCAGGGCGAGCCCAACATCAAGGGCGAGGCTGAGCCGGACATCCCCGAGCTGGTCGAGCTGCTGTCGCTGAAGACGCTGCTCGAGGCCTGCCTGGTGCTCGAGGAGGGCGTCTCGAGCCACCGTGACATCGACTTCGGGATGATGGCCGGCGCCGGCCTGGACCCGCGTCGCGGGCTGCTGCCGCCGTTCATGCGCGCCGACAGCGAGGGCCTGGACACGGTGCTCGAACGTATGGAGAACGCGCGCGAGCGTTACGGCGAGCGCTTCGCGGCGCCCACCATCCTGCGCCGCCTGGTCGCCCAGGGGCGCCTCGGGCAGAAGACCGGGCAGGGCTTCTACGCCTATCCGCAGCCGGATGAAGAGCAGCCGGGGGAGGTCATCAAGCTCGAGACGCGCGGCAACGGCGTCGCGATCGCGTGGCTGGCGAACGGCCAGATGAACTCCATCTCCCCGCAGGTGGCGGGCGACCTGCAGAAGGTGTGGAGCAAGCTCACGAGCGCCTCGCAGGAGCCGGTGCGCGCGCTCGTGATCGCCTCCTCCAATCCCTTCCTGTACTCCGCCGGCGCGGACATCAAGGCGTTCACCACCATGGACGCCGCCGCCGGGCAGAGGTTGATCGACGAGACGCACGCGCTGCTCAAAGAGCTCGGCGAGGGGCCCATCGCCACGATCGCGGCGGTCAACGGCCTGGCCTTCGGCGGGGGCTGCGAGCTCGCGATGGCGTGCGACGTGCGCATCGCCGCACGCTCGGCGCTGTTCGGTCAGCCGGAGGTCAAGCTCGGGATCATCCCCGGCTTCGGCGGCACGCAGCGGCTGCCGCGCCTGGTGGGGGTCAACAAGGCCCTGGAGATGAACCTCGTCGGCGATCCCGTGCTGGCCGAGGAAGCGTTCGAGCTCGGCCTCGTAAACCGCGTGGTCGAGGATCACGAGCTGCTCGACACGGCGCTCGCGTGGGCGCGCAAGCTGGCCGCGCAGGCGCCGCTCGCCGTCGGGCAGATCAAGCGGGTGTCCGGCGCGGGCGACCTGGACGAGGGGATCGACGCCGAGAAGCGTGCGTTCGCCGAGGTGTTCGCGAGCACCGACGCGCGCGAGGGCATCGCCGCGTTTCTCGGCAAACGCGCCCCGCGCTTCACCGGCAAGTGAGAGCCGAGCCGCAGGGCTCTCGACACATCAGCACTGCGACGACGACTGTATAGCTATCGCAATACCGAGTTCGTGACGGAGCAATCGACAGCGGCCCGCAGTGACTCCACACGGCTGGCGATCGCCCGTCTGGCCGCCTAACCCAGCGCCGCGGCGGCCGGGAGCAGGTCGCGCTCGGGGTCAAGCGCCCAGCGCCGGGCGACGGCGGCGAGCTCGTCGTCCACACGCCAACGGTCCGCGCGTGCCGGGCCTTCGTGTTCGAGGCTCGCGCCCTTCAGTGCCATGCACCCGGTGTTATCGCCAATCTGCCTGATCGCCGCCAGCTCCTCGGCGCTCAACAGCTCCTCGAGCGCGCCGCTGGCCCACAGCTGCGCCACCCCGGCGAGCTCCGCGCGCTTGTCCTCGATCGCTCGTGGGGGAGAGGACCCCGTCGCTCTCTCCTGGATCAGCGTCGGCGCCACGCAACGCACCGCAGGCTGCGCCAGGTTCCACGCGCATGCCAGCTGCAGCATGCTCAGCCCGTGGGCGTCCGCGAACGGGCGCATCCGCTCGAGCTTCTCGCGGCCCGCCTGCACCCAGCCCGCGGGGCGGAACTTGCGGTGGTCGTACTCGGCGAACGCATGGTCAGGCAGCACGTCGTCGTGGAACAGGCCGCCGTAGTCCACCACGCGCGTGATCACCCGCACGCCATGCGCGGCCGCGGCCTCGAGCACGAGCTCGCCCGGCCACGGCTCGAGTGGGCCGAGGATGATCATCGCCCAGTCGATCTGCTCGCCGAAACGCTCCAAACAGTCCAGCAGATCCAGCGTGAACCCGTTTGCCGGTCCGGGCGCCACGCCCAACAGGTGTGCAAGGCCCGCCTCGCGCACCGCCTGCATGCCGTCCCACACCGCCGGGCTCGAGTAGCCGGTGCGATCCGGGTTGTGCAGCAGAAGCAGGTCGAAGTGCTCTACCCCGCAGCGCTGCAGGCTACGCTCGGTGGCCATGCGGATGTAGTCCGCGTACCCATCCGGGCCGCGCAGGCGCGGGTCGGTGAAACGCGGAAAGCCGCGCGCGCCGTCGCGCTCGCCGGCGTAGAAGTCGTGGCCGATCGCACCCACCAGGCAGTAGCGCTCGCGCTCGAGACCCTGTAGTGCCGCGCCCAGCGCGATGTCGGCCTCACCCTCCCCGTACACGTCTGCGGTGATCACCGTGTCGATGCCCGCGCCGGGACGCAGCAGCGCCGTCAGGCGCTCGTCCTCCAGCGGCTCGCCGAAGTGCATGAAGCGCCCGCCGCTCCACGTGCCGATCGCGGTGCTCGTAGGGTGCACGCGCATCACTTTACGCGCGCGAGGCCCGTGGGGCGTCTTATGTCCTCGGGGCGCTAGCCGCGTATCGGGATCGCGGAGACGTGGCCGCCCGACGCTCTGCAGCCATCAGCGGCTGGCCTTCACCCGCGCGAGCTGCTCGAGGAAGCCCTCCGCGCTCAGCTCCTGCGGCGCGCCCGCTACCTTGGCCCGCAGGCCCTGCTGCAGGCGATGGGCGAGCTGCACGCGTGCCTCGCGGTCGAGGCTCTCGCGCCGCTCGAGAAAGCGCCTGACCGCCACCAGCTCCTCGGTGCTGACCGCGCTCACGTCCCAGCTGCTCGCGTCGGTGCCGCTCGCCACTGCGTTCGCGGGCACCGCCGGCGGCGCGGCATGCGCGGCCGGCGAGGTAGGTGAGGAACCCGCCCTGCGCGCGGCCCGCGAGCGCCTCGAGCTCGTGTCGCGGATCACCAGCGTCCCTGCCGCCAGGTCGCCCAGGCGCTGGTTGCGTTCGGTCAACAGGATCGACGCCAGGCCGATGAGGTAGGTGCCGGGGAGCAGGTCGATCACTCGCACCAGGTTGCGGATCGCGCTCGCGGGCACGTCGACGGGGGTGCCACGCGCGCGCACGACACGCAGATGGGTTACGCGCTTGCCCGGCGTGCGCCCGCCGGCGAGCACCTCGAACAGGATGAAGTACAGGTACAGCACGACGAACGCCGCGATTGCGAATAGCGCATGTCCGATGCCGTTGTCGAGCAGGCCGTACGCGGCTAGCGCAGCGAGCGCGATCAGCATGAGCTGCAGCGCCATGTCGATCACGCAGGCGATGAAGCGCGAGCCGGCGCCCGCGAGCACCAGCTGCAGCTCGATTCCCTCCGGCGTGGCGATGATGATGTGATCCTCGAGCTCCACGTCATGAACCTAAATGCTTTCGTAAGCGAGGGCGCGCCCGCCTGGCAGGAGCTCGAGACGCTGCTCGAGCGCGCCGGCAGCCGCCCCGAGCGCCTGGGCGTCGAGGGAGTGCTCGAGCTCGGCGCCCGATATCGCGCGCTGATCGCCGACCTCGCGCTCGCCCGCCGCTGCTTCCCTGGGGACCCGGTGCTCGAACGACTGGAGCCGCTGGCGCTGAGGGCGCGCCAGGCCGTCTACAGCGAGCGCCGCCGCCGCGGCTCGCTGTATGAGTTCTTCGCACGCGTGTACTGGCGCGAGCTGCGCGCCCACCGTGCGCTGCTCGCCGTGTCGCTGACCGCGATGTTCGCGCCCACGCTGCTCGCCGCCGCATGGGCGGTGCACGATCCCGGGGCGGCGATCGGTTTGGTGCCGAGCGCCTATCGAGCGGCCGCCGACCCGCACGTGCGCCACCTATCGGTCGGCCTGACCACGCAGGCGGCGCTCGCGAGCTCGATCTACACCCACAACATCGCCGTCACCTTTCTCGTGTTCGCCGGCGGCCTCGCGCTCGGGGCAGGTACACTGGCGCTGCTCGCCTACAACGGCCTGCTGCTGGGCACGCTCGCCGGCCTGACCATCCAGGCGGGGACGTTCTCCGTGTTCGTCCGCTACATCGTCCCTCACGGCCTGCTCGAGCTGTCCTGCTTCTCGATCGCCGGGGTCGCCGGCCTGCGGCTCGCGCGCGCGCTGATCGAGCCGGGCGTGCGCGCCCGCGGCGAGGCGCTGCGCGCGGACGCGCGCGGCGCCGTGCTGATGGTGCTCGGCACCGCCCCCTGGCTGGTACTCGCCGGGTTGACCGAGGGCTTCGTGACCCCGCGCGGCCTGCCCGTCGCGGACGCGCTGGCGGTCGGGTGCGCGCTCGCGACGCTGTTCTGGGGCCTCGCGCTCACGCGCGGGCGTCACATGCGCACGCGCGCCTTCGCGCGCAGGTAGGCCTGCACGCAGCGCACCGGCAGTGAGCGCGCCGGCGCCAGCACCACGTCCGCGCCCGCCCGGCGGATGCGCGTGACCGCGCTGTCGCGTGCGCGCAGCACGCTCAGCGCCGCCAGCGCGCGCGCCTCGTCCTCGTGTCGCTCGAGCGCCGCGTCCTCCAGGACGGGGTCTCCCACGCTCGCCACGACGACCGCGTGGCGACGCGTGAGCATCGGCGCCGCGCGCACGAGCGACCGGGCCGCATACTCGTCGACCAGATCGGTGAACACCAGCACCAGGCCCCGCCGCGAGCCGCCCACGCGCAGGAACGCGCGCTCGAAGTCCGAGTCCTCGAGCGTGGGCTGCAGGTCGAACAGCGCGTGCACCACCCGCCGCCCGCCCAGGCGACGCGGCTGCACGCTGAGTCGCACGTCCGCGTCGAACGCGATCGCCCCGCAGCGGTCGCCCAGCTCATCCGCCGCCAACGCCACCGCCGTCGCGGCGTCGAGCGTCGCATCCAGCAGCGTGCCGCGCTCGCTCGCCGCGGCCATCAGGCGCCCGGCGTCCAGCAGGCACAGCACGTCGTGGTCGTGCTCGACGCGGTACTGGTTGCTCATCGGCCGGCCGAGTCGCGCGCTCGCGCGCCAGTTGACCTGGCGGATGTCATCGTCCGGGGAGTACTCGCGGATCGACTCGAATTCGGTGCCCAGGCCCAGCGGCCCGCGCCGCAGGCGCCCCACAGGCGCCGCGCGGCCCTCGCGCAGACGCAGCGCCAGGCGTCGCGCGCCCACCAGGTTCGGGTATACGAGCAGCTCCGCCGCGGCGCCCGCGGGGTGGTGCCAGCGCGCGAGCCCCAGCGGTCCGACGCTTGCGCCCGCCACGCCCGGAAGGCGCTGGCGTCCGCGCAGCACCGGCACGATCTCGCCGCGCAGCTCGTGCGCGCCACCGTGCGCGCGGACCTCGAGCGCCGGCGTCGCCGGCTGGCGCAGCAGCACGCGGCGCGCGTCCGGCGCGAGCGCGTCGATCCGCAGCGGCGCCGCCACGCCGCGCGAGAGCACCTGCTCGACCGCGCGCTCGATGCGCGGTGCCACCCGCACGGAGAGCCCGTCGGCGAGCATCGCCGCGAGCAGCAGCGCGGCCACCGCCAGCGCAGCCCATGCAGGCAGCGCCAGCGCGACGACCGCCACCGTCGCCAGCAGCCACGCGCAGCGCGTGGTCGGTGTCACGCTCCGGCTCGCGGGGACGCGGACGCTCGGCGCTGCGGGTCCTGGAGCCGGCGCGCAACCGTGGACGCGCGTGTCGCGAGCGCGCTCAACGCGGGACCGGCACCTCGGCGAGCGCCGTACGCAGCGCGTCCTCCGGGCCGAAACGCTCGAGCTCGGCCTCCGGTGTCATCACCAGACGGTGGCCCAGCACCGGCGGCGCCAGCTGCGCGACGTCGTCGGGTGTCACGAACGCGCGGCCGCGCAGGCGCGCGATCGCCTTGGCCGCCGCCAGCAGGTGCACGGCCGCGCGCGGGGATGCGCCCAGCGAGACGCTCGGCAGCTCGCGCGTGCGGCGCACCAGCGCGATCACGTAGCTCGCGACCTCCGTGGCGACCGCCGTCGCCTGCGCCTCTCCCACCAGCGCCGCCAGCTCGGATGCGCTCACGACCGTGCGGATGCCCTTCAGGCCGGACGGGTCGACCCCCTCGCGCTCGAGGCTCAGCATCTGCAGCTCGTGCTCCGCGCTCGGGTACTCCACGCGCACTTGCAGCAGGAAGCGGTCGAGCTGCGCCTCCGGCAGCGGGTAGGTGCCCTCGTACTCGACCGGGTTCTGGGTCGCGATCACCAGGAACGGCGCGTCCAGCGGGTGGGACTCGCCGTCGATCGTCACCTGCGCCTCCTGCATCGCCTCCAGCAGCGCCGCCTGCGTCTTCGGCGGCGTGCGGTTGATCTCGTCCGCGAGCAGGATGTTCGTGAACACCGGGCCGGGGCGGAAGGCGAGCTCGTCGCCCCTGAGCGCCATCGTGCCCGTGAGGTCCGAGGGCAGCATGTCCGGGGTGAACGCCACACGGCGCATCTGCACTCCCAGCGTCGCCGCCAGCGAGCGTGCGAGCAGCGTCTTGGCCACCCCCGGCACTCCCTGCAACAGCACATGGCTGCGGCAGGCGAGCGCCACCAGCATCAGCTCGATCGTCTGCTCCTGGCCCACAACCACCGGGCGAATCTGCTCGACGATCGCATGCAGCAGCCTCTCGCTGACGCTCTCTTCAGGCTGCGCTTCGGGCGGGGCTTCGGGCACGCCGCTGATCATCGTCCATCGCGCAGACGCGTGAGCTCGCTGGAAAGCTTCCGCGGGTCCTTCGTGCGGCCCAGCAGCAGCGCCAGCGCCTCCATGTACGCGCTGCGCGGCGGGTGCTCCGCCGAGCGCTCCTGCTCGGCCGGTCCCAGCCTACGTCCGCGCGCGATCACCCACAGCAGCCCGGCGAGCGCCAGCAGAGCGAACGCCAGCCGCCAGCGCCCCGGCAGCGCCGCCAGCCCGCGGCTCAGCCCGAAGCCGTGCACGGACTCCACGAACATCACGGGCCGGGCGCGCTCGCCGGCGAGGTTGATGGCGAGCTGCGCGTCATCCGCGGAGGCGAGCAGCCGGTTCTGCAGCGGCGAGGCGTCCGCCAGCAGCTCGAGCGTGCCCGCGCCGAAGTCGCGTTCGAGCAGCAGCGAGCCGCTGGCGAGGCTGCGCAGCGGCGCGCGATAACCGGCGCTGACGCTCCATTCCCCTTCGCCCGCGCTGCGCACTTCACCCACGCCGGCCACGGTCGCACCCGCGCCCGCGACCGCCAGCTCGCGCGTGGCGCCAGATGCGCTCCACGGCGGCGGGTGGGCGATCAAAGCCGGCAGCGCGCTCTGGGATTCGCTGCCTCCGAATACCAGCCGCCCGCCTGCGCGCATGAACGCGCGCAGCCTCGCGCCTTCGGCGGGCAGCAGCGCTTCCGGGTCGAGCACCACCACCGTGTCAGCCGGGTCCAGCCGCGCGTCTGCCAGCGCGGTGCGCAGCTGGGAGACCGGGTGCCCGCCGCGGCTCAGCAGCTCAGCCCACGCGGCGACGCCGCGTGCATCGGTCGCATAGGAGGAGGACGCCGGTCCGATCGGCCCCGGCCCGAGCGCTTCACCGAGCAGCGCCAGCGCCACGAACGCCAGCGCCAAGCACCCGCCCACGAGCGCCCACCACGGCGTTGCGCGTATGCGGTGGCGCAGCGATGCGAGCGCGCCGCCAGAGCCCTCGGGCAGCAGCCGCGCGGAGCCGCCCACGCCCTCGGGTCCCAGCGCAACAGGCTGTGAGCTCATCCGCCGTCCCCCGAGCCGAGCAGGCGGCGCCACTCCTCGCGCGCGCTCTGTGCGTCCTGCGCCGCGGCCGCCCCGCCGCCGTAGGCGATCCGATCGAACCTTCGCGCGAGCGAGTCGAAGCGCTCGCTTGCAAGCGCGTGCGAGAGCTCCGCGTTGAGCATCGACGGCGCCCCGTCCACGCGCCCGCTCTCCGCCAGCCCCAGCAGCCCCGCGCGGAAGCGCAGCCGTACCGCCTCGCCGTAGCGACCGCCGAGTTCCGCTGCGCTCGCCTCGCGCTCGAGGTCCCTCGCCCGCAACGCCCGCTCGACGCCGCTCGTCGTGGAGCTGGTGTCGCCCAGCGCGCGCCGCGCGCCGCGCGCGGACAGCAGCCCGCCCAACGCCAAGACCAGCGCGGCCAACGCCGCCCACACGACCGTCGAGCCGCCGGGGACGTCGACGGCAAGGCTCGCGACGAGTTCTTCCAGTGCCTGCAAAGGCGATTCCAGCGCGCGGCCGATCGCGTGCAGCACCCCGTGCAGCGGTCGTGGAACCGGCGCGAGGTGAAAGCGCGGTTCGCCGAGGATCGCCCGCGCCTGGCTGCGTGCCAGCGCAGCCGCTCCCTTGCCCGCCTCAGTGGGGCTCGCCATCGACCGCGCTCGCCTGCGGCGATGGGCTCGAGCCACTCGGCTCGATGCCCAGCTGCTCGGCCAGCAGCGCGACGTCGTAGCCCTCGTGACGCACGCGCAGGTCGTAGTAGAGGATCGTCGTCACGGCCGCCTGGAACGGGCGGGTCAGCACCGCCGCGACCGCAGCGGCGAGCGACACGACCACCACAGTCAGGACCGGCGAGCCGCTGCCGCCGCTCAGCGAGACGGCGGCGATTGTGGCCTCGATCGCGCCCGCGACCACCAACGTCATCACCTCTGCCACCAGCAGCACGCCCGCGACCGGCCACCAACGCCCACGCACGAGCCGGAACGAGCGGTAGAGCGCCTTGCCCCCGCGACGGCCCTCGATCAGCAGCGCCGGCACGGCCACCGACCACGCCGCATACAGCCAGATCCCAGGGACGATCAGCGCGACGAACGCAAGCGCGAGCGCGACCCATGTGAGGATCTCCAGCCACACCAGCGAGCCCACGCGCCGCAACGCAAAGCGCAGCGAAGAGCCAATATCGGTCGGCTGATCCAGGTAGATGTCGCTGACCGCCTTCACGCACGCCGCAGTCACGAGCACCGTCACGATCAGGCCGGTCACCTCCACGATCGCGCTCGCGCCAAGCGACGTCGCATGATCGCGGCCGCCCGTCGAGCCGAACGAGAACGAGCCGTGCGGGACTTCGCTTGCGCGCGTCACCGTCGACAGCAGCAGCACCGCGCTGAGCGCTTGGAACGGCACCACGATCAGCGCCGTCAGCCCCATCAGCGTGCGCGCATTGCGCATGTAGACATTGATCCCCGCGTCGAGGATCTCACCGACCCGCAGTGGCCGCAGCGCGGGAGCGCTCATGCGCGGGACCGTAGCAAGCGCGCTGGAGGGCTCTGTCAGCGCGAGATGATGCTCACACGCCCGTTGCCGTGCGCGCGCGCAACGTCGCCCGCAGGCGCTCCAGCGCGTGCGTGAGCGCCTCCCGATCGAGCTCGCCATCAGGCGCGCCCAGCGCCGCCTGCGCCTGCGCCTTCACGCCCGCGCGCAGCTGCTCGAGCTCGGCGATTCGGACCGCAAGGTCCTGCCGTCGCTCCGCCGGCAGCTCTGACAGCGCGAACGCGAACGCGCGGTCGAGCTCGAGCGCCGCCAGCGCCACGCGACCGTGGTCGAGATCCGCACGCGCGCGCAGCGCTGTCTCCTCGCACAGCAGCGCCGCTCCGCGCGCGCCCAACAGTCCCGCGAGACGCTCCTGAGGACGCAGCGCCGAGGAGCGATCGCGACGCAGGCCCCGCCGCGCGCCGGTCGCCCCCCCTGTATCCGCTGGAACCGGCAGCGCACGCGCGTGCGCCCAGCGTCCGTCGGCCACCTGCTCGCCCTCGCCCCATCCGGCCCTGATCACAAGCGCGTGCACAGCTGAGACCTCGTGCACGTCAGGGTCGGCGCACGCGATGCGATGCGAGTACAGGACGCGGTTGACCACCATCACCGCCGCACCGATCTCGCGGTCGCGGTCGAGCTCTGAGAGCCACGCGCGCGCCTGGCTCTCCGCCGACAGAGACACCGGGTCGATCACCGTCACCCGCGTCGTCGGCGCGGCGGCGGGCTCTGGCTCCGGGGCGAGCACCGGCGCGCGTCTGGCCCGCCCTGCGAGCAGCCCGCCGGCGCCCGCGCGCCCGCGCGCCCGCGCGCCCTGCACCGCCAGCGTGTTCAGCACCACGACGTGCTGCGGGTCGCCGTCCGTCGCGGCGCGAAGCAGATAGCGGCCGTCCGCCGGGCCGAGCGACCACGGGAACTCCAGCTGCATGAACACGAACAGCGGCTGCGCCATCGCTGCACCGTATCCTTCCAATGCGGCCGCACGGCCGGACGACAAAAACCAGGGCCGCACTGTCCTTCGGCCCAGACCACCGGGAGCACAGCATGTCCGACGCGCGCAACCTCGCCATCAACCTGCGCGAGCGCTTCAGCGGCGGCGCCGAGGAGCGACTCGGCAAGGCCCTCTCAGACCTGCTGGAAAACCCGCTCCTCACCGGTGCGATCGGGCGGGCGTTCGACGCGCGCGAGAAGGCCGTACAGGCCCAGGAGGTCGCCATGGGCGCCCTCAACATCCCCTCCGCCGCCGACATCGAACGGCTGACCAGGCGCGTGCGCTCGGTCTCCAACCGCCTCGAGGGCATCGAGGATGGCGTCGACCGCCTGGACCGCACGCTCGCGCCCGCCGGCGCCGGGCGTTCGGAGGAGATGGCGCGGCGGCTGAGCGCCATCGAGGAGCAGCTCGAGCGCCTGACGCAAGGGCTCGATCAGGCGCTCGGGCGCCAGCCGGCGGCGAGCGCGGGGAAGCCCGCAGGACCAGCCAGAGCCGCCAAAGCCGCCAAGCCCGCGCAGGCGGGAGCGGGTGCGAGGTCCGCCACCGTCGCCAAGCCGAGCAAGGCCGGCAAAGCGGGGGGATCGCCGAAAGCCGGCGCCTAGGCTCAATACCGTTGACTTAGAGCGCACCCCGCCGGCAGGCTGCTGCTTGGGCCGGAGAGCGAGCGCAAGGTCGGGGGACGTCGGCTTGGCTGCTGCTTGTCGTCCGAGGCGAGCGTGAGGGCGCCACTCGCTCGGACGGTCGCTCTCCCCTGAAACCGACAGTGCCGGGCCTGTTTTCCCCGGTCCCGCTGCCAGCGAGCGCCGCGCCTAGTGAGCGATTCACGTCCGACTCCTTGAGAACTGCATTACTCTCTCTCACTCGGGCGTCTTTGTCCCTCGGGGGCCGTGTGTGTCGGAGTCGGTTGAACTTGCGACGATCCTGCTGACCGATCTGGTCGGCTCGACTCGGCTTGCTACTTCAGTGGGCCCCGTGCGCGCGGATGAGCTGCGCGAGGAGCATTTCGTGTTGCTGCGCCAGGCGATAGCCTCAACCGACGGGCAGGAGATCAAGAACCTGGGCGACGGCCTGATGGTTGCGTTCGGCTCGGCCTCTGGCGCGGTCAGCTGTGCGGTGGCGATGCAGCAGCTGTTCGAGCGCCGCTACGGTCAGGCCGAGCAGGGACTGCATGTGCGGATCGGCTTGGGCGCAGGAGAGTCGACCGTCAAGGACGGGGACTACTTCGGGATGCCCACGGTCGAGGCGGCGCGGCTGTGCGCGCAGGCCTCTGCGGATGGGATCCTGATCTCGGCGCTCGTCAAGACGCTCGCGGGGCGCTGCGAGGGTGTCGAGTTCGTGTCGGCCGGACTGCTGGAGCTAAAGGGCCTCCCCGAGCCGGCGGAGGCGTTCTCGGTCTCCTGGGCGCCGCTCGGCGAGGAGGCTTCCGTGGCTGGCGGCTGGCCGCTGCCAGCGGTGCTGCGCTCGGTTCCCCCCGTCTCCTACGTTGGACGCGTCGAGGAGCGCGCCGCGATCGAGGAGGCGATGGTCCTCGCCCGCGACGGGGCGCGCCAGGTGGTGCTGCTCTCCGGCGAGCCGGGGATCGGCAAGACGAGGCTTTCAAGCTACGGTGCCCACCGCGCCCACGCCGAGAGCTTTGCCATCTGCTGGGGCGCTTGCTCTGAAGAGCTGGCCGTGCCGTATGAGCCGTGGATCGAGGTCTGCTCGCAGCTTGTCGAGCACGCGCCGGAAGACGTGCTGAACCGCCTCGTAGAGCGGCACAAGGGCGAGCTCGGCCGACTGGCTCGAAACCTGGAGCGGCGCGTGGCGGACTTGCCCGCGCCCCAGACATCTGACCCCGAGACCGAGCGTTACCTGCTGTTTTCGGCCGTCGCGGGACTGCTCGAGGAGGTAGCGCAGAGCGTGCCGGTGTGTCTGGTGCTAGACGACCTGCACTGGGCCGACGGGCAGTCGGTGGCGCTTCTCAAGCACGTCGTGCGAACCGTCGAGCAGGGTGCGCTTCAGGTGATCGCCACCTACCGCGACTCAGACCTCGGTAAGGATCACCCGCTCACCGCGGTGCTGGCCGACCTGCGGTCCGTCGAGGGTGTTCAGCGCCTCGCGCTGCACGGCCTCGACGCCGACGAGGTGGCCCAGATCATGACCGTCGTGGCCGGGTACGAGCTCGACGAGGACATCCTTCAGCTGGCGAAGGAGATCGCCGCCGAGACCGACGGCAACCCATTCTTCGTGGGAGAGATCCTGCGCGGCCTTTGGGAGTCCGGGGGACTGACCTTCGACGAGGCCAGCGGGCGCTGGAGCGTCGATCGCTCCGTAGGTGTGGCGCTGCCCGAGAGCGTGCGCGAGGTGATCGAGCGGCGCGTGGAGCGCCTGGGCGAGGAGGCGCTCGAGGTCCTGAGGCTCGCAGCGGTGATCGGCCGTTCGTTCGACCTGGAGCTGCTCGAGTCGATCCTCGATCTCGACGAGGGCTTGCTGCTCGACCACCTCGAGGCGGCGGTCGCCGCGTCGCTGCTGGCTGAGTCCAGCGAGCGGGTCGGGCAGTTTCGCTTCGCCCACGCGCTCATCAACCAGACGCTCTACGAGGGCCTCGGGGCCACCCGCCGAGCGCGAATGCATCAGCGCGTGGCGCAGGCGCTCGAGGATCTCTACGGCGAGGACCCGGGCGAGCACCTGAGCGAGCTCGCGCTGCACTGGCGGCTTGCGGCCGTCTCGCTCGACAGGGCCAAGGCGGCCGACTACGCACTCAGGGCCGGTCAGCGCGCGCTTGAGAGCCTCGCGCCGGCCGAGGCCGTGAAACTGTTCACCGACGCTGTCGAGCTGATCGGCGATGTCGACGGCGCCGAGCGTTGTGAGGCGCTAATCGGGCTCGGCGAGGCGCAGCTCCAGACCGGCGATGCCGCCTACCGCGAGACGCTGCTCGACGCGGCGCGGATCGCCTCAACGATGGCCGACGCCGAGCTCGCCGCGCGGGCGGCGCTGTCGAACAACCGCGGAAACGGGGTCTCAAGCACGCTCGGTGAGATCGACACCGAACGGCTTGCGGCGATCGAGCGGGCTATCGAGCTCGATGACCCACCGAATCGCGCGCGCCGCGCGCGACTGCTCGCGATCAAGGCGCTGGAACTCGAGTGGGACCCGGACTTTGGCATGCGTCGCTCGCTCGCCGAGGAGGCGATCTCGCTGGCTCGTGCCACGGAGGACAGGAGGACACTTGCCGAAGTCCTCCAGAACGTAGCCGAGGCGATCCGAGTACCGGATACGCTGGCCTGGCGAATCGGTCTTGTCGAGGAGCTCGTTGGCTGCGCCGCCGAGGTGGGTGATCCTGCGCTCGGATTCTCGGCGCACAACGCCCAGTTCTACATTTGCGTCGAGCGGGGGGACCTCGAGCGCGCAAAGCTCGCGCTAGAGCGGTTGCAGCTGCTCGCGCACGAGCTCGACCAGCCCACGTTCAACTGGTTCGCCACGTACAACACCGCCTGTTGGGAGCTCATGCACGGCGATCTGGTCGCCGGCGAGCGCTTGTTCGAGAGCGCGTTGCAGATCGGGCAGGAGGCCGGACAGCCCGACGCCGTCTTTGTCTACGCCGCCGCGCTGCAGCAAGCGCGTACCTATCAAGGCCGCGCACAAGAGGTCATCGCGATGATGGAGCAGAGCGTGAGCGCCTATCCGGCAATCGCGGCCTGGCGAGCCGGACTGGCGTCGATGCTTGGCTATCTCGATCGAGGAGCCGAGGCCGCGAAGATCCTCGAGCAGGCTGCGAGTGACCGCTTCGAGCACATCGCGCCCGACGCGGCCACGTTGACGGCGCTGGCGCTGTATGCCGAGGCAGCCGCGCTGACCGGCAGCTCAGGCCCCGCTTCGATCCTCTACGAGCTCATCGAGCCGTGGGCCGACCAGGTCGTCTGGAACGGCGTCATCGGCTACGGACACGCCCGCATGTGGCTGGGCCTTCTCGCTGCGTGCACAGGAGACCACGAGCAGGCCGATCAGCACTTGGCGTTCGCGTGCGATTTCCAGGAGACCAACGGCTTGCTTCTGTGGGCAGCCCGCGCCCATTTGGGCTGGGCGGAGGCGCTCGCCGGGCGAGGCGGCGATGGTGCTCGAGCACGCGAGCACGCCGCCCGCGCGCTCGAGCTGTCACAGCAGCACGGGTACGGCCTCTTTGAGGAGCGCGCAACCGCCCTCGTCGAAGCGCAGTCAACCGCCTAGATGTGATCGGGCGATGCGGCGCTGTGCTGTCGCCAGGCTGATGCTTACCTTGCATTGCGAGCGCTCCGCGAACAGAGCGAGTCGCTGTCGCTATGGACGAGTCGCGAAAGCCTCGAGTCGGCCCGTGGCTGGCGGCTCCTGTCGACCAAGAGCGGAAGCCGGCTCCGACCTTAAGTAAACGGCATTGCGCCTAGGCTGTGGCTGGTCTTTCGCTTGCGGGTCACCACCCCAAGACGGATAAATACTTGCTTTAAGCCCCGCGTGCTCTTCGTGGTGCCCGGCGAAGCCCGGCGCTCACGCGCTCACCGCGGCGATCGCCGTCCTGCCCATCGCTTCCGCCGCTGCCAGCAGCGCGTGGTCATCGATCCGCGTGCGCGTCCCACGCGCGTCGAACACGTCGGAGACCGTCAGCACGCACGCCACCGGCACGCCCGCCGCCGCTCCCACCGCGAACAGCGCCGCCGCCTCCATCTCCACCGCCAGCGCATTCGCGCGGTGGTCGCGGCGGTCGCGCTCGTTCTCGTAGAACACATCCACGCTCACGACCGCGCCGACGCGCGCCGCCGGCGCGTGGCGCACAAGCGCGTCCGTCAGCGCGCCATCGGCCGGCGCCCGCTCGCCCGCGCCGAGCGCGCGCGAGGTTCCGTCCGCGCAGATCGCCTCCCGCGCGATCACCAGCTCGCCCAGTGTCAGCTCGGCGTCCAGCGCGCCACACGTGCCCACGCGAATCGCGGCCTTGGCGCCCAGGTCGATCAGCTCCCGCAGCACGATCGCCGCCGACGGGCCGCCCATCCCCGTCGCCTGGATCGTCAGCGGCTCGCCGTCGTCGGCCGCGCCCGTGTACCCCCACAGGCCGCGGTGGTGGTTGAACATGCGCGGTTCGCTCAGCAGCGACTGCGCCAGCGCGAGCGCGCGGCCGGGGTCGCCCGGCAGCAGCACGCGCTCGCCGAGCGGCGCCGTCGGGCGCAGGTGTATGGGGACGCCGTGTGACAACCGCCGCGACTCTACGGCCTCGCGCGCCGGCAGGCCGGCGGGGCAAGGGCAGCGGGCGGCGGCCCTTAGACTTCCGCGCATGGGAACGCCCGTCCGCTCGCGCGCCTGAGTGGCCCAGCCCGCCGATGACCCCGGCATCGCGACGGGCGAGCTGACGCTCGCGCAGGTCGCCGCGGGCGCGGGCGTCTCGCAGGACACGGTCAGGCGCTGGGTCGCTCGCGGTCTGGTACCCGGCTATGGAACCCCGCCCTCCCGCTGGACCCCCGCGGGCGCCGCCTACGTGCGCGTGGTCGCGAGGCTGCGTGCGCGCGGTCACACGCTCGAGCGCATCAAGCGCGCCAGCGACAACGGCCAGCTCGCCGTCGGCCCGATCGAGGCCCTGCTCAGCAGCTCCGGACCGCGGCACTCGCTGCGCGAGGCCGTGCGCGTCGGCGATCTGGACGCCGAGCTGATCGAGCGCCTGTACTCGACCACCGGCCTCGGCGCGCTGCCCGCGGACGGGTTCTCCGACGAAGACCTGCAGATCCTGAAATACGCCTCCGCCGTGCTCGACGCCGGATTGCCGCTGCCCGCCTTCCTGCAGTTGATGCGCGTCTACGGTCAGGCGGTCGCGCAGATCGCCGAAGCGGAGGTGCGCCTGATCCACCTCTACGTGCACGAGCCGCTGATGCGCGCCGACGTCCCCAGCGCGGAGATCGCGGAGGAGATGGAGGGGCTCGCGCGCGACGTGCTCCCGTTCGCCACGCCGTTCATGACCTACCTGCACGGTCGCCTGCTCGCCCAGTTCGTCGAGCAGGACATGATCGGCCACATGGAGGCCGATCTCGCCGACGACACGCTCGAGGAGGGGCGCGTGCGCGTCGCGATCGCGTTCGCCGACCTCGCCGGCTACGCGCGACTGACCGTCGAGCGCGGTGACGCCGCCGCGCTCGGCGCCGTCGAGCGCTTCGTGCAGGTCGTCGAACAGACGCTGCCCGCCGACGCGCGCGTGATCAAGATGCTCGGCGACGAGGTCATGGTCGTCGCCTCCGACCCCGCCGCCTTGACCGCCTGGGCGGTCGAGCTCGCCTCCAGCGTGCAGCCCGGCGACCCGCCGCCGCGGATCGGCATCCACAGCGGCGACGCGCTCTACCGCGACGGCGACTACTACGGACGCGACGTCAACCAGGCGGCACGCGTGGTCGCGCGCGCGGGTGGTGGCGAGGTGCTCGTCACGCGCGCCGTCGTCGACGCCGCCGGTGGCCTCGAAAGCATCGAGTTCGAGCGTATCGGCGAGGTGCGGCTGAAGGGCTTCTCCGAGCCCACCGAGCTGTTCCTCGCCAGCGCGCGGCCGGGGTGACGTGATGGGCTGTCCAGGGGTTCGCGGCGCGTGGGGGACAGGAGCGCGATGAACTGCCAGGAGGTTCGCGCGGCGGTCAGGGACGGCGGCCTGTTCGCGCGCGATCGCTCCGTGCTCGTGATGCTCTCCGGCGGGCGCGACTCCACCTGCCTGCTCGACGTCGCCGTCGCGCTGCTCGGCGCCGCGTCCGTCTGCGCGCTGCACGTCAACTACGGCCTGCGCGCGAACGCAGACGTCGACGAGCAGCACTGCCAGGCGCTCTGCCGTCAGCTCGGCGTCGAGATGCAGGCCATGCGCGCCGCATCGCCCCCAGCATCGTCCCCGGAGGGGGAGGTGGAGGGGGAGCGCTTCCCCGCTCCCGTCGCGGCGGGGCAGCAGGACGCGCGAGCCGCCGCGACGGAGCCCGTCGCCGGCAACATGCACGCGTGGGCGCGCGAGCTGCGCTACGGGCAGGCGCGCCGCATCGCCACCCAGCGCGACGCCCTGATCGCCACCGGCCACACCGCCTCAGACCAGGTCGAGACGATCCTCTACCGTCTCGCCGCCTCGCCCGGCCGGCGCGCGCTGCTGGGAATGCCCGCCAGCGACGGACGCCTGATCCGCCCGCTGCTCGGCCTCAGCCGCGAGCAGACAGCCGCCTACTGCCGCGAGCGCGGTCTGCAATGGCGCGAAGATCAGAGCAACGAGGACCAGCGCTACGCGCGCGCGCGCGTACGGGCAGGGCTCGTACCCGCGCTGCGCGCCGTGCACCCGGCCGCCGAGGCCAACGTGCTCCGGACCGCCGCGTTGCTGCGCGAGGAGACGCAGGTGCTCGACGCGCTCGTCGACGATCAGCTCGCAGGGCATGCCAGCATCGCGATCGCGCGCCTGCGCGAGCTCCCCGCCGCGCTCGCGCGGATGGTTGTCGTGCGCCTCGCCGAGGACGCCACCGGCGCCTACGTGCCGCAGGCCGGCGACCGCGTGCACGAGCTGCTCGCGCTCGCCGCCCGCGGCGGTCGAGCCGAGCTGCACGTGGGCGGCCAGGCCGGCGCCGTGATCGAGCGCGGCCAGCTGACCATGGTCAAGCTCCCGCCACGCGCCTGAGGGGCGGCGCGCGCGGGAACCGGGCGCGAGCGGTCAGGTCACGACGAACGCCGCAAGCCGCCCCCCGGGCGGCTCCGTCCAGATCATCTCTACACTGACTCGCGTGGCCAGCACCGCGCGCCTGCGCAGCGAGCCCGGGCTGGGCGAGGTGCTCGTCAGCGCCGAGGATCTGCAGCGCCGCGTCGCCGAGCTCGGCGAGCAGATCGCGCACGACTACCGCGAGCGCTCGTCCCTGCTGCTCGTCGGCGTGCTCAAGGGCGCCGTCTTCTTCCTCTCGGACCTCATGCGCTACATCGACATCCCCGTTGAGGTCGACTTCATGGCCGTCGCCTCCTACGGCTCCGCCACCGACTCCTCCGGCGTCGTGCGCATCCTCAAGGACCTCGACGCGTCGATCGAAGGCCGCGACGTGCTGATCGTCGAGGACATCGTCGACTCCGGCCTCACCCTCCAGTACCTGCTGCGCAACCTTGGCTCGCGCAACCCCAGCACGCTCGAGGTATGCGCGCTGCTCACCAAGCCGCAGCGACGCAAGGTCGACCTGCAGGCCCGCTACGTCGGCTTCGAGATCCCCGATCGCTTCGTCGTCGGCTACGGGCTCGACTACGCCGAGCGCTATCGCAACCTGCCGTTCGTCGCCGTGCTCGAGAGCTAGTCGAGGGTTCCCGCACGCCCGTAAGCCCCTCCCAAGCGGCGGGAAGGCAGACCCACCCATGGTACGCTAGGGCACTGTTGGCCGCCGCTTCAGACGGTGCCCAGGACCCGAGGGACCAGCCATGAGCCGTTTCTTCAAGAGCGCCGCATTCCCGATTCTGATCGTCGTCGTGCTGGCGTTCCTGGCGGTCAAACTCGTCAGCTCGCCCAACTCCAACAAGCACCCGCACAGCTACCAGACGCTGGTCAGCAAAGAGCTGCCCAAGGGCGAAGTCAGCTCCGTTGAGTTCAAGAACAAGGGCAAGGCGCTCGAAGTCAAGCTGAAAGACAAAGAAAGCTACGAAATCGGCTTCATCGAACAGGCCTCGCCGCAGCTGTTCGCCGTGCTCGAAAAAGACGGCGTGCCGTTCAACGTCGAATCGGAAAAGAGCAGCGCGTTGCTGGGCCTGCTCACGTACATCCTGCCGTTCGCGCTGTTCCTCGGCTTCTGGATCTTCCTCATGAACCAGGTTCAGGGCGGCGGCTCCAAAGTCATGTCCTTCGGCAAGTCGCGCGCCAAGCGCATGTCCGCCGACTCGCCCAAGATCACCTTCCGTGACGTCGCCGGGGTCGACGAGGCCGTCGAGGAGCTTCACGAGATCAAGGAATTCCTGGAGAACCCCAAGAAGTTCCAGGCGCTCGGCGCGCGCATCCCCACCGGCGTGCTGCTCTACGGGCCGCCCGGCACCGGCAAGACGCTGCT
>Ga0208565_1000238_pt1 | contig 45058 bp, 37 predicted proteins | sample Sb_taG_7_FD_187706 | JGI IMG/M metagenome (GOLD analysis project Ga0208565, IMG submission 187706) | Peat soil microbial communities from Weissenstadt, Germany - Sb_50d_2_FS metaG (SPAdes) (version 2) | ecosystem: Environmental > Terrestrial > Soil > Wetlands > Peat | place: Germany... | reverse complement strand
ACCGACGATCCTGCCGGGACATTCAGCATGCCTCGACAGCGCGAGAAGGACGAGCAAGGCTACGATAGTGCGGTGCTCTTCGAGTGGTCGTCGCGCTTTGTATCCGAGCATCACATACCCGGACTGCTGCCTGGCGACCGCGTAGGTTAGGACCGCGACGGCGTCAGCGAGCCCGCGCTGGGTGCGGTGTCCATTGCATTGAAAACAGCGCTCGTAACCAGGAGCTGGCGTCGTGCAGACCGAGCAGGTGATGCGATCCCGGCGTACTGGATTTCGGAGGTAGCCTCCAGCCCTCGACACCAGGGCCGCGCTCAAGCGCGCCACAGCCTCCTGGTCCAGCATGTCTACGCAGACGCCAGCCGCTGAAGCTCGGCACCGATAGCCTCGCGCTCTGCGATCAGTTGATCGACGATGTTCAGGACCGAGGCCAGGTTTCTGGCCACGTGAACACCAGGTCGGCTGACGAGGGCTCGCGCCCACTCATTCTGTCCGACAACAACGTCGGTGAGGATCACCGGCCGACCGTGCTCTACCGCCATCCGCGCCTGGCTACGTGCGCCGCTATGCTCGCCGGCCTCGACCACAACTGTTGCTAGCCCGTACCCAGACATCGTGGCGTTACGCATCGGGAAGTTGTGCCTCTGCGGCGGGGCATCAGGCCAGAACTGAGAGAGCAGAAGGCCACGAGAGGCGATTTCCTCGTGCAACTCTCGATTCTCAGCCGGATAAGCCCTGTTGATGCCGGTTCCGATAATGGCGACTGTCCGTCCTCCTGCAGCAATGGCGGTGCGATGAGCCGCGGTGTCGATGCCGAGCGCCAGCCCGGCAACCACCGTCAGCCGACGAGATACAAGTTCGCGGGCCACACCAGCTGCGACAGCCAGACCACGTTCTGAAGCCTTCCGGGAACCCACAACGGACACTGCGGGATCGTCTCGAATTAGGGATCCCCGCGCGAAGAGGACGGGAGGAGCCTGGTGGATCCCACGGAGCCGCACCGGATAGTCCGCATCGAGGATGGTGACGAGTGTCCAACCCTGGTTCGCCCAGAACGTGATCTCCTGAGCTGCCGACTGCAGGGCATTGAGCTGCCCTGGAGGATCCATCAGTGCAGCGGGAACGACCCGATGCCACACCTCGATGGCACTCCCGGCCTCGAAGACATCGGCAGTAATGTCGGCCCAGCGCATGCCTGCCGGACGAGCCCGAAGAAGAGCGACGAGTGCGGCGCGTTCCTCAGGGTTGCTCGCGTTCATGGTGTCAGCGTAAGAGGATGACCGCGCCATCCGCATACCACTACCCCGAAGTATCCTCACCCACGTCGCTCGATTGAACATGTGTTCGATTATTACAGCGAGGTCCGACAGCGCCGCCTTGGCGCGAGCACAACAGCAGATGCTGTGCAGCGTCGGTCGCGCCGGGGAGGCGCTCAGGCGATACGGCACTCTCGTGACGCTCGGTCAGGCCCGCGTGCGTGGTCACGTTCCTCGGACTGGGACGAGCTGTTCGACGGTCGCAACTGATGTGTGTGCGCGACGGAGCCAAGCCTGTGCACCATGCTTCCGTCGAATTTGACAGATCTGAACGTTCTGATTTAAATAAGATAACTTATTTCTCAAACTACAGTCCTTGGGGCGATGGACCGAGTCTCGTCGGCTCTTGGGCCGAGATCAGGACGCGCTCGCCAGAAGCGCCAACGGGTGTGAGCAGTCTGAACACTGGCCACGTTTGCGTACGAGGAGGAGGAGGAGACGGTGATGGCTGACCGGCCGGTAGACGCCGCTGAGCTAGCACCAGCGCTCCGTATCTGCGCCGCACGGGTGGCACGGCGGTGACTCGACATCGCCCACGGGAGGGGGTGGGTGAGCCTCTGTTCGGCGAGGACTGGTGGCGCCAGGACCAGCAGCTCTTCAACGATGCCCTGACCCGCCAGTCCGGTATCAGGACCCGAACCCGGCGTGCCCCGCGCCGATCCGGTGAGCCCGATAACCTACAGAACCAGCTCGTGCAGGACGCCTTGTTCTCCGCCGATGACCTGCCGACCATGCAAGGAGCGGAGCATGAATCGCTACGGCCTGATGGCCCAGAAGCACTGGGCTCGGTGGCTGCCCGACCGGTACGCGCAGATCGAGGATGCGGACAGCTTCTTCTCGGAGCTGGGGATGCGGACGGCGGAACGGATCGACAGCCTGGCACTGACCCTGGCGGGGGACGACCAGCTGGGCGAGGGGTACCTCGGCAAGGCGGGCCGCCTGGGACAGGCACGGCACCAGGCGGAGGAGATTGTGCTGACGGAGATGATCCTGCTGGAGCCGGAACCCGGAGCCGACGAGGACTCGGAGGATCCGGAGAACCTGTCTACGGATCTCCGCAGGCCCCGGAGCAGCTAGCAGCATTCCGGCCCGCCAGCCAGGATGATCTGGCGCCGTCGGGCGCGGTCAGCCGAGTCCGCGCGAACCTCGCGGCACTGACTGCGCTGCGCTCGGTTCAGCGCGAAGCCCGCCGTGCGACCGCCAGTGAACAGCGCACGATGGCCCGCTGGTCCGGCTGGGGCGCGGTGCCGGAGGTCTTCGACGCGAGCCGCGAGGAGTTCGGCGGGACCCGAGAACAGCTCGCAACGCTGCTGACTCCGCAAGAACTGGCCGCGGCCGCACGCAGCACGCTGAACGCCCACTACACCGACGCGGCGCTGGTGCAGGCCATGTGGGCAGCCGCAGGGCAGCTCGGTTTCGAGGGTGGCCAGGTACTGGAGCCGGGCAGTGGATCGGGAAATTTCATCGGTTTCGCGCCCGTCAGCGCGCATGTGACCGGGGTCGAGCTGGAGCCGGTTACCGCCGCGATCGCCGCAGCCCTCTATCCCGGTGCCACGGTCGTCCCTGGCTCGTTCGCTGACGTGCGTTTCCCGGACGAGTCGTTCGACCTGGTGATCGGCAACGTGCCGTTTGGCAATTTCACCTTGCGTGACCCGCGGCATAACCGGTCCGGGCACGGGATCCATAACCACTTCATCATCAAGTCCCTGCGTCTGACCCGGCCCGGTGGCCTGGTCATGGTGCTGACTTCGCGGTACACGATGGACGCGCGGAACCCTGCCGCGCGCCGCGAGATCGCTTCTCTGGCCGATCTGGCGGGCGCGCTGCGGCTGCCAGGCGGCGCCCATCAGCGGGCCGCGGGCACCAGCGTGGTCACCGACCTGCTGATCCTGCGCCGCCGCGAGCCCGACCGTCAGCCCGACGCCACAGCGTGGGAGCGGGCCCGGCTGACCGAACTCGACGGCGCGCAGGTACCGGTCAATGAGTATTTCCTGCACCATCCCGGGGCCGTGCTCGGCGACATGGGCACGGCCGGCGGCGCCTACCGCGCCGACGATCTGGTGGTCACCCCGGGCAGGGATACCACCGGGGATTTCGCCCGCGGCCTGGACCGCATCAGCACCGCCGCCCGCGCTCGTGGCCTCACCTGGACCCCGTCAACAGACGCGCCCGCAGCCCGGCCAGAGCCGCCGCCAGTGTCCCGGCACCCGGACGGCTATCTGGAGGCCAGCGAGGACGGCACGTTCACCGAGGTCGCCGACGGCTTGGCCCGCCCGTTCGAGGTGCCGCGCAGCCAGGCCGCCGAACTACGAGCGCTGCTTGGGCTGCGAGACGCCGCCGTAGGCCTGCTGGAAGCAGAAGCCGCCGCGGCGGAAGACACCCCACAGACCGAGCGGATGCGCCGTGACCTCGGCCGCCGCTACGACGATTGCGCTCGTGCGTATGGGCCGCTGAACCGGTTCTCGCTGCGCCGGACCGGGCGCACCGATCCGGTCACCGGCGACCAGGTCATGGCCCGGGTCGCCCCGCCGCAGGGCGGTTTTCGCGGCGACCCGTACGCTCCGCTGGTCTACGCGCTGGAGGAGTTCGACCCGGCCGGGCAGCGCGCCGCGAAAGCCGCGATCTTCACCCACCGGGTGGTGGCCCCGCGCAGCCCGCGCCTTGGCGCTGACACCGCTGCGGACGCCCTCGCGATCTGCCTCGACACGCACGGCCAGCCAAGGCTGGATGAGATCGCCCGGCTGCTCGGCGTCACCGCGAACCAGGCCCGCGACGAACTCGGCACGCTGGTGTTCGACGACCCGCAGTCTGACCGGCTAGTCCCGGCGGCCGAGTACCTGTCCGGGAACGTCCGGGACAAGCTCCGCGCTGCAGAGCGAGCCGCCGGGGATGATTCCCGGTTCGCGGTGAACGCCGCTGAGCTGCGCACGGTGATCCCCGCCGACCTGTCACCCGGCGAGATCGACGCCCGCCTGGGAGCGGCGTGGATCGACTCCGGTTACGTCGAGCAGTTCCTGCGCGAGACCCTCGATGACCCCACGCTGCGGGTCGAGCACCCGGGCGGCCAGATCTGGGCGATCAAGGGCAACGCCAGCAGCGTCCTTGCCGCATCCACCTGGGGAACGGAACGCTACCCGGCGCCGCAGCTCGCCCAGGCCATCTGCGAGCAGCGCAAGATCGAAGTCCGCGACCTCGTGCACACCCCCGACGGCGACCGCAGCATCCCCAACATCGACGCCACCCTGGCCGCGCAGGAGAAAGCCGCCGAACTCGCCGAGCATTTCTCGGCGTGGGCGTGGCAGGACCCCGCCCGGGCCGAGGACCTGGCCCGCACCTACAACGAGCGGTTCAACAACCTGGTGCTGCGCAGCTACGACAACACCTCACTCACCCTGCCCGGGCTGTCGCTGGCGTTCCGGCCCCGGCCGCACCAGGTCGCCGCGGTCGCCCGGATGATCCACGAGCCCGCAGTGCTGCTCGCCCACGAGGTCGGGGCCGGCAAGACCGCGGAGATGATCATCGGCGTCACCGAGCTGCGCCGCCTCGGCCTGGTCCGCAAGCCCGCGATCGTGGTCCCCAATCACATGCTGGACCAGTTTGCCCGCGAATGGCTGCAGCTGTACCCGAACTCCCGGGTGCTGGTGGCCCGCCGCGAGCAGCTCCGCGGGGACCACCGCCGCCGGTTCGTCGGCCGCTGCGCGACCGGTGACTGGGACGGCATCGTGATGTCGCGGTCTGCGTTTGAGCGCATCCCACTCAGCCCGGCCGAGCAGGCCGCCTACATGGAACGGGAACTCGACCAGATGCGGCAGTGGATCCAGACAGCCAAATCGGGAGGCGGGCTCACGGTCAAACGACTGGAGGCCGCGTTACTGCGGGCCGAGGAACGGCTGAAGGCCAAGCTCGACTCCGCCAAAGACCCGGGCATCACCTGGGAGGCGACTGGGATCGACTACCTGTGCATCGACGAAGCACATGGGTATAAAAACCTACAAACCACATCAAATATTACCGACGCGGCGATCGACGGGTCCATGCGGGCATCCGACCTCGACATGAAAATAGATTACCTGCGGCGCCGCAATGGCACCCGGGTGGTCACCTTCGCCACCGCCACCCCGATCGCGAACTCCGTCACCGAAGCCCACGTGATGCAGCGCTACCTGCGCCCCGACCTGCTGGAAGCCGCCGGGGTCTCGGTGTTCGACAGCTGGGCGGCCACGTTCGGCCAGGTCGTCACCCAGGTCGAACTGGCCCCGGAGGGCGGCGACAGCTTCCGGGTCAAGAGCCGGTTCGCCCGATTTCGGAACGTACCCGAGATGCTCCGCATCTGGCACATGTTCGCCGACGTCAAGACCGCCGCCGACCTCCACCTGCCGGTACCCATCCTGGCCGAGCGTCCCGGTGACGGCCGGCGAGTCCCTGAGACTGTCACCGTCGAGCCGTCCAGAGATCTGATCGACTACGTTGGCGGCCTGGGCAGGCGGGCCGAGGCGATCCGCAACCGGGCCGTCGCTCCCGAGGAAGACAACATGCTCAAGGTCTCGGGCGACGGGCGACGCGCGGCGCTGGACCTCCGCCTGGTCGGGCTGCCGCAGAACGTCCCCGGCAAACTCGCCACGGCCGCGAGCCGGATCGCCGCCATCTGGCAGGCGCACCGCGACGACGAGTACCTAGCGCCCGACGGAGTTCCGTACCCGGTGCGCGGGTCGCTGCAACTCGTGTTCTGCGACCTGGGCACACCCGGACCAGGGTGGAACGCCTACTACGAGCTGCGCGACCAGCTCGCCGGACGCGGGCTGCCCAGGGAGGCCGTCCGGTTCGTGCACGAGGCGAAGACCGACACCGACCTGGCCCGCATGTTCGCCGCCTGCCGGTCCGGGCACGTCGCCGTTCTCGTCGGATCGACCGAAAAGCTCGGCGTCGGCACTAATGTGCAGGACCGGGCCGTGGCGCTGCACCACCTCGACGCGCCCTGGCGACCCGCCGACGTCGACCAGCGCGAAGGCCGCATCATCCGCCAGGGCAACCTGAACGCCGAGGTGCAGGTCATCCGCTACCTGGCGGCCCGGAGCTTCGACGGGTATCTCTGGCAGACCCTGGAACGCAAAGCCAGATTCATCCAGGACATCATGTCACCCTCCCTGGACACCCGGGAGATCGGCGACATCGGCGACACCGTGCTGTCGTTCAGCGAAGCCAAGGCCCTGGCGACCAGCAACCCGCTGCTGATGGACAAGGCACAAGCCGATGCCGACCTAGCCCGCCTCGTCCGCGCCGAACACGCCCACAGCCGCACCCAGGACGGCCTGCGCCGCACCATCACCCGCCTGCAGCAGCACATCACCGCCCAGACCCGACTCGCCGACGACATCGACACCGCCATCGCCCGGCGGCAGGACACCCGCGGCGACGCGTTCACCATGACCGTCGAAGGCCGCGCCTACCGCAAGCGCGCCGACGCCGGCCGGCACCTGCTCGACCGGATCAGACAGGAAGCCGCGAACCAGCTGGGATTCCGGCAGCGAACCATGCGCACCGGGAAACTCGGCGGCTTCACCCTGACCATCACCATCGCCCAAACACCGGGCCAGGTCACCGTGACCCCGGCACTCGAAGACGCGCCCGGCACCGAGATGACCTTCACGTCGGCGGACCTCGCTGAGATCGACCCGGCCGGCCTGGTCGCACGGCTCGAAAATCGGCTCACCCGCCTCGAAGCCACCAAGATCAAGGTCATCGCGGACATCGGCCACGCCTGCAACGAGATCGACCACGCCACCGCCAGTATCGGCAAGCAGTTCCCCCAGTCCGCCGAACTGTCCGCCGCACGGGAACGCACCCGCCAGATCGACCAGCAACTCGAAGCAGCCGCCACCCCACCACAACCCCAGGACGCCGACGCAGCCGACGATCGCGACGCGGTGCCCGCACGCCAGCAATCGCCCGCCACGTCACAGCGAATCGGTTCCCCGACCTCGAACACGACGGCCGACGCCGACTGTCACCAGCCGTTCCACGACGGCATCCACGGAACTGCCGCCGGCCAGCGGGCTGGGGAGACTCTGCCCACGCAGACTGCCGATCGTCGCGGGCACCAGGGTCTCGGTCCCGCTCCCATCCCTCAAGGCCGAAACGCACGGACGTTGCGCACAGGGAATGAACCCGACGTCCGCACACCGTGGCCATCAGCCACCGAGCCACAATCTGGACCCAGCCCGGGCCACGGGTTCAGTCCCTACGCCGCGGCTCAGCGCTACACAGGCCACCGACCTGGCCCGACGCTCTCCCAAAACCGTGATGCGGAGCAATGGCAGCACCCCATGTTCGGGAATGATCGTCGTGCCCCTGAGCGTGAGGCAGGCCAATGAGCAGAGGCGCCACAGCCTGAGCTGCGCCATCAGCTCAGGTAGTTCCGACTGGATACCCGTTTAGCCGCGCGATGGGTCAGCTCTCTCAAGCCCCGCAAGTAATGAACGGTTCGCGCAAGGCGTCGAGCGCACGCCAAAGCAGCTCTGTCATCACTCCGGGACCGATTCGTGGAGGAGAGACAGCAGGGAATCTAGTTTAAACAAGACGTATATGATGCGGTAGCATAGAGATAGCGGCCCTGGCGCCTAGCAGCCACGCCCAGCACCAGGGCCGCGTACTCCCGCCAACTAGCAGTCGTACAGGAGCACACCCATCATGTCCCTCCGAACCTCTGTCTTAACGCCCGCTGCAGGAATCGGCGCGAACGAGAAGCTGACCGTCCGTGAGCTGTGCGCCGAGCTGAAGGTTTCCCGCTCGACCTTCTACGACTGGCGCCAGAAGGGCTGCGGTCCGCGATGCATCCGCCTGCCCAACGGCGACCTTCGCGTCCGCCGCCGTGACCTGGACGAGTGGCTCGGTGCACGGGAGATCGCGTGAGCCGCCGCGCGGCGATTCCGCCGCCCAGTGACGACAATCAGCGCCGGATCACTTACGACGTGCGGATCTGGACGACAAGGCCCGTTAGCGGTGCGCGGGGCCGCTCATACCAGCTCCGCTGGAACGTCGCTGGCAAGGTTCACTACGCTACCTTCGCGACCAAGGCGCTCGCCGACAGTCATGGAGCGAAACTGAAGACTGCCGCACGGGAGGGCGAAGCGTTCGATATCGCGGCCGGACTGCCGTTGTCCATGGTCAATGAGGGCCAGGACCGACAGGTGAGCTGGTACGCGTTCGCATGCGCCTACGTCGACATGAAATGGCAGGAGATGTCACCGAACTCGCGGCGGGCGATCGCTGACGCCTTGGCGACAGCTACCCCGGCGCTGCTGGCTACGAGCCGGGGCGCTCCCAAGCCCGCAGAGTTGAGGGCGGCTCTCTATGGCTGGGCCTTCAACGTCAAAGCGCGTGCCGACAGCCCGCCTCCCCGCCTGGCGGCGACGGTGGGCTGGGTTGAGCGCAACACCGTTAACCTGACGGACCTGGGAGATCCCGACACGCTCCGCAAGGTCCTGAACCAGCTCGCCAGGAAGATAGATGGCAGCCCCGCTGCGGCGACCGTCGTGGCGCGGAAGCGCGCAGTGCTGTTCAACCTGCTCGGCTACGCGGTGGACAAGAAGCACTTCACGATGAACCCGATGATGTCCATGCGGTGGAAAACACCCAAAGTTGCCGATGCCATCGACCGGCGCCGCGTCGTCAACTCCAGCCAGGCTCAGGCGCTACTCGAAGCCGTGGCGGCACAGGGACCGATGGGCCGCCATCTGGAGGCGTTCTTCGGATCTCTGTATCACGGGGGACTGCGGCCATCCGAGGCGGTCATGCTGAACCGTGACGAGATCGAGCTGCCCGACGATGGCCAGTGGGGATGGCTGCACCTCGGTGCGTCGGCTCCCTCTACCGGAGGCGCCTGGAATGAATCGGGCAACCGGCGTGAAAGACGCCAGCTCAAGCACCGGGCTGCCAAGGAAGTTCGCCCGGTCCCGGTCTCGCCGACGTTCGCCCGGCTGCTCCAGAAGCACCTCGCAGAGCACGGCACGGCGCCCGACGGGCGGCTGTTCCGGGGCGAGGGCGGCGGGCTGCTCTCCGACTCTGTGTACGGGCGGGTATGGGAGAAGGCCAGGCAAGAGGCACTCACCCCGGCCGAGGCAGCATCGCCTCTCGCCGAGCGACCCTACGACCTTCGGCACGCCCGGCTGTCCACTTGGCTCAACGCAGGCGTCGTACCTGCCCAGGTCGCTGAATGGGCAGGAAACAGCGTCGCCGTCCTGCACCGCGTCTACGCCAAATGCCTGGTCGGCTCGGAGCAGACGGCCCTACGCAGAATCGACGAAGCCGAGGCAGCATCAGACCCAAGCCCGCAGGCGGAGTAACCACTTGAGAACCCAGCGGGCAATATTAGGCACATCAACTTGAGACGGAGGTAATCATGACCACGCTCCCGGCGATGTGCCCGGCATGTCTTACCAATAGCATCATGCCAACGAGTGACGAGGATCGCGCACTTGGAGATTGCCCGTACGGTTGCCCCCGCTGTCAGCGGCGTTTCGAGGAACTGCCTGACCTGGACCGGCCATGGCCGACCCCGTTCCCCGCGGCCCTTCTCGACTGCCTCGCCGCTCTCCGCTCCCTGAGCTACCTCCTCGATGACGATGAATCTGTGCTGATCATCATGTTCTCCCGGACCACCACCTGCGGCGACTACCAGGCGATGGCCAATGAGGTACTTCATTCGAGCGCCTGGCCTGCCGGCTGGGAGTTCGAGATACGCAAAGTTGCGCCGTGATCGCGTGGATCTGATCGGTGCCGTCACGCAAGACGAGGCATGTCAAGGCTCGTAGAACACGGTCGGCCGGAGCAGATTTGGCCGAAGGACGACCTCTTTACGCTCGTATCCGTTCGGACCGGCTCTTGAGCGCCCGAAGCACCCCTGCTTGCCGGCCGCCATCGAGGAGTACCAGCGTTGGTACCCGATACTCGCCCCAACAGCGTCCACGCGCAACCGAGGCTGCAGAGCAATGAGCGTCTTGGGCGCCCCGTGCCTCGTTGAGCAGCCAGCGCAGCCTCCGCGCTCAACCACCACTCAACCACGAGCACCCGCCAAGCCCCGTATCCAGCCGGACGCAACCGGACCCGGACAAGATCAGCCCCTGACCGCATCATCACAGGTCAGGGGCTGTTTTACGAGGTAGTGGCAGGTGTTGGGTTCGAACCAACGTAGGCTGAGCCGACGGTTTTACAGACCGCTCCCTTTGGCCACTCGGGCAACCTGCCGTATGCCGTCCGCCAACGACGGCACCAAGCAGGATAGCGGAACCTGCCCAGTGAGTCAGCACGCGGCCGTCTAACCTGGACCCGTGGCAGCTGAATCCTCCTTCGACATCGTCTCGAAGGTCAACCACCAGGAAGTCGACAACGCGTTGCACCAGACGGCGAAGGAGGTCGGCACCAGGTTCGACTTCCGCGGAGTGGGCGCATCCATCTCGTGGTCCGGCGGCAAAGCCGTTGAGATGAGGGCCAACAGCGAGGGGCGCGTCCTGGCTGTTCTCGATCTGTTCAAGGAGAGGCTGGTCAGGCGCGGCGTCTCGCTTAAGGTCCTGGACGCGGGTGATCCCAAGCTCTCCGGCAAGGAGTACCGGATCCTGGCGAACCTGAAAGAGGGCATCTCCCAGGAAGAAGCGAAGAAGATCTCGAAGATCATCAGGGACGAGGGACCGAAGGGGGTGCGGGCCCAGATTCAGGGTGATGAGCTGCGCATATCGTCCAAGAAGAAGGACGAACTCCAGGACGTGCAGAGCCTGCTCAAGGGCAAGGACTTTGATATCGCCCTGCAGTTCGTCAACTATCGATAGCGGCAGTCCCGCCGTCAGAAGCCGTGCTCGGTGACGACGCCAGCGCGCAGCGCCCGTTGCCGCCACCGCTCCATCTCGGCAGGAGGTTTCTGGGCAGTCGCCGCGCCCGGCGGCGACGCCAGTAGCAGGTGCACCAGGCGGCCGGCCAGCCGAAGCTGCTGCTGGAGCCCCATGGCCCAGCCGCCACGGGCGAGCCGCTCAGGAACGTCAAGTCCGACGTCGGTGACGGTACAAAGGATGCCCGGGCCGACCAGCAGCGACGGCAGCATGTCCCAGAATCTCTGGCCGTTCGCGCTAAGCTGCCCGCTCCAGTCCACGGCAAGGTTCCATGGCGGATTGGTCAGGACCGCGTCGACCGCGCCGTGCGGTGTCGACAGGGCCCCAGCGTCCGCGCAGGACACTTTGATGTCGACGCCTGCGCGGCCAGCATTCCGCCTGGTGTTCTCGACCCGCTGCGGATCGAAATCACTCGCGACCACGCGCAGCTTCGGGCGGATGACCGCGGCCTCGATCGCGATGGTCCCGTCGCCGCAGAACGGGTCGAGCAGGGTGCCGGTCTCGGGGGCGGAGATCATGGCAAGCGCCGCCGCGGCGGGCGGATGGAGCGTTCCCGGACCGGTGTCGGTCTTGTAGGCCCTTCGGTGCAGCGGACGGGGACCGAGCCGGACCGCCAGTACCGCCTGGTCGCCGCGCACGAAGACTCGCACCGTGAGGTCAGGATCACCGGTCATCGCACCGCTGGGGGCACGTTCCAGGAACACTCCCCGCAGGACCGCCGCCAGCGAAGATCCGATGGCGGCCTCCACGGCGTACCGGTTATAGCTCCGCTGACCTTCGAGACTTGCGACCACGTCGAACCGGACGGCGTCCGGAATCTGCCGCACAGCCCTCAACTGCTCGACGGCGGACTCCCAGTCGAGTGCTGCGGCAGCATGCCCGACGGCGGGCGGAACTTCTTTGGTCGACCCGACGCCCTGGACGGCACCGACCTTTAGATGGACGTCGTCTGCGGTCCGCAGCCCAAGCAAACCGGGGCCCAGTGCGCCGAACTCGAACGTGACCTCGCGGCGACTCAGCTCTACCCGGTCCTCGGCGCCGATCAGCGAGCTGACCTCCGCGGCGCAGACCCACTCCAGACCGTGAACCGTTCGGGCGATCACGGTTCCGGCGGCTGAAGCAGCCACGCCCAGGGAATCTGTGCGCCGGGAATCCGCACGCGGGGAGTCCGCGCGCCGGGAATCCGCGCGCCGGGAGGTCACGCTCAGAGGCTAGCGGCTAGCTCGGCGGGCAACCGACCCGCAGCTTCAGCTGCGCGCATCAATGATCCGGCAGCTTCAGTTGCCCACTCCGGCTACCCCGGCCGCGCTCCCCAGTCCGGCTGCCCCGCCGCGCTTCAGCTACCCCGCCGGGCGTCAACTACTCGCCGGGGTAATGAGCCCATAGTGGCCGTCGAAGCGGTGGTAGATGAGGTTGCCCCGGCCGGTTTCGTTGTTCACGAAGAACAGGAACGGCTCACCGAGAGTCTCCAGCCGGGCCTGCGCTGCGGTGAGGTCGAACCGCGGCGCGGGAACCTCGCTGAGCGCGATCGAGGTAGGCAGCGGCCCAAGCCGGCCCGGCCGCGGGTGTACCTGTGCCAGCCGGTACCCATCGTCAGCCCGGTAGACGACGCTGTCTTCACCCGTGGCCCGTTCGGTGAACAGGTGGAAGTCGTAGTCGAGCAATTCCAGGTCAGCGACGGCCTCATCCGGCGTCATCCGGGACAGGCCATACGACTTGTGGCGGATCACTCGGCGATCCTCCGGCGGGCGTGACGAAGAAGGCAAGCGCTCGGTGCGCCGACTCTGCCGACTCAGGTGCCGCCACTCACCCGGTTCGTCCACCGGGATCCGGCCGCGAATCGCGGCCCAGTTCCTGGCTGAACGCTCCAGCTGGACCCCAAGTCGGTCGCACGTCCGCTCGATTGCCTCGCGCATGGTGCGACCGGTCGCCTGGGCGCGGATCGGCCGCCCGTTCAGATCGATGTTGGCCTGTGCGAGTGCCGGGCGCTGCACCGCCGGATCGGTGGCCACGGACAGCTTGACGCGGGCGAACAGCACGGGTTCGGGGGCCTGGCGCAATACCGCCTTGAGCCGGAGTACGGCTAGGTTCGCGGCGTCCTCGGGGACGGAACCATCGGCTTGAATCTGCACCTGCAGTTCCTGCGTGCTAGGCATGGCGACTACCTCCCGTCATCTTTGGTCAGCGGAAAACGAAGACGTGCCGCGACATCGCCCGGCGGATCGTGCACCGCCTCCACCTGCGCGCCGTCCTCGATGGCCTTGGTGACCATCTCCTCCAAGAGATCTGGCACCCAGCGGGACTCGGTCAGACCGTGCGGGCAGCGGTCGCCTGCGCAGCTGAGCGCGCCACACCGCTGGCAGGAATATCCGGCGATCAGGCCGCCGGCCGGCACGACGAGCAGCCGGACCGCGTGGGAGTTGACCGCGTCCAGGCACGGGCTGAGGCCGGTGACCGTCAGCCGGTCGGACGCCTCGTCCCTGAGCTCGGCCACCAGGCGCTGCTCCTGCTCTCCGAGCCACTCGTCGACGACGGGACCGGCCAGTGCGCGCACCCGGGCCGGCGTCATGGTGTGCGGATCGACGAAGAAGCTGCCGATCACGCGATCACGCACGGTGGCCGAGAGAACTGCGAGGAACTGCGGGATGGTCTCCTTGTGCCCGCCGACCACGAGCGGTTCCTGATCGCCGGGCAGCATAGCCCGGCTCAACAGAGCCGCGGTGTCATGGAAGTGATGCTGGGAGAGCTGCATGATCCGCTCGTTGATGCGGTGGGAGTCCAGGCCGTACCAGCCGCCGAAACCAGCGCTCGGCACGCCCTCCGCCTCCGTCGCGGCGACTGTCTCGATCCGGTCGCCGGCCACCCGGAAGACCCAGGCGTGGCGCCGGTCCACGATGGCCACCCGATAGCCGGGGCACCGCTGCAGTGCGACGAGCAAGGGCCGTACATGCGGCCGGGTCGCCAGGACTGCCCGGTCAGCAAGCACGCAGGGCAGCGCGAACGCCTCTGACAGGCCGACCCGGTCGCACGCGAAGATGGCGACCGTATGGTTCAGCCAGTCGCGCCCGTGAAGCTGGAGCAGCTTCCTGATCTGCTGCCGGTCCGCCTCAGGCACGCCGGCCACCGCGCGTCCCCCCGTGTCATGTCGGGCCATCTCAAGCAGTTCATCGACCCTGGCTGGCAGGGCGCGATGCTCGGTCGGATCGATGGGCACCCGCAGGTAGAGCGATATTACCGACGGATCCTCAGTGCGGATGGCCAGCAGCTTCTCTATGTCCGGATAGGTGATCACTGTGTGCCTCCTGCGACAGGCTCGGTCGCCTTCGGCTCGAGCAGCAGACAAACCTCGACGGGCGGCCACCCGAATACGACTTCCTTCGGCGGCAGCCCGAATACCACATCTTTGTCACAGTTCTATTCATCCACCTCACACCGCGTGCGGTCAGAGGCGAAGGTCCCGGCGATGGACTCTTGTGACTCACGATGTCTGATGAGCCGCCTGAGATATGTCCGTTGTCGCACCGAAACCGACGCGTCGCACCCCGACACCAGGATCGAGATCGCAGGCCGAGTGACCTATGGCCCTGGCTGATCAGTCAAGGGCGCCGTACGGTCAGGGGCAGGCGGCTGGCCGACCGGCCGGTGCGACCCGGTCGGGGCAGGCGGCTGGCCGACCGGTCGGTGCGATCCTGGCCGCGAACGAGCGATCCGGCCGCGAACGAGGACAGAAGCGCCCGGCCGCGAAAGAAGCAGCGAGGTCAACGGGCGTGACTCATGGACCGGTCTGACAATGAGGGTGAGCGGCCCGCCGAGGTCGACATCGACGCAGCAGTCGACGTCGCGGCCGAGTCCGGGTCGGCGATGCTGGCCGGGCACCTGACCATTCCCGAGGGCGCCACCGGAATCGTGGTCTTCGTGCACGGCAGCGGGAGCAGCCGGCACAGCCCGCGGAATCGATACGTAGCGGAACAGCTCAACACGGCTGGCCTCGGCACCCTGCTGTTCGACCTGCTCACCTCGTCCGAAGAACTGGACCGCGCCAACGTATTCGACATCGAGAAGCTGGCCAGCCGGCTCATCGAGGTAACCGGGTGGCTGCGCCGCCAGCCGGAGGCGCGGCGGGCCCGTCTCGGTTACTTCGGCGCGAGCACCGGCGCCGCCGCGGCGTTGTGGGCCGCTGCGAGACCGGGTGCCGACATTGCCGCGGTAGTCTCCCGCGGCGGCCGTCCCGACCTGGCTGGCGCCCGGCTCGGGTCGGTAAGCGCGCCCACTCTGCTGATCGTCGGTGGCCACGACGACGTCGTGCTTGGTCTGAACCGTCTGGCTCAGCAAGAGCTGCGGTGCGAGAACCGGCTGGAGATCGTTCCCGGCGCCACCCACCTGTTCGAGGAACCTGGTGCGCTGCAGGCCGTTACAGATCTGGCCAGCGGCTGGTTCACCCGCCACCTCAACAGCCAGTGAGCCGACCAGCCGGCCAGCCGACCAGCGCTAACCAGCCGACCAGCCGGCCAGCGCCAATCCACCGCTCACCTCGCGCGTCTGCTACTCGCGGGCCAGCATGGCCTGGGCCTCGCGTTCGAGGTCGATATAGGGATCGCCGCTGACGTCGACCGCGACCCGCCTGATGGTTCCGCCGCTGAACCGGTAAGGCGAATTGCCCGGGTAGTCATCGGTCACCGGCTCGCCGCTGTCCCTTCCGACGCAGAGCCCCTCGCCGGCCAGTTCGAACATGCCCGGCTGGGTCTTGATCCGTCCCTCCCCGACTTTCCGGTCGCCCTGATACAGGGACAGGATCCCGGTCGAGATGCCAGGGGGATCCTCGCCGTCCTTGTCGAACGAGGCCGACAGGATCAGGTTCTCCCCGGCCGGAACGTCGTGACGGCCGACTATCTTCTGCTCCAGCATGCCGACGAAGTTGTAGACGTAGTGCAGCCGGTTGTCCTTCAGGTAGAGCGCGTGACCGCCGAACCGCGAGCCGTGGGCGAACAGCACGCCAGCGGCGCCCCGTTTCGGGATGTCCACCAGCGCCCCGATGCTGTACGAGCGGTTGCGGACGTTGACCGCTTGCGCCTCGGGCACCTCGGCCGTGTCGGGGAAGTAGACATAGCGGTCGCGAGGCGATGCCAGCTGCGGCCGCGGCGTGATCATGATCTCCAGCGGGGACCGGTCGTCGAGCGGGAACGCCCCGTTATCGCCAGCCTCGGCGAACCACAGGTTGATCAGCTCGCGGAGCTTGTCCGGATGCTTGTCGGCCAGGTCGTGCAGTTCGGCCCGGTCGGTATCGGTGTGGTACAGCTCCCAGGTGTCGTCGTTGAACTTGCTCCAGCCGCTGATCGTGGGATGGGTGGTGACGGCCTTCCACCCCTGATGCCAGATGCCGCGTGAGCCGAGCATGGAGTAGAACTGCGTCTTCCTGGCCGAGGGCACCTTTGCCTTCTTGACGCTGTACCGCATGCTCACGCCGTCGATCCGGCTCTGGACATGTCCCTTGATCGTGGCCGGCGCTGCCACGCCCAGGCAGTCCAGGATCGTCGGCACGATGTCGATCGCGTGATGGTACTGATGCCGCAGCTCGCCCGCCCCGCCGAGGCCCGCTGGCCAGGAGATGATGCACGGGTCGGCCGTGCCGCCGTTGTACTCGTACCGCTTCCACATCTTGAACGGGGTGTTGAAGGCCATCGCCCAGCCGTTCGGGTAGTGGTTGTAGGTCCTCGGCCCACCGAGCTCGTCGATCATCGCGAGGTTGGCCTTCATGTCGTCGGGGATGCCGTTCGCGAACTTCATCTCGTTGACCGACCCGTTGGGTCCGCCCTCGCCGCTGGCGCCGTTGTCCGACACCAGGATCACCAGCGTGTTGTCCCGCTCCCCGCTGAACTCAAGGTAATCGAGCAGCCGACCGATCTGATGATCGGCGTGCGCCAGGAAGCCGGCGTACACCTCGGCCATCCGGGCGAACAGCCGCTTCTCGTCCGCGCCCAGCGAGTCCCACGGCTTGGTGTAGTCGAGCGGCGGGAACGGCAGGCCCTTCGGTCCCTTCCGGCTCTGCGGAGTGCCGATCGGGTTGATCGGCGGAAGCTCGGTGTCCGGCGGGACGATGCCCAGCTTGATCTGCCTGGCGAGGGTCTGCTCGCGAATCGCCTCGTAGCCCAGATCGAAGCGGCCCTTGAACTTCTTGATCCACTCCTTCGGGGCGTGGTGCGGCGCGTGGCAGGCCCCTGGCGCGTAGTACAGGAAGAACGGCTTGTCCGGCGCGATCACCTTCGCGTCCTTGATGAACTCAAGCGCCTTGTCGGTGAGGTCCTCGGTCAGGTGGTAGCCCTGGGCCGGTGACTTCGGCTGGTCCACCGGGTGGTTGTCGTAGACCAGGTCCGGATACCACTGGTTGGTCTCGGCGCCAAGGAATCCGTAGAAGCGCTCGAACCCGCGGCCGGTCGGCCAGTTGCGCCGGCTGGATGCCAGGTTCATCTCGACGGTCGGACAGAGGTGCCATTTGCCCACCATGTAGGTGTTCCAGCCGCGTTCGCCGAGGATCTCCGGCAGCATGCCGTTCTCCGGCGGGACGGTGCCGCTGGCGTTCGGGAACCCGATGGCGGCCTCGGTGATGCAGGCCATCGAGTTGCGGGTGTGATTGCGGCCGGTCAGCAGGCACGACCTGGTCGGCGAGCACAGCGCCGTGGTATGCCACTGGGTGTATCTGACCCCGCCGCCGGCGATCCGGTCGATATTGGGCGTCTCAATCGGCCCGCCGTAGCAGGACATGGCCGAGAAACCGACATCATCCAGCACGATGTACACCACGTTCGGCGCACCCGGCGACGCCTTCGGCGGCTCGAACGGTGCCCAGTCAGGTACCGAGTCCCTGATGTCGATGTTGATCGTCCCGCCGAACCGCTCGGTCATCCCGGAATCCCCTCGCCTACACTGAACGTAACAAGCTGCCTACTTTCTGTAGCAGCATGCCCTGTTGCGAGCGATCTAGGCAGGACCTAGCCGACGATCTGAGGTTTCGGCTATGACGCGACCGGAGCCCGGTGCCGGAGGTCACGAACCGCTCCCAGCCGCGGTATCGATGTCGGCCCGGCCTGGCCGGAAAGCTTCGCGGCCAGGTCGGCGAAGGCACGGGCGCGGTCGGCATCCCTGGCATGCTCACTGCACAGGCCGGCCGACCGGTTCGCGCAGTCCCAGCAGCCCGCCGCCGCCGACCCGGACGTCCGGTAGGAGAACGCGTCGACCAGGGCGGAAAGCACCGTCTCAAGCTGCCTCGGGCTCAGTCCTGCCTCGGCCCGGCCGCGCTGCCTGGCTCGCAGCACCAGCGAAGCGACGGTGGTGGCATTGCGCTTGTCCCACTGGCTCAGCCTGGCCAGGAACCGGCGATCAATCCCGGTCAGCTCGACACCGTTGAGCGCGGTCTCCAGCGCTGCCCTGGCCGCGGCGCGACCTGAGTCACTGCTGGCGGCGTCCGGCCGCGATCGCGCGCCGCCACGCACGGGGATCGCGGTACCTGGCCTGGCTGCCTGCTCCTGAGCGAGATCAGTCATGAATCCGCGACCCTCCTCAACGCCGGAGATCGAGTCTCCGCCTGGTAGCCGAGCCTGGCCGGTTGGCCGCCGCGGCCGCTGGCCCGAGCAGCAGCGACCAACGGCACGACCCGCCGAAATGCGGACGGCAGCGGAACGGCAGCCCGGATGAAGCTCGGATGACGCGAGTATGACGCGCCATAGAGCCGATGGGTTGACACGCTCCGTAATCAGAATCGTGTTGTATGGTTATGATCGGTTAGAGCGCTTCACCCTCGCGACGCCACGGATAACGTGATGTGACAGTCGGAGCGCTATCCGACGCGACGAAGTAATAGGATGCCAGCTAGGTGACGGTGCCCATCCAGCCCCGCCATGCGTTCGGGAACGACACCATCGCCGCAGGTCAGCAGCGGCCAGCCAGATGCTCTCCGAAGGCATAGATCCGGCTCACGACATGTTGGCGTAAGCAGGATCTAGATCACTTTTCACAATGACCCGCGCCCGCCCCAACCGGCGCCGCGCCTGAGCGGAAACGCCGTCGCAACGCCGCGAGGCGGCATCGCCGGCATGGAGGAGGTCCTCCACTGTGACCAAGCAAGTCCAGCAGCTTGAGCAGGTGATTATCAGGTTCGCGGGCGACTCCGGCGACGGCATGCAGCTCGCCGGGGACAGGTTCACCCAGGAAACGGCGACGTTCGGCAACGATCTCTCCACGCTGCCCAACTTCCCAGCTGAGATCCGCGCTCCGGCCGGGACGCTGCCAGGCGTGTCGAGCTTCCAGCTGCACTTCGCCGACCACGACATCCTGACCCCGGGCGACGCCCCGGACGTCCTGGTCGCGATGAACCCGGCCGCGCTGAAGGCCAACCTCGAGGATCTGCCCCGTGGCGCTGACATCATCGCCAACACCGATGAGTTCACCAAGCGCAATCTGCAGAAGGTCGGCTACGACGCCAACCCGCTGGAGGACGGCTCGCTAGCCGGCTACCAACTGCACGCGATCCCGATCACCTCGATCACGGTCAAGGCGCTCGAAGGCTTCGCGATCAGCAAGAAGGACGCCGAGCGGGCGAAGAACATGTTCTCCCTGGGTATGTTGTGCTGGCTATATAACCGCCCGGCTGATGGCACATTGCGCTTTCTTGAGGCCAAGTTCGCGGCCAAGCCTGAGATCATGCGGGCCAACATCGCGGCGTTCCAGGCCGGCTGGAATTACGGCGAGACGACCGAGGAGTTCTCGGTCCAGTACGAGATCAAGCCTGCCGCGCTGCCGCCTGGCCGGTACCGGAACATCACAGGTAACGGCGCCCTCGCCATCGGGCTGGTCGCCGCCGGCCGGCTCACCGGGCTGCCGATGTTCCTCGGCTCCTACCCGATCACACCCGCCTCCGACATCTTGCACGAGCTAGCCAAGCACAAGCGTTTCGGCATCCGCACGTTCCAGGCTGAGGACGAGATCAGCGGCGTCGGCGCCGCGCTCGGTGCGTCCTTCGGCGGCGCGCTCGGCGTCACCACCACCTCAGGCCCGGGCATGTGCCTGAAGGCCGAGACCATCGGCCTCGCGGTTGCCGTCGAGTTGCCGCTGATCGTCTGCGACATCCAGCGAGCCGGACCGTCCACCGGCATGCCAACCAAGACCGAGCAGGCGGATCTGCTGATGGCGCTTTACGGCCGCAACGGTGAGTCACCCCTGGTGGTCCTCGCACCGGCGACCCCAGGCGACTGCTTCGCGACCGCGCTCGAGGCAGTCAGGATCGCCGTGAAGTACCGCACGCCGGTGATCATCCTGTCCGACGGTTACCTGGCGAATGGCTCGGAGCCGTGGCGGGTGCCCGATCCGGACGAACTGCCTGACCTGGCGGCTGAATTCTCATTCGCCATGCATAACGAAAGCGACGGCGTCAGTGCCGATCAGCCGTTTATGCCGTTCCAGCGGGATCCGCAAACCCTGGCCAGGCCGTGGGCCATTCCCGGAACGCCGGGCCTTGAGCACCGGATCGGCGGGATCGAGAAGGCGGACGGCATCGGCACCATCTCCTATGACGCTGATAACCACGACAAGATGGTCCGGCTGCGGCAGGCCAAGATCGACGGGATCGCGGCCGACATCTCTCCGCTTGAGGTGGATGACCCGCACGGCGACGCCAAGGTGCTCGTGCTCGGCTGGGGTTCCACGTTCGGCTCGATCGGCGCCGCGGTACGGCGGGTCAGGCTGGGCGGTGGTTCGGTCGCTCAGGCGCATCTGCGGCACCTGTCGCCGTTCCCGGTCAATCTCGGCGACGTGCTCAAGCGGTACGACCGGGTGCTGGTGCCCGAGATCAACCTCGGGCAGCTCGCTCTGATCCTGCGCGGCCGCTATCTGGTCGACGTGATCTCCTACAACCGGGTCCGTGGACTGCCGTTCCGCGCCGCCGAGCTGAGCGGCGTTATCCAGGATGTGATCGCGAATGTCTGAGCAGACAAGTGCCGACCTGACCGGCGACGGCGATGGTGCGGCCCGGCCCGCGTCGCTGACGCTGGTACCCCACTCGCGCGGCAAGCTCTCGCTGAAGGATTTCAAGTCGGACCAGGAAGTCCGCTGGTGTCCCGGCTGCGGTGACTATGCCATCCTGGCCGCGTTCCAGGCGTTCCTGCCCGAGCTTGACGTGCCGCGGGAGAACCTGGTCATCGTTTCCGGCATCGGCTGCTCGTCCCGGCTGCCGTATTACGTGAACAGCTACGGGCTGCACTCGATCCACGGCCGGGCCCCGGCGATCGCGACCGGCCTGGCCGCGTCCCGCCAGGACCTGTCGGTCTGGGTGATCACCGGTGACGGGGACGCGCTGTCGATCGGCGGCAACCATCTGATTCATGCGCTGCGCCGCAACGTGAACATCAAGATCCTGCTGTTCAACAACCGGATCTACGGGCTCACCAAGGGCCAGTACTCGCCGACCTCCGAGCAGGGGAAGATCACCAAGTCGACGCCTTACGGCTCGCTGGACATGCCGTTCAACCCGATCTCGCTGGCGCTCGGCGCCGAGGCCAGCTTCGTGGCCAGGACGATCGACTCGGACCGCAAGCACCTGACCAGCGTGCTGCGGGCTGCTGCCAATCACCGCGGCACCGCCTTCATCGAGATCTACCAGAACTGCCCGATCTTCAACGACGACGCGTTCTTGCCGGTCACCGAGCCGGGGTCCAGGGAAGAGCACGTCATCCGGCTGGAGCATGGCGAGCCGATCAGGTTCGGCGTGCAGACCAGTCACGGCCTGCGGTTCGGGAAGTCCGGCTCGCTGGAAGCGGTGTCCGCTGACGAGGCTGATCCTGAGTCGCTGCTGGTGCATGACGCGCACGCGATTGACCCGTCGTACGCGTTCGCGTTGTCCCGGCTGGACAGCACGGACTTCGCGCACACGCCGATCGGCGTCTTCCGCGACGTGGAGCGGCGGTCTTACGACGATGCGATGACCGCGCAGATCGACTCGGCCCGCGAGCGGCAGGGTGACGGCGACCTGGCGGCGCTGCTTGCTGGCGCCGACACCTGGCAGGTCGGCTGACCTCCCGAGACCGTAATCCGAGGCCGGTCGGGCAGTAGGACCTCAGCTCGCGCATGACAACCCGGCTGCGGCCGGGCGCGCAGCACACCCGCGGCGCCGGCTGGCTGCGCAACGCCTTGCGCCGCGCGCATGCCGTCCGCCCGAGTTCCCGCCCCGTCGGCTGCGCGGAGATCGTGGAGCATCGGCTGCGGTCATCGCTGAGAACTCTGCGTGAAATTAGCGCCAGCAGGCGCCTATCAGCGCCGTTCAGCTCGGGGAGCGAGCGGCTCAACACCGTAGTTGCCCGTAAGGGCACCCTTCAGATCCAAGTGATCTCAGCTGCCGGACTGCAGCAAGAACAGAACCTGATTACCCAGTTGTTCAGCCGGGTGTGATGGGGTGCCTGCCGCCGGATAGGGTTGCGGCTGGCCGGCTGGACTTGATGCCTGGCTGGCATCGCGAGGCTGCCAGATGTTCGCCCAGCAGGCCAAGGGCGCCGGATGTCGCGGTCACTCGGAGGTGCTGTGGTGGTTCGGATCGAGCGGGCTGGAGCGGTGACCACCGTCGTTCTCGATCGGCCGCAGCTGCGGAACGCGGTGGATGGCGCCACTGCGGCGGCGCTGGCCGAGGCGTTCAGGGAGTTTGATGCGGATGCAGACGCTTCCGTAGCGGTGCTGTGGGGGGCCGGCGGGACGTTCTGCGCGGGGGCGGATCTGCGGGCGATCGGAACTCCGGCCGGGAACCGGGTTGCGCCCGACGGTGACGGCCCGATGGGGCCGACCCGGATGCGGCTGTCTAAGCCGGTGATCGCCGCGGTGTCGGGTCATGCCGTGGCTGGCGGGCTCGAGCTGGCGCTCTGGTGCGACCTCCGGGTAGCCGAGGAGGATGCCGTGTTCGGCGTGTTCTGCCGCCGCTGGGGTGTCCCGCTGATTGACGGCGGCACGGTCCGGCTGCCGCAGATCGTCGGCCTCGGCCGGGCGCTCGACCTGATCCTGACCGGCCGGGGCGTCGACGCCGCTGAGGCACTGCAGATGGGTCTGGTCAACCGACTCGTCCCGCGCGGTGCAGCCCGTGCGGCGGCTGAGCGCCTGGCCAGTGAGCTCGCTGCGCTGCCTCAGGCCTGCCTGCGTGGTGACCGGATGTCGGTCCTTGAATCCGCTTCGCTCGACCACGACGCGGCGATGGCCGGTGAGTTCAGCCACGGCATGGCGAGTCTTGCCGACCCTGGCCTGGCGGCCGGCGTGTCCAGGTTCCGTGACGGCGCCGGCCGCGGTGGCCAGCCAGCCTGACCACCTGCTCTGGCGCGCAGCTGAGTCTTGCGGTCCGGGTGCGCGCGAGTCTGCGCCGACCAGCCAGCATGACCCACTCTCGTGCGCACCACGCGGATTTGGTGTCCGATAACAACCTCAGTCTGCGCCCGACCAGCCGCAATCCGGGGCAACCGATGGCCGACAATCACCGTCTTGGTGGTATCTGCAGGTCATCGGGGTTCTGAGGGCGGGAGACGATTCATGAGATTCGACAATGTCGTACGCGTTCACTCCTGGCTTGCGCTGGGTGTGATTCTGGCGCTGTCGGCGGCCACCACGGCGGCGACCACGGCGGCGGCGACCACGGCGGCGGCGACCACGGCGGGCGCCCGGCCTGCGGCCGTGCCCGGTGCGGGCGGACCGCGGGTCAGCTGCGTCGCGCTCACGCACACTTACGATGCCCGGGCGGTCAAGATGGCCCGCGACATCGACCTGCGGCTGCGCGGCCGGGTCTCAACGGTAGGCCTGGCAGAGGCGGATACCCGTACCGGCATCACCTGCCAGTACCACTCCACCTGGCACTTCATCGCGGCCAGCGTCGTCAAGGTAATCATCCTCGGAGCGCTGCTGCGCAAGCTGCAGGAAGGGCATTTGGCGTTGTCCGCCGCCCAGAAGAGGCTGGCCTGGCTGATGATCACCCAATCGGACAACAACGCGGCGACGAGACTATGGAACGAGGACGGCCCGTATTACCGGCAGCACTTCCTCAATCTCGCCCGGATGAGACAGACCGTGCTCAACCCTGCCTGGGGGTTGACCTTGCTCACTGCGCATGACGAGATCTTGCTGCTCAAGCTGCTGACCGGGCCCAACAATGTCCTGAACCAGCCGTCGCGGATCTATGCGCGATACCTGATGGCCCACGTCATCGCCTCCCAGCGGTGGGGCGTTCCGGCAGGCGCGCCACGCAGCGTGCGAGTGCACGTCAAGAACGGCTGGCTGCCGTTTCCGCCAGGAGGACCCTGGGAGATCAACAGCATCGGCGCCTTCACCAGCCTGAACCGCGTGTACCTGATCGCCGACCTCACCTACGACAACCCATCGATGGTGTACGGAATCGACACGATCGAGGACGCCGCCGAGGCGATCAACCACGATCTCAACCCAGGCGATCATGACGTCATCCCGCGATCCAGGCCGTTCCCCTCCTGGGGAATTCCCGACGAGCCGATCCCGACGTGGAGCACATCCGACGAGCCGATCCGGCCGTGGGAGACTCCCGGCGAGACTGTCCCGTAGTGAGAACACCCGGTGAGCCGATCCCGGCCGCGACTCGCTGGACCCGCGGGCAGGCCACGTCGCCGCCTGCGCTGGTTAGCCGGTCAGGCGGGCGAGCGGGAACGGTGCGGGCAGCCGCAGCACGACATTGCGATCGCTGGGCGTTCCGGCCATGCCGGAGTCGGCACCGGCGAAGGGCATGTTGGCGGCAAGTTCACGGTGCAGCGAGGCGAAGGCGTCGGTGGTCGCCAGCGACCCGGCGGACACCGGGGTGTCGTGATCGACCATGGTGCACACGATCGACAGGCAATCACCGGCATCGATCAGCTCGACCGCCCGAGTCTGGCACGGCCAGTCGACCACCGCGCAGGTGGTCACCTCCCAGAAACCGCTGGCCGGTCGCTCAGGGTCGCGGCGCGGCCTGACCGCGTTGGTGTGCGTGTGCCCGTTCAGCCAGAGCACGACATTCCCGAACCGGTGCAGCAGAGCAACCACGTCGGCGGCGCCGAGCAGCGGCAGTCCGTCCGGGCCTGGATGCGCCCTGGTGTTGGTGAGCGTGTCAATGCCGTGGTGTGAGAACACGATCACCAGCCGGTCGTCATTGCCGGTCCTGATCTCCTGACCGTTCCGGCCGCGGAAGACCGAGTGCACCTCGGCCAGCCGCTCCTCAAGCCACCGCGCCTGATCGTGATCAAGGCAACCGTCGGCACCGCCCGCCCGGCAAGCCGTGTCCAGCGCGATCATCCGCACCGCGGGCGCGTCGTACACGTAGTAGGCGGTGCCGTCACGCCGGTTCTGCTCACTGAAACCGTGCCCGGCCGGACGGGCACCGAGCCGGAAGTGAGCCCCGACGAACTCGCGGCGGGTGACCGGCCTGCGATCAGGATTCGGACTTATCGGCCGGACCGGCCCGGTCATGAACACTTCCGGACGCTCAGTGAACAGCTCAAGTGCCCGGTCATGATCGAAGTCGTCGGGCAGCCGGATCGGCTTGAGACCGCCGACAAGTGCCGCGGCCAGGCCTTCAGTCACCAGCCCGACACCTTGATTGAGCGCCTCATGGTTGCCGAAGCAGGACAGCCACGGCATCTGCAGGCCGTCGGCGGTGAAGTCGCGGATCGCCCGTTCGAGCATGCCCGGATGGTGCGGGAAGCCGAACTCGCGTCGGAAGATGTCCGGGCCGTCCGCGCCCTCGCCGTCTGGCCTCCAGAAGATGTCGTCGGGCCAGTCCAGCGACTGCACGCCGGCGTACCGTCCGTCCGGGCTGAAGCTGACCAGGCCGCCGTCGAAGAGTGCAAGGAACGCCTGCAGTTCGTTCCAGTGCGCGTTGTCGATCGCGTCTCCGGTGGTCAGCACGAACTGAGGTGCCAATCCAGAGGCCGGGCCGGTCAGCCTGTTGACGGTGCGCAGGGTGGCATCGATCGCGTGCGCGGTCAGCGCCTCCTGCGGGCGCTGCACGGGAACGATCTCCGCATACCGGGGATCGGCGAAGTAGCGGTTCAGGAACTCGAACCGGGTCGGCGACTGCACATCAGCCAGCTGCAGGTCGGTGGCGTGCACCAGGCACAGCAGCGGACGTCCGGTACCGCTCCGGTAATCGGGAGCCGACGTCACCAGGTCGTCGCACACCTGGTGCGGCTCGCCGTCGATGATCGCTACGCTCCGGTACGGAGCCATGCCGCTGTGCCGGACGACCTGCCCGGGTCCAAGCCGGTGCTGCGTCGTGAGCGGCGGAACGAGCGGTGGCGGATGGCTACCGCTCACGCTGACGGCTCGGGCGACGTCTGAGCGGCCACCAGCACCGGGTCGGGACGGATGGTCAGGGCTACCCGGCTGCCGGCCGGATGCTCCATGGCGTCGGAGGTCGTGAGCTGGGCCAGGATCGTGGTGTCACCGAGATCAACGGTGACCCGGCTGGTCGCGCCGAGGAACGTCGTGGCGATCACGGTGCCGACCAGCGGCCCGGCATCACCAGAGCTATCCGACGCCAGCGTGACCGCCTCCGGCCGCACCAGCGCGATCACCGGCCCTGGCGGGGTCGACAGGTCCACCAGCGGTAGGTCGCGGCCCCGCACGGTGACCGTCGACCCGCTGACCGTGCCTTCCAGCCGGTTGGTGAGACCGACGAACTCGGCCACGAATGACGTGGCGGGCCGGGAGTAAACCTCGGTGGGTGGCGCCAGCTGCTCAAGCCGGCCATTTTGCATCACGCCGACCCGGTCGGCGATGGCCAGCGCCTCCTCCTGGTCGTGCGTGACGAACAGGGTGGTGATGCCAACTTCGAGCTGGATCCGGCGGATCTGGTCCCGCAACTGAGCCCTGACCTTCGCGTCAAGCGCTGACAGCGGCTCGTCGAGCAGCAGCACCTGCGGCTCGATGGCCAGGGCACGGGCCAGCGCGACCCGCTGCTGCTGGCCGCCGGAGATCTGGTGCGGGTACCGGTCCGCCTGGGTGGACAGACCCACTAGATCCAGCATCTCGATCGCTCGCCGGTCCCGCTGATCCGAGTGAACCCGGCGCAGCCGCAGACCGAAGGCCACGTTCTGCCGGACAGTCATGTGCGGGAACAGCGAGTAGGCCTGGAACACCATTCCCATATCCCGTTTGTTGGCCGGCAGACGCGTGATGTCGTTGCCGCCGACTGTGATCTGGCCGGCATCGGCGTCCTCGAGCCCAGCTAGCAAGCGCAACGTCGTGGTCTTGCCGCAGCCCGACGGGCCAAGGAGAGCGACCAGTTCGCCTGCCTGCACGGTCAGATCAAGCCCATCCAGCGCGACGACCGGCCCGTAGCGTCGGCTCAACCCTTGCATCCGCACCTCGACGCCTGTCCTGGAGGCGGCGAATTGGGTGCTGGCCGTTGGGGATGTCACGTGTTCCACCTCATGTCCGGCCGCGGCGAAGGCGGCGGCCGACGTAGGACAGGAGCAGCAGCAGAGCAAAGGCGAAGAAAAGCGAGGCCGTCGAGGCGGAAAAGAGTACTCCGGCATTCACCGAGTTCCGGCTGATGCTGAAAAGCTCCACCGGCAGAGTGACGTAAGTCAGCGGGTAGGCAATGGTGAACTCGCCAAGTACCAGGGGTACTGTAAGCAGCAGAGCATTGAGGATCGCCTGCCACATGTTCGGCGCGATAATCCTGAGCATTACTGTGGGCCAGCGCGCCCCGAGGCTGCGAGCAGCTTCGGACAGGGTAGTGGCGTCCATCGAGTTCAGCCCTGCGGCAAGGGCGCGGTATACATATGGCAGCACTAGGATGACATAAGCCCAGAACAGCATGAGCGCTGACACATTGTAACGCTCGATCCTGTTATAGATCGGGGCAAAGCCCACCACCAGCACGATCGCCGGAATGCTGAGCGGCAGCAGGCAGATGAGCTCCAATATCCGGCTGAACCACCGCACCCGCAGCCGGACCCAGATCATGGTCGGCACTACCAGCGCGAGCATGACCACGCTGGTGATGACAGCCAGTTCTAGTGTTATCTCGATGGCCGGCAGCAGCGGGGGCGGACCCTGGTAGGAGGCGATGTCCTTCCAGGCCGCCAGGGACCACGTGCCGGGTCTGCTCCCTTGCAATGAGAACTTGACCATGGCCAGCAGCGGCACCAGGAAGAACAACCCGAAGATCGTAAACATCAGGTACCTGAACAGATTCAGCCGTCTGCGCTGGCCGACCCGCAGACTCTGCGGGCCCTTGGCCGCCGCGGTTCCCGCCAACTCGGTGGTTAGCGAAGTTACTGCAGCCATCGCGCCGCCCTGCGCTGCAGGAGGAAATATCCGCTCATGAGGATGACCACCATAAGAATCATTCCCGACGCAAGCGCGTCAGCCTGATTGAAGTTGACCAGCCCGACCTCGCTGATAAGCGCGACGCCGATCTGCTGCGGCACCACATAGGAGATCTGGTCCTCCCATGCCACGATCGTCGCATAGGCCGACAGCGAGTTGGCGAACAGCAGCAGCGTCGCGCCGAGGAAAGCCGGCGTCAGCAACGGTCCGCCGACATACCGCCAGTAGTGCCACGTCGAGCCGCCGAGCGTCTCCGCCGCCTCCCGCCACTGCGCCTTCAGCCCGTCGATCGCTGGCAGGAATACGAGCACCATCAGCGGGATCTGGAAGTAGACGTAGATCAGTGCGATGCCCCACGGGAAGTTGTAGAACCAGCTGGCGTGAAACAGAACGCCACTGGTGGGGCCGATCGCGGCGAGGAAAGCGAACGCCAGGGTGACACCGCCGAATTGGGCGAGCACGCCCGAGCCGGCCAGGTAGAACCTGCGGACCGCGCCGTCCGGGTTGCCAGACGCCACGGCGTACGCCAGGAGCGCACCGAACACGGCACCCGCCAGGGACGAGATCAGGCCGAGCTCGAAGGAGCCGACAAAGAGGCTGCGCACGGTCGAGGTGTTGAGTGCCGACAGATTCGACAGGGTGAATCCGCCGGTGGGCCTGCGGAACGAGTTCCAGATCACAATGCCGGTCGGGAGCAGCAGGAAGACACCGGTGTAGGCGAGGAACGGCACCGTGCCTACCCAGGCGAGCGGCGGCCGGCGCCCGGCCCTGAGGGGCCGGGCGCCGGTGTCGCTCGTTGCGGCGACGGTCACATGTCCGCCTAGCTGACGGCCTTGGCCCAGTTGGCAGCCAGGTAAGTGGCGGCGTCGGTGGCCTGGGCCTGGGTCAGGAATATCGGCGTTCCGGTGACCGGCGGCAGCGCGGCTGCCGCCGTCTGGTTGAGGCTGCCGTTGGAGGTCATGGCAGCCTGCTCCACCGGCCGTGCACCACCAACCAGCCACAGGTTCTGCCCGCCGTCCGCGGTCTGCGAGTAGAGGAACTCCTCCCACAGCCTGGCAGCCGCTGGGTGCGGCGCGTTCTTGTTAATTGCCTGAGCGTAGAAGCCGCCCAGGGTGGCGTTAGCCGGGATGAAGATCTTCCACGTCGACCCTTGCCCCACGACACTCGCGGTGTTGAGGTAGTCCCAGTTTAGGCAGACCGGGGTGGTGCCCGCCTTGATCGTCGCCGCGGTGCACTGCACTGGGACGAAGTTGCCAGCGGCCTTGAGCTGGTGGAAGAAGTTCACGCCAGTGGCAATGCTGTCTGGCGTGCCACCCTGCGCCAAGTTCGCCATCATGACGCCGTTCAGCGCGGCGTTCGCCTGCGTCGGGTTGCCGTTGAGCGCGATGGCACTCTTAAACTTCTTGCTGAGCAGCTGGCTCAGCGAGGTGATCGTCCCTACCTTGGCTGAGTTGTAGCCAACCGACATGAAGCCGCCGTAGTCCTGAACCCACAGCCCAGTCGGTTCCTTCTGGCTGACGGGAATCGACGACCAGGTGCTGACCTGGTACGGAGTGAAGAGGCTCGTGTTGGCGGTTGCCACGCTCATGCCGACGTCCAGAACATCGGCCGCCAGGGAAGTGCCGTTCTTCTGCTGGATCTGAGTGATCTCCTGCGCGCTGCTGTCGTCAGGCGCTATCGAGTTGACCTTGATCCCGTAGAGCTTGGTGAACTCCTTGATGATGTTGCCGTAGTTCGCCCAGTTCGCAGGCAGCGCGATGACGTTGAGCGTGCCCTCACTCTTGGCAGCGGCGACCAGGGCAGTCATCCCGCCGCCGGAAGCAGCCGACGTGGCCGTCTTCCACTTGGCGTCGCTCGACGATGGCGACGATGACGATGAGCAGCCGGCCGCGGCCAAGGCAAGGACCGCGATTCCGGCAATAGCATACTTATACTGCGATTTGATTCTTTTCATATTCTTTACGCAATCCTCCCCGCTTCGGAGCGCATCAGCGGTCTCGCACCATGCTGCGAGGCTATGATCCACCAGATCCGTGAACCGACAGGTAAACGGGACATGACCAGTCGGCGAACTCCTCGATGATGTCCGTCATGCTCACGCAACTGCCTCCTACGTGTCAAGCGTTACAAGAGCTGACGGCGCAGATGTTCACGACCATAGGCGGGCAAGGTGAACCGGCAGTTACCGCTGGATGTCGGGAACGGTAAAGGCAAGTGGCGTCCTGGCGGTTCCCGCGCCACGGGACAGGCGGCCACGGCCACGACGAGCGAGCTCGGCAACGGCAGGCAGTCGCGAGCCTCAGCCATGGACACCGGGCTGGGATCCGGCCCACGACGCCGCCGCGACCACCACCTCCGGCAGCAGGTTGCGCCTTACCCGTTGAACAACTGCCTGCCAGCGGCCGTTACGACCGCCTATAGTTTCCCGGGCCCGTATCGAATCCAGGCGTAGAAGCAGTCCGTCTGGACCAGAGTGCAGTTCCCCGTGGGGGTATTCACATAGATCTGCGCACCGTTACCGCTGCTGTTTCCGTCTGGGTGGATAGCGCACTCACTGCTTAGCCCTCCGCAGTTCGGACGGGTAGCTATGTCGTAAAACACGAAAACGGTCCCGCTGCCTCCGAGAAACCAGTTCTGGAAGCCATCAGAGCCGTCGCACGGCTCCTGGACTACCGCGCCGCCCGGGTCTGGATCGTTGTTCTTTATGTCTAGGCAAAGGCCGGTGTGCAGGTTCTTGAGCAGCGTACCCTGCGAGCCTGAAGCGAACTGCCAGTACTGCGAGTCATTCGAATTACAGGTGAACTGAATTGCCTGCGTACCGCTTGCGGTGCCGGGCATGCCCAGGCATAGACCATCCGCCTGATTGAAGTATCTGAAATAGCACGATACACGCGTGCAGTCTACATTCGGCGCTACGGCCACTGCCGCTGTCCGCGCACCGGCAGGCGTTCTCGTTGCTTCAGCCGTCGACGCCATTGCCACGCTGGTCATAGCGAAGCCAGCTACGGCGATAAGAACGACGGGAGCGTGCAGAAACGATCGCCATCTAGGCATCTGAACCACACCTTCTGCGGGCACCGATGCCGACATGCCTGTACCAGCAGGCTACGGAGCGGAGTCCACGTTGAGACGATGATGATCAGTTGCCGCAGTGGTCTGGGCGATCAACGGCCATCAGCCATCATTCATGGCCTGTTAACGAGCATAATCCCGTTCACGAAAAACTGTCCAGTGTGCGCATAGTGATAGTTCTGTAATTGTTTGGGGCTTTTATGCCGATGACGAGTAGCCGACCGCAGCCACGGTGAGAACCGCGAATCCGGCGAAAGTGTGCTTATACTATAAATTAAATCATTTCATGTGTTTTCGGTAATTCCTCCCCGAGTCGGAACGCCCGGAGGTGGCAGCCATCTCGAAACCGCCAGGTGCTTAGCCGTTCTTAGCGCATCCCGCTGGGTCCATCATCCAGAAACGCGCTGACGGCCGAGACGAACCGGTCGGCGTCATCGAGCCAGGGGTAGTGGCCAGCGCCCGGCTGGACAACGAGCTGGGCCGCGGAGAAAAGCGCGGCAAGCTCGGCAACCACCCGTGGGGGCCTCTGCAGATCGAGGCCTCCAGCGAGTACCAGCACTGGCGAGCCGAACGCGGCTAGCGCTGCGCGAGTGGCCGCTGGGTCAAATGCCCCTTCGGCAGCGAAGACCTGAGCCGCGTCCCCGCTGGTCTGTGCCTCTCCCGCAGCCCAATGAGCCTGGGCGACGGCGTCCCAGTGGCCGTAAAAGAACGGGGCGATGGCCTCCCAGTCGGCCTCACCTTCCGAGCCGGCGGCGACCCGTTCGAAGGCGGCGGCCGCCTCGGCGTACCAAGGCTCGGCTTGGCGAAGCTTGACCACCTCACGCCGCGTATCACTGTCAGGTTCCAGGTCGACCGCTCGCCCGCCCGGCGTGATCAGGACAAGCTTGTCCACTCGCCGTTGATGCCGTGCCGCGTACTGCACAGCGATATTGGCACCAGCCGAGTGCCCTAGCAGGTCGACGCGGTCGACACCAAGATGATCCTGCAGGGCGGAGACGTCCTCCACCAGGCGGTCGCAGCGGTAGCTCCCTGGATCGGCTGGGATCGCCGACTTGCCGGTACCCCGCAGGTCCAGCATGATCAGCTGCCGGTGCCCGGACAAGCCACCGAGATCGCCTAGGTAAGCAGACTCACGCATTGGACCGCCGGGCAGACAGACCAGCGGGACGCCTTCTCCCTGAACGTGGTAGGCGAGTTCGGTTCCGTCGGCGGCGCGGAAGGTGGGCATGGCTGAGATGCTGGCACTGATCGAAGGCGGGCCGCAATTGGATACCACGCCGCCTGGCCGCGCCTAGGAAGACACACTGGCCAGGCGTCGAGAATGGTCGTTGACCACTCTTCGGCTACCGGATTGCCGATCGAGCAAGCGTGATGTAGTGCCTGATAGCGGGGTTTAAGTTGATCTGCCACACTGCTCTGATGGATCTCAGGCGGGCACAGTTCGTGGCGGCACAGCTAGGGCGCAAGGCTGGCAAGCGTGAAGTGCTTGCCTGTCTGCTGGGCGCGGCAGACCTGCCGGGAGGGGCATGGGTCGTGCTGGACGAACGGACCTGGCGTACCGGGGTGGCAGGACCGTCGACGCCGTGGGGCGAGCGCGCCCGCCAGGCTGGCAGCATGACTGCCTGGCGCTCCTTTCGTGACGAGACCGCCGAACGGTGGGCCTGGAATCAGGTGACGCCACTTGCGTCGGCGGAAGACGCTAGGGGCGCGCTAGCCGAGATCGGCAAGCGAGGTGTGCCCAACCTGAGCGCGAAAGTTCAGTTGGTGAGCGAGCGTGATGTGGACATAGAACCGTTCGTTGGCGCGAGCGCGGTGTGGGCACGCGAACAGCAATCACATGGCCGAGACGGGGCGGGTGTTGCCCTGATGCTTGCCGGGGCAGTCGACAACTGGCTCACGGTCCTGTCCCTCTCTGGGACGCCCGCATGGGACTGGCAGTCGGCATCGCAACTAGCGGCGCTCCAGGCCGTGCGGTTGTCCACGGGCGGACCGACCTGACCGCACAAGTGGCTGACTGGCCAGGCAGGTCAGTCCGGCCAGGACGGCCACCCCGGCCAGCGCCAGGGCTCCGGCGCGGATTCCGAGGGCGGCCAGGGTGACCCCGCCCAGGGGCAGTCCGATGGTCTCGACCCAGGACTGGATGGCGGTGGTCACGCCCATGATCCGCCCGTGGGCTTGCACAGGAGCGGCCCGCTGGAGGGCGGTGAGTGTGACCGTGCCAAACACCGCGCCAGTGACGCCCCAGGCGAACGCGCCAACGTAGGCTACCGGCACTAGCGTGGTCCCGGTGAACAGGCACGCGGCCAGGCCGTAGCAGGCGCCGCTCGCCCCCAGTACCCTGCGCCCGGTGAGACTGGCCTTGATGCGCGCGATCACCAGGCTGGCCAGGATGGCCCCGATCCCCGACGCTGCCTCGAACAGGGCGAACTGCGAGGGCGGCCGGTGCAGCACGTGGCGGGCATACAGCGGCTCCACCACTAGGAACGCCGCGGACGTGAAGGTCACCGCGGCGCTCATCAGCACGATGAGCTGCACTCCACGATGGCAGGCCATCAGGACGATGCCGTCCAGGAACTCGCGGCGCCAACCCGCCTGCTCCGATGGTGGCGCGGACCGGAGCGGCAGCGGCAGGACGACCGCCGCGCCGATCAGGTAGCTGGCCGCATCCAGGATGAATGCCGCCGGGAACCCGGACCAGGCCAGGGCAGCGCTCGCCGCCAGCGGGCCGACGACGGCGCCCGCTGATGAGGCGGCGCCCAGCAGCGCGTTGGCGGCCAGCAGATCATCATCGGCCACGATCCGCGGGGGCAGCGCGCTGCCCGCCGGTCCCGCCAGCGCCCGGGCGATGCCATAGGCGACCGCCGCGACATCCAGGACGGCCAGTGACCCTGCGGCCGCCATGCCCAGGGTCGCACCTGCCGCCGCGATGTACCCCGTCACCAGCGCGTTCCTCGGACCCATCCGGTCGACGTAGATGCCCACTAGCGGGCTGAGGACCGCTGGCGGCGCGGCCCAGCACACGATGGTCAGCGAGACGGCGTACGGACTGGCGTTGAACCGGTAAGCCGCGAAGCCCCAAAGCACGATCGCCGACGCCCAGCCACCGATGGAGTTGACCGCCTCGCCAGCGACGAGCAGCCCGAAACGAACATCACGAAGCGACGGGCGAACCGCCTGCGGCATGCCAGGCACGCCGTGCGGTCGCCGAAAGAACCCACGCATAACAGACCTCCAGGCAGAGCTACGGCTAAGGCAGGAGCCGCAGCGACCCGGACGGCGTGAAGGCCTTCAGGAGCGAAAGATCAGCAGGCTTCGGGTCCGGGCGATGCGGCAGGACCGGCCTTGAAGACGGTGACCACGGCATCTCCTCCTGGCGGGCCAGCACCTAGCTGGCAACGAACATGGCCTGGCTCCCCACCGGACGGCTGCTGCTCGGCAGAGGTCGTGTTCCAGCCGCACATGGCAAGGGCACCAAGCATGCCACGACTAGGCAAAGTCCGCCGTCTTTCAAGTTGCAGCGGACACGCACGGATCTGACCCAAAATATGGCCCTAGAACGCACGTGACAGTACATCCGTCGCACTGGCATCGGGGATACGGCTGTGCATCACCCGGCTCGCCGAACTCGCCGATCACCCGGCCACGAGACTCCGCGTAGCGGTGTATCAAGACCTGCCGACGTGGCGGATGATCAGGTTCGACGACACGCTCTGCCTGTCCGCGTTCGGAAGTTGGGCCGAGGGGCACAGGTCCGGGATGTACAAGTTCACCGCCGCCACGAACGGAGTCCTGCACACCGGATTCATCCGGCAGTACGAGGACGCCTGGCAGCGAGCACGCCACCTGCTAGGAGCAGGACGATGATCGAAGTGACGTTCGAGAAGCACTGCACGAATTACCGCTTCACTGCGCGGGGCCGCGACATGCTGGCCACTGTCGTCACGATCCCCGAACTCGACGGAACGTTCATCGAACTGGAGACCATCACCAGCCAGGACGACACTGCCGCCGCCCTGGCCGACGTCCGCGAAGTCCTCATCCAGCTTGGTATCAACGAAGACGACCTGACCACCGAGCAGTACACCGAGGCCGTCTTGCGCCAGCGGCAGTGAACTGCCCAAACTCACAGCTCACGGCCGCCGCGCCTCAGCCCTCAGCCTTGACCACCCCGATGGGGCAGGACACCCCCCGTGCCGTGATCCGGGGAGTATCCGTATGGGTTCTTGTTGTCGGACAGATACTGCTGGTGGCAGCGCAGCCTGTCGGAGCGCCTGCCATCCCGTGCCTAGGTCCTTCTGGCTTGGCCGACAGGAATATCTAGCCGGGCTTTAGTACTGTCATCTAGGCAGGCTAGATTACTGTCATGGTAAGAGCGATGCAGTACCGCGACATGGCGCGAGCGCTGCTGGACCATGGCTGCACTCCCAAGGAGGGCAAGGGTGACCACCAGAAGTGGTACTGCCCGTGCGGGCAGCATATGGCCGTGATCGTAGAGGCCCGCGTCGTATCGCCTGGCGTCGTACGCGACACCATCAAGAAACTCGCCTGCCTGCCGAAGGGATGGCTCCAATGAGCACCTATACCGTGCGCGCCAAGCCCTGGAAGCACGGCTGGGAGCTGCACATCGACGGCATCGGCGTGACGCAGTCCAAGAACCTTGACAGCGCCGAGCAGATGGTCCGCGACTACATCGAGACACTCACCGACCATGACACCGCGGCTGATGCCGTCGTCATCCATCCGGAGGTAGGCAGCGGACTCGACGAGGCAGCCGAAGCAGCGCGAGAGGCCATGGCCGAGGCAGAACACGCGCTCCGCACCGCCGCCGCGCGGACCCGCAAGGTCGCACACGACCTCAAGCAGCAGGGCCTGTCAGGCCGGGACATCGCTGCCATCTTGCATGTGTCAGCACAGCGAGTCTCGCAACTGCTCGGGAGCGCCAGGACTCCGGTCCGCTAAAGGAAGAGCGGCACCAGCACGTAGCCCGAAAGGGCCATAGGCGTCTCCAGGTTCACGTCCTCTCGGCCCTAGCCGTCCGCGCTGACTACGCCGCTCGGGCAGACACGCCGGTCCCGCCTAGGCCGCAGTACCCGTTCGGGTTTTTCGTGCTTGAAAGATACTGCTGGTGCAAGCAGTACCTGTCCGAGTTGTGCAGACAGAGGTGGGCGTGCTGATGACGCCGGGCACTTCGATCGCCTCAGGTCAGGACCACTTGCCGGGCCGCCGGTAGACGCGGTCAGTAGCTGGATCCCAGACCGAATCATGCAGAAGGGAGTTGCGGATCGGCAGCCGAGATGGTGAAAGTACCGCAGATGAGTGAGCGGATCTCGCCCGAGTTACGGCGTGGTGAGAAGGCGGCGATCATTCCCCGCCCTGGATTCAGAGCGCGCGCAGTCCGGATAGTCGGGCACAGGTCGCTGTCCGCGGAGATGATCAACGCGATTTCAGACGCGGCTGCTGCCGCGTAAACACTCCGAGCGGGTGCGCCAGGTTGCACCTCGGCTCCCGCTGCGGCGAGCGTGTCCGCTGCCCAGTACCACCCGTACGTCGCTTCCAGGACCACCTGCGGGGACTTCCCGGCCCGGGCGATCTCCCTGCGCAGCCTCTTTGCAGAGCCGACCCAAGATGTCCACGAAGGCACCATTCACGGCGAGCATGTAGAAGCAGGCATGTCGGGCGGCCGTCCGCCAGTTGATGGTCAGGCTGGCGCCGAGGTGGTCACGATGTCGCCGGGTGCGGCCTGATGGTGCGGTGATGCAGGCCAGCGTCGTCCGCCGCGGTCTCGGGCACATCCCCGAGCCGCACCCGTGAGCCCCAGCGCCGCCACCGGGTCAGGTGCGCGTTCGCCATCACCCGGCGCACGTAGGCGACCGGGTCGTTGGCGCTGGCGCGGCGCCACCGGCGCAGGCATCTGGCCAGGGCCTCCTGCACCAGGTCCTCCGCCTTCGCGGGTGCCCGTGTGTGGCCCAGCGGTCCGCGCTGCGCTAAACGCCTCTTTATGGGCACGCTGGATTCCCTGCAGGAGAGGCGGAGAACTTCCCGGCAGCCGTGAAGCTGCCGTCCAGACCTGGGCCGAGATCTCCCCCCGACGACGACGGGCTGAGATAGAGCCAGTATTCATCACTCAGGGACACCGTCAAGGCGTGACCGCTCAGGTTACCGGTCCCGTCCGCGCCGGTGACACCGGCGGCCCAGGTTTGGTAGCCGGAGCTGCCCGCACAGTCAAACCCGGTCAAAGCGTAGCTCGTGTACGGCATACCACCGCTTATGCGAGCCGACGGCATGATCCGCGCCAGCCCGCCGGAAAACTTGGCGGAAAAGACAGTCACCTCACCGTTTAGCGCCCCGTACGAGGGCAGCGCAACGGTCCTGCTGGATAGCGTCAGCGGGACAGTGCTGGCCGGGTGAGAGGCGGGGACCGACCGCAGCTGCCGGCGCAGCGCTGCCACCTCCCCCCGGTATTGGACGGCGACCGTGATCGCCCCAGCCAGCGCCGCTGCCAGCAATGCAACAACCGCCATCACCCAGGCAACGCGGGAGGAGATGGTTCGCGGATCAGCGGAGATCATGTCGACCGGCTGAGGCTTCACGTAGCAATTAGAGACTGGCGATACCCCAAGGTCAACAAACCAGTGACTGGTCGCCGGCCAGAATCGGTCACAGGCGCGCCACCTCCGGCCTGGTCCTAAACCGCGCTGATCATGAATACCTGCAACTCTCGGGACTGCATCACTCTGCGCGTTCCTGGTCTGCCCGCTGCTCGCAGGTGCCAGATCCCCTGTGAGCGGCCGTCGGGTCACGGGTCAGCGAAGCTGATCGCGCTAGCACCCCACGACGCGCGCAGCGCGCCCTTGACGCGGCGGACGCGATTGGGAGAATCAAGTGCGAGGAAGGCGTCCTCAGTGCCGAGCTGCTGAGTGCGAAATGGCTCGTCTTGATCAGTGGCGTCGTTCGCGCCGGTTGGTGCACCCGTGCCGGGCGGGCCTTCGGAGGCAGAGCCCGGTGACGGGTGCGCAGCGGCGGCGCGGAGCGGGCCCGCGAGGAGAGCGAGGCATGGCTTACTAAGGCGTTCCGGTGACACATGGCGTGGCAGGCTGGCTGTGCGGTGATCCTTTCCGCGGACCTTTCCGTCGCCGCCCAGCGTGTCGGACTGACTACTGACGGCCGGCGGTGATGATGGCGGGTTGTGACCGTTCTGCCGCCCCTGCCCCAGGTTGCGCGTCGTGCGCCGCAGCGGGAGCCGAGGTGCACCTGGCGCACCCGCTCGGAGTGAAGGCGTTCAGCTACCGCAGGGTCAAGAACGACGAGCGTGACTGCGCGGACCTGGCTGACCTGCTGCGGATGGGCCGGCTGCCGGAGGCGTGGATCGCCCCGCACGAGGTCCGGGAGCTGCGGGAGCTCACCTCGTCTGGATAACGACCATCAGATCGTTGAATCATCCCGTACTTCGACCCTGATTCAAGCACCAACACGAGGCAGATCAGTGGCACACCCGCTGGTCCGTGGCTCGAGGGCTCCAGCAGAGTGGGGTTCATATACCGGAGCGGAAGTCCGCGTTAGACGACCATGGAGACCCGCTACCTGCACTGCAACGTTGCAGATGCCGCCAGGCTCTTAGCTGTCAGCGCGGACTACACCGATCGGGCAGGACACGCCGGTCCCATGATCCGGGCAGTACCCGTTCGGGTTTTTATTACTTGAAAGATACTGCTGGTGGTAATCCTCGGCGAAGTAGAACTCCGAGGCCGGGCGGATCTCAGTCGTGATCGCGCCATACCCAGCGTCGGTCAGTCGCTGCTGGTACGCGACGGCTGACTGCTCGGCGGCTGCCTGCTGCTGCGGGGAGTGCCAGAAGATGGCCGAACGGTACTGGCTGCCGATGTCGTTGCCCTGGCGCATGCCCTGGGTCGGATTGTGCGACTCCCAGAACACCCTGAGCAGGTCGCTGTAGGAGATGCCCGCCGGGTCGAAGACGACCCGGACCGCCTCGGCGTGCCCGGTCCGGCCGGAGCACACTTCCTCATAGCTGGGATTGGGGGTGAATCCGCCTTCGTAGCCCACGGAGGTCGAGACGACCCCGGGCAGCTGCCAATATTGCCGCTCGGCGCCCCAGAAGCAGCCGAGCGCGAACTCGGCGACTTCGGTACCCGCCGGGTAAGGCGGCCGCAGCGCGGTGCCGAGCACCTCGTGCCGGTCGGGAACCGGCATCGGCTGCGAGCGGCCTGGCAGCGCCTCCTCGGCGGTGATCACCCGCGTCTTGTGGGTACCGAAGATTCCCATTGCTGCCCTCCTCCGGCCCGGCGGTGAGCCGGCCGAGCGGTCACGTTGGCTGGCTGTACGGCGGTCCAGGAAGATCCTGCGCCGCCAGCCGCCCGTGTGCTGCAACCATCTCGGGCGGCCGCGGCATTCCCGGCACGGCCTCGATCCGACTTCCGGCGAGCCTTGCCCGCGGTCAGCCCAGGTTGCCGACGTTCACGATCTCGCTCTTCGGCGGCGCGGCCGGAGCGGGCACGTGGTCCCACTGACTGAAGTTCAGCTCGTCGTGACGCGCTGCCGATGCCACGGCCAGTGGATAGTGACTGCCGGCCGCGGCGACATCGACAGTCACGCCTCGCGCTGTCCGCAGCACGTCGACCTGCTGCCCGTCCACAGTTGCGGTGCCGCCATTAGCGAACGCTGGCGTCTTGCGGGTCATCGACCTGGTCAGGCTGGCCAGGCTCAGGCTCTGCGTTAGCACCTGCGTCTCGCTGGCTGACAGTTCCACGTACTTACCGCAGATGACGTTGCACACCCCCGCTGGCGCGCTCAGCTGGTTGAGAAACGCGGCCGTCGCCTTCACGTAAGCCTTACCGCCGGTCGCGATGACCTGGAGCGGTACCCCGTTCTGAGTGATGGTGCCTGACAGCTGACCGGAGCGGAGCACGCCGATATTGAGCCCGAGCGTCTTGCCGGCCAGAGTCAGGTGGCCGGCAATGTGCACGCTGCCTGCCGATCTGACCGCGCTCTTCATGTCCGCTGCCAGCGTCGTGGCGGACGATCGCGGCTTTGGCGCCCCGGCTCTCGCCTGCCCGCTGCCACTTCCCCTACCACTGCTGGTTCCCGTACCGCCGCCACTTCCTGTGCTGCCGCTGGTTCCCGTGCCACTGCTGGTTCCGGCACCTCCGCAGCCGACCAGCAGCAGGGCAGCGGCCGCACCCGCCAGCCATGCGGGCAGCCTTACCCCGATCTTCACCTTCAGCGCCCCCGGATGTCCTTGTCCCCAGACAGTCACCTACCCAGCTGATCAGGTCTGACCCCCCAGGTCAGGCTGGCCCGAGTCAGGCTGGCCCGAGTCAGGCTGGCCCGAGTCAAGCTGGCCCGAGTCAGGCTGGGCACAAGTCAGGCTGGCCCGCGGGCTCCGACTCCCGGCCGCCGTGCTCGGGCTCCCGCGGTTGCGGTCAGCCGGTGCGCTGCATCACGAAGTCGCACAGTCCTTCGAAAGCCGCCCGGGCCGGACCATCAGGGAGCGCCAGAATCTCCGTGCGGGCCAGGTCCGCCCAGTGCTGCAGGTCGGCTGTCGCCATCGCCATCGCCGGGTGCGCCCGCAGCAATGCCAGCGCCTCGGCGTGCAGTTCGGGATCGGTCAGATCGCTTCGGCTGAGCAGTTCCACCAGCCGCTCATCTCCTGGTCCGGCTGACCGCAGGGCGTGCAGCACCGGCAGCGTCCTGACCCCTTCCCGCAGGTCCGTTCCCTGCATCTTGCCGGACTGATCCGACTCGCTGGTCACGTCCAGGATGTCGTCGGAGAGCTGCCAGGCCACACCGAACGCGGCGCAAGCAGGCGCGATCCTGGCCACGACGCCGGCCGGCGCACCGGAGAACATCGCGCCGAACTGACCGGAGGTAGCGATCAGCGAGGACGTCTTGTCGGTCACGACGCTCATGTAGTGATCAAGTGCATCCTGGCCGGGTCGCGGGCCGATCGTCTCAGCGATCTGGCCGGCGACCAGCCGAGCGAAGGTTTCCGCCTGGATCCGGACCGCATCCGGGCCGAGATCGGCGAGAATCTCCGATGCGCGGGCGAACAGGAAATCGCCGGCGAGGATCGCCACCGAATTGCCCCAGCGGGAGTGAACGCTCAGCACCCCCCGCCGGACGTCCGCCTCGTCCATGACGTCGTCGTGGTAGAGCGTCGCCAGGTGAGTCAGTTCCATCGCTACCGCGGCCGGTACGATCCGCTCGTCCCGCGGGTTGCCGAACTGGGCGGCCAGCAGGACAAGCGTTGGACGCAGCCGCTTTCCTCCGGCGTCGATCAGGTACGCGGCGGCCTCGTTCAGCAGATCGTGCTGCGCCCTGGCGGCCGTCCGCAAGCCGTCCTCCACCATGGCCAGGCCCTCGACGACCTCAGCCGCCAGCGCGGGATCGGCTAGCTGCACCGGAACGACGGTGATCACTCGGGCTCCCCTAACGGTCCGCCTGCAGCCTCCGCTGACCCGCCGCCAGCTGGCCGGTTTGCCAGGTAATTCCCAAGATAAACGCACGGCAACGTCGGATGGGAATGAGCGCGCGGCCAAAAAGCGGACAACGGGGACATCAGCGCACGAACAGCTGGGCGGCGGCGTGATGGGCCAGACTGAGCAATGGCTGCGGGACGATGCCGAGGATCAGGGTCGCCAGCACACCCACGCCGACCGCCGAGGCAGTGAAGGCGCTCGGCCGGACCACCGCCGGTCCGTCCGGTGCCGGGTCGCTGAAGAACATCAGCACGATCACGCGCACATACGGGAAGGCGAGAATCGCGCTGCTCAGTACCCCCACCACGACCAGAGGCAGCGCGCCACCGGCGATCGCCGCCTGGAAGACCGCGAACTTTCCGGTGAAGCCGCTGGTCAGCGGGATGCCGGCGAAGGTGATCAGGAAGAAGGCGAAGACCCCGGCGACCAGCGGGGATCGCTTGCCCAGACCGGCCCAGCTGGACAGGTGCGCCGCCTCGCCGCCATGGTCGCGGACCAGCGTGACCACGGCGAACGCGCCGATCACCGCCAGGCCATAGGCAACGAGGTAGAACAGGCTGCTGGACAGCCCGGCTGTGCTGACGGCGACAAGCCCGGTCAGGATGTATCCGGCCTGAGCGATCGACGAGTAGGCCAGCAGTCGCTTCACGTCCGTCTGGGTGATCGCGACGATGGATCCGACTGCCATGGTGAGGATCGCGATGACCCACATAAAGGGCCGCCAGTCCCAGGCCAGCTGCCCGAAAGCCACGTAGAAGACCCGCAGCAGCGCGCCGAACGCGCTGACCAGGGTGCACGATGCCATCAGCGCGGTGACCGGGGTCGGCGCGCCCTGATACACGTCGGGCTTCCAGTTCGCGAACGGGACCGCTCCGATCTTGAACAGCAGTCCGACCCCGAGCAGCGCGATGCCCGCATATAGCAGCGCGGAACTCGCGGTGTTGGCCGCGGCCGCGTCGGCGATCGCCGAGAGCCGCACCGATCCGGAGAAGCCGTACAGCATCGCCACGCCGAACAGGAAGAACGCCGACGAGAAGGCGCCGAGCAGGAAGTACTTCATCGCCGCTTCCTGGGAAAGCAGCCGGCGCCGCCGGGCCAGCCCGCAGAGCAGGTATAGCGGCAGCGACAGCACCTCAAGCGCCACGAACATGGTGAGCAGATCATTCGAGGCAGGGAAGAGCAGCATCCCGCCAACCGCGAACAGGGTCAGCGGATAGACCTCGGTATGGCTGATGCCGGCCAGCAGCCCCTCCCGCTCCTCAGCGCTGCCCGGCACCGCCGCGGCCTGCGCGGCGAACGCGCTGATGTCATGCGATGACTCGGCGATCAGGAGCACGCTGATGAACGCAAGCACGCAGATGGTGCCCTGGATGAACAGGGTCGGCCGGTCCACAGCCACCGAACCGAGGGCCGCCACGTGCCCGGGGCTGCCGCCGCCGAACAGGCTGGCATTGGCGGCGACCGCGACGGTCAGCACGAACGCCCCGGCCAGGCTGCCGAGGGTGAGCGCTAGGTGCATCACCCGGCGCAGCGGCCGCGGCGCGAACGCCTCGACCAGTACTCCGGCCACCGCGGCGCCGAAGACCAGCAGCATCGGGGAAAGCTGGCCGTACTCGATCTTCGGGGTAGGGATGTTCGGAGCGAGCGCGGCGATGGTCCCGGTCACGGCTGGCTCCCACTCTCCGTTGCGCTCGCGGCCCGTACCCTGACGTGGACGGCGCTAGCCGGGTGCGGCGGCACCGGGTCAGTCGAATGCGCCTGAATCAGCGTCTGGCGAACGGCGGGGTTGATGATGTCGATCACCGGCTTGGGGTAGACACCGAGCACGATGATCAGCGCGATCAGCGGGCCGACCGCCCACAGCTCGCGGGCCCGCAGATCCGGCATCGCGGCCACCTCGTCGCGGACCGGCCCGGTCATCGTCCGCTGGTACATCCACAAGATGTAGATCGCCGCCAGGATGATGCCGATGGTGGCCAGCACGGCCGGCACCTCGTACCTGGTGAAGGTCCCGATCAGCACCAGAAACTCGCTGACGAAGGTGGACAGCCCGGGCAGCGCCAGTCCGGCCAGGCCGGAAATCAGGAACAGGCCAGCCAGAACCGGAGCGACCTTCTGCACACCGCCGTAGTCAGCGATCTGCTGCGAACGGCGGCGGACAATCATGAACCCGGCGATCAGGAACAGCGCGCCGGTGGCGAAGCCGTGGTTGACCATGTAGAGCGTCGCCCCGACCTGACCCTGGCTTGTCATCGCGAAGATGCCCAGAGTGATCAGCCCCATGTGCGAGATAGACGTGTAGGCGATCAGCCGCTTCAGGTCCGCCTGGCCGATCGCGACGATCGCCGCGTACAAGATCCCGATTACCGCCAGTGCGATGACCAGCGGCGTGAAGTAGTGCGCGGCGTTCGGGAATAGGTCCAGGCAGTACCGGATCAGGCCGAACGTGCCGACCTTGTCCAGCACGCCCACCAGCAGGACGGCCGCGCCCGGCTGCGCGGCCGTGGCCGCGTCGGGCAGCCAGGTGTGGAACGGCCACAACGGCGCCTTGATCGCAAACGCGATGAAGAAGCCAAGGAAGAGCCATTTCTGCGCCGCCGAGCTGAGCACCAGATGGGTGAGCGGCAGGAACAAGAAGGTGCCCAGCCGGCCGCCCGAGGTCGAGTAGACATAGAGCGCGATCACGGCGACCAGCATGAGCAGCCCGCCAAGCAGGCTATACAGCAGGAACTTCACCGCGGCGTACTGGCGCTGGCCGACGCCGAAGCTGCCGATCATGAAGTACATCGGGATCAGCATGGCCTCGAAGAAGACGTAGAACAGGAACACGTCGGTCGCCGCGAAGACGCCGACCATCATGGTCTCGAGCACGAGCAGCAGGATGAAGTAGGTCTTCACGCTGCGCCTCGGCGGCGGCTCGCCCGCCGGGTTCGCGGCGCCCTCCGCATCG
>Ga0208565_1000237_pt1 | contig 45061 bp, 44 predicted proteins | sample Sb_taG_7_FD_187706 | JGI IMG/M metagenome (GOLD analysis project Ga0208565, IMG submission 187706) | Peat soil microbial communities from Weissenstadt, Germany - Sb_50d_2_FS metaG (SPAdes) (version 2) | ecosystem: Environmental > Terrestrial > Soil > Wetlands > Peat | place: Germany... | reverse complement strand
TCCCGCAGCTGGCCGAGATGAGCCTGCACAACGGGACCGTCTACCGCTGGAACCGTCCGGTTTACGGCGTGGTCGGCGGGCGGCCGCACCTGCGGGTGGAGAACCGGGTGCTGCCGGCCGGTCCCACGATCGCCGACGTGCTGGCCAACGCGGCGTTCTACTACGGCCTGGTGCGGTCCCTGGCCGAGGCGCAGCGGCCGATCTGGACCCAGATGTCCTTCACCACCGCCGCCGAGAACCTGCACGAGGCCGCCCGGCACGGCCTGGACGCGCAGCTGTACTGGCCGGGCGTCGGCGATACGCCGGTGTCCGAGCTCGTCCTGCGCCGCCTGCTGCCGCTGGCCCGCGAGGGGCTCAGCCAATGGGGGGTGGACGAGGCCATCGCCGGCCGGCTGCTCGGCATCATCGAGCAGCGCTGCCTGACCGGGCAGACCGGCGCCGCCTGGCAGATGGCCACCGTGGCCGATTTGGGGCGTGCCGGTCTCGACCGCCGGGAGGCGCTGCGCCAGATGACCCAGCGCTACATCGAGCACATGCACTCCAACGAGCCGGTGCACACCTGGTCGGTGGGGTTAGGCCCGGGTTAGTCGGTGGAGTTAGGCCCGGGTTAGTCGGTGGGGTTAGGCCCGGGTTAGCCAGCAGAGAGAGCTTAGCCTGCGCTCCCTACGGCGATCAGCGCGACGCAGGCGGCCGCGAGGGTGAGCCCGGCCAGCCGCAGCACGGTGAGCCGCTCGCCCAGCACGGTCCGGGCCAGCACGATCGTCACCGCGGGGTAGAGCGAGGTGAGCACGGCGGTGACCGCCAGGAAGCCCTCGTGGCTGGCGAAGAAGAACAAGATGGTGCCGGCCGCCCCGGCCGCCCCGGTGATCGCCGCCAGCAGCCGCGGCCGGGGGCCGGGCAGCCGGACGTTGCGCGTGGCCACGGCCACCGCGAGGGCCACCGTGAGCTCGGCGACCTGAGTGGCGGCGACCGGCCACAGGCCGCTGCCCGAGCCGGCCCGGTCGAGTCCGATGAAGAGCAGCGCGAAACACGCCCCCGCGATCAGGCCCGCGGCCACGCCGGTGGCCGGCCGTCCCGCCGCGGTGGCCGGGTCCCCGGCCGGCTCGTCAGGTCGGCCGCCCGCCGAGGCCGCGCTCGCGACAGTGCCGGAGGCCGCGCCCGCGACAGTGCCGGAGGCCGCGCTCGCGGACACGCCGACGATGGCCGGCAGCGCCAGCACGATCCCGGTCAGCGCCAGGGGCGTCGGCCGCTCGCCGAGCAGCAGCCCGGCGAGGACCGAGAATCCCGCCGCGCCGACCGCGCTGATCGGACCGGCGACGCTGAACGCCGCGTGCCGGAACCCGAGGTACAGCGCGAGCGCACCCGTGGTGCCGCCCAGGCCGGCCACGGCCCCCCAGGCGAGGGCGGCCGCGCTCGGCGGATGAGACGCGGCGAAGGGCAGCGCCGCCGTCACGACCAGCGCGCTTACCGCCGAGGCGAGCAGCGTGACCTGGATGACCCCGGCGCTGCGGGAGGCGAGCCCGGCCGCGAAGTCCGAACCGCCGTAGCCGATCGCGGACGCCAGCGCCAGCACGATGGCTAGCACGCCGGGCCGGCCGCTTCCAGGGTTGTCGCCAGGGTTGTCGCCAGGCGCCTCACGAGGCCTGCTTGGCCGCCGGGCTGCCGGCCGGATAGAAGACGCCGAGCACCTCCAGCGGGCCCGGACCGGTGTTCTCCAGGCAGTGCGGCTGATACGGCGGCAGGTAGATCGAGGTGCCCGGCCCGATCTCGGCCTCGGTGCCGTCCAGGTGCACCACGCCCCGCCCGGCCAGCACGTGCACCACCTCGTCGTAGGTGTGGTGGTGCGCCGGGGCCCGGCCCGGCGGGATCAGCCCGGCGAACTGCGTGATCGTGAGCCCCTCGCTCAGCAGTACCCGGAATTCCCGGTCACCGGTGCGCTCCGGCTCGCAGGCGGCCAGTTGTACCACCCGCCGCGTCGGCCCCGGGGCGGCCGATCCGGCCCGCACGGTGACGGCCAGGATCTCCAGATCCTCGGTCGGCTGCGCCTGGCACGCATAGCCGAGGCCCGGTTCCAGCCACACCGCGGTACCGGGTTCCAGGGCGACGCACCCGGTCCGTTCGGTATCTAGGACGCCCGAACCGGTGATCACGTACCAGGCCTCGCCCAGCCCGCCCGCGGTCCCCGCGAACCCGGCGCCGCCGCCGGCGCTCCCGGTGCCGCCCGCGAAGGCGCCGCCGCCGGCGAACCTGAGCCGGCGCTGGTGCAGGCCGCGGCAGCCGTGCCGGTCGTCGAGCATCTCCGCCGCTGTCACTCCCGGGCCGAGGGGGGCCGCCGGGACCCGGTCCGGCCTGCGCACGGCCGGCGCCGCCTGTTCGGCCGTCATGGCCGGCCAGCCGCGGCGGGACGGGTCACGGCGTAGTCGGCGCGGCGGGCCCGGCGGGTGCGCGCCCAGTACTCGAAGGAGAAGCCCGGCCACAGCGCCCGGTTGATGCCGTCGTCATCGAGGTACCAGCTGTCACAGCCGCCCACGCTCCACACGGCGCGGCGCAGCCGCCGCTGCAGGGCGTCGTTGTAGTGCCGCTGGGCCGGCTCGCTGACCTCGATCGTGTCCCCCCCGGATTGAGCCAGGATGCGCAGGCAGCTCAGCACGTGCTGGACCTGGCTCTCGATCATGAACACGGCCGACGTGTGCCCCAGGCCGGTGTTGGGGCCGAGCAGCATGAAGAAGTTCGGGAATCCGGCGACCGTGACGCCGCGGTACGCCTCCAGGTTCTTCGGCGTCAGCTTGCGGCCGTCGCGGCCGGCCACGTTGAGGCTCGTGACGGATTCGATCACCTTGAAGCCGGTGCCGTAGATGATCACGTCGGCCTGGTGGGCCGTGCCGTCGGCGGTGACCACGCCGGTCTCGGTGATTTCCGTGATGTCCTCGGTGATCAGGTCCACGTTGGGCCGCTGCAAGGCCGGATAGTAGGTGGAGGACAGCAGGATCCGCTTGCAGCCGATGGTGTAGTCCGGGGTGAGCCGAGCCCGCAGCACGGGGTCGGCGACCTGGTTCGCCAGGTGCCGCCTGGCCATCCGCTCCAGCGGGGCCATCAGCTTCGGGTTCACCGCGAAGCCGAGCGCCCTGGCCTCCATCAGCAGGTAGATGGCATCCCGGCACGCGCGGGCGGTCAGCGGAACCGCGCCGAACGTGGCCCGCATCCGGGCCGGGATTTCCACGTCGGGCCGGGGATGGATCCACGGCGGGGTGCGCTGGAACACGGTCAGGTGCGCGGCCTGCGCGGCGATCTCCGGGACGAACTGGATCGCGGACGCGCCCGTCCCGATCACCGCGACCCGTCGGCCGGTCAGGTCGCAGGACTGATCCCATCGCGCCGAGTGGAACGAGGCGCCGCCGAACACGCTGGCCCCCGGGATGTCAGGGTAAGAGGGCAGGTGCAGCGCGCCCGCGGCGGACACGATGGCGCGCGCCTGGTAGGTGCCCACCTCGCCGTGCTCAACGGTCACGATGGTCCAGCGCCTGGTGTCGTCGTCCCAGTCCATCCGCTCGACCGTGCAGCCGTACCGGATGTGCTCGTCCACATGGTGCTTGCGGGCGCACATCCGCAGGTAGTCCCAGATCTCCTGCTGCGGCGCGAAGAGCCGGCTCCAGTTCGGGTTCAGCTCGTAGGAGTAGGAGTAGAGCGGCGACGGCACGTCGCACGCGCAGCCCGGATACTGGTTGTCGCGCCAGGTCCCGCCGAGCTCGTCGCCCTTGTCCAGGATGAGGAAGTCGTGGAATCCCGCCTTCTTCAGCGCGATCCCCATCCCGATGCCGCCGAACCCGGCTCCCACGATCACGATCCCTGGCATGTCTGGACGATAACGCTTTTCCGCCGCCACTGGCCACGATCCCCGCGCAGCCGCCTCCCCCTCGCTGGTCGCCTCCCCCTCGCGGCCAGGTACTTGACCGGGCACGCTGATAGATCCTGTCCGGCTGTATCTCTTTACGGCTCCGGCTGCGTATCACCCGCGCACGCCTTGTCTCCGGATTTATATGAAGGACGTTCACGGGGGCCGGAACGTTGATGAGTCGAGGTTCCCCAGTGATACCCGGCGGCGCCGCCTTGGACCATGGCTGCGCACGCTCGCAGGAACATGCCTGGCCGCCACCATGGCCGGCGGACCTGCGATGGTGGCAAGCGGCATCGCAGTGGGGGCGCCTGCGCTCATCTTCGCCCCCGCGCCGAGCGCGCCATGCACCGTGCTATCCGCTAGGGCGGCCGCGCACAAGTTCTGCCTAACGCCTGACGCGGGCAACTCGCAGGTGAGCTTGACATGGACCCCGTCCGCGTCGGGAATCAACCTCACCATCTATGACGGGATCACTCCGGGCGTTGGTAAACCTGCCCAGGTCAGCACCGTCACGGACACGAGCGCCCTGGTGACGGGCTTGGCCAACGGCACCGCGTACTACTTCTGGCTCGTCTCCGGCAAAATCGTGGTGTCGAACACGGTGTCGGCCGTCCCGGTGACCGTGCCGGGGGCGCCCGCCGGGCTGACCGCGACCGCGGGCAATGCCCGGGTGACCTTGTCGTGGGCCGCGCCCGCATCGGATGGCGGTTCGCCGGTCAGCGGCTACAACGTCTACGTGGCGACTTCGGCTGATTTCAAGGGGGCCGCCGAGCTCCCCGGGGTAACGGGCACTGCCATCGTGCTGGTCGGCCTGGTCAACGGGACCTCGTATTACTTCAGGGTGACCGCGGTCAACGCCGTGGGTCAGAGCCCTCCGTCGGCCGGGGCGTCGGCCACGTTGCCGCCCATCGTGCCGCCCCCGCCCCCGGCGTCGAGCGCCCCGGTGTCGACCGCCCCGGCGACTGCCAGTACCTCAGCCCCGGCGTTCGCCGCACCGACCGGGCTGACCGCGACCGCGGGCAACACCCAGGTGACCTTGTCGTGGACCGCGCCCGCGTCGGATGGCGGTTCGCCGGTCATCAGCTACAAGATCTATATCGCCACCGCCTCTGGCATGCAGGGGAGCAGGGCGATCGGCAGCAGTAAGAGCACCAGCGCCACCGTGACCGGTCTGCCCAACGGCACCGTTTACTACTTCATGGTGACCGCGGTCAACGCCGCCGGGAATGAGAGCCCGTTTTCTACCGAGGTGTCAGCCGAGCCAGCCAGCCCAGCCACAGGAGTGACCGTGAGCCTGAACTCGTCGGCGGCACCGACGCAGCTCATCGGCTTGCTGACGGCTGCCGCGGCCATGGTTGCCGCCGGGACCCTCACGCTGATCGCGCGCCGCAGGCGGCGCTTCCGCTCACGGAAGCCCGCTCGCTCGGAGCGTTCCCGTCAGCAGATGGCCGTGGCGTCGGACGTACGGGCCGTACCGGATACCGCCCGGCCGGACGTGGTGAGTGTCCGTGACACCGGACGGGAGCCGACCCACACGGTTCGCCTCGAACCCCATCCCGGAGTTACCACCACGACGATCAAGGAGAGGCGGCCATGACGACCGCTAGAGAGGGCAGTACGCTCACCGCCCTGGATCTGCTGTTCGGCCCGGACGCGGCCGAGACCCTGGCCGGCGAGATCTTGTCGCCCGGCGGCGACCAGAATCTTGGCCGCGCCCTAGCGCATCTCTCCGAGACGACCAGGAAGGCCGTCGTGCAGGAGGCGGCGACCACCGTGGCCGCCCTGCTGAAGGTCGACCTGATCGGCGTGCTCGTGCGCGGGTGGCGCGAGCACAGGGACATCGTCTCCGCCGCACGGCGGACGCTGGCCGCGCCCGGCAGCACCGAACTGGTCAGCATGTCCGCGCACGAGGTCACGGCGGACCAGCGGCCCTCCGTCAGCGTCCTGGTGGACGGTCAGCGGGTGGCCACCCTCGAGCTCGGCCTGTCCATCGTCTTCGACGTCAATGCCCTGCTGCTCGGGATCAGCGGCGGCCGGCTCGTCGCCGTCCATTCCGGTCGTTGCGAAGTCACCACCACCCTGGCCGTTCAGGGCACCGACCTGCTCGTCAGGCACGCTCACCTCGAACTCCCCGGTGTCATCTCGTTGCGGCAGGGAATCAGGCTCCTGCCCATCGGCGAATACCCAGCCGGCGAATACCCAGTCGGCGAATACCCGCCGGGCGAGTACACGGGCAGCGAACCTAGGGGCGGCGAGGACACGGGCAGCGGACACCAGGGGAGTGAATACCCGGCGGACAGGGATGCCCGTTCGGAGCCCTGGTGGCAGAGCGCCGGCTAAGCCGCCAGCGCCCCCGCCACCACCGCCACCAGGGTCTTGACGAGCCGGCCATCGGGATCGTGGTCCGGGTTCACTTCGGTGATGATCAGCCCGCCGAACCTCTCCCCGCTCGTGAACTCCTTCAGGCAAACGCGAACCTCCTCCAGGGTGAGCCCGGCGAAATGCGGGAAGTTCGCCAGCGGGAAAAGCCCGGTGTGCAGCACGTCGACGTCCAGGTGCACCAGGTAGGCGCCGGTGCGGCGTTCGAGGTAGGCGCGGGCCTGGCGAGCCTGCCCGGCTGGGTCGGCCCGCACTGCGGGGGCCGGGGCCGCGTACAGGTGCCTGCTGGCCAGTTCGGTCCACTGCGCGGTGTCCAGTTCGGCCGGATCGAAGCCGAACAGCACCACCTGCGCAGGTTCCAGCAGGGGAGACCGGGAACCGAACCCGGCCAGCCGCGGCGACCCGCCGCCGAGCATGTGGGTCATGCCCATCGTGTCGGCCACCGCCGAATCGCTTCGCTCGGGGGTGGCCAGGTCCGCGTCGCCGTCGAAGTACACCAGACCGCCGTCGCCGAACCCGTCAAGCGCGCCGAGCGTGATGGTGCAGTCGCCGCCCAGGACCAGCGGCAGCCGCCCGTCAGCCCGGATCGCCGCCACCTCGTCCGCGACCCGCCGGGCCACCTCGACGACGCGGTCGACGTCGCGCAGGCCGTCGACCGGCTCCACCGGACGGTACGGTGCCGCGGGGAGATCGCCGCGATCCTCCACGTCCAGGCCAGCCGCGCGCAGCTCGGTGATCAGGCCGGCGGCACGCCACGCGGCCGGGGCCTTCTCCTGCCCGGGGTTGTGCGAGCCCGCGCTGGTCGGCACCCCCAGGACGCTCACCCGCCGACCCTGCGCCGTCATCCGCCCCTGCCCCACATCGACGTCTCGCCCGGCGGCCAGCGCCGGTTCTGCTCGGTGACCTGCCAGAACCGCGCCCGGGTGGCCGCCTGGCGGCAGCGCCGCAGCCGATAGCGGCAGGGGTCAGTACAGGCGCTGTGAGTAGTTCGCCGGGGCGTAGTAGTCCTCTAGCTCTTCCAGCGTCTCGGGGGTTTCCTGAACCGCTTTGGTCAGGGCCGCAGGCGACGGGAGCGCCTCTGGGCGCCAAGACTGCGGCTGCCAGAGTTGCGACCGCATGAACGCCTTGGGGCAGTGAAAGAAGATCTGGTCGATCTCGACCAGCAGGGCCAGGATCGGCCGGCGGCCGCGGACGGCCATCTCGTCGAAGAACGGCGCGTCCCGCAGCAACCGGGCCTGCCCGTTGATTCGCAGCGTCTCGTTCCGGCCGGGGATGATCGAGATGATCCCGACGTGGGGGTTGGCCAGGACGTTGGCGTATCCGTCGGCGCGCCGGTTGCCCGGGCGTTCGGCGATGGCGACCGTGGTGTCGTCGAGCACATGGATCAGGTGGCCCGCCGGGTCGCCCTTGGGCGAGGCGTCGCAGTTGCCGTCGGCGTCGCAGGTGGCGAGGATGCAGAACGGCGATACGGCCAGCCATTCGGTGTCCATGGCGTGCAGCCTGGTGCGTTCCTTGGTCACGGCGCGCCCGGTCGGGACCCCCAGCAGGTCCCGCAGTTCGGCGATCGAGCCGATCTGTTCGTATCCCATCGCGCTCACAGGTCGGGGAACATGCGATCGGGATTGTGCTCGGACAGCACGGACGGCGGGCCGATGAGAAGCTTGTCCGGCTCCCCGATGACCTCGGGGTCCTTGCCCTCGTAGTCGAACTTCAGCAGCACGTGCTTGATCGCCTCGAGCCTGGCGCGCTTCTTGTCGTTGCTCTTGACCACGGTCCACGGGGCGTGCGGCGTGTCGGTGTAGTGGAACATCGCCTCCTTGGCCTCGGTGTACCCGTCCCACTTGTCCAGCGACTCGATGTCCATCGGGCTCAGCTTCCACTGGCGTACCGGGTCGATCCGCCGGATGATGAAACGCGTCCGCTGCTCCGACGGCGTTACCGAGAACCAGAACTTCGTCAGGTGCAGGTCGGAGCGGACCAGCATGCGCTCGAAGTCCGGCGCCTCCCGCATGAACTCCCGGTATTGCTCGTCGGTGCAGAAGCCCATCACCCGCTCCACGCCGGCCCGGTTGTACCAGGAGCGGTCGAACATGACGATCTCGCCGGCCGCGGGCAGGTGCGGCACGTAACGCTGGAAGTACCACTGGGTCCGTTCCCGCTGGCTCGGTTTCACCAGCGCCACGACCTGGGCGCCGCGCGGGTTCAGGTGCTCGGTGAACCGCTTGATCGTGCCGCCCTTGCCGGCCGCGTCGCGTCCCTCGAATACGATCACGATCCGCTCTCCGACGGACTTCACCCAGTTCTGCAGCTTGACGAGCTCGATCTGCAGCGGGCGCTTCAGGTACTCGTACTCGGGCCGGGTCATCCGCTCGCTGTACGGGTAGTCCTCGCGCCAGGTTTCTACCGTGCGGCCGTCCGCGTAGCGCAGTACGGGATCGTCGTGCTCGTCATCGTCGTCGACCGTCAGACCAGCCAGGAGATCTTGGTCGGACGTCCAGTTCGCCGGGACTGCGTTGAAATCATCAGGTGTGCTGCTCACATCACTAGCACAACACATCCCGGCGGCCTGGTCACCAGCGGGCGACCCTAAAAAACCGCCGTACGCAGCTTTCGGCCTGCAGCCACTCCCTGTTTGCTGTCCGGTCATCGCCGGACAGCGAACAGCACGTACCCGTAGCTGAGGCCGAGCGCGTCCGGGTGATCCGCCAGCCAGGCCCCGGCCACATCGGCCGGGAACTCGAGCCGGAGCACCGCCTCGAAGTCACTCCTGGTCGAGAACTGCCAGCCGCTCATCACCTCGGTCCGGCAGGCGCCGCGGGCCGCCCACCAGGCGTCGGTGACGTCGGCCTGTCCCAGCGCCGTGTTCGCCGCGGCCCGGAGCAGCCCGGCGAACTCCCCGGCCCGCTGGTCGTTGTCGACCACGACCAGGGTGCCGCCCGGCCTCAGGACGCGCAGCACCTCGGCCAGGCCGGCCGCGCAGCCCGGCGGCCAGAAGTAGGCGAACCTGGCGTGCACCACGTCGACGCTGGCGTCGCCCAGCGGAAGGTGCTCGGCCGACCCGGGGAGCACCCGGGCGCGCCGGTCGCGCGCCGCGGCCAGGGGCAGCAGCGCCGGGTCCGGCTCGATCCCGATGACGGTGCCGGCCTCTGCCGCGTAGCCGGGCAGCCAGTAGCCGCTGCCGCAACCCAGGTCGACCAGGGTCTTCCCGGCCCACGGGGCCAGCGCCCGCATCGCGGCGAGCACCAGCCCGTCCGGGTCGATCGCCTGGTTCTCCAGCTCGTACAGTTCCGGCCGGGCGCCCTGGTTCGGCGCGGGCCGGAAGTCGGGGAGCGGGCTCACCGGTCGCCGTACACGACGGTCCCGCCCGCCACCGTCATGACGACCGAGGTGCTGCCGATGTCGCGGGCCGGGATGGTGAACAGGTCCTGGTCGAGTACGGTCACGTCGGCGCGCATGCCGGGCAGCAGGCGGCCGGCCACGTCTTCGGAATGGTTGACCCAGGCGACCCCGGCGGTGAAGGCGTCGATGGCGTCCTGGACGGTGATCGCCTGCCCGGGCTGGAACGGATCGGTGCATTCGGGTTCCCCGCGCCGTCCCAGCGAGGCGGACAGGACCCGGTTCACCGCGACGTGGATCTCCTGCAGCGGATCGGCGCTGGACACCGGCCAGTCGCTGCCGAACGCGATCCGCGTGCCCTGCCGGACCAGCGAGCCGATCTGGTACTGCCAGGCGGAGCGCTCGGCGCCGACGAAGGGGATGGTCAGCTCTTCCATCTGCGGGTCCGCGGTGGCCCACAGCGGCTGGAAGTTGGCGACCGCGCCGAGCGCGGCGAACCTGCCGAGGTCCCGCGGGGTGATGAACTGCAGGTGCGCCAAGTGGTGGCGCGCGGCCTGGCGCTGCGCGGCCGGGAGCGCCTCGATCACGTCGAGTGCGGTGCTGACGGCATGATCGCCGATGGCGTGGAAGTGCAGCTGGAATCCTGCCGCGGCCAGCCGCCGGGTTGCTTCCCTCAGCAACTCCGGATCGATGAACAGGCTGCCCTTGTGGCCGGTGGGATGTCCGTGCCGGTCCAGGTACGGGGCGGACATCGCGGCGGTGAACGTCTCGCACACGCCGTCCAGCATCAGCTTGACCGTGGTCGCCCGGAACTGGCCGTCGCCGGCCTGCTCACGCCGGGCCAGCAGGTCATCGATCTGGCCGAGGCCGCGGTTCCGGTCCCACCACAGGGCGCCGACGACGTGGCTGTTGAGCATGCCGTAGTCGGCCGCCATCAGATAGGTGTCGAACGAGTCGGGCATGCCGAGCTCGCCCGCCGCGCCCACGCAGGCGTCCTGGAAGCTGGTGATGCCGAGCGAGTGCAGGTGAGACTGGCCCGCGACGAGCCCGGCGAGGAGTTCCGCCGCCGACGTCGGCGGCACGCGGTCGGCGACCAGCCGCATGGCCCCGTCGTGCAGCGCGCCCGTCGGCCGGCCGGATTCGTCCCGTTCGATCCGGCCGTCTACCGGGTCGGGGGTCCTCGCGTCGATGCCCGCGAGCGTCAAGGCCGCCGTGTTCACCCAGGCGCTGTGGTGGTCCCGGTTCGGCAGGAAGGCGGGCCGTCCGCCGGTCACGGTGTCCAGGTCCGCCGCCGTGGGCAAGCCGCCGGGGAAGGCCGCCATGGTCCAGCCGCCGCCGAGCACCCAGCCGCCGGGGGGCAGGGCCGAGCTGAAGCCGGCCACCGTGTCCAGGCATTCGTGCCTGGTCCGCAGGCCGAGCAGGTTGCAGCGCAGGCTCTCAAGGCCGCCGCTGACCGGGTGCACGTGCGCGTCGCCGAAGGCCGGCAGGGCCAGCCGCCCGTTCAGGTCGATGGCGCGGGTGCGGCGGCCGGTCAGCTCCCGTATGTCGTCATCGGTGCCCAGGGCCGCGATCACGCCGTCGCGGACCGCGAGCGCCTGGACGAACCCGGACGGGTGCGCGGGCGTGCGGATCTTCCCGCCGGCAAAGACAAGGTCAGCCTCGGTGCTGCTCACCGCCATAGCGTCGCACCTCTCCCCGTGCGTACGCCAGGGAAGCGCGTACGTTCACCATGACCGGGCGGGGCTGGCCCTGCCGCGGCGAGCCTTCCAGCCGCCGCCTCAGGTCGACTCGTCAGTGCTTGTTATCCGGGCTTGTTATCCGGGCTTGTTATCCGGGCTTGTCATCCGCGTCGGTAGCCGTGCTCTCCTTGTGATCGGATGGGGGCATGAAGGTTCGGATCGGAGTGTCCCTGGGGCCGGCCGGAACGCCCGAGGCGTTCGCGGACGCGGTCGACCTGCTCGAGCAGGCCGGGGTGGATTCGCTGTGGCTGCCGGAGAACGTGTACTCCCCGCTGGTGGAGCCGTTCACCGGGCTGGCGTTCGCGCTGTCGCGGACCCGGCGGCTGAAAGCGGGCAGCGGGATCTCCGTGCTGCCCGGGCGTCATCCGGTGCTGGTGGCCAAGCAGCTCGCGTCGCTGGCCGGCCTGGCCCCCGGGCGGGTGCTCCCGGTGTTCGGGCTGCAGCCGGCCCAGCCCGCCGAACGTGCGCTGTTCCCGGTGCCCGAAGGACGGCGCGCCGCGGTGTTCGATGAGTCGCTGCAACTGCTGCGGCTGCTGCTCACGCAGGACACGGTCTCGTTCGAGGGGGAGTTCTTCTCCGTGTCCGGAGCCAGCGTCGGCTCGCGGCCGGCCAAGCCGCTCGACATCTGGCTCGGCGGCTCGGCCCCCGCCGGGCTGCGCCGGGTGGGGCGGCTGGCCGACGGGTGGCTCGGCTCACTGCTGACGCCCCCCGAGGCCGGCGCCGCCGTCGCCGTGATCCTTCAGGCCGCGGCGCAGGCGCGGCGGGAGGTGGAGCCCGACCACTTCGGGCTCAGCCTGCCGGTGGCCCTAGCCGGAAATGGACCCGGAAATGGGTCCGGAAATGGGTCCGGAAATGGACACGCCATCCCGCCCGCGCTGTCCGCCTCGATCCGCCGCCGCCGCCCGGACACCGACCCGGGCGCGCTGGTCGCGGCCGGCTGGGACGGTGCCCGCCGGATGATCGGCCAGTACGTCGAGGCCGGCCTGAGCAAGTTCGTGGTCCGCCCGGTAGGGCCCGGCCCGTTCGGCCCGTTCATTGACGGCTTCGTGCGGGAGCTCATGCCACTACAGAATTGACTACCGAACGGGTGGCTGCTTGCGGTGCATCCGGTAATGGAGCACGAGGAACGGGAAGCCGAACACCCAGAACGCGTGCTCGGCCCGTAGCTCGCCCGCCTCGACGTAGACGTCGAGCCGCTCGGCGAATCCACGGACGGCGGCGGTGGTGAGTTCGGCCGTCTGGGCGTCGATGTAGGTCAGGTAGTGGCCCGGCTGGTCAAGCTCGCTGCGGCTGTCCAGCACCAGGCCCTGCCCATTCCCGGGCCCATTCCCGGGCCCATTCCCGGCGCCCGGCCGGGCCTGCGGCAGCAGCGTGGCGGTGAAGCTGGCCTGCGGCAGCGGGAAGCCGACGCTGACGTAACCCCGGCCCTCGTGCCGGTAGGTGGTGTAGATGCCGACGTAGATGGGTTCGCCGGTGTCGGCGCGGGAACGGATCCAGCCGCGCACCGCCACCGGGTCAGCGGCGCCCGGTGTGCCGCCGGCGCTGGTGATGGTGTCGATCCGGCTGCGCACCCCGTGCTGCGCTTCCCGCTGGCTCATCGGCACATTGGCCTGGCCGAGCGGCCTGGCCAGCAGCGTCCGGTACAGCAGGTAGCCGGGGCGGACCCAGAGCCGCCACTGCGGCACGATGTCGAGGGCGAACCTGGTGGTGTGCTCGTAGAACTCGCGGACCAGCGGGTCGGTGCCGGCCGGGTCGAAGGACGGCCCGGCCAGTTCGTCCAGCGAGGCGACGATGCCGATGTCGGCCACGTCGGGGGTGTAGGTGCCGCCGAGGACCTGCGCGAGGGACCGGACGTAACCGGTGCCGACGTAGGAGGCCTGGCTGGCCAGCGGCACCACGAACGGGACATCCTCGGCCTTCACCCGCTCGGCGAGCAGGCTCACCTGCGGGTCGCGGAACAGCAGGGCCGACGTGACCCGGTAGCCCACGACGGCCGCCGCGGCGGCCACCGACCCCGCGACCGGCCGGGAGCGTCCCCCCACACCTGGCCTGACCCTGTGCAGGCTTGTCAGCACCAGCCCGATCGCGGCCCCGGCGGCCGGCCCGAGCAGGACTTTCTGCGGCCGCAGCCCGAGCGCCCCGGCGGCCGCGCCCGCCGCCGTGGCCACCGGGACCGGGCCCGTCCCGGTCAGCCGGTCCGCCGCCCAGCCGAGCGGTGCCGCCAGCGCGCCGCTCATCAGGATGCGCGACCACAGGGCGGGGATCTCGCCCGGGCGCTGCCGGGCCCGGGCCACTGCCTCGGCCGCGGCCAGGCCGGCCGCGCCGGCCAGCGCTCCGATGGCCGCCGCCGCCCGGCCCCGGTGCGCCGTCAGCGCCGCCCCGGCCAGCCCGCCGATCACGCTGGCGGTACCGATCTGCTGTGCTTTCACCACACCAAGGGAACCTACCGCCTCACGGAACAAGGCCGTCCGTCGACGGGTTAACAGGGGAGCTATGGACACAGAAGAAACAAGCACGACGGCGGTGACCCCACTGGTCGCCCTCGGCGACGCGGACGCGTCAGTATGCGCCGACGGCTTCTGCGCAGTGCCGACGGCGGAGACCAAGCCGGAGGGAACGGGCGAGTGAAGATCGAGATCTGGTCCGATGTGGTCTGCCCCTGGTGCTACATCGGCAAGCGCAGGCTGGAGAGCGCGCTGCGCCAGTTCGAGCACGCCGGCGAGGTCGAGATCGCATGGCGGAGCTTCCAGCTGAACCCCGACACCCCGGCCGGGACGGCGGTGCCCACCGCGGACTACCTGGCCGGGCGGTTCGGCCCCCAGGCGAAGGCCATGACGGGCCGGGTCGCCGAACTGGCCGCCGACGAGGGCCTGGACTTCGACTTCGACGCCGCGCTCACCGTGAACACGCTGGACGCGCACCGGTTGCTGCACCTGGCCGCCGACCTCGGCCTCGGCGACGCGGCCAAGGAACGGCTGCTGCGCGCGCACTTCACCGAGGGCGCCGACCTGTCAGATGCTGGGACCCTGACCCGCCTGCTCGGCGAGGTAGGCCTCGACGAGGACCGGGTGCGCGCCGTGCTGGCCGGCTCCGAGTACGCCGACGCGGTGCGCGCCGACATCGACGAGGCCCGGCGGCTGGGCGCCAGCGGCGTGCCGTTCTTCGTCATCGACCGCAGGTACGGCATTTCCGGTGCGCAGCCCGCCGAGACGTTCCTGCAGGTCCTGCGGACCGCCTACGCCGCCGAGGACGCCGCCGCCCCCAGGTAACTGGCATAGGCTCGGGCCGGTGCGGGTTACTTCGCTCGGCTTCCGGACCGACGTGGCGCTGCGGGTGCTCGAGGGCGCCGAGGTCGCCGACCGCGGCGACTACGTGGTCGTCCGCAGCCCGGGCAACCCGGACTACTGGTGGGGGAACTTCCTGCTGCTCGCCGCCTGGCCGGGGTGCGGCGCCGGGGACCGCTGGCTAGCGCGGTTCGCCGCCGAGTTCCCCCTGGCCCACCACATCGCGCTCGGCGTGGACAGCGCCCCAGATGAGGACGCCCCAGATGAGGACGGCACAGATGAGGACGGCACAGATGAGGACGGCACAGACGAGGACGGCCGGCCGGTGCCCGCGGAGTTCCTGGCCGCCGGGCTGGAGCCGCAGCGCGACACCGTGCTCACCTGCACCGCCGTCGGGCCGCCGCCGCATCCCAACACCGACGCCGAGATCCGGCGGCTGGAGTCCGACGCCGACTGGCGGCAATCGGTCGGGCTGAGCATGCGGTGTTTCGAACCGGGCGAACCGGGCGACTACGTCAGACGCCGGACGGCGGCCCGGCGGCGGGTCACTCAGGCGGGCCGGGGGGCGTGGTTCGGCGCCTTTGCCGGCGGGCGGCTGCTCGCCCAGCTCGGGCTGTTCGACACGGGCGACGGATACGCCAGGTACCAGCATGTCGAGACCGACCCGCGGGCCCGGCGGCGGGGCCTGGCCGGGACGCTCGTCTGGCACGCGGGCCGCTACGGACGCGAGGTCCTCGGGGCGGGCACCTTCGTCATCGTGGCCGACCCGGCGGATGTGGCCATCCGGGTGTACCGCGCCTGCGGGTTCGCCGACACCCAAAGCCAGTTCAGCTTCGAGCGGCCCTCGTGATCAGCCTCTTCTCCGTGACCACCGCCGTGACGAGCTCGGCCGGGGTGATGTCGAACGCGTAGTTGAGCGCCTTGGTCCCGGCCGGGGCGGCCGGGACGCTGACCTCCTCGTCCGCGCGCTGCTCGATCGGGATCGCCGACCCGGACGGCGTCGACTCGTCCAGGGTCGACTCGGGCGCCGCGACCAGGAACGGGATGCCCGCCCGGTGGGCGGCCAGGGCCAGACCATAGGTGCCGATCTTGTTGGCCACGTCGCCGTTGGCGGCCACCCGGTCGGCGCCGACCACCACCGCGTCCGCCAGCCCCTGGCTGATCAGGAACGGGGCCGCCCCGTCGCAGGCCAGCCGGTGCTCGATGCCGAGCTGGCCGAGTTCCCAGCAGGTCAGCCTGGCGCCCTGCAGCAGCGGCCTGGTCTCGTCCACGATCACGTAGCTGAGCGCGCCGTCCGCGTGCAGCGCCCGGATCACCCCGAGCGCCGTGCCCCAGCCGAGACAGGCCAGGCTCCCGGTGTTGCAGTGGGTGTGGACGCGGAGCCGCCCGCCCCCGCAGGCATCCCTGAGGTAGGCGGCGCCGCGCCGGCTGATCTGCTGGCTCGCCGTGACGGCGAAGCCGACGACGTCCAGCGCCGCGGCCTCGACGGCCTGCCGGCCCTGCGGAATGCGGGCCGCGACCGCGGCTACCTCGCGGCGCAGGTTGACCGCGGTCGGCCGGGCGTCGGCGATCCGCTTGATCTCCGCATCCAGCCGGGCGCCGTCCCAGCCCTCGCGGGTGCCCTGGTGAACCGCCAGGGCCACGCCGAGGGCGCCGGCCGCGCCGAGCACGGGCGCGCCGCGGACGGCCAGCGTGGTGATCGCGTTGATCAGCCCGTCGACGGTGGTGATGCGGAGCACGCGGACCTGGTGCGGCAGCGCGGTCTGGTCCAGGGCCTCGATATGCCCGTCCCGCCACGCGAGCACGTCCGGTGTGTCCATAGCGTCGAACATAGGCGAACGTACCGGCCGCGGGTTCCGGCAGGGGTCAGCAGCGTCCCCGGTAGGCGCCGGTGACGTAGGTGGTCCACGGGTTCCAGTCGGTCCCGTTGCCGGAGATGGCGATCGCGGCCTTGGCGTTGCCGATCGGGTTGAAGGTGGCCTCGGCGGACCCGTGCGATCCGTTGATCTGCCAGTAGCCGTAGTCGTTGGTGGGGCTCAGGGCGTACTGCCGGCCGCCGGATTCCGCCATGGCGATCTCGGCGGCCATGAAGGCTTCGGAGTGCGAGCCGCCTGCCGCTTCCCAGAGGGCCTCGAGGCCGGAGCAGGCGAGGGTGCCGCTCAGGCTGCTCGCGGCGGTGGTCAGCACCGTGGCCTGGGCGGTGGCCTTCGCGTGCCGCGGCGTGTACGAGGTCGTGCCGCTCGGCGCGCTGTAGGGAATCGTCAGCGACTCACCCACGTAGATGCTGTTGGGGTTGCTGATCTTGGACTTGTTCGCCTCGTAGATCCACTGCCAGTCGCCCGTGTTGTGGTAGTAGCTCTCCGCTATCGAGGACAGCGTGTCGCCCGAGCGGACGGTGTAGGTGCGGGTGGCCGGCTGGGCGCGCCGGACGAGAGCATCGGTGCGTGCTTGCTGCTCGGTCACCGTGGTGACCTTGGCGGGCGTCTTCTCGGCGGCGTGCGCCTGCGGCGCGGCGGCGACGAGCACGCCGGCGATCGCCACCGCGGGGGCGGCCTTGCCCGCCTTCTCCGCTACCTTCTCCACTTGCGACGGTGCGGTGTGCCGGCCCGTTCGCCGGATCTTCCGCGGCCGACGGTGCGCGTGCGCTGAATCCACAGAACTCCCCAAGTAGTTTCCGCGCCCGCCTACTGGTCCCGGGGGCGGGTCTGTCGGCGGGCCTTTTCGTTCACTGTGTGCGACCGATATGGCTTTTCTTCGCTTTCGGTGGTCTGTGCCGTCTGCGGAAGCATGGCAGCAACTGTCTGCGGCTCGCAGAGGAATTGAAGTATTTCTGTGACTCATCTGTGATGTTGAAGCTGCCGGGGCGCCAGTGCTGAGATACTGCAGTGGTGAACGATCATGGCCCGAGGTACTTCGAGGACTATGTGCTCGGCGCGACCTCCGAGTGCGGAAGCGTAAGCGTCGACGAAGCTGGCATCATATCTTTCGCCAAAGAGTTCGATCCTCAGCCATTCCATGTCGATCCAGTGGCCGCGGCCGCCGGGCCCTTCGGCGGGCTGATCGCGAGCGGCTGGCATACGGCCGCTGTCGTGATGCGGTTGCTCGTCGACAACTACCTGTCCGCGGAGTCGAGCCTCGGCAGCGCCGGCCTCGACGAGATCCGCTGGCCGTATCCGGTGCGACCGGGCGATACGCTCCGTGTTCGGGCCACGGTCGTCGAGTCGCGCAGATCGCTGAGCAAGCCGGACCGCGGGATCATCAAGACCCTGGTGGAGGCGGTCAATCAAGACGGCCGGACGGTGATGCGGGCCACCGCGATCAATTTCATGCTCGTCCGGCCGGCGCCCGGTACCTTAGGGTCTCAAGATGGCACGTGACACGCCGCGGCGGCTGATCCTGCTGCGGCACGCCAAGTCGGACTGGCCGGATGTACCGGACCAGGAGCGGCCGCTGGCCAAGCGCGGGCGGCGCGACGCCCCGGTCGTCGGGCGCTGGCTGCGCCGCCACGGCTACCTGCCGGACACCGTGATCTGCTCGGTCGCGCGCCGGACCCGGCAGACCTGGGATCGGGTGGCGCCGGAACTCGGCGGGTCCCCGTCGGTGACGTTCGAGCCGCGGGCGTACGAAGCCAGCGCGCTGACCCTGCTCTACCTGGTACAGGAACTGCCCGGCACGTGCCGGGCCGCGTTGCTGATCGGGCACAACCCGGCCATCGAGGAACTGGCCGCTCACCTGGCCGGAGCGCCGGACGCGGTCGGCGCGCCCCGGTCGCCGGGGCCGAGGTTCCCCACCGCCGCCGTGGCCGTGCTCGAGTTCGACGGCGACTGGCCCGACCTGGCCCCCGGCCACGCCCGCCTCCTCGCCTTCGCCATCCCCGCCGACATGTAGCACCCGGAGAAATCCGCACCTGAGGGGTGTTTTTCGTTATCGTGGATGGTTACACCCCTCATGGGCGTGGTGACGGCGGGGTTCAGTTCCCAGGCGCGCCGCGGCCGGCCCGGCCGGCCGCGGCGCCGGTCTTCAGGACGAAGGCGGCTCGACTAGGTTGCCGAACAACGACCGGGACACCTGGGCGTGGCGCTGGCGCAGGACTTCGGCCGCGTCGGTGACAGCGGCTGCGGCCGGCCCCATCGCCTTCAACTCGCCCGCGTCGCCGGTCGGCTGGACCTTCCCCTCGGCCTGCATCACCGCGGCGAGCGCACGTCCCTTCGTCGCCGCATCGCGCTGCTGGTCCGCGTCTTGCTTCGCGGTGGCCGCCTGCTGCTGGGCGGTGCTGACGTTCTGCTGCTGCACGGCGGTGCCGAACAGCGCGCCGGCCGCGGCGAAGGCGACGGACTGAATCGAGCCGAAGACCCACGCGATACGCGTCCATTCCGTTTCGTTCTTGCTGATGTTGAAGAGCAGGACAATGGAGAACGCCACCCATATCACGAGCGCGCCGACCGCCGTCCACAATGCGGGCCCGCCCAGCTTCGCTGGACTCGGAGACCCGCCGACTGCGGCCTGCCCGTTCTGGCCACCGCCGTTCTGCTGGTTCGCTTGGTTGGATCCGGCCTGGTTGGATCCGGCCTGGGAAGCCACGGATGTGTCCGCCATTGCTACTCCTACTCCTACTAGGTATCGACGTTTCTGTGTTCGGTGCTCACTTGCCAGGACGTAGCGTCGCCGCCAGGTCGTAGCCAGCCAGTTGCGGATCCAGCGGATCGCGTACCTGAACCGGGATACGTTCAGGGCCGACCTCACAGCCATCCGAGTTCGTTATCGTGACGTCGACGGGATCGGTCTCCGCAGCGTCCATGACGACGAACTCGACATGGAACTTAGGGGGCGGGGCCGGCCGGTGCAATCCGCCGTCGACGGTCTGGCCGTGGACCACGGGGATGCTGTCCGGCATGTATGTCGCTTTCCGGTGGCGCTGGAAGATCGGCGAGACCCGTTCGGTCATCACGTCCTGGGTAATGGCGAAGTATCGCTCTTTGTACCGCGCCGGATGGCGCACGATACGGCCAGCCGACCCCAGCAGCTGCTCGAGCACGTAGGAAAGGACGGTGCCCTCGGACGCGCCCAGGGCATACGTATCGGCACCATCACGTCCACTTGTGATATGCAGCGGATCGTACTTGCGGTGGATGTGAGCGAATTCCGTCTTGCGACCATCGTCAACATCTATGAGGATGCCATTCTCATGCTTGGCGTCGACGAAGGTGTGGCAGCAGTCTGAGATGATGATTTTCGTCTGACTGTAGTTGTACTCCAGGGCCTCTTCTACCAGCTTGACATTAAGGCTGTAATAAAATGGATTGGGTCGGTCTTCTTCCGCTTTCAGGAAGACGCGGGTAAAAGAATGGATATCGTCCAGCTTATCGTAGGCCGTAGTCCTCTTGTGCTCGTACCGGTACTCGCTGGTCCCGATGATTAATGCATGGACGCCAGTCTGGGGAGCCTGAGTCCCGTCGTCGCACCGGTGAACGTAGAAGTCGGCAGGGTTATGGCCGCAGCCCATGTCCGGTCCCCCCTCAGTGGACCCGTGTTGGAAGGATGCTAGCGCAGTTACCAGGAAAAGTCATTGATCAGGTTACGGTAAAGAATTAATTGCGCTTCGGTCACCGGCGGGCCCGGGCGGATTGACCGGTTTCGCCACCCGCAGTCGCCGACTCAGTGTGCCCAGTGCCTGCTCCCGGCGGTAGTCTGCACGCCGTCTGCGGTTCGAGTGAGGACTCCAGCGAATGCGACCGATTCCTGACGACATGGGGGCTGGGGCGTAGCGGGCTGGGCGGCGGGGCGGAATGAGGGGAGTGGGCGGGCCGGTTACTACAGCCGTCGACGATCTGTGAGGAGACCCTTGATGTCGCTGACCTTTTCCTCCGGCCCGCTGTCCGGTCACTCGCCGGAGACCGTCAATTACCGGATCGACGGTCCCGCGCACAAGCTGCTGATGCAGGAGTTCCCGCGCCGGGTGCGGGCGAAGCTCGGCGGCGAGACCGTGTTCGACACGGTCCGCGCCAGGCTCCTGCACGAGACCGGGCTGCCGAACCGCTTCTACATCCCGGTAGAAGACGTCCGCCAGGACCTGCTCGAGGAAAGCGACAGGCACACCGTGTGCGCGTACAAGGGCACGGCGTCGTACTGGACGGTCAGCGCGGACGGCCGCAAGCTCGCCGACGCCGTCTGGTCGTACCCGCAGGCGGCGGGCGACTCCGCCGCCATCAGCGGCTACCTGTCGTTCCTGCACGACGATCTCACCGTCGAGGTCGGTCAGCCGCGCTGACCCGGCTAACCCCACCGACCGGATAAGCCGTCTGGAGGCCGGATGGCGACATCGGCATCCGGCCTCCAGATCAGGCGGCCTGCCGGTCGATGGGCGGCCGCACCGGCTCGCGCTCGCCGGGCTTGGCCGGCGAGCGCGACCCGGTCCCGGCGGCGGCCGGGACACCCGCCGAACCGGCCGCCGCCAGGTCTTGCCCGCGTGGTTCCCTGGCGGCGACGTACACGGCGATGAGCCATACAGCCAGCGCCACGACCGGGACGACGGCCATGATGGCCATTTGCCAGGCGGACAATGCGATGTTCGGGTACATCGGGTTACCTTTCTTCCGGATAGGTCAGCCGGTCACGCACCGACACGACCCCCTCGACGTGCCAGGCTTCGGCCACGATGTCGCGTCCGGCGGCCGCGGTTTCCGGGTAGCCCTCGAGGGTGACGATGCCGTCCTTGACGGAGACGGCGAACTGGTCAGGGTCGGCAAAGAATTCGTTCTGGATCACGTTCTTCGTGATTTCCTGCTGGATTTCGGAATCCGGGCGGCTGTAGACGCTCAGCACGTCGGCCCGGCTGACGATCCCGACCAGCTGGCCCTTTTCGCCGACCACCGGAAGGCGCTTGACGCGGCCGTGATACATGAGGCGGGCGGCGCTGGTGACCGGTTCGTCCGGTGTCACCACGACGGGCGGTTTGGTCATGAGGTCGGCGGCGGTCACCGCGGCCGCCTTGGCGAATTCATCGTGGTGAGGCGAGCCCGCGATGCGCCCGAGCCGTGCGGCCTGCACTCCCATGGCCGCTACCAGGGCTTCCTTGGACAGCATGTCGGCCTCGGAGACGACTCCGATGACCTTTCCATCGTTGTCGAGGACGGGGAAAGCGCTGACCCGGTACTCGGTGAGCAAGGTGGCGAGGTCCTTGAACGTGGCGTTTCCCCTGACCGCCACGACCCGGGTGGTCATCACGTCCCTCACCTTGGTCCTCATGGCACCATCGCCTCTTCTCAAGCTGTTCATCAGCTACAGCTCACCGCGAGGCGACACGCACCACTACAGACCAAAGTCCCGGGCCGGGATGACTTGAGCCACCTACCGGGTAACCGTGACGCGGGGGCACGCACCACGGCCGTTCGGCAGAAATAAGGACGGAACGCGTGCGGCGGGCCACCTGATGAAGGCGGCCCGCCGCACGCGGACGGGAACTGCTCTTTAACTATTCGGAGCCGAAGGCCTTGATCTCGGCCGCTTCGGCCTCGGTGAGCTCGCGCGGCACCTCGCCGTGCGCGACCTTCGCCGCCTGCACCTGATGCCGGATATCCTCCACGATCTCGGGGTTGGCCAGCGTGGTGACGTCGCCGACGTCGGCGAAGTTGGAGACGGACGCGATGACCCGGCGCATGATCTTGCCGGACCGGGTCTTGGGCATGTCGGACACGATCCAGACGTTCTTCGGCCGCGCGATCTTGCCGATCACGGTCTCGATCGCCATGCTGACCTTGGCCGCCATCTCGTCGCTCGCCTCGAAGCCCGGCTTGAGCGAAACATACACCTCCACGATGCGGCCCCGGATGTCGTCGATCACCGGCACCGCGGCCGCCTCGGCGACCTCCGGCACGGTGAGCGCCGCCGACTCGATCTCCTTGGTGCCGAGGCGGTGCCCGGCCACGTTGATCACGTCGTCGACCCGGCCGAGGATGCGGTAGTACCCGTCGGCCGACTGGACGGCACCGTCATTGGTGAAGTACGGCCAGTCACGCCAGTCCTGGCTGTCCGGGTTCTTGTTGTACTTCCGGAAATAGGTGGAGAGGAACCGATCAGGGTCACCCCAGACCGTCTGGAAGATCCCGGGCCAGGGGTTGCGGATGCAGATGTTGCCGGCCTTGCCGCTGCCCTGCGGCACCTCGTCGCCGTTCTCGTCGTAGATCACCGGGTAAACGCCGAGCACACCGGGGCCGCAGCTACCCGGCTTCATCGGCTCCAGCGCGGGCAGGGTGCTGCCGAGGAAGCCGCCATTCTCGGTCTGCCACCAGGTGTCGGTGATCGCCGCCGCGCCCTTGCCGACCTCGGAGTAGTACCACCGCCAGACCTCGGGCTCGATCGGCTCACCGACGGTCGTCATCGACTTGAAGTGGTAGTTGTACTTCTTCGGCTCGTCTGGGCCTACCTTGCGCAGCATCCGGATCGCTGTGGGCGAGGTGTGGAAGATGTTCACCCCGAGCTTCTCCGCGATCCGCCACGGCCGGCCGCCGTCGGGGTAGTTGGGGACGCCCTCGTAGATCACGGTGGTGGTGCCGAGCGCCAGCGGGCCGTAGACGATGTAGGAGTGCCCGGTGATCCAGCCGATGTCGGCCATGCACCAGTACACGTCGTCGGGATGGATGTCCTGGTAGTACTTGGACGTGCCCGCCACGTAGGCGAGGTATCCGCCGGTGCTGTGCTGGCAGCCCTTCGGGCGGCCGGTGGTACCGCTGGTGTACATCAGGAACAGCGGCGCCTCGGCCGGCATGGAGACCGGCTCGACGGTCTTCCCGGCGTGCTCCGGGAGCAGTTCGTCGACGAAGAAGTCCCGGCCGTCGACCATCGGGGTCTGCGACGCGTACTGACCGGGGCGGCGCCGCCAGACCAGCACCTTGTCGACTTCCTGCCCTTCCTTGGCCGCCACGTCGAGGGCCTCGTCGGCCTTGACCTTGTGATCGGTCATCTTGCCGGCCCGGTAATAGCCGTCCATGGTGATCAGGACGCGGCTGCCGGAGTCGGCGATCCGGCTCCCGCAGGCGGTGCCGCTGAAGCCGCCGAATACCTCCGAATGGATGACGCCCAGCCTCGCGCAGGCGAGCATGGTGACCGGCAGCTCGGCGACCATGGGCATGTGCAGCGTCACCCGGTCGCCGGCCTTGAGACCAGCGAAGTCGCGCAGCAGGGCGGCGAACTCGTTCACCTGCCGGTGCAGCTCCGCGTAGCTGATGTGCACGGGCTCGTCGGACTCGAGCTCGCCTACGAATATGATCGCGGTCTTGTCCGGATTGGCCGACGCGTGCCGGTCGACGCAATTGTACGAGGCGTTCAGCCTGCCGCCGACGAACCACTTGAAGAACGGCGCGGTGCTGGTGTCCAGCGTCGTGTGCCAGGTCTGGTCCCAGGTCAGCAGGTCGGCGTACTCCTTGAAGCAGTCAGGGAACTTATCCTCGGCGAACCGGTCCCGGATGGCCGGGTCCGCTGCGTTGGCCTGCTGGACGAACTCTGGCGGCGGCGGGTAGATCTCCTCCTCGCGCCAGTGCACTGCGATCTGCGCCGCGTTGTCCCCGGATGATTCGGGTGCTTCGCTGGCTTTCCCTTGGACGTCTTCGGCCATTGCGTGAGTCCCTCCGCTTGCGCGTGCTTTTAGATTTAACGCCGGAAGCACTCCAAACTTAACGCCAGCGGCTAGCATCCTCCATGGCCATAAGTCCCTATCTGGCGAGGTTAAGCCAATCTGGCCGGGATTGAGCCCGGCAGGTCACGCCGAGTAGGCGTGAGCTGACGGGTGCAGCTCGGGGAAGACCCGGTCTACGCCGGTAATACGCATGATCTTCACCAGCGACGGCCGGGCCGAGGCGAGCATGAGCTGGCGGCCGGCCTCCCGCGCGTGCCGCGCGATCCTGGCCAGTGCCCCTAGCCCCGAGGCGTCGCAGAAGGTCAGGCCGGACAGGTCCACGGTGACCGGCGCCGGCCGGCCGTCGATGACCTCGCTGATGTAGGAGTAGGCCTGTTCGGCGGTGGCGATGTCGAGTTCGCCGGTCACGCTGACGATCTGGTATCCGTTCGCGCCTGTCCGGCAGGAGAGCTCGAGCTGAGCAGGCTCGATACGCTGCGCCTGAGCAGGCACTACATGCTTGGCGGTTATCACGGTTGCATCACTTCCCCCGTCTGGCACTGCCGCGACGGCATTGACGCGGTTCAGTGGACGAATGATCACGTGCCCCTCCCAGTTAACGTCGGCGGCCCGGCAAAACGTTCCTCGCGCCGCCGAACCGGGACGTAACCCCAGGGCCCCGTACTCTGGGGTGACGGTTCCGATTCTGGCAGCAGGGTCACTACCAGCGCAAATAATTAGAACCCCTGCGCTTGAGCGGATACCGGGATTCTGCTGAGTAATACGTATGAGTGGTGGCCCAGGTTCAAGGTGGGACAGGAGATCTTCAGGGAACCCGTGGTTGATGAGCACACCTACCGGGGCGAGCCAGGGAAAGGCTGAGCCACGAGGTAACGTGCCGGTATGCGTGCCTGGCATGTTGAGGCGCCCGGGCCGGTGACCGGCCATCCGCTGCGCCTGCACACTGAGGACGACATACCGCGGCCGGGGCCCGGCGAACTGCTGCTGCAGGTCGTGGCCTGCGGCGTCTGCCGCACCGACCTGCACGTGACCGAGGGCGACCTGCCGCCGCACCGGCCCGGACCCCCTGGCGTGACGCCCGGCCACGAGGTCGTCGGCGAGGTGGTGGGCCTGGGCGAAGGGGCCGCGGGCTTCGCGACCGGTGACCGGGCCGGGGCGGCCTGGCTCCGCTGGACCGACGGGACCTGCGCCTACTGCCGGCGGAACGCGGAGAACCTGTGCCCGCACTCGCTGTACACCGGCTGGGACGCCGACGGCGGGTACGCCGAGTACATGACGGTGCCCGCCGCCTACGCGCACCGCCTGCCGCAGGGGTATACCGACGCCGAACTGGCCCCGCTGCTGTGCGCGGGCATCATCGGATACCACGCCTTGCAGCGGGCCGAACTCCCGCCCGGCGGCCGCCTGGGCCTCTACGGCTTCGGCGGCAGCGCCCACCTGGCCGCCCAGGTGGCCCTAGCCCGCGGCGCGACCGTGCACGTGCTGACCCGCGGCGAGCAGGCCAGGCAGCTGGCCCGCGAGCTCGGCGCGGCCTCGGTGGGGGACGCGGCGGACATGCCGCCGGAACCCCTGGACGCCGCGATCTTGTTCGCCCCAGTGGGCGACCTGGTGCTCCCGGCCATGGCGGCCCTGGACCGCGGCGGGACGCTGGCCATCGCGGGCATCCACCTGACCGACATCCCGCCGCTGAACTACGAGAAGCACCTGTTCCAGGAGCGTCAGCTGCGCAGCGTCACCTCCAACACCCGGGCGGACGCCCGGGAGTTCCTCGGTTTCGCGGCGGAGCACAAGCTGGCGGTGACCGTCCACCCGTACCCGCTCGACGCCGCCGACCAGGCCTTGCGGGACCTGAAGGCCGGCCGCTTCGACGGCGCCGCCGTGCTGATCCCTTAGCCCTTCCTGACCGTTGGCCGACAGTGTCCTGCCCGTTTGCCGAAGGGGGCTCTCCGCCGATCGCCCCGCTTCGAACACCGGGCATACTGGGCAACACAAGGAGCTGCCATGAGTAAGCAAGCTACGCCGCCGCCGCCTGGCGACAAGCCCAAGCCGTCCGCGCCTCCTCCGCCGCCGACCTGGCGGAACTGGCTCTGGCCGATCATGATCTTCGTCATCTTCGCCCTGTGGCTGTTCCTGCCCACGCGCACGACCTCGACCAGCCTCAGCTACTCCCAGTTCCTGACCGACGTGTCGGCGCACCAGGTGAAGACGATCGACATCTCGAGCACACAGGGCGGTACGAGCAGCGGCACGCTGACCAACGGGAAGACCTACACCGTGGTCATCCCGCCGCAGGCCGGGCCGGAGCTGCTGACCACGCTGCAGAACGACAACGTGCAGATTTCGTCCGCCCCGTCCGGGCAGGGCTTCGGCACCGAGGTGCTGATCTACCTGATCGTCTTCGGGCTGCCGATCGTGCTCTTCGTCTGGCTCTTCCGCCGGATCTCCAAGGGCGCGGCCGGTGGGCTGCAGGGCGTCATGGGCGTGGGCCGGTCCCGGGCCAAGGTGTTCGACGAGGAGCAGCCCTCCACCACGTTCGCCGACGTGGCCGGCTACGAGGGCGCCAAGTCCGAGATCTCCGAGGTGGTGGACTTCCTCAAGAACCCGGACCGGTACGCCCGGGCCGGAGCGATGGTGCCCCGCGGCGTCCTCATGGTCGGGCCGCCCGGCACCGGCAAGACCCTGCTGGCCCGCGCGGTGGCCGGCGAGGCGCACGTGCCGTTCTTCTCCGTAAGCGGGTCCAGCTTCGTGGAACTGTTCGTCGGGGTCGGCGCGGCCCGGGTCCGCGACCTGTTCGCCGAGGCGCGCAAGCGCGCGCCCGCCATCATCTTCATCGACGAGATCGACGCCATCGGCCAGCGCCGCGCGGGAGGCGGGGGCGGGTACGTCGCCAACGACGAACGGGAGCAGACGCTCAACCAGCTGCTGGCCGAGATGGACGGCTTCGAGCCGTCATCGGGCATCGTGGTGCTCGCGGCGACGAACCGGCCGGAGATCCTCGACCCGGCCCTGCTCCGGCCCGGCCGGTTCGACCGGCAGGTGACGATCCCGCTGCCGAACGTCACCGAGCGGGCCGCGATCCTGGCCGTGCACTGCCGTGGCAAGAAGCTGGCTGGCGACGTGGACCTGAACGCCATCGCCCGCGGCACCCCCGGCTTCTCCGGCGCCGACCTGGCCAACCTGGTCAACGAGGCCGCCATCAACGCGGTGCGCGACGGGCGTAACGTGCTGACCGCTGCGGACTTCGACACGGCCAGGGACCGGATCATCCTCGGCCGCCGCGAAGGCTCCAACGTGCTGCTGCCCGAGGAGAAGCACGCCGTGGCGGTGCACGAGTCCGGTCACGCCCTGGTGGCCGCCCTGTCCGAGCACGCCGACCCGGTGGCCAAGGTGACGATCCTGCCCGCGGGCCAGACGCTCGGCGTGACCGAGCAGCTGCCGCTGGTCGAACGGCACATGTACGGCGAGGACTACCTGCTCGACTCGCTGACGGTGCGGCTCGGCGGCCGGGCCGCCGAGCTGGTGGTGATCGGCCAGGGGTCCACCGGGGCCGCCAACGACCTGGCCGGGGCGACCGATCTGGCCATCAAGATGGTCAGGGAGTTCGGCCTGTCCGAGAAGCTGGGCCCGATCGGGTATCCCGAAGGCGGGTCGGTGTTCCTCGGTGGCGGCGGGCCGGCTATGTCCAGCCGCCCGTTCGCCGAGGCCACCCAGGCGGAAATCGACCGCGAGGTCGCCGAGCTGCTGCGCCAGGCCGAGCAACGCGCGACGGAGCTGCTCAAGGAGCATCGTGCCCAGCTCGACTCGCTGGTCAGCCTGCTGCTGGAGATGGAAACCGTGAACGGGTCCGACGTGTACCGGCTGACTGGGCAGCCCGACCGCTCGGCCACCCCACCGCCGGTGCCCCCGCTCACGGTGGGACCCCGGGCGGTGGCGGCCGCCGACGCCGGTGCCGTCCAGCACGCCGTCGGCCCCTCCGACGCCGGTAAGGATTAATCAGGCCGAACGGTCCTGGGTACCAGCCCTCGAGCCGGTGCACGCCACCGGCTCGAGGCGCCCGTCCGTGAGCCGCAGCACCTGGTCCACGTTGGTGTGGACCACGGGCCGGTGGGTGATCAGCAGCACGGTGCGCCCGGCCGTGGCGGCCAGCAGGTCCGCGGTCAGCGCCTCGGCGGTCGGCTCGTCGAGGTGCTCGGCGGGCTCGTCGAGGATCACCACGGGGAAGCCGGCCAGCAGCACCCGCGCCAGCGCGAGCCGCTGGCGCTGACCGCCGGACAGCCGGGCGCCGTGCTCACCGACCTCGGTGTCGAGCCCGGCGGGCAGGCTGGCGACCCAGTCGTCAAGCCGGGCCCGGCGCAGCGCGTCGGCCAGCTCGTCGTCGCCGGCGCCGGGGCGCGCCAGCCGCAGGTTCTCCCGCAGCGTGGAGTCGAAGATGTGCGCGTCCTGGGCGCACAGGCCGATCACCGAGCGCACCTGGTCCGCGTCCAGCGTGGTGATGTCGGCGCCGCCCAGCGTCACCGTGCCGGCCGCCGGGTCCAGGAACCGCAGCAGCACCATGGCCAGCGTGGTCTTGCCAGAGCCGCTCGGCCCGGTCACGGCGACCCGGCACCCGGCCGGCAGGTCGAGGTCGGCGCCGCGCAGCACGTCGGGCTCGTCCCGCTGACCCCGCTGAGCCGGCGCCCAGCGGGCGGTCAGGCCCCGCACCGTGATGTCGTAGGGGGGCCCGGGCAGCGGTGCCGGGCGGGCGGGCTCGGTGACCGGATCGGGCCGCTGCAGCACGTCGGCCACCCGCTCCGAGGCGCTGCGCAGCCTCGGTATCTCCTGCGCGGCCGGGGCGAGGCCGCTGAAGACCTCGTGCACGGCCAGCGGCATCAGCGCCAGGACGGCGAGCATGACCCCGGCCATGGTGCCCGCCCGGACACCCGCCACGCCGAGCACCAGGCAGCCCCACAGCGCCGCCCCGGCCGCGAGCGCGCTCACCGCCGCGCCGCTCGCGCGCGCGTACGCGGACCTGGCCTGGACCCGGGCGACCTGCTGGCTCGCCTCGGCCACGGCCCGCAGCGCCTGCTGGCTGGTGCCGAGCACGGACAGCTCGCCGGCGCCGCGGAGCAGGTCGACGGTGGCCGCGGCGAACTCGCCGCGGCGCGGCGCGAGCTGGCGCTCCGCCCGGCGGGCGATGCCGCCGGCCAGCAGCGGCGCGCCCAGCGCGGCCGCGATCAGGCTCAGGGCCAGGACCAGGCCGGCCGCGGGCAGCAGCGCCGCGGCGACGGCGACCGCGGCCGCCCCGGCCAGCGCCGCGACCGCGTACGGCAGCCGCACGCGTAGCCACCGGTCGGTCAGCGAGTCCACGTCGGTAACGAGCCTGCTGATGAGGTCGCCGGAGCGGAACGCCGAGGTCCCGGCCGGGGCGAGCCGTTCCAGCTTGTCGTAGGCGGATATCCGGAGCCGGGCCAGGATGCGCAGCGCGGCGTCGTGGCCGGCCAGCCGCTCGGCGTACCTGAACACGCCCCGGCCGATGCCGAACGCCTGCACCGCCGCCACCGGGACCATCAGGTAGAGCACCGGCGGGTGCTGCGCCGAGCGCGAGATCAGCCAGGCCGACGTGGCCATCAGCCCGATCGAGCACACCGCCGCCAGCGTGCCCGCGGCGCCGGCCAGCGCCAGCCGCCCGCCATCGTGCCCCGAAGCCGCTGAGCGATCCGAGCCTGCCGGACGTTCGGCCGAAATCGCGGTCATGCCGGCACCTCCTCGCGGGTCGGCTCGCCGGTGCGGCCCGGCTCGGCTGCGGCCCGCCCGCCGGAGCCGAGCCGGACGATCTTGTCGGCGGCCGCGATGACCGCGCGGTGATGCGCGGCGACCAGGACCACCCGCCCGGCCGCGGCCTGCGCGCGCAGCGTGCCGAGCACGCGCTCCTCGTTCTCGCCGTCGAGCCCGGCGGTCGGCTCGTCGAGCAGCAGCACGGGCCGGCCGGGCAGGAGCGCGCGGGCCAGCGCCACCCGGCGGCGCTGGCCGGCCGACAGGCCGCCGCCCCGCTCGGTCACCGGCCGGTCCAGCGGGACCTCGTCCAGCGCGGCGGCGTGCGCGGCCGCGCGGACCGCATCGTCGGGTGCGTCGGGCCAGCCGAGCCGGATGTTGGACGCCACCGTGCCCGGGAACATGTAGGGCTCCTGCGGCACCCAGCCGATCAGGGCGCGCCAGGCATCCCGGTCGAGGGCGGTCAGGTCGGCCCGGTGCGCGCCGGCGCCCGGTTCGGCCCGGTCGGTGATCGTCACCCGCCCGGCGGACGGCCGGGCGAAGCCGAGCAGCACGTCGATCAGCGTGGACTTGCCCGATCCGCTCGGGCCTGCGATCGCCGTGATCTCGCCCGCCCGGGCGATGAACGAAACCTGGTCCGGAGCGGGCTCGGGCCGTCCGGGATGCCGGACGCTGACACCCTCGACCCGGATGATCTGCGGCGCCGTGAGTGTCTCGGCGGCCCCGGCGGTCCCGGCTTCGGCCGCGGTCTCGATGACGGCGATGGCCTGGTCGGCGGCGGCCAGGCCGCCGGCGCTCGCGTGGAACTGGGCGGCGGCCTGGCGCAGCGGCAGGTAGGCCTCCGGGGCGAGGATCAGCGCGATCAGCCCGGTGCGCAGGTCCAGGTGGCCGAAGACCAGGCTGAGGCCGACCCCGACTGCCACCATCGCGACCGACAGGGTAGCGACGAGCTCGAGCACCAGGGAGGAAAGGAACGCGATGCGCAGCGTGCTCATGGTGGCGCGCCGGTAGTCGCCGGTGACCGCGCCGATGACCTCTCGCTGCGCCTTGGCCCGGCCGAACACCTTGAGCGTCGGCAGCCCGGACACCACGTCGAGGAAGTGGTGCGAGAGCACCGCCAGCGCGCGCCAGCGCTGCTGCGCGTACGCGCTGGTGGCCTTCCCGACCAGCGCGCCGAACAGCGGGATGAGCGGCAGGGTCGCGGCGATCGTCAGCCCGGCGAGCGGGTCGGCCCAGCCGACCCGGACCAGGACCGCGACCGGCACCACGGTGGCCAGCACGAGCTGCGGCAGGTACTTGGCGAAGTAGCCGTCGAGCGCCTCGATCCCGTCGGTGGCCAGCGCGGTCAGCTCGGCCGTGCGGGGGGCCGGGCTAGCAGAGTGCTGCCCGGCCAGCCAGCGCGGCCCGAGCTGGGTGGCCCGGGTGAGCAGGCGGCGGCGCAGTTCGGCCTTGACCGCCGCGCTCGCGTGATAGGACGCGGCCTCGGTGACCCAGGCCACGACGACCCGGCCGGCCACCACCGCGGCCAGCGCGACCAGCACCGGCCGCAGCGCCCGGATCGTGTCGCCGCGGGTGAAGGTCCCCACGATCCCCGTGGCCAGCAGCTGAGCCTGGACGATGATCAGGGCGGCGGTCAGCAGGCCGAGCCCGCTGACCGCGGCGATGTACACCCTGGCCTGCCGGGCTTGCCGGAGCAGCCGTGGGTCGAGCGGCCTCATCGGCTGGCTGGCTCTGGCTGCTGAGGCTGCGGTGCCTGCGGGGCCGCGCTGATCCGCTTGCGGAAGACCCAGTAGGTCCAGCCCTGGTAGAGCAGCACGAACGGCAGGAAGATGCAGGCGATGACGGTCATCAGCGCCAGCGTCTTGGCCGTCGAGGAGGCGTTGGCCACCGTCAGGTTGTACGCCGCGTTGATGCTGGAGGGCAGCACGTTCGGGTAGAGCGCGGTGAACAGCGCCCCGGTGGCCGCGCCGATGCCCGCCGCGGCGGCGCCGAACGCGGCCCCCTCCCGGCCCCTGAGGTTGGCCGCGCAGGCCACCAGCAGCGCGACCGCGGCCACCGCGGCCAGCACCACCGAGGCGATGCCTGTGCCGGTGTGGCCGGGGGCCTGGTAACTGAACTCGGTCCAGGCCAGGAACCCGCCGCCGGCCAGCACGGCGAGCACCCCGGTCCCGCGGGCGACGCGGTTGGCGTCCCGGCGGAGATCGCCAGTGGTCTTCAGCGCCAGGAACAGCGCGCCGTCCAGCGTGAACAGCACCAGCGTGGCCACGCCGCCGAGCAGCGAGTACGGGTTGAGGAAGTCCCAGAAGTTGCCCACGTAGTTGTGCGCGGCGTCCAGCTTGATGCCGTGCAGCACGTTGCCGAAGGCCACCCCCCACAAGATCGCGGGCAGCAGGGACCCGCCGAAGATGGCCGCGTCCCAGCGGCGCCGCCAGGTCGCGCTGTCCCGCTTGCCGCGGTACTCGAACGCCACCCCGCGCAGGATCAGCGCGACCAGGATGAACAGCAGCGGCAGGTAGAAGGCGCTGAACATGGACGCGTACCAGCCGGGGAACGCGGCGAAGGTGGCGCCGCCCGCGGTCAGCAGCCAGACCTCGTTGCCGTCCCAGACCGGGCCGATCGCGTTGATCATGACCCGGCGCCGGGTCTCGGCGCTGGCCCAGGGGGACGACCCCCCCTGTCCCCCCCGCGAGGGCCGGCCCAGCACCGGCAGCAGGACGCCGACGCCGAAGTCGAATCCCTCGAGGATGAAGTAGCCAGCCCACAGTAGGGCGATGGCCATGAACCAGACGTCGTGGAAATGCACGTCACCCCTCCCTTCAGTAGACCAGCGCGAGTGGCGCTTCTTCGCCCTCGCCCGCCGGTGGCGCCGTCTTGTCCTCGGGCAGCCCGGCCCGCGCGTAGGAGTACATCAGCCCGCCCTCGACCACGGCGAGCCCGCCGTACAGCAGGGTGAGCACGATCACCGAGGCGAGCACCTCGCCCGCCGAGTTGGCCGACACGCCCGCGCTGGTCTTCATCTGCCCGAAGACCAGCCAGGGCTGGCGGGCCATCTCGGTGAACAGCCAGCCGAAGGTGTTCGCGGCCAGCGGCAGGAACGGCAGCACGAGCACCGCCCACAGCAGCAGCCGGGACCGGGACCGCTGAATCCCGGTGCCCTGCGCCCGCACCTGGGCGATGGCCGTGGGGACGCGTCCCCGGCGCAGCGTGATCAGCGAGATCAGCGAGATCAGCGCGGCCAGCATGCCGATGCCGATCATCAGCCGGAAGCTCCAGTAAGCGATCGGGATGATGGGCGTGTAGGAGCCCGGCCCGTAGATCTGGGCGTACAGCGACTGCAGGTTGTCGATGCCCCTGACCTGGGCGTGGAAGTTCCCGGTGGCCAGGAAGGACAGCAGGTCGGGCAGGGTGACCTGGAGGGTGGGCTTGGAGCCGTTCAACGTGCCGATGGTGAACAGCGAGAACGGGGCCGGCTGGGAGGTGTGGTAGAGCGCCTCGGCGGCGGCCATCTTCATCGGCTGGTACTTGGTCATCAGCTTGCCCTGGATGTCGCCGGTGACGATGACGGCGACCGCGGCGGCCAGCGCGGTGATCGCGCCCGCCCTCGCCGCGCTCCGCCACGCCGCGGTCGTCGCGGCGGCGCCTTCCCCGGTGACGGGCCGCCTGATCAGGTGCCACATGGCGACCCCGGCCACCAGCCCGCCCGCGGTCAGGAAGCAGCCGGCGACCGTGTGCGGGAACGTCCCCAGCTGTACCGGGTTGGTCAGCACGGCCAGGAAGCTGGTCAGTTCCTCCCGGTGAGTGACCGGGTTGTAGTGGGAGCCGACCGGGTGCTGCATCCAGGAGTTGGCGGCCAGGATGAAGTAGGCCGAAAGCAGCGTGCCGGTCGCGGCGATCCACATGCAGGCGGCGTGCACCTTGCGGGGCAGTCGGTCCCAGCCGAAGATCCACAGGCCGAGGAACGTGGACTCGAGGAAGAACGCCAGCAGGGCCTCGACGGCGAGCGGGGCGCCGAAGACGTCGCCCACGAACCGCGAGTAGGCCGACCAGTTCATGCCGAACTGGAACTCCTGCACGATCCCGGTGACCACTCCCATCGCGAAGTTGATCAGGAACAGGCGGCCGTAGAACTTGGTCAGCCTGAGCCATTTGTCGTTGCCGGTGCGGATCCACGCGGTCTCGAAGCCGGCCACCAGGAAGCCCAGGCCGATGGTGATCGGCACGAATAGGAAGTGGTACACGGTCGTGATCCCGAACTGCCACCGGGAGAGCTCCAGGACGCTCACCTACTGCCTCCTTACCATTTACTACGCAATGTAGTACTACGTTCTGTCGTCATATCCCGGCGGGTGCCCGCATCGGCCCCAGGCAGGCGAGGGTGTTCCCCACGTTGGCAGTGTGGCTGCCGTTCAGGCAGGTGCTGAAGAGACCTTGTTCACGGGAGCGGGGGGTCTAAAGTCCCGGCCTTCCGGTCCCGGTCATGGTCGGGGCCCGGTGTACTCTCGGCCGTATGGCGATGGCGATGCCTGCGTACCTTCCCAGCCCGTCGATCAACAGCTTTCACATCGGCCCGCTGGTCATTCACTTCTACGCCCTGATGTACCTGGTCGGCATCACGGCCGCGGTCATCATCACCAGGCGGCGGTGGCGCGCGGTCGGCGGCGACCCCGACCTGGTCGGCGACATCGCCCTGTGGAGCGTCCCGGCCGGGATCATCGGCGGCCGGATCTACTTCGACATCACCACGCCGATGGACATCCCGCACGTGTGGTACGGCGTGTTCGCGGTGTGGGACGGCGGGCTCGGCATCTGGGGCGGGATCTTCCTCGCCGCCCTGGTCGGCCTGTGGCGGTTGCGCAAGCACGGCGTGGACGGCGCCCTGTTCATGGACGCGGTGGCCCCCGCCCTGCTGGTGGCGCAGGGCATCGGCCGGATCGGGAACTACTTCAACAAGGAGCTTTTCGGCCGTCCCACGTCACTGCCCTGGGGTCTTGAGATCCCCTTCCAGTACCGGGTTTCCGGCGGGATCCCCGCCGCCGACCTGCACTTCAGTACCTTCCAGCCGACGTTCCTCTACGAGCTGATCTTCGACTTCGCCTGGGCGGCCGTGCTCGTCTGGCTCGGCCACCACCGCACCATCAAGCCGCCCGGCCTGTTCGCGCTGTACGTCTTCGGCTATTCCGCGTACCGGATCTTCGAGGAATCGCTGCGCATCGACTCCTCGGTGTACATCTTCGGCCTGCGCCTGAACATGTACATCGCCTCCGTGCTGGCGGTGGTCGGCGCGGTCTGGTTCTACCGCAGCCAGCGCCGGCCCGCCCCCGTCGCTCCCGCTGGTGCCGACGTCGGTGCCGGGCCGCCGGGTGATGCCGGTCCGGCCGGCGACGCCGACCCGGACGGTCCGGCCGGCCACGCCCGGCCCGCCGATCCCGGGGACGACTCCTCGCCGGAGCGCGAAGCGGAGGCATCCCGGGACTCCGAACAGGCCACGTCGGAGCCGTGACCGGCGCCGGCGACCCGGCCGACGCGCAGTGGCGCTGGTGGCGGGAGCGGCGGCTGCCCGCGGAGCGGATCCACCTGGACACCGCGGCGGCGGGCCGGTCCTCCCGGGCCACGCTCGCGGCGGCGGCCGCGCATGCCGAGCGTGAGGCCACGGTAGGCGCCTACGTCGCGATGGCGGAGGCCGAGCCGCTCATCTACGAGGGCCAGGCCGAGCTTGGCCGGCTGCTGGGCGTCCCGGCCGCCGGCGTGACGTTCCTGCCGAGCGCGGAGGCCGCGCTTGGTGCCTTGCTCGCGGCCTGGCCGCTGGGCGCCGGAAATGAGCCCGGAAATAAACAGAGCGACGCCGTCGCGGTGGTGCCGTGCGAGTGGGGTCCCAACCTGCACGCGTTCGCGGCCCGCGGCCTGCGCATCACCGAGATCGCGACGCACGGCGACGGCGCCGTCGACCTGGCGGCGCTCGAGCGGATGCTGGCCGGGGCCCGGCCTGCCTTCGTCCACCTGACCCAGGTCACCTCGCACCGCGGCCTGGTGCAGCCGGTCGCCGAAGCGGCGGCGCTGTGCCGCGCGGCGGGCGTGCCGCTGTGGGTGGACGCCGCCCAGGCTCTCGGGCACGTGGACACCGCGTGCGGCGCCGACGCCATCTACGCCACCAGCAGGAAGTGGCTGACCGGTCCGCGCGGCGTGGGCGTGATCGGGGTGGCCGAGCCCTGGTGGGACCGGCTGAAGATCAGCGCCTCCGACCTGGTCGCAGCCGCCCGGCCCGCGGACAGCAGCCCGCTGTGGCTGATCGGGGCGGGCGAGGCCAACGTGGCCGCCTGGGTCGGGCTGTGCACGGCCGTCCGGGAGCACCTCGAGGCCGGCCCGGCCCGCATCTGGGGCCGGCTCGCCGAGGTCGGCAGGCAGACCAGGGGAACCCTGGCCGGCTTGCCCGGCTGGGAGGTGGCCGACGCCCCGGATGCCCGGTCCGCCATCGTCGCGCTGCGCGCGTCGAACGGGCAGGACGTCGCCGGCACCCGGGCCCGGCTGCTTGCCGAGCACGGGATCGTCACCACCGCGGGCGCCGTCACCCGCGCCCCGCGCGAGATGACCGGGCCGCTGCTGCGGATCAGCCCGCACGTCGACTGCACGCCCGCGGACCTGGCCCGGCTGCGCCAGGCCCTGCTCGCCCTGGGCTAGTCCTCAGACCAACGGCCCCCGCCACCGAGCGATGCCGTGGCCGCCAGGAGGGAGTTAGATCGGGTAGCTGCCGGTGCCGTCCCTGGTGGTGATCCACTGGATTTCGGTGAAGTCGGCCATCGACTGCGGGCCGGATCGTCCCCATCCGCTGTCCTTGATCCCGCCGAGCGGGAGCCACCAGCAGTCCCGCTGACACCGGCGCCTCTTCCGACGGCTTGAGCACCACCGTGTTCCCGAACGCCACCGGGTTCACGGCCCGCCGGCCTGGACCGCGGCTGGTTCGTCGAGCCGACCGTGTTCGCCGACGTCGACAACTCCGCCACCATCGCGCAGGAAGAGATCTTCGGGCCGGTGCTTTCCGTCATCGCCTACGGCGACGTGGACGACGCGATCCGGATCGCCAACGACTCCGACTACGGGCTCGGCGGCTCGGTATGGACCACGGACGCCGAGCGCGGCAAGGATGTCGCGCGGCGCGTCAGGACCGGCACAATCGGGATCAACAAGTACCTGCCCGATCCCGGAGCGCCGTTCGGCGGGGTCAAGGCGAGCGGCATCGGCCGCGAGCTCGGACCCGGCGCGATTAGCGCCTACCAGCAGCTCAAATCGATCTACACCTGAGTCAGGCGGCGACCGCCCAAGGCTGTCATAGACCTGCCTAGGCCGGTCTACTCGTCTAGGTAGATAGGTGGCTGGTCCCATCCTTGCGCCTGGACCTCGGCCAGCGGGGCGTTGACCCGGACGCACTTGTCGCCCTCGATGGTGAGCACTGCGCTGGCCGGGACGTAGACGGGCGCTCCTGTTTCTTGCCGTCGCCCGGAGACAACTGCTTCCTGCTCGCTGTCGGCGGGCGGCCGGAGGACCGCGTCGACGTCACCCCACTTCTTGTAGTCACTGGAGCACAGGTCCATGCCGGGCCTGATCTGGGCCAGCAGTTCTTCGCTCATGGCGCTCTCCTTTGCCGTGGTTGCGGGGGTTTCATTCGCGGTCGATTCCGTGAGCGGGGCAGGCGCAGCCTCACGCTCCGAAGTTCACTGTCGAGCCGCCGATGCCGTAGAGGATCTCGTTCAGGTCGGCCTTGGTGAGTTGCTGTCCGTAGAAGCGCGAGTAGAAGGTCTTTGCCTCGGAGACCATGTTGATGTCGGTGAATTGCTCCGGGTAGAGGTACTTCGCCGTCCACAGCAGTGCCAGCGGGGCCGCCACGTCGAAGTCGCCCCATTCATTGAGGTCTTGCGGGATGGGTACGACGTGCCCGTCCTTCGTGGCCGTCAAGTTCTTGAGGACGCTGTTCTGGGTGATGACGGGCACGTCGGTGGGATCGTGGGCGATGATGAAGTCGGGATTCCATTTAAGGATCTGCTCGGTGGTGAATGCGCTCAGCGGCGGGGCGGTGCCTGCGACGTCGGTTGCGCCGAGGAACCGCAGGTACCACTCCATCGCCGGGCCGTTGCGGCGGAAGGGTCTCGTGGCCAGGTATAGCGCGGTCGGGCGCTGGGCGGCAGGCACCGCCGCTATCCGCTGGCTGACCAGGTTCAGCATGCCGTCGAAGTACGAGACGTAGGCGGCGGCTTCCTGCTGCTTGCCGAGGATCTTGCCGACCAGGGTGGCGGCGTCGCGCTCCTGCATCGTTCCGGAGTTTTCCTCGGTGATGACGACCGTCGGCACGCCGAGCTTCTGGATCACGCCGGCCATGGTCGGGTCCATGGTGAGGACGATGTCGGGTTTGAGCGCCAGCAGCTCCTCAGGGTTGACCGGGGCCTCGATGTTGGACTCGACGTTGGGCAGGCTGGTGAGCCTGGGTTCGAGGATCTTCCACCCGAAGTGCGCGGCGGAGAACACGGTGGGGACCCCGTTCACGATGAGATTGGCGTCGCCCATGGCGATCACGAACCCGTCGATGTCGGGCGGGGCACCGACCATGACGATGCGGTGGATCTGGCTGGGCACCGGGATTGTCACCTTGCGGCCCGCGGCATCTGTAATGGTCTGGGTGGTGGCGGAGGCGCCGGAACCGGACGTGGATGCAGAGGTCGAGGTAGATGCCGAGGTCGAGGCGGAGCTGCACGCTGCGAGGCTGAGCAGCAGGACCGGGCAGAGGAGCGCGGCCAGGCTGGCGCGTCGTCGCCCCGCGGATTGTGGTGACATTATCTCTCCTTGGCTAGGGAATGCGCGGTGGCTGATCTGCCGCACCACGACGTCGCCGGGGCGGGGTCACTTCCGGAAGGCAGAAGAACTGCTGCTCCTGGTCGCCCTGCTCGTCTGCGGGGGGCGCCAGGCTGGTCACGCGTACGGGCACGTTGTAGAGGCGGCTCAGCCGGTCGCCGGTGATGACCTCGCTGGGACCGCCGCTCGCGGCGACGGATCCCGCGCTCATGAGGACGGCCCTGTCGGCCCACATCAGGGCGTGGTTGGGCTGGTGGGTGGTCATCAGCACGGTGGAGCCGGCCGCAACGAGGCTGGTTACCAGCTGGAAGATCCGGATTTCGTTTCCGTAGTCGAGAGCGGCCGTCGGCTCGTCGAGGACGAGCACGGGCGCTTCCTGGACCAGCGCCCGGGCCAGCATGGTGAGCTGACGTTCACCGCCGGACAACTGCGAGAACGGGCGGGACGCGAGATGACCGGCGCCGAGTCGTTCCAGTGTGGCCATACAGAGGCGGCGGTCGGCTCGGGACGGGGACGCGGTCATTCCCAGATAAGGCGTGCGCCCCATGAGCACCATCTCCAGGGTGGTGAAGGGAAAGACCGCCGTGATGCTCTGCGGCACGTACGCGACGAGCCGGGCGAGCTGCCGCGCCGAAAGGGCGGCGGTGTCATGGCCTGCGACGCTCATCGAGCCGGCGTGGGGTTTCAGGAGCCCGAGGATGCACCGGATGAGGGTGGTCTTCCCGGCGCCGTTCGGGCCGAGCAGACAGCACAGCTCCGACTCGCTCACCTCGAGCGATACGCCCTGGAGGCAGTTTTCGCCGCGCTGCCCGAAGGAGAACGACAGGCCGTCAACGCGGATGCTCAGCGCCATTCTTTCCTCGCCTTAGCGAGGAGTGCGACGAAGAACGGGCCCCCGATGAGCGCGGTGAGTACGCCAAGCGGGAATTCCACCGACGACACGCTGCGGCCCACATCGTCGACCGCGAGCAGGAAGATCGCTCCTATCAGCAGGGAGGCCGGCAGGAGCTTATGGAAGGAGGGGCCGACAAAGCGGCGGGCAAGGTGCGGGACGACCAGTCCCACCCATCCGACGATCCCGGCGATGCTCACCACCGATGCGGTCATGAGGGTTGTGGTGACGATCACCAATGCCCAGATCAGGTACCGGTTGACGCCCAAGGTCCTCGCCTCGTCCTCCCCGGCGGCCAGGACCGTGATCGGCCAGCGGATCAGGTAGAGGACCAGCACCGACGCCCCGGCCAGCAGCGCGGGCAGCCAGAGGTTGCTCATGGTGACGCTGTCGAGCGAGCCGAGCAAGAAGAAGACGATCCTCGGCAGGGTCGTCGTCGGGTTGGCGAAATACTGGGTCAGGGAGATGAGCGCCTGCGCCATGGCGCCGACGACTATCCCCGCGAGCACCAGGACCACCGTGGAACCGCGGCCGATCAGCTGGGAGATCGCCACGGTCACCAGTACCGCTGCGACCCCGCCAGCGAATGCCAGCACCTGGACATCCCCGAACGGCAGGCCGAAGAGCAGCCCGATGGACGCTCCGAAACCGGCGCCCGCCGAGACGCCGAGGATATCGGGAGAGACGAGGGGGTTCTGGAACATGCTCTGGTACGCCGCGCCCGACCCGGACAGCGCCGCTCCGACCGTGATCGCGGCGAGCACCCTGGGCAGCCGGATCTGGACCAGCACGATCCGGTCGATGCTGGACAAGCGGGTTCCCGCTCCGGGGATGACCGCCGCGACGAACCCGCTGACCAGCTTGACCGGGCCTAGCGGGTAACGGCCAAGGCCCAGCGAGATCACCGCCAGGACCACCAGGGTGATAACCGCGGCGAGCCACCAGAGCCAACGTCGTGACGATCTGGTGCCTGCGGCTGCCTGCCCGGCGTGGTCAGCCAATGCGTGGCCGTCCGCAGCCGAAACCTCGGCGTGTCCTGGAACCGGGACGGTGTCTTCGGCCATAAACGCTTGTCAGCGGTCATGCCCAGGGGAACACCCCGATCCCGGGCCGCCCCTTCGGCATCGGCGGCGTCCGGATCGGGTACGCCGGCCGCCGCGTCGCTCCAGGTCCACACCCGGTGCAGCAGCCGCTCGTCACCCTCGTAGGCGTCTCTCCCGTGCGCGACCCGGTAGTTGTCCAGGCAGAGCAGGTCGCCGCTGCGCAACATGAACCGGGGGGCAGCGTCCGCCGCCGCGACGGCCAGCCGCTGCCACGCCGCGAGCAGCCGGTCCTGGTCGGGCGTGGCGCCGGTCAGGTGCTGCTTGTCGTTGCACAGGACCGTCCTGCGTCCGCCCGCGAGGCGCCTGGCTACCGGCGCCCGCCAGAGCACCCCCTCCGGGGAGCACTGCTCGACGGGCTGCCGCCAGAGGAACTCGGCCAGTTCCCGGCTGTCCGGGTCAGCCCGGAGGTCATCGACGAGCCGCACGCAGTCGACCGCAAAGGACGCGCCGCCACGCTCGGCTGGACGTTCGCACAGCAGGAACACGTAGTCGGGGTAGGACGCACCGTAGCGCCCGTAGCCGTCCATGTGCAGATACTGCGACCGGGTGCTGTCGATGTGGACCGACCTGGTCTCCCAGTCGAGGTGCGGACCGGATCCCCGGGCACCAGCCCGGACCTTGATCGGCTGGCGCACGGCCCGCAGCGCCGGACCAAGCACCGCACGGACGTAGCCGAGAATGCCGTCGGCTAAGAAATCCCCATCCGTCTCCAGGACTGCGGCCCCGTCCATGGCCAGGAGAAGCGGGACCTCGCTGACGTCGGCGGTTCGCGCGGGGATCACACCGACCGTATCGGCAATCACCTCAGCAGAACCCCTCGCCCTTATATGGTGCGACGGCCTCGTTTACAGCCGCCTGGAATACCTCCCGATGGGCCGGGATCGCACTGGTCACCACGGTGTCTCCTGTTCCGGGAGCGACTCCAGCGATTCCCCCTCGACGCTGCTCAGGATTCGCCTGCGTCATCGGCGGCAACCGCGCATGCCCTCGATCCCTTCGCCGGACCGGCACCTGCACATGAGTCCTCCTGGGGCCAGTAGTCACATTGTGACTACTGGCATGAGGAAAATACCATGCGAGGACGCCTGCGGGCCATAGCCGGCTTACCGTTTGCTTACCCCGGCGCTGAGCCGCACCCGGAGGTGCTATCAACAGCCCCATGGACATGCGGCGGCGAGGTGTGCTCGGGATAATCGCGGGACGGCGCCCGACGGCGCTCGCGGCGCTGCTAGCGGCGGGCGCGCTGGCGGGCTGCGCCAGCACGAGCACTAACCCGGGTGCCGCCTACCAGGCAGCGCAGCCAATGGCCACCCGTTCGTCGGCCGCCCAGGCGATGCCTGCCGCCTCCCCGCTGGCCGGCCTGCCCGCATCGGGTGTCCTGGGCACGGCGCTCAGCACGATGAAGGCGGCTGTGTCAGTCCACGTGAACATCCGGCAGGTGCAGCAGTCGCGGACAGCCGTCTACTCCGATGACTCGGCAGACGGCGCTGGCCGACAGGAGATCACGATCAGCGGCGGCGAGCACGCGATCGTGCTTGTGGTAGGCAAGGTCACCTACATCAAGGGAAACGAGGCGGCATTGACCGGGTACTTTGGCTTCCCGGCGGCAGCGGCCGGGCGGCTGGTCAACCGCTGGATTTCCTTCCGCCCTGGCGACACCGGCTACCAGCAGGTGACGTCCGGCGTGACACTCGCCGGGCTGGCCGGTCAGCTGGAGCTCACCGGCCCGCTCACGATCAAGGCGCCGGGCATGGTGGCTGGCCAGTCCGCCGAAGGCGTACACGGCACCGTACCTGCCAGCGTCGGTGCGCCTGCGGGCTCCAAGGCAACGCTTTACGTGGCGGTCGGCGGACGCGCGCTGCCGGTGAGCTACCGGCTCGACCGCACGGGCAGCCTCCAGTTCGCGGCCACGTTCAGCCGCTGGGGCGAGCGGTTGCACCTCACTGCGCCGTCGCAGGCGATCCCGGTCACCTCGATCTCGCTCTGACCGCGCTCGTTCGGCACGGCCCTTGTTTTGTCTGCAGTTCCGGGGGTGATGACCTGTTCACGTTCGCGGGAAGGATCCGGCGCGGTGCGCGGCAAGCCGGCCGCGCCGCACCGTACCCATGCGATCTGCTCACGGCGCGCGTCGCGGGTCGTGATGCAGCCCTGCCCGGTGCGGTGGACCCGGCACGGGCGCAGGCGTTCTGGCTGGAAATGGCCATGCTGCTTCTCGCGCTGTTGCATTGCTAGCGGCGAGTGCTAGCATTGCAAGCAGGAGGTGGTTCCAATGGCAGCCCTGAGCATCCGAGATCTCGACGAGACCGTCAAGCGGCGTCTGCAGTCTCGCGCGGCAAGTCACGGCCGGTCGATGGAGGCCGAAGTACGGGCGATTCTTACCGATGCCGTACGGGAGCCCGCTGATTCTGCCGGGCTGTTCACGGCTGTACTGGATCGGTTCGGTGTGCTGGGCGGGGTTGAGCTGGAACTGCCTGAGCGCACGGAGCCGGCCCGTGCCGTGGATTTCTCGGCATGATCATCCTTGACACCAACGTTGTTTCCGAACTGATGCGCCCGGAACCAGCGTCGCAAGTGGCTGACTGGGTGCGCCGACGGGACCGTCGTGAACTGCGGATGACCTCGATCACGCTCGCCGAGATCCGCTTCGGCATCGCCAGGCTTCCAGAGGGCCGCCGGAAGCAAGTCCTGCTAGACACCGCGAACGACACCTTCAGGGCCTTCGATGAGCAGATCCTGCCGGTCGATGCCGCAGCCGCTGAGCAGTACGCGATCATCGCAAGTGCCCGCGAGCGGGCTGGGAAGCCGCTCGCTGGTTTCGACGCTCTCATCGCCGCCGTTTGCCGCTCCCGCGGCGCGGCACTTGCCACTCGCAACCTGCCTGACTTCGATGGCACCGGCGTCGAGATCATCAACCCGTGGACGCCGCAAGCGGCTGAGAGCTGACGAAGGCACACAAGTACTTCATCGGCGACAGGCAGCAGGTCGCCTGATCGTCGCCTTGGCCGGTGACGCCGAACTGCTCATGCTCGATGAGGCTGACCCGCTGATGGAGGCGATGCCCCCGGGCCCGGACGGTCGCGACGGCGCCGACGATGCTGCTAAGCGGCGAAGGTGCGGGCTAGGAAATCGCGGGTGGCGGCGAACGAGCGGGTGTCGGACTGCTCGTGAAAGGCGACGCCGGGGATCGCTCCAGGGCCTCACGTAGGTCAGCGATCGCGGCTTCCTGCGTCGGCCCGTCGCCGACCGCGCCGACGCCGGGACGGAGCAGGGCAGAGGCGCACCAGACGCCGTCTTCGTCTTGCTCGACGGCGTAGGGCACGTGAACAACGCGGGTCACGGCATCACGGGGGACTATCGGAGCGAGAGGGCCAAGCGGCGGCTTGTACCAGCGCAGCAGGTTGGGTGAGCCGTCGGCGCGGGGTGTCCCGGCGAAGGCGATGACCAGGTCGCGGGCGGGTGAGACGTTAGCTCACCGATGACGGCGTCCGCGGACTGAGTGAGATCAAGCTCGCCCCGTAGTTCCAGGATCCCGGCGATCGCCGAGGTAAATGCCTTCGTGACCGACAGCAGCAAGTGGCGGTCGCCCGGCCGCATCCGGGGGTACCGCTCGAAGACGATCGTGCCGCCCTAGACGACGACGATGCCGCTGACCGGGCCGGCGGCAACGTACTGGTCCAGGCTCACTCCCGGCTCGACCGGGAACCGTGCTATCTCGGCCATCTCGGCGCTGGCGAGCGCGGCCGGCCGCCGGGCGATGGGAATCTCGACGGACGGGAGAAGTTTGCCCGCATGCAGGTACGCCCACGCCGATGGTTCGCCGCCGAGGTCCCAGTTCGCCAGCGTGACACCTGGCGGTCTGCCGTGATGGTTCATCTGCCGGTACCTTCCGGGTCCGGTCCTGCCGTTCCGCAAGTACTGGCGATCAAGGCACGGAAGCCGTGATTATCGCCAACCCCGCGCCTAATTGCCGCCGTCCCTGACCGACGCGGCCGTCGATCCGTTCCCGCAGCAGGTCGGCGTGTCCGCAGTGGCGGGCGTACTCCTCGATCATGTGAACCAGCACCTCGCGCTGCGCGATGCTGGTGCGGGGCGCGTCGGCCTGCGCCATCACCCGGCGGAACCAGTTGCGTTCCACGTCGGCCATGTGGCGGACGAGGCCGAGCAGGGACATCGTGGAGGGCGGCACCGACCGGCGGGCGAGCTGGGCCGCGTC
>Ga0208565_1000233_pt1 | contig 45397 bp, 40 predicted proteins | sample Sb_taG_7_FD_187706 | JGI IMG/M metagenome (GOLD analysis project Ga0208565, IMG submission 187706) | Peat soil microbial communities from Weissenstadt, Germany - Sb_50d_2_FS metaG (SPAdes) (version 2) | ecosystem: Environmental > Terrestrial > Soil > Wetlands > Peat | place: Germany... | reverse complement strand
CCCGATCCGGGTCGGCCCCGGCCCGAAGTCCCGCAAGCGCTACCTGCTGGTCGCCTGCACGAACCTGCTCACCTATTACTTCCTCGGCGACCGGTCCCTGAAGACGTTCACCGCGTTCGTGCTGCCGGACCTGTCCGGGACCGTGGTGGTGCACGACCGGTACCAGAACTACGACGCCTTCCCCGGCCTGATCCACCAGCTCTGCGCCGGTCACCTCCTGCGCGACCTGGCCGACGCCGCCCAGACCTACCCGGACGCGCACTGGCCGGTCCAGATCACCCAGGCCCTGCAGGGGCTCATCCACGCCGCCAATGCCGCCCGCGCCCAGGGCCTGGCGGCAGTGCCGGACGAGGCCGCCGCGCCGCTGATCCACGCCTTCAGGCACGGCGTGCTGCTCGGCCTGTCCCAGATCCCCCGCCGCCCCGGCCGCAAGCAAGACCCCGGCCGCGACCTGCTCGAATGCCTGCGCGACCGCCACGACGACGTGCTCCGGTTCACCACCGACCTGCGCATCCCGCCAACTTCCGATCTGGGTTCACACTGCACCTCCTGGGTGCGTTCTGGAGTATCGGGGGTTTCGCGGTGGTCAGGTCGTGTCGCTGGTGTGATTGTCGCGCGGGGTACTGACATTGCGCGGTGGCTGCAGCGGGCCGCCCAGGCTGGGGTGGTGGCTGCGCCCTGAGCGATGGGTGTCGCCGAGGGCCTTGCCGACGGCTTCGACCTGGGCGGGGCGGGGGCGGGCCTGGCCGGGGTGGTAGAGGCAGGTGCCGCGGTCGTCGGCGGGGTGCCCGGTGATCAGGCTGAGGCGATACCAGCGTTTGATGCTCTGGGGATGCGCGCCGAGCTGCTGGGCGGTTTCGTCCAGGGTGAGCATCCCGGCGTTGCGGAGCCGTTGCCACAGGCTGGGGATGTGGCGGGTGTGGCAGTGGGCGCGCACCCGGCCGGCGTCCCAGGGCTTGCCGTCCCCGCTGGTCAGGCCCCGCTGGCTGAGGGCGGAAGCGACCTGACTGTAGGTGTGGGTGGCGAGCAGCTGGTCGATGAGGGTGATCGTGGTGGCGGGGGTCTTGCGTTCCTGCCAGGCGTTGAGCGGGATCGGCAGGTGCAAGGTGCGGTGCTGGCCGCCTGGCAGGCGAACGGCGGCGGTGATGGTGTCCTCGCCGCGGGTGAGGGTGACGTCGGTGATCAGCAGCCGGATCAGGCGCTTGCGTTCGCGCATCGGGGTGGCCGGGTTGTTCCACAGGGCGGGGAAGTCCGAGGCTAGGGCGCGGATGCGGGCGCGTTGCTGCTCATCGAGCATGGCGGTGGCTGTCCTGGCGGTGGCGTAGTCGTCCTGGGCGGCGGCTAGCTCGCGCAGGCGGGCGTTCCAGTCGGCTTCGAGGGCATCGGCGACGAGCCGGTTGCCGGGGTCGACGGCCAGGTAGCGTCGGCGGGCCTGGTCAGCTGCGTGCTGGGCGCGCTGGACGTGGGCAGCCCGGATCGCGTCGGCTTGCCCGGCTTGCTGGACGAGCTCATCGCTGACGGTGAGGGCGACATCCAGGGCGAGCGGGGTGAGGGTAGCTAGCAGCAGGCCGGCGATCGCGGTGTCGATGGTGGCGCCGACCATGTGCTGGCAGATCGGCTGAGCGGTCTGGATGCCGTCGTTCTGGCAGACGTAGTCAGGCACGGTCGTGCCATCGGCGCGGGTGTGGTAGCGCACTGTCATCCGCCGCCCGCATCTGCCGCAGACGACCAGGCCCTGGAGCAGGGCGGGGCCTTCGCGGGGCGGTCCGGCGTTGCGGTCCTGGCCGCGGGTGGCTGCGTTGCCGGCCAGCACCTGCAGGCTGGCCTGGTAGCCGGGCCAGGTGACGTAGCCGGGGTGGTGGTCGTGGATCAGGACGGTCCACTCGTCGATCGGTTTGGATAGGGTGTGGTGGCGGCCGTCCAGGCCGGTGGTGTGGCGGGCGCGGCCGTAGGCGTAGGCGCCGGCGTAGGCGGGGTTGTGCAGGATCCTGAGGACCTGGTCGTGGGAGAGGCTGTTCCAGTACAGCTCGCCGGCGCGGGGTCCGCTGCGGTGCCTGCCGGGGAATCTCAGCTGCTGGTCGCGGAAGGTTTTGACCACGGCGAATGCCGAGCTGGTGGCGGTGAAGGTTTCGAACAGCAGCGACAGCGCGCCGCGGACGCCCGCGTCGGGATCGAGGGTCACCTGGCTGAGCGGGTCGTAGACCAGGCCGATCGGCAGCTGGAGTTTCAGCTCCCCGCGGCGGGCCTTGGTCAGGATCCCGCCGGACAGCCGCGATCGCAGGAAATGCAGTTCTGCTTCGCTGAGCTGGCCTTTCATCCCCAGGAGGAGGCGGTCGTTAAAGCTGGTCGGGTCATACAGCCCGTCTTCGTCCAGGATGAGGCAGTCGTTGTGGGCGCAGATTTGCAGCAGCTGGTGCCAGTCGGCGTTGTTGCGCGCCAGCCGGGAGCATTCCAGGCCGAGCACGATCCCGGCCTTGCCCATCGACACCTCGGCGACCAGATGCTGGAAGCCTTCCCGGTCGGCGGCGGAGGCGCCTGAGTGGCCCTGGTCGATGTCGATCACGTGGATCCGCCCGGCGGGCCAGCCTAGCGCGACGGCCCGGCCGCGCAGGTCGTACTGGCGGGCGGTCGACTCGGTGTTGTTGGCGACCTGGTAGAGGGTGGACTGGCGGATATACAAATAGGCGTCGCGGCGGAGCCGGGATGCGGTGACCTTCCCGGCGGTATCGGCGGGGTTCACGGGGGGCGGGCCTCCTGTCCGGAAGATGGGGTGGTGCGGGCATGGGCGAGAGTCATCTGTGCCAGGACCGCGACGATCCGGGGAACGACGGCGGCGGGCAGCAGCGGCGGGCAGGCCGGCGTGCTGGCGCCTCCTTCCTGGCCTGGGGCGGGCAACGACGGGTTGAGGGCGGGCAGGGACGCGCCGGCCTGCGGTGTCACCGCTGCGGGAGGGCCGCCGTGCTCGGGCGCGGCCGCCGGCAGGGTGGCGCACGCGGCCATCCAGCAGGCCATGCCCTTGGCCACCAGCACGCCCAGGCCATGACGCCACCCGCCGGCGTGGCCGCCGGCCGCGACGCGGCGCAGCTGCTCGTAGCGCGCCACCAGGTCCGCCGACCGCACCGGTGGCAGGGCGCGCGGGGCGGGGTCAGCTTTTGGCGGCCTCCCCGGCGGCCTGCACGGCAGCGCTCCGGGCTTCGCGGCGGCGTTGCAGCGCCCGTTCCACCGAGCGCGGGTGCACTGTGACGCCGAAACCCAGCTGGACCGCGGCGGCCAGATCCGCCGGCCGTAGTCGCGGATCGGCGGCCAGCAGCTCCTCGAGGTGGCTGACGATTTCCCCGGTGAGCTTGTGCCCGCTCCTGGGACCCGGCTTGCCCGGGATCAGGCCGGCCAGCCCCTGCTCGTGCAGTGCCGCTCTGGCGGTATACAGCGACTGGCGGGAGAACCCGAAGGCCGACGCAGCCCGGCCGGCCGGCGCGCCGCCGGTCTCGGCCTGCCGCACCATCTCGTACTTGACCTGGACCAGGTCCGCCGGGTCGAAGAAGGAGCCCGGCGCGAACGCCGGGTCGGACACCTTCTCCGGGCGCGGGTTCAGCGTCCGGGACGCTGCCAGCGCCCGCGTCTTGGCGTCGTCTCGCCGGGTCATTCCGCCTCCCAGGCCGCCGGTTCGTCCATAGGATTATGCCGTACAGAATCTGCGCAATCACGCCGACGCGCCGCCGGATGTCCGCACGTGCAGCTATAAGTTCACTAATCGTGCGGGCAAGCCGATAGCAACGGCGAGCACATATGGTGAGCCCCGGCAGAATCCCCTGGACAGTCACGGCAGAATCCTTTTGACACTCCCGCGATCAGCGCCCGAGCCCGCGCCCAGAACGCCGACCAGCTCCGCCAGCACCAGAAGATCCGCCAGGCGAAACGGCGAACGCCCCGCCGAGACCACCACGAACGGGTCCGCCGGCACGACATCGGTCCACTCCGCCGGCAGACTCGCCAGCTCACCGGCATCATCGAAGAAGTACACGCGATCGGACTGCCAGGTCTTGCAACGCTTCACGAACTCAAGCGAGCGTCCGAACAGCGGATGGAACCGGTGCGTCACCCGCACCAAGTCCGGATGCTTCCCGACCTCCGCATCACGCGCAGTCGACGGCTCGGTCGTCGAACCAGGCCGAGCGGGACCTGCGGCCCGCCAGAACCCAGCAGAAGATATCCGGCCGGCTCCGCAGCGAGCAGACCACCCGGAACCGGTACGCCGTCCGCGGCTACCTCGACACCAGCCGCAAGCACGGCGCCAGCGCCCTCACCGCAATCCGCGACGCCCTCGCCGGCAACCCCTGGATGCCACCCATCCCCGACCCGCCGTGACCTACCCGGCACCATCAGACACCCTGGAACGCCAATCATCCGGCCCAGGGACGTGATGCGATGAAGGAGCGGGGCCTCGCTCCTGGCGGATGCTGGAAGTAGCAAGCGTCCGTCTCCACCAGTAAGGGAGGCCCCAATGGAGACAGCGTACGACGTCCGGCAGGTCGTCGGAATGGACCTGCACCGCCGCCGGTCGGTGCTGGTGCGGATGACCGGGGACGGCCGGCGCCTGGGCACCGCGAAGATCACGAACAGCCCGCAGGAGCTGCGCAGGGAGATCGCCCGGGCCGGGAAGTCCCCGCAGGTGGTCCTGGAAGCGACGTACGGGTGGTACTGGGCAGCGGACACGCTCGCCGCAGCGGGAGCCGAGGTGCACCTGGCGCACCCGCTCGGAGTGAAGGCGTTCAGCTACCGCAGGGTCAAGAACGACGAGCGTGACTGCGCGGACCTGGCTGACCTGCTGCGGATGGGCCGGCTGCCGGAGGCGTGGATCGCCCCGCACGAGGTCCGGGAGCTGCGGGAGCTCACCCGCTACCGGCACAAGCTCGTGCACCTGCGGACCAGCTGCAAGGACCAGGTCCACGGCGTCCTGGCCAAGCTCGGCGTCGAGGTCACCTGCAGCGACATCTTCGGCAAGGCCGGGTCGGCGTGGCTGGACGGGCTGGGCCTGCCGCAGCCGTACTCCGGGAAGGTGACCTCGCTGCGGCATCTGGCCGGCGAGCTCACCACCGAGATCACGATGCTCGGCGAGGTGATCGCGGACCTGCTGGCCGGGGACCGCGGCTACCAGGTGATCCAGCAGCTGCCCGGGATCGGCCCGGTCCTGGCCGCGGTGATCATCGCCGAGATCGGCGACGTGACCCGGTTCAGGACCGCGGCCCAGCTGTGCTCGTGGGCCGGGCTGACGCCCCGGCACCGGGAGTCCGACATCAAGGTCGCGCGCGGGCACGTCACCAAGCAGGGCTCCCGGCTGCTGCGCTGGGCGCTGATCGAGGCGATCCAGCGGATCCCGAAGGACAGCGTGATCGGCGGCGTCAAGGACGCCATCATCGCCCGCCGCGGCAAGGAAGCGAAGAACATCGCGAAGGTCGCCGCCGCACGCAAGCTGCTCACCCTGGTCTTCTACGGGATGCGCGACGGGCAGATCCGCTGCCTGTCCCAGCCCCGCCAGGACCAGCCCGCCACCCAGACGGCCCGGGCAGCATGACCAGCTCTCCCGGGCAGACGGCCAGGCGCGAGGCCGCCAAGCATTCTGCCCCCCGCCAGGCGCGAGGCCGCAAGCTATTCTGCCCCCCGCGCCCGCGCGGGCGGGCGTTCCTGTGATTGGCCCCGCCTGACCGCCCTCTGACGCGGACCCGCCCCATGCCCCCCGGCCACGGCCGGGGTCACGCGAAGGGATGAATGCAGCCAGCGGCACTGCCCGCAACCGGATAACCGGAACATGGGACGACCTGAAACAACCGAATACCCCGAACGACCACGGGCTCCCGTTCCCGTCGGAACAGGAGACGCCAGTCACGCACGCCCAGCACAGGCCGCTCAACCCGCAAAACCCCAGCTCGCGCCGCCCTTGACACAACCCCGCTCCTTCAGGGATGAATGTTTACCTCAACGCAGCCAAGCCGACGGTGTCCTGCCCATCCAGCGCCACGAACGTCGGTTGGCATCCCCGGCCGCAGCGAGGTCGGTGAACGGGACCGGAGATCGGCGCTGAACGCATTCTCGTAGATCACGCGCACGCTGCTGAGCTGCCTTTCGCCCGTGCGCATTGTTCTACAACGAGACCGGTCATGACATCCCCGCAGTCACCCGCCGCCGAGCCAGCCATCTGCCTGTACCCGAGTTATAGTGAATTCGCGCGAGGAAATCTGCATGGGCTCGGGTGAGGTCAGCCATCGGTTTACTCCGGTCTGCGAAGAGATAAACATGACTAGCGAAGTTGCCTCCTATCGCGTGCGGTTCTCCGCCGGGGAGATTGAGGAGTTCGTTGCCCGGGCGCGGATCGTCCTGTCTGCGGGCGCACTTGTCCCCGGTGTGAACAACTGCGAACTGGAGCGGTTATTCGCCGAACTCGCGGGGACCAGGCACGCCACAGCGGTCTCCTCAGGCACGGCCGCGCTGGAGATCGCGCTGCGGTGCCTGGGCTTGTCCGATGGCGCGGTGCTTGTCCCAGCCAACACAAACTATGCGACGGCCGAGGCGGTGTTGCGGGCCGGATGCCGGCCGATCCTGTACGACGCCGGCCTCCACCCGGACCTGGGCTGTATCGAGGCGGCATGCACGGCTGAGGTAATGGGCCTGATCGTGGTGCACATCGGCGGATACCTCGCTCTGACGCTGCCGCAGATCGGCGAGTTCTGCGCCCGGCGCGGTATCCGGCTGGTCGAGGACGCCTCGCACGCGCACGGAGCAACGTGGCGTGGCCGGGCTGCTGGCAGTTTCGGCGACGCTGCGGCGTTCTCGATGTTCGCGACGAAGGTACTCACCACCGCTGAGGGCGGCATCCTGGTAACAGACGACGCGGAGACGGCGGCGTTGAGCCGTCGATACCGAGACCAGGGCAAGGCCGATGACGGCGTGCACAACGTCGTGTTCGGCAGCGCCTGGCGGATGTCGGAACTGCACGCCGCGCTGGGTGTGGTGCAGCTGCCTCGATTGCCTGCGGTGCTAGAGCGGGTCAACACCATCGTCAAGCGGTACGTCGCCGAGATCGCCCACCCCATGGTGGAGGTTCCGTACGATCCGGACGTTCGCTACAGCGGCCATAAGTTCGTTGTCACCGTGACAGGAGGGCGGCGGGAGTCACTGCGGACGCATCTGCTCGACCACGGTGTCCGCCCGGCCAAGGGAGTCTACGAGGTGCCGCTGCACCATCAGCCTGCCCTGGGTCTGCCGGCCGGGGTCGGTTACCCGCAGGCCGAGCATTTCGCTGCGTCGCACCTCTGCCTGCCGATGTGGAAGGGTCTCACCGACGCCGAGGTGGACCGTGTGGTCAGCGCCGTCAACCGGTGGTCTGGACGCGGCTGACCCGTGCTGATCCCCGCCCGGTCAACGCTGCTCGCGGCATTCCTGGCCCGAGTCGACTGGACCAGGGTGTGCAAGGTAGACACCCGCCGGTACAGCCCCCACTACGTAACCGGAGCCGACGCCGAGCGGCTCCCTTGGAGCGTATTCGTCGACCGGTTGCCTGTCCTGTTCACCTGCCCGCCCGGGCTGGGTGGCCTGGAGATCGTGGGCGCGGCGAAGTCGGTGACCTGGAGCGACCGGGACCTCAACATCTACGTCGGCCGCCAGGACGGGCCTGTGCGCTCGTTCTGGGATTTCACGGCCGACGAGTTCGTCGCGGTGTTCGGCTGGCACCTGGAACTGGCGTGCCAGGTATCGGCGATGCTGGACCGCGACGTGTATGTCACGCACGGCTTCAACCCGGAGGACACGTCACCAGACGCGCACTCGGTCGCCGCGAGATTCCATACCCACTTCCACATCCCGCAGACGCACGGCCGCTGCCGGGTGGACCCGCACAGGCTCACCCATTTTGAGCGGCTGGCGCTGGTCGAGCCTTACTCGGAGGTGTGCTGGGACCGCGCCGCCGCGTTCCTGGCCGATCGCGGTCCCGGTCCGTGGCTGACGGCACCTGGGCTGGGCTTCTTCAGTCTGGCGGCCCCGCTCCGGCCAGCGATCACAACGGCGGCGCTTAGCGTGCTCGGCCAGTTGCTGGGCGATCTGCACGTCGTGTACCGCCAGGTGGTCGCCGCGGTCACCGACGGCGGCGAGGAGTCCCGCACCGGCTGCGCCCGCTACGTCCCGCGGACCCGGCCGGAGCGGGAAGCGAGGATGGCTACCTTCCTGGCGGCCAACGCAGGCTGGCTGTCGGGTGAATCCGCTGGCCTGCTCGCCTACCTGGCTCAGTATGTCAAGCCCGCCGCGCCCCGAGAGAATCCCCGCTCGACACGGATTGCCTCCGCGGCGCAAGCCTGGATCGCCAAGGGCCTTTCTGGGGCGCTTAACTTCGTGGTGTCGGCCGCAACCGAGCGGGTACGCTTCGACGTTGCCCCGCGAGTGATCAGCACGTCCGGTGCCGCAAAGGTGATCGGAGCGGGGCCGACGCTCGTGGTCAAGGACCAGGGGCCGGCGTCGGTGGCCGAGCAGACTCGGATGGCCGATTTCCACGCCGCGGTCGTCGCCGCGTTGGCTACCGCTGGTCGGCTGTGTGCGGGCGCGGCAGCGGGCAATTCAGCGCCGCGGCGTGCGTGATCACAGTGCTCCCGGTTCGGCCCAGGGCTCGACAGCGAGCAGCTCGGCGGCTACCGGGTCGGCGGCGAGCGGTTCGACCTCAAGGTCGAGGTCGGTGCCGAGAATGGCGTCGGCGACCGCCTTGCTGGCATGGAAAGCCAGCGTCATCTTGCCGGTGACCACGGTGAACAGGCCGACCAAATCGTCTTCGGGGCCGTGGTCGATGACATAGAAGCCGGGGTTCACCACACCGTTCTCGGCGTGCGAAGTGCCGACGTAGTCCGTCTTGCCTGCGACGTAGGCGATTCCGTCGCGTGGATCTATCACACCCGGGGCCAGGGTCTGCTCGATCTCGCGCACCAGCGCCGTGGCCTTGTCCAGATCGACCCCAAAGGCGCGTCTCCCGGCGACCTGCGGCTGGACGCCCCCGAAGAACGACCCCAGGGCGCCGCCGTCCGGGGCAGGCATGAGCACGCTGCGGTCTAGTTGGGCGAAGACCAATCCGCGCCGCAGGCTCGACCGGGGGAAGTGGGCCATCATATCCAGCCGGGACCTCAGATGAGCTACGTGCCTGGAGCCGACCTGGGCGAGCAGCTGCGCACTGCCGAGCCCGGCGGCGATCACGACCTGATCACCAGGCAGGTGCTCGCCGACACCGAGGCCGATCCCTGTGACCCGGCCGTCGGCCCGGGTGATGCGGTGCACGGTGATGCCGGTCTGGATGTGCACACCGGCAGCCAGGCACTGGCCGGTGAGTATCTCCACTAGGCGGCGGGATGAGAACAGCCGCTCGCCGACGGCGATGAGCACGTGCGAGTCGGCCACGGCGGCACGTAGCTCGGGCACGTCGTATACGGGCAGTCGCTGGTGGGGGATCTGGTGGTGGTCCAGGCAGGCGCGGAAGGCGGCATCTTCGGGAGCGGGCACGACGTAGACGGCGTCGTCTGCGGTCAGCTCAGCGGCACCCAGCAGGGTCGTGAACGCCGCCTGGGCCTGTCGGCAGTAGTGGATCACGTGGCCGTGCTGGCGCACATAGAGCGCACCGGAGTGGAGCATTCCGTGGTTGGCGCAGGTCGCGCCCGCACCGATACGGTCGGCCTCGACCAGCGTAACCTGCTGACCGGCTCGGGCCAGCCGCAGTGAAGTGAGTAGCCCAGCGATCCCGCCACCGATAACGACGGTGTCCACCCGGTCTACGGCCATTCCTTGGTCACCACGCAGTGGCCGATCACCAGGGCGTCTGCCTCGCTGGAGAACAGGAAAGCCAGCGCCTGCTCCGGAGAAGCGACAATGGGTTCCCAGGCGGAGTTGAGGCTGGTGTTGAGCACCGCCGGCACGCCGGTGCGGGCGTGAAATGCCTCGATGAGGCTTCGGTACGGTGACGCGTCCTTGGCGACGGTCTGCGGGCGGCTGGTGGCATCGATGTGCGTCGCCGCGATGATTGGCGCGGGGTTGGTGGTAGGCAGGGTGAACGACATGAACGGCGCCGCATGGGCCGGGCCGAAGATGTCTGGCATGTGCTCCGCGAGAACAGACGCGCCGAAGGGCCGGAACTGCTCCCGCCGCTTGATCCGGTTGACCCGGACACGCATCCCTTCGCCGGATGGGTCGGCCAGCAGCGACCGAGCACCCAGCGCCCGCGGTCCGAACTCCATCCGGCCCTGAAACCAGGCGACGATCTTCTGCTCCGCGAGAAGGTCCGCCGCGGCGGCAGGCGGGTCGTCGGTCTCGACGAACCGGACGCCGACGTCGCGCAACACCCGAGTGACTTCCCGGTCGGAGTAAGCGGGGCCGAGCGCGGTGGCGTCCAGCCGCGGAAAGCGGTACCCGTGCGCGGTCGCCACGATCAGGGCCGCGCCGAGCGCCGTACCGGCGTCGCCGCAGGCTGGGGCGGCGTAGACGTCATCGAATAGCCTGGTCGCAGCGATCTTTCCTGCCGCTACCGAGTTCTCGGCCACGCCGCCGGCCAAGCACAGTCGTCGGTCGTCCTCTCGCCGGTGGGTGTCGACGAGCGCGGCCAAGCCCTGCTCGATGGCGCGCTGGGTGGCCGCAGCGAGGTCCTTGTGCGCGTCAAGCAGCGGATCGCCGGGCAGTCGCCGCGATGGCAGGCCGGGCAGAGTGTCGGTGGCGAACATGGGTAGCTGGTCAGTGTGGAAGACCGGGTGGCGCCGTAACGCCTCGGGGTGCAGCAGGGCCCTCTCGAAACGCGGCCGACCGGCGTCGATGCCGAGGATGCCGGACAGGTCCGGGTTCGGGGCGCCGTGCGGGGCGAGGCCCATCAGCTTGTACTCGTCATGGTTGCTGCGAAAGCCCAGGTACTGGGTCATGAACGCAGCGAACAAGCCCAGCGAGTGCGGGAACGGCACTTTCTCCACCGGCGTGAGGGCGGAGCCCTCGCCGCGGAATACCGCGCAGGAGGTGCCGTCGCCGGCCTGGTCCGCGGTGATCACCAGGGCCGAGTCGAACCCAGAGATCAGGTATGCCGACGCGGCGTGGGCCAGATGATGCTCTACGTAGGTGACCGGCGGGACGTGACCGAAGTTGTACCACAGGTATGCCTCGAATCGCGGCGCGAAGTCAGCCCAGGTCGCGCGCGGGAACGCGACGTGATCCACCTCGCCCATGGTGATATCCGCGGCGCGCAGGCAGTAGCGGATGGCGTGGTCGGGCATGAGTCCGACCGCGTGCTTGTATCGGACAAAACGCTCCTCCTCGGCGGCTGCCACGATCTCGCCGTCGCGAATCAGCGCCGCCGCCGGGTCGTGTTCAGCCTTGCCGAGGTTGCCGTGAACTCCCAGAACGTACATCGCTGACATCCCTGCCCGTTCAGGTCTGCCGCGAGTGCTGCTGGTACCAGGCAATGGTGGCGTCCAGGCCTTCGTACAAAGGCGTGGCAGGTGCCCAGCCGAACACCTCTCGAGCCTTGCGCGCGTGGGTGATCTGGCGGGGGATGTCGCCGGGGCGGTTCGGCACGAACGTGATCTGCGACTCGGGGCGGCCCAGCCGCTCCAGGATGTGCCGCGTGAGCGTCAGGACGTCGTCCTCGGTGCCGGTTCCGACGTTGAACACCTCACCGTGCACATCGTCGCCGGTGTGCAGGGCCGCTCTGACCAGTAACTCGCAAACGTCAGTGACGTGGATCCAGTTGCGGCGTACGGACCCGTCGCCAGTGAGGCTGATCTGCTCGCCCAAGATGGCCTGGGTGATCACTCGGGGGATCAGCCAGCCGGCGTACTGATTAGGCCCGTAGATCGTTACCGGGCGGAAGATGATGGCAGGCAGGCCATGCAGGCTGTGGAAGGCGAACAGGTACGCCTCGACCGCCGCCTTGGCTGCGGCGTAGATCGCAGTGGGACGCACCGGGTCGGACTCGACCAGATCCGCCGAGTCGTTGACGCCGTATACGTCGGCGCTCGACAGGAACAGCAGCCGCCCGATCCGGGCGTCGACCAGGGCCTGGAGATAACCGACGGCGTCGTCGGCCGAGCTCGTCTGCGGCTGGGTGAAGCTGTTGACCTCGGCGGCCAGGTGGATGACAAGGTCGCCCTCGCCGACTAACTCGGACACGATAGCCGGGTCGTAGATCGAGCCCTGCACGAACTCGTAGCGCGGGTCGGCCAGGATCGTCTCAGGTATCTTCTGGATGCCATACTGCAACGGGTCGACGAGTATGACCTTGTTGAAGCGGCCGGTGAAGACGGGGTCGGCGTCGATGCGGCTGAGGAGGTTGACCGCCACGAACCCGGCCGCGCCGGGGATGACAATGTTCATGGCGAGTTCCTTCGCGGTTCGGCGCGAGGAAGCGCCGAGGAAGCCCACCGGCCCGGCGGTTAGCTACCGGCCTAGCAGCTGGTACCTGGCCTCGGTGGCGTCCTTCTGCGGCTTCCACCACCACTCGTTGTGACAGTACCAGTCGATTGTTGCGGCGAGCCCGGCTCTGAAGTCGCCGTAGCCGGGCTCCCACCCCAACTCGGTGCGGATCTTCGTGGAGTCGTTGGCGTAGCGGAGATCGTGGCCTGGCCGGTCCGGCACATGGTCGTAGGCGTCGGTCGGCTGGCTCATCAGCTCAAGGACTAGCGCCAGGATCTGGGCGTTGCTGCACTCGTTGCCCGACCCGATCAGGTACGTCTGGCCAACCCGGCCCTTGTCGAGGATCCGGTGCACCGCCTCGTTATGGTCATCGACGTGGGTCCATTCGCGCACGTTCTCCCCGGCGCCGTACAGCCTGGGCCGGTTGCCCATTAGCACGTTGGTGATCTGGCGCGGCACGAACTTCTCTACGTGCTGGTATGGGCCGTAGTTGTTGGCGCAGTTCGATAGCGTGGCCGATACCCCGAACGACCGCACCCAGGCCCGCACGAGCATGTCCGAGCTGGCCTTGGCCGCGGAGTACGGGCTGGACGGATCGTAGGGCGTCTCCTCGGTAAACTTGTCGACCGCGTCGAGTGCCAGGTCGCCGAATACTTCATCCGTGGAGATGTGGTGCAGTCGTTTTTCGTGGCGGCGCACCGCCTCCAGGATGGTGTAGGTGCCGAGGATGTTGGTGCGGATGAATGGCTCTGGGTCGTGCAGCGAGTTATCCACGTGCGACTCCGCCGCGAAGTGCACCACCACATCGGTCTCGGAGACCAGGTGGTCGACTAGCTCGGCGTCGCAGATGTCGCCGTGGACGAAGCTGACCACTTCGGCGACCGGGGCGAGGCTGTCGCGGTTGCCGGCGTAGGTAAGCGCATCCAGCACGCATATCTCGTACCCCGGATAGCGCTGCACAGTGTGGTGTACAAAGTTCGCGCCGATGAACCCGGCCCCGCCAGTGACGAGCATCTTCATGACCCGTCATCCTAACGGTCAAGGTGGCGGGCAGCTGACTCGCCGACGCGGCGGTCCCGCTATGCGGCGGTCCCCGAGCCCCATAACGAGTGATGGCCGCGGCCAGGACGCGCAGCCCGGTCCAGTCGAAGTCGCCGCGCCAATCCAGCACCGCTGCTTGGCTGAGCAACAGGTGGCAAGCCGCTGCCGGTATCCCTCGGTGCAGGCCAGTGGCGCGCACCGCGCGCCGAGTTCCGCCACTGCGGCGCGCAGCGGCCCCGTTACTCGCCGAAAAGTGCCCCCGAAAGTGCCCCAGCTACACCGATGGTCACCAGATAAATATTCGAATATCCCTCGCGACCTGGAGCCCCCTTACGGAATCGAACCGTAGACCTTCTCCTTACCATGGAGACGCTCTGCCGACTGAGCTAAGGGGGCACGGCGAGGTACATCCGCCTGACCGGCGCACCGCCGAGAGCGGCCGCGCGGATCCGCCGGTCGCCTTGCGCGCTAGGCGAGCATACACGATCTGAACACAGGTCAGTTACCGACTAGGGCTTTGCGGGTCAGGACTGGCCTGGCGTGACGACATCCAGGTCGACAACTCCGGCCGCGTTCCAGAACGCCCCCACCACCGACCGCCAGGCCGCCGAGAGCGGGTCGATCACGTCGAAATGCCCGGCTCCCGGCAGGACCGTACAGTTCGCGTCGTCGCCTGCATCCCGAGCCCGCCTGGCGTAGCTCAAGCTCATATCGCAGGGCACCAGATCATCGGCCGTGCCATGCACCAGGCGAACCCGGGTGCCGGTGGGAAGCAACCGGGACGGATCGGCTGCCGCATAGCGGTCAGGGAACTGCTCGGGACCGCCGCCGATCAGCTCACCAGCGGCTTGTCGCCCGAGTCGCTGATTGAAACACGCAGCCAGGTCGCTCACTGCCGCGAGCGCGACCACGCCTGTGCCGACTTGCCGCATGGTGTGCCAGGGCGAGCCGACCGGCAGCCGGTGCCTGCTGGCTGCCCAGATTGCCAGGTGGCCGCCGGCCGAGTGACCGCCAATGACGATTCGACCAGCTTCGACTGGTCCGCCGATCGCCCGCGCCAGCAAACCAGGCAGGTGGTCCATCGCGGCAGCTACATCGTCGAAGGTGCCAGGCCAGCCGCCGCCTGGTTGGCCGGTCCTGCGGTACTCGGGGGCACACACCACGAATCCGGCCGCCGCCAGAGCCTCGGCCAGCGGCGCCGTGTGCTCACGGCCATAGACCGATCGCCAAAATCCGCCATGAAGAAAGATTGCAACAAAGGGCCCGCGGCCGGTCTCAGCCCGCTCGGACGACGCTGAGGACGGCAGGTGCACATCGGCAACATGGTCGTTGTGCTCGCCGTAGCGCAGTACCAGGTCAGGAGGTCGAGCAGGCCTGGTGAGCACGTCAAGCGGATCCCCGCCACGACCACCCGACCGGTTCGGATTGTTCATCTGACCGCCATTTAGGGAGAACCGGCGATGCGACTGGGGTGCGTCAGGATTATATCGATCAGTCCCCGAGCGACTCGGTAACACAGGTTCTGGGCACCGTCGGATGGGAATCATCACCAAGGTCATGGATAATGATTAGGTCGTGACCACGGCACCGGCTCTGGCCGGGTCAACCATCGGAGAGATGCAGTGCCGGTAGGGATCGTGCGAGCTATCTGGGTCGCCGTCCAGGCAGTCGCCGGGTTCTTCCTCCTCTCAAGCTTCACAATCGCGCCCGCTCTGGCCGCGCCGATCAACCCGCAGCTATCCCCATGTGGCTCTGGCTCTGCATCGGCGATCGGGGCCACCAGGTTCACCAGCTCAGATCTGTCGCACAGCACATCGTCCACCAGTCCGAGCCGATCGAAGAGCCCGAGCCGATCAACGAGCCCTAGTCCGTCGCATAGGCCCAGTCGCTCCACCAGCCCCAGCCCGTCGCACAGCCCCAGCCGCTCCACCAGCCCGAGCCCGAGCCAGTCGACCAGTTCCAGCCCGTCACAGAGCCCCAGCCCGAGCCATTCGACCAGCCCGAGCCCGTCGCGCAGCCCGAGCCCGTCGCACAGCCCGAGCCCGTCACACAGCGCCAGCCCGAGCAGCTCGACCAGCCCGAGCCCGTCACCATCCGGCTCGCCCAGTCCATCACCGAGCGCTGGTGCGATCTGCGTCTCGGCCCAGCTAGTGCAGCACCAGTCCGAGAGTCGGGCGGGCGGCGACCTGACCTACGCTATCTGGGTCTGGAGCACAGGGGCGGCTAAGCAAGTGAGCGCCAACGCTAGCGTCAGCGGATACGCCGCACGAGCACCGAAGTTCACGCTATGCCCGAGCGCGCATGCGACGATCTGCTCGATCGGCTCGCTACCGGCCAATCAGGCCTTCGAACTGCTGGTCAGAGTTCACATTGGCGCGAAGGCGAAAACTGGAGAGCAGATCACGCTGACGGTGACCGTCCAGGCCGCCGCGCTCTCCCCCGCCGAAGCGGCGATCACCGCCCTGGTCAGCCAAGCCAGCCCCACGCCAGCACCTACGTCCCCATTTCCGACGCTGCCACCGGTGACCTTCCCGGCACTGCCCGGTACTACCGTGACGCCGACCAACTTGTCTGGGCTCTTCCCGGTAGTTACGCCAAGTCCGACGCCGAGCCCGAGTCACAGGCGGCACAACCGGAGCCAGACCGAAGTCAGTCCGACCGCGTCGACTCTGCCGTTTGATCCGCGCCTGATCGGCGGACAACTAGCCGGACTGGCCGTGCTGGCCGCGGCGATCACTATGGCGGTGGCGCGGCTGTCGCTGCGCACCCCGCAGAAGCCCATTGGACCCGGCGCGGCACCGTCGGTCGACCCAGCAGAAGAGGGTCAGCCAACCAACTGACGGCCGACGCCTTACGCTCGCGACTGAGAGCTGGCCCTGACACTCGCGACTGACGGCTGGTACCGACGCTCGCCTGACGGCTCGAACCGGACGCTCGCGACTGACCCCTCGAACCGGACGCTCGCGCCTGACGGCTCATGCCAGGCGATCGCGCCTTGCCGTTCAGCCTGACGCCGGCTACCTCGTGACGTGCTCGACCAGCGGGCGCATCTCCCGCATCTCGCTGGCCAGCCCCGATGCGCTGAGTGTGGCCGAGAGGATCACTCCGAAGGTATCGTTGTCCGCCCACGCACACACCGCAGGGCGGCCAGCCGAACCCCGTGCGCACGCAGCCTGGCCACCGAGAACGCCCGCATTAGTGGCGAACGAGCCATGGGCCTGATCCATAAAGCCGCTAATGAAACTGCCCGCTGAGCTGCCGCCGATCAAGTTCCCGCCGATAAAGACGATGATCTGCGGGGCCGTGCTGGTACCCGGCCCGGTCGACGCTTCATAGACCGCGCTGACGACGTTCTTCACCTCGCCAGCAGCGCCCCTTACGATCTGCGTCCGCAGGCCCTGGGCATCCGAGGTGCTGGCCAGAGCAGGGTCTTTGACGTAGTAACCGAGCTTGGCCGGAATGGAGATGACATGAGCCGGCTGCTTCGCGAGCAGCCGGTAGCCGGTGCCTGCCAGCACGGCCGCGATGACACAGACGCTCAGGATCAGCACCCAGCGGGGCAGCCGCGCGATCGACCGGGCCGGACCTCGGTCGCTGCGGCCCTGACGGCCGGACTTCTTCCCGTCGCTTAGCCGTTTCCCGTCGCTCAGCCGTGACTTGAAGCGCCGGCCGGTGCCAGGCTGACGCACCGGCCGCTTCCCGGTGCGAGAGGGCGACTCCTGGCCGCGGCTTCGCTTCGGCCGCCGGACCGATGCATCCTCGTCAGCGCCTCGCTGGCGTCGATCAATTACTGAACGGACCTTTGAGCCGCTCGATGCCTCGCCGCTCACCTCAGCGGGGCGGTCGCGCTGGCTGGGGGCACTCCGCGGTGGAGTTCCGGCCGACTCAATCTCAAGGGTTCGTTCGCTGGACCGCGACCTGGCGATTGCGCGCGGCCGCAGCTCCAGCCCCGAGTCGATCTGATCGAAGTGCGTATCCTCGCCGACCGGGAGCCTCGGTTCCCGGTAACCCGGCTGCCCGTAGTCCGGCACTGGGTAGCGTTTCGGCTGTTCAGCGGTATCGGCATCGTCGACAGGCGGGTAACCCGCGGCAAGGCGGTCCAGCGCCGAGTGGCCGGCAGGTGCAGGTTCCCAAGATCCGTCACGGGGTCGGGCACCTTCGCTCGGCTGGCCAGGCTGCGAAGCTGGGTCACGGGTCGGATAGGGCGGCTGGCGGAAATGTGCCGCAGCAGGCTCGCCGAAGCCGCCGTTACGCGGACCAGGCCGCGCCAGGTCATCGGCCGGGTAGGACGGCTGGCCGTAATCAGTCGCGCCGGGCTGGCCGTAGTCAGTCGCGCCGGGCTGGCCGTAGTCAGTCGCGCCGGGCTGGCCGTAGTCAGTCGCGCCGCGCCGGTCGAGTCCACCGCCGCGTGGGCCGGGCCGCGCCACGTCATCGGCCGGGTAAGACGACTGACCGTAATCAATTGCGCCGGGCTGGGCGTAGTCAACCGCGCCGGGCTGGGCGTAGTCAACCGCGCCGGGCTGACTGTAGCCGCCGCGCTGGTCTGGCCGCGCCACGTCGTCGGCCGAGTAGGACGGCTGGCCGTAGTCAGCCGCGCCGGGCTGAGCGAAGCCGCCGCCATACGGGCTCGGCTCGGCAAAGTCGCTGGCTGGGTTGCGCGGCGGACCGTAGTCAGCGGGGTCAGGTATAACCGGAGGCTTTGACCGGGCCAGGGGTGCTGGACTTACTGCCCTCGACTCAGCTCCCCCTGAGTCCGGCTCTGCGTCCGGCGCGTCAGCGCGCCTGCGGCTACGTCGGCTGACCGGGCGGGATTTTGCCGCGCCAGAGGGCGACGCCGACCTGCCCTCTCCGAGATAGCGGAACCACTCGTAGTCCTCATCGTCGTTCCCACCGTGACCGCCGGCCGGACCGGATTCGCGGCCCAGTTTGCGCTCAGCGGACCGGCGCTCCTTACTCTTCTTCGGCTCCCGGCCACTGACCGCCCGAGCCGCAGGAGCACGGTCCGCTGGCGCCTCCGGCCGACCCGGGCCGACGTCCCACGGCTCGCTTCCCCGCGGATTCCCGGTCCATCGTTGTGTACCGCGCCGGGAGGCGTGTTCACTGACCGGGTAATCGCCGGATTCATCGAGCGAGAACTCACCGGCTGGGCGGGAGTCCGCACGCCCGGCCACGGCGCTGCTCGGATGGTCCATGCCGGCCTGCCCCGGTGTCCAGTTCGGCTCCGGACCGCGTCCGGAGCCACCAGAGCCGGCGCTCGCGCCTCGCGCGCGAACGTCAGGCGAAGACGATCGGCTTCGCTGGGAGTCAGCGAGTCGAGGGTCGTAGTCGTCCTGCGGCCGACCGGTTCTCATGAGACGCGATTCCCCTGACGCTGGCAGATATCTCAGCCCTGGCGAGATTCATAACATCATGCGTCAAGATTCGGGCTGGCCGCTACACAATCGCCGGGCCCCGGTTACGGTCCGCGCATCGTCAGCTCGCCAAGGGCGTCGAGGCTGGCACGTCGACCAGGACGAAAGACGAAGCCTGGACTGAGCCAGGAAGTGTCGCACGGCGCACAGTCGCCCTGACTGCGTGCAATCGCCCGGCCAGCGCACAGTCACCCCGACTGCGTGCAATCGCCCGGCCAGCGCACAGTCACCCCGACTGCGTGCAATCGCCCGGCCAGCGCACAGTCGCCCGGCCAGCTCACATCTTTGACGCTTGCGGCGACGTCCCGCCAGACGGACGATTGGGATAGCGGCGACAATCTGGGGGTAACCCATGCAGGACGATCTCTCCGCACCGGTGATCGGACCATCGACAATCCTCCCGCGCGGCTACCTCTGGCTGGCGCCCTGTTGGTACGCCGCTGCCGTCGCTGCGCTGGCACTCAGCCATTGGCCACCGATGTGGTTTCGGCTTGGCGCCGCCGCCGGCCTGCTCGGAGCCCTGCTCACGTTCCTGCTCGTGCTCAGCAAGCTGAGCGTCAACGCGTTCGCGGCCGACCAGGCCGGCGTCCGGATCGGCCTGCCGACCGGTACCCGGCGCCGCGGGCGCCATCGCAGGCAGGCCAGACATCTGCCCTGGTCGCAGATCGAGCGGATCAGGATAAGCACCAAGCGCTACGGCGCCCGGCTGGAGTTCCTGCTCAGCCAGGATGCCGCGGCCGACGTCCGGCCCGGTCACGCGAACCGTCTCAGAACGGCAGGAGCCTGGCTGCTGATGCTTCTGATCCCGATTTGGTATCTACGCCGGCCGATCGGCGTGGCCAGCCCGCTGGACGGTCCGCCCAGATACCGGGTCCCGCTGCGCGGTCGCAGCGTCGACGAACTGCGGCAGGTGATGCGCGCGCTGGCACCAGCCGATGTCGCGGTCGCAGTGCTCCTCCGCCGACGCTAATCCGTATCATCAGCCACAGCAGCGCGGGACAGGTTCTGCCAGCTACGTCCTGAAGAGACCGGCTGGGCAGCTTTGACCGGCGCCGTTGCTTTCGTTATGCAATCAAGTGAGAGGCATGGACCCGATGGCACATGAGGTAACGGGCGTCATCGCCCGCAGCAAGGGCGCACCAGTCGAGCTCACCACGATCGTGGTACCCGATCCTGGCCCGGGCGAGGCGCTGGTCACGGTCCAGGCCTGCGGCGTCTGCCATACCGACCTGCACTACCGCGAGGGCGGGATCGGCGAGGACTTCCCCTACCTGCTCGGGCACGAGGCTGCTGGCGTGGTCGAGGCCGTCGGCGAGGACGTCACCGGGCTGGCAGCCGGCGACTTCGTCATCCTCAACTGGCGGGCGGTTTGCGGACAGTGCCGCGCATGTCGGCGTGGCCGCCCGTGGTACTGCTTCGCCACGCACAACGCGGCACAGAAGATGACCCTCGCCGACGGCACGGTGCTCTCCCCCGCGCTTGGCATCGGGGCATTCGCTGCCAAGACGCTGGTCGCGGCCGGTCAGTGCACCAAGGTCAATCCGAAAGTCAAGCCCGAGGTCGCCGGGCTGCTCGGTTGCGGGGTGATGGCCGGGCTCGGCGCGGCCCTGAACACCGGGCAGGTTGGCCGCGGCGACTCGGTGGCCGTGATCGGTTGCGGCGGTGTCGGCTGCGCGGCCGTGCTCGGCGCCAGCCTCGCCGGGGCGCGGAAGATCATCGCTGTCGACATTGACGACCGGAAGCTGAAGTGGGCTGCCGAACTTGGCGCCACCGACGTGATCAATTCGCGCCAGACCGACCCGGTCGAGCAGATCCGCGCGCTCACCGAGGGCAACGGCGCTGACGTGGTAATCGAGGCCGTCGGGCGGCCGGAGACCTACAATCAGGCGTTTTACGCCCGCGACCTGGCCGGAACGGTCGTGCTGGTCGGCGTGCCGACTCCTGACATGCGGCTGGAGCTGCCGCTGCTCGACGTGTTCGGCCGGGGCGGACAGCTCAAGTCCTCCTGGTATGGCGACTGCCTGCCGGACCGCGACTTCCCGATGCTGACCGACCTGCATCTGGGCGGGCGGCTGCCGCTGGAGAAGTTCGTGTCCGAGACCATGGCGCTCGACGCGGTCGAGGAAGCATTCGCCAAGATGCACCGTGGCGAGGTGTTGCGCAGCGTGGTCACGTTCTGACCGGACGACCGGCGGGGCGGACCGGCGGGCCGGTCCGGCAGAGTCGGCTGAACGGCCCGGCGGACCGGCGGACCGGCGGACCGGCGGCAGTCTCGCCCTCGGACCGGCTGAACGACGGGCCGGAAGACTGACGACCGAAGGAGCAGATGGCGGAGATTGCCAGGATCGCGATGTGGTCAGGGCCCAGGACCCTGTCCACGGCGCTGATGCGTGCCTTCGAGAACCGGCCCGATACGGTCGTGATCGACGAGCCGCTGTATGGCTACTACCTGGCTCGGACCGGGATCTCCCATCCAGGGCGGGACGAGATCCTCCGATCGATGCCGACCAGCTGGCCCGAGGTGATCCAGCACCTCACCTCCGGCCAGCTGCCGGCCGGCAAAACCGTCTTCTATCAGAAGCACATGACTCACCATCTGCTCCCAGCAATCGACCGCGCCACGCTGGCGGGCCTCAGGCACGCGTTCCTGATCAGGGATCCGCGGCGGCTGCTCGCCTCGTACGCGAAGGTCAGGGACACCCCGACGCTGGCCGACCTAGGCCTGGCTCAGCAAGTCGAGATCTTCCGCCTGTTCGGCGGGCCCGTGATCGACGCGGCCGATCTCGCGGCCCGGCCGCGCGCGACACTTGAGGCGCTTTGCGACGCACTGCAGATCCCGTTCGACTCGGCAATGCTCAACTGGCCTCCAGGGCCGCGGCCTACCGACGGGGTCTGGGCCAAGCACTGGTACGCCGGAGTGTGGGGATCGACCGGTTTCGCCGCCAGCCGGGGGGCGGGACCGGATGCTAGTCCGGAGCCGACCCCAGGCGCGAACGCCGGTTCCGGGTCCGGCGCGGCCGACCTGCCGCCCGGACTGGGGCCGCTAGCCGAACAATGTCGGCCCTTCTACGCCGAGTTGGCCACGCACAAGCTCGGCGGATGACCCGCCCGATGATCGTGGAGAGTTGTGTGCAAATAGCGCATAGAGCTTTCCACGATATGGCCCGACTCGCCGTCGCCCGGCGCGCAGCCACCCGACTCGCGGTTGACCCGGCCGGCGTTGCCCGACTCGCGGTTGATCCGGCCGGCGTTGCCCGACTCGCGGTTGATCCGGCCGGCGTTGCCCGACTCGCGGTTGACCCGGCCGGCGTTGCCCGGCGCGCAGCCACCCAACTCGCCGTTGATCCGGCCGGCGTTGCCCCACTCGCGGTTGATCCGGCCGATGTTGCCCGACTCGCGGCTGACCCGGCCGGCGTTGCCCGACTCGCGGCTGACCCGGCCGGCGCAGCCGACGCCATACCGACCGCATAGGACAATTCGACGCCGTTATCCACAGGCCAGTTCCGCTCAACTTGGCTGTCCACCGCGGACTCTGAGCGTCTCGTGACAGGCTGGATCGACGGTCAGGCTGTGCGAATGCCCCGCCAGTTACCGACTGCCTGTCGCGACCTAGCCGAATTCCAATCTGGCGTCATTACCCGTCAGCAGGCGATGGCCAGCGGATTGGATTCCGACACAATCGGCCGACTCCTTCGGAACGGCCGTTGGCAGCTACTGCAGCGTGGCGTCTACCTGGTCGTCACTGGAGAGCCGCCACGCTCGGCCGTGTTGTGGGGCGCGCTTGCGCGGGCTGGGCGTGGCGCGGCACTCAGCCATCAGACCGCGGCCGAGCTGTTCGGTCTCACCGATCAGCCCAGTTCGCTGATCCACGTGACCATTCCGGTGAACCGGCGGGTCGGCCTGGTTCCTGGCGTGGCCATCCATCGTTCGTCCCGGGTACGGGAAGCGTGCCACCCGAGCCTGCTGCCGCCTCGAACCCGGATCGAGGAGACAGTCTTCGACCTGGTCCAGCAGGCCGCTAGCTTCGATGCCGCATTCAACATAGCGTGCGCCGCCTGCCAGCGTCGGCTGACCACAACCGACCGGCTGGCCGCGACCATGACCAAGCGCAACAGGCTTCGCTGGCGCACGGAGTTGGGTAGCGCGCTGACGGACATCGGTGCCGGCGTGCACTCATTGCTTGAGTATCGATACGTCCACCGGGTGGAACGGCCGCACGGTCTGCCGCGTGCCGTTCGTCAGGTCAGAATCGTGCGCGGCGGCCGCAGTTCCTACCTGGACAACCTGTACCCGGACTATCACCTGTGCGTGGAACTCGATGGACGAGTCGCCCATCCGGAGGGTCAGCGCTGGTGGGACATTCACCGCGACAACGCCGGCCTGGTCGACGGCCTGGGCACGCTCAGGTTCGGATGGCGGGACATCGAGGAGCGGGCATGCCTAACCGCAGTTCAGGTCGGTACCGTCCTCCGCCGCGGCGGTTGGCGTGGCGAACTGCGGCGATGCGGACCTGGCTGCCTCGTTGGCGTGGGGAGCATTCCTTGATCGTGGAGAGTTGTGTGCAAATAGCGCATAGAACTCTCCACGATCAAGGAAGTTCTAGCATCTTCGGGGGAAGGAGCGGTCATGCTGCAGGTGTTTGACGAGCGGAACAGCGACATCATCGTCAGCGTCGCCGGACGGCTCACGCACCGGGACCAGGCGGCGGTCAGCCCGTTCGACTCAGCCGTCCAGGGCGGCGACGCGGTTTGGGAAGGGCTGCGACTGTATCAGGGCCGGATCTTCCGGCTGACCGAGCACCTGGCCAGGCTGCGCCGGTCGGCGCGGGCCTTGGCGTTCGAGTCAGTACCGTCCGACGAGCAGATCATCGCCGAGATCCGGCGCACGCTGGCGGCGAATGACATGACCGACGGTGTGCACATCCGGCTGACGCTGACCCGCGGCGTCAAGATCACCAGCGGCATGGACCCCCGGCTGAACCAGGCAGGCCCTACCCTCATCATCCTGCCCGAGTACAAGCCGCCGGTGTACGACTCGGCAGGCATCACACTGATCACGTCCAGCATCCGGCGGCCACCGCCGGACTGCCTGGACCCCCGGATCCACCATGCCAACCTGCTGTCCTCGATCCTGGCCAAGATCGAGGCCAACGTCGCCGGGGCAGACGACGCGCTAATGCTCGACCAGCGGGGCTTCGTGGCCGAGACCAACGCGACGAACGTGTTCAGCGTGAGTGGCGAGGTGCTCGGCACGCCGGCCGCGGTCGCCTGCCCGGAGGGGATCACCCGGGCTGCCGTGCTTGAGCTGGCCGCCAGCGCCGGAATCGAGTGCGCCGTCGGTGACTACTCGCTGACTCAGCTCTACACCGCCGACGAGGTGTTCGTGACCGGCACGATGGGCGGGATCGCACCGGTGATCCGGATCGACGGCCGCCTGATCGGCACCGGCCGACCCGGTCCGATGACCGGACGCCTGACCACCCTGCTGGCCAACCTGACGGCAACCAGCGGGACGCTCGTGGCCTAGCGTGCGGTTAGCGCGGCAGGGTCGCGCGCAGGGCCAGGACCCGCTCTGCCGCGGCCTTGAAGGCTGCCTGGTAGGCCTTCGTGCCGTGCAGGTAGTCCGTGTTCAGGGAGTGCATGGCGTGGTAGCCCTCGAGAGGGTCCAGCTCGGCGCACAACAGCAGATCCATTCCGGCCCTGGCCGCCAGGGTGGCGCGGGCCGCGATGGAGCCAAACGGCTTGAGCGCGCCAGCCTCCAGCGCATCGGTAATGGTCACGCCGCCGAAACCAAGGCGGTCCCGTAGCTCGCCGTTCACGATCGTCGATGACAGGCCGGCCGGGTAGGTCTTGTCGAGCGCCGGGTAGATCGCCCAGGACACCATCACGAGCTTCACCTTCGCGGCGATCGCCGAGGTGTACGGCAGCTCGTCGACGTTCCTGATCGCCGACAGCGACAGCGGCAGGGTCACCGGGCCCAGGTCGGTGTTCTGCGATCTCGCGGCGTCACCCAGACCGGGGAAGTGCTTGACGGTGGCCGCCACTCCGCCCCGCTGCTCCGCCGTCGCATAGAGCGCGCCCAGCTTGGCGACCTTGACCGGGTTCTTGCTGAACGAGCGGCCGAACTCGTCGATGAAGTTCCCGGCCTGCCGGTACACGTCAAGGACCGGCGCCAGGTTGAGGTTCAGGCCGACGCTGCGCAGGTTCGACGCCGCACCGCTGCCCGCCAGGGTCGCCTGAGTCGACGAGTCCCGGGCTTCGCCGACCTGCTTCTCAGACAGCACCGGAGGTCCAGGCAGCCGCCGAACCACGCCGCCCTCCTGGTCGGTCATCAGCAGCAGCGGCAGGTGCACCGGGTCGTACTTGCTGGCGGCGGCCTGCTCAAGCTCACGCACAACCGCCGCGAGGTGTGCCTTGCTCCCCACATTGTCCGTGAAGAAGATGACCCCGGCCGCCCGGCCGTGTGAGATCAGCCACAGTAGGTCGCTCGGCGGGTTGAGACCGCTGTAGCTGTAGATGATCCGCTGGCCAGCCAGCTGAAGGGAGCTCAGCTTCGGCAGAGTGGCCATGGCGGCGGCCAGGCCGGCCGCGCTCGGCGACACGACGCCAGGGCGCAGTCCAATGGCGGCCGACACCGGTGTGATCGTGCCGGTCCCATGACGCCGATTGCCGCCCGGCTCCGATTTCGCGGTCGCCGTCGCCGACGTCTGGTGTGCTGCCGCAGAGCCACGCCGGGCAGCGGCGTGGGCAGCGTAGGCGACGACCGCAGCGAGCACGATCACCGTACCAATGATGGAAATGAACGCCTTGGGACCACGCACGGGGGACAGGCCTCTCAGGGGGGCGGTGCGGCCGGACCAGCCCCGCAGTTCGTCGACGCTGGGGGGTTACCGACGCCTGGGGTTCGGTGGCGAGCCACGCTAGGGCGTCCGGCCTGGGCTCCTGACCAAAGAGCCCGGTGGCCACCCATGGCTGCCATGCTACGAACAGACAACGCCGCATGCACGGCTAACGATTCCCCTCGGCATGGCGGCCGCACCGCGGATACCCAGGATCCGGTCATTTCTCCGTCCGCCTGATCCGTCGGCACCGCGCCGATACGCTTCGTAGCCGAGCCCCGCCGTACCGCCGTACCGCCGTACCGCCGTACCGCTGTGAAGTGAGCCAATAGCCTGGAGGAAAGACATGGTCCTGCGCGACACGCCGTGGCCAGCTGGCACGCCCTGCTGGGTCGACCTCGGCACCGACGATCCGGCCAAGGCCAAGGCGTTCTACGGAACTCTCTTCGGCTGGGCCACCCAGGACGGTCCGCCCGAAGCCGGCGGATATGTGATGTGCGACATCGGCGGCCGGCCGGTGGCCGGCATCGGTCCCAAGATGGGTCCGCCCGAGGTGCCGAGCACCTGGACAACCTACCTGGCAACGCAGGATGCCGACGCGACCGCGCAGCAGATCACCTCAGCCGGAGGTCAGCTCCTGGCCGAACCATTCGACGTGATGGATGTCGGCCGGATGGCCGTGGCCGCCGACCCGGGCGGAGCAGTGTTCGGGATCTGGCAGGCACGCGCGCACAGCGGCATGCAGCTTGCCAACGAGCCAGGTGCGGTCTGCTGGAACGAGAACATGAGCCGCGACTTCGACGGCAACAAGGCCTTCTACCAGGCCGTCTTCGGCTACCAGTACGACGACATGAGCAGCGCGGACTTCAGCTACGCCACGTTCGGCATCGGCGGGGACCCGATCGGCGGCATCGGTGACCTCGGCACGATGGCGCCACGGGAGACACCCGCGCACTGGATGACGTACTTCGCCGTCGCCAACGCCGATGACGCGGTGCAGGCCGCGATCAAGCTGGGCGGCAGCGTCATGCGCCCGGCCTGGGACAGCCCGTATGGGCGGATGGCCATCCTGAGCGACGACCAGGGTGCGGTCTTCGCACTGATCGGCCTGGCCCAGGCGAGCGGTCAGTAGCTGACCGCCGACTTTGAGCAGCTGAGCCCGGGCGATCATCGCGCCCGGGCTCAGCTGCAGCCGGACACCGCTCGCCCGCGCTCAGGGCGCGGCGGGCTCGACGGGCTCGACGGGCTCGACCTCGCTGTCAGCAAGACCTGGCTGCCCGAACGTGGCGGCGACCTGCTCGGCGGTGCGCCTGGCCCAGGACCCGGTAGTGATCAGCCCGACGGCAAGGACCACCACCCCGCAGCCAGCGACCAGCCACCAGCCCACATGGCTGGCCTGGGCGAAGCCGGCTCGCAACGGCCCGGACAGGGCGGAGACGACCGCCGATCCGATAACGGCCACTCCCACTGACTGACCGACCTGCCGGCTCGTGGACGCGACGGCCGCCGCCACGCCCGCCTGAGTTCGCGGCATGCCTGACATCGCCGTGTTCGTGATCGGGGCGTTGACCAGCCCGAAGCCAAGGCCGAACAGCAGGTAGCTGACGATGAGGCTGTCGGTGGAGGTGTCATTCACCAGGCGGGTCAGGCTGAGCGCGCTCGCAGCAATGGCCAGTCCGGCCAGGATCAGCGGCAGCCGAGGTCCGCGGGCGCCGACGATCCGGCCGGACAACGGGCTCCAGATCGCGGTCATGGCGGCCATCGGCAGCATGTACAACCCCGCGTGCAAGGCCGAGTAGCCGCGAACGTCCTGCAGATAGATGGTGCTGAGCAGCAGGAACCCGCCGAGCGCCGCGAACGCTGACACGGCGATCACGGTCGCCCCGCTGAACGGGGCGCTGCGAAAGAACCGCAGGTCAAGCAGTGGCTGGCGGCGGCGAGCCTCATATCCGACAAACCCGGCGACCGCGACTGCGGCGACACCGAAGCAGCCAGCCACGACGGCCGATGTCCAGCCGCGGTCAGGTCCTTCGATGATCGCGTAGACCAGAGTGCCCAGCGCAACCATCACGAGCAGCTGGCCGACCGGATCGGCCGGGCGCGGGTGCGGTGCCTTCGACTCGGGCACGAAGGCCGCGGTCAGCCCGATCGCGGCCAGCCCGACCGGAATATTCACCCAGAAGATGCTGCGCCAGCCGACCGAGCTGACCAGGCCGCCGCCGACCACCGGGCCGAGCGCCATGCTGAGACCGACCACGCCACCCCAGATCCCGATCGCCCTGGCGCGCTCGGCTCGCTCGGTGAAGGTATTCGTGATGATCGACATCGCCACCGGATTGAGCATCGACCCGCCAACTCCCTGCACCATCCGGAACGCCACCAGCGCACCCAGACTGGGCGCGAGACTGCAGAGCAGCGACCCGAGCGTGAACAGCGCCAGGCCGACCTGGAACGTCCGGCGGCGGCCGACCCGGTCGGCGGTCGAGCCAGACAGCATCAGCAGGCTGGCCAGCACCAGGGTGTAGGACGCCACGATCCACTGCAGGCCGGAGACCGATGCGTGCAGTTCCCGCTGGATCGACGGCAGCGCGACATTAACGATCGTGTTGTCTAGCCCGACGATCAGCAGGCTCATGCAGCAGATCGCCAGGATCAGCATCCGACGGCGAGTACTCAGCTGATCCGGCTTCATCGTTCCTAGCATGCCTGCTCTGGTCCGGCCGCAACCCAGGGGGTCGCAGCACAGTCTCAAAGTCAGATCGGCGGAATCCCGCCCCAAGCAACCCGATTGGAGCAAAGACCATGCATAGGCATAACAAATTAATCGGGGCTCGCGCCGCACTCGGGTTGCTCGCGCTCGTGGTCATCGCTGCGACCACCGCGTGCACGACTGGCAGCGCGGCAGCGACGCGGCCGGTCGCCGCGGCAACCCAACACCACACGTACCCGGTCAGCTCGGATGCGACTGCGCATCCGGCGCTCAGCCCGATCTCGGCCAGCTTCATCTCCGCCTCGACCGGCTGGCTGCTGGCCCGGCCGCCCTGTGCCGCGACGGGCTGCACCGAGCTGCGGCTGCGCAAGACCACCGACGGCGGAAAACACTGGTTCGCGGTGCCGGCCCCACCCGCGCCGGCCTCGGTCGCGCCAGGCTCGCCGGCCGACTCGGTGAGTCAGATCCTGTTTGCTAACGCCCGCGACGGCTGGGCATTCGATCCGGCGCTGTGGGCCACCCACGATGGCGGGGCGACGTGGCACCGGGTCAGCATCCACGGCACGCCGGTACTCAGCCTGGCGGCCAGCGACGGCCGCGCGATCGCCGCGGTCGGCCGCTGCTTCTACCGCGGACAGCCGTGCGGATTCAAGGTCTATACGTCCAGCGTCGGCACCGACCGCTGGCTGGCGGTGCCGGGCAGCGCGGGGACCGGCGACGCGCCAGCTTCCGTGGTCGCGTCCGGGCGCTCCGGATACGTCGTCGACTCGCGGGCAGACCTGGGCAGGCCGGTGCTGCTCGCCGGGCCGGCCGACGGCTCGGCCCGCTGGCAGCCGCTAGCCAATCCGTGCCAGGGCGCGTGGTCGGCACCGCTCGCGGCGGCCACGGGCGGCTGGCTGGTGCTCGGCTGCGGTACCGAGCCAGGCGCGGGAAATCAGACCAAGCTGGTGTACCTGTCGCACAACCGGGGCCGGACCTGGCGCAGACTGACCGACCCGCCGTCCAGCGGCTACCTGACCGCTGCGTCCATCGGCCCGGCGGGGACGATCTTCCTGTCCGGCGGTCGCAGTGACGTCTATATCTCCTGGGACACCGGCCGGACCTGGCACACCAGCCGCGGCCTGCTCAGCGCCGATATCAGTGACGGACTGGCCGCGACGGCGGTCACCAACACGGAGGGATTCGTGCTCCAGGCCAGTCTCTATTTTCGGCAGGTCTGGTTCACCTACAACGATGGTCACACCTGGACTCCGGTTACCGTCCGCTGAGCACGAGTCACCCCGGCGAGTTCGTTATCGCTATCTGGACAGCACGCTCAGATGATGTCGCGGCGGCGCAGGCCGGCCAGTCCGGCGGCGGCCAGCGCCACCGCGATCAGGGTGAGCCAGACCAGCGGCGCGGCGCTGACCGGGCCGCCTGGCAGCTTCGGCAGATGCGTAAACGGCGAGATGTCGAGCACCCACTGGGATATCTGCACGGTGGCGCCCAAGAAGAGCAGCAGGACCACCACGCCGAGCACGGTCCAGCTGCCGGCCATGCTGGCCTTGGGCGCGAGCCCGAACAGCGCGGCGGCGATCCCGGCGATCACCAGCGCGGCGGGTGCCTGAGCGAGTCCGGCCAGGACCAGCCTGGCTACCTCGCTGCCGCCCCCTCCGGCCCGGTAGGCGTAGCCGAGGCCGGTGCCCAGGCCGGTGATGACCAGGATCGCCACCGTGCCGGCCACCGCGATGGACAGGTGACCCAGCGCCCAGCCGATCCGCCCGGCGCCGGTGGCAAGCACCGGGTCAGCGCGTTCCTCGGTCTCCTCGGAGCGCAGCCGGAGCACCACCGAGACGGCGTAGCCGGCCGCGATCAGCCCGGTGAAGCTCAGGAGCGCCGCGAGGTACGCGTTGCTCAGCGCCGAATGACCGCCGAGCTTGATCACGATCCGCCTGGATTGGGCACTGCCGAGCAGCCCGCCGATGCCCTTGGCCGACGAGCCGATGACGACGCCGTACAGCAGCGCCCCGGATGTCCAGGCGAGCAGGGTGGCCCGCTGCAGCCGCCAGGCGAGTGCCAGCGGACTGCGCAGCGACGCCGCACCCCGCGGCGGTCCGGGCCGCTGCGGCAGCAGCCCGGCGTCATAGTCGCGCCGCACGGCCAGCACGGCGGCCGCGGTCGCCAGCAGCACCACGGCAACCGGTCCAAGCACGAGCACCCACCAGCGGACCGAGCCGAACGCCTGGTCGAGCTCGGCCCAGCCCATCGGGGCCAGCCAGCTGAGCCAGTGCGGCCCGTGCGCGCTGGCCGAGTCGCCGACCGCGCGCAGCAGGAATGCCGCCACGAGCACCCCGATCGCGAGCCCCCTGGCCGCGCGCCCGGTCTGCGCGAGCTGGGCGGCGACGGCCGCTACGCCGGTGAACGCCAGCCCGCAGCCGGCGAAGCCGGCCGCCATCGCGATCGACCCGGCGGCGGGCAGCCCGAACGCGATGGCGGCGGCCGCCATCAGCGCGCCGAGCACGAGGTTCGCGCCGCAGGCGACCACCAGCGCGGAGACCAGCGCGGCGTGCCGCCCTACCGGCGCCGAGCCGACCAGCTCGAGCCGCCCGGTCTCCTCGTCGGCCCTGGTGTGCCGCACCACGATGAAGATGCTCATCAGCCCGGTGCCGATTCCGCCCAGCGCGGCGTCACGCCACGCGGTCAGCGAGCCGAGCGAGTTGCCGAACAGCGGCCCGTAGAGCGAAAGGAAGGCCGGGTTGTGGCCGGCCGTCGTGATGAACTCCTCGCGGGCGGCCGCCGTCGGATACAGCTTCTTGAGGCCGTAGACGGTGAAAGCGACGAACGCGGTGAGCGCATAGATCCAGATCACCAGCATGAAGCGGTCCCGGCGGCCGGCCAGTTTGGTCAGTGCACCGGTGCCGGTCAGGGTGTTCACGCCTGGCCTCCGCCCCGGTTGGCAGCGACCGCTCCGTGCTCACCCGGCCCGTCGCCCGCGTAGTGCCGCAGGAACAGCTCTTCGAGTGTCGGCGGCTGGCTGGTCAGGGTGCGGACGCCGGCCGCGCTGAGCTGGCGCAGCAGCCCGTCCAGCTGGTCGGTGTCCACCTCGCACCGCACCCGGTTGCCCTCGACGTCCAGGCCGTGCACGCCGGGCAGCCGGTCGAGCCCGTCCGGCGCTCTGGCCAGCTCGGCTGAGATTGACGTCCTGGTGAGGTGGCGCAGCTCGGCCAGGCTTCCGGTCTCCACGGCCTTGCCCAGCCTGATGATGGTCACCCGGTCGCACAGCGCCTCCACCTCGGACAGGATGTGGCTGGACAGCAGCACCGTGCGCCCGCGCTGCCTTTCCTCCTCGATGCAGCCGCGGAAGGACGCCTCCATCAGCGGATCGAGGCCGGCCGTGGGCTCGTCGAGCAGCAGCAACTCCACATCGGAAGCGAGTGCCGCGATGAGCGCGACCTTCTGCCTGTTCCCCTTGGAGTAGGCGCGCGCCTTGATCGTGGGGTCCAGTTCGAAGCGCTCAAGCAGGCTGGCCCGGCGGCCGGCGTCGATGCCGCCGCGCAGCCGGCCGAGCAGGTCGATCACCTCGCCGCCGGTGAAGTTCGGCCAGAGACTGACATCCCCTGGCACGTAGGCGAGCCGGCGATGCAGCGCCGTCGCCTCGCGCCACGGATCGCCGCCAAGCAGCCGGATGGTCCCGCCGTCGGCTCGGAGCAGGCCGAGCAGAATCCTGATCGTCGTCGTCTTGCCAGCGCCGTTCGGTCCGAGGAAGCCGTGCACCTCGCCACGGGTCACCGTCAGGTCGAGCCCGTCCAGCGCCAGGGTCTTGCCATAGGACTTGCGCAGACCGGCGACGTCGATTGCCTCAGTCATGATTTGGAGACTACACTAGTTTCATAAACTTGTGAAAGTTGTGAAAGGAAGATTGGGAGAACTCACGACGACCCGGAACACAAGGAGTGACAGGTGACTGCAGGGCGTGATGAAGTGGCGGTCGGCCGATTCGTCGAACGCTTCGCAGCCGTGCTGACCGAGGCAGGGATCCCCCGGATGCCGGCCCGGGTGTTCGCCGTGCTGCTTGCGTCGGACTCAGGCCGGCTCACCGCCGCCGAACTCGCCGGATCGCTGCAGGCAAGTCCGGCAGCCGTGTCCGGCGGGGTCCGCTACCTCATCAGCGTGGGAATGGTCAGCCGGGAGGGGGAGCCTGGTTCCCGCCGTCACTACTATCAGGTGCCAGCTAACGTCTGGGACGAGGTCGTCTCGAGCCGCGATCGAATCATGGCCAAGTGGACGACGGTGCTGCGGGAGGGCATGGAACTCCTCGGCGCGGACACGCCGGCCGGGGAGCGGATGGCCGATTCAGTGCGGTATTTCGAATTCGTCAGCGCCGAGCTGCCGCTGGTCATCGCCAGGTGGCGGGAGCGCATGGCCGCACTCAGCGCCGACCGGGCCGCGGCGGCGAAGAACCTCGAGTAGCCCAGCGCCCCGGACGTTCCGCCCGGCAGCAAGTCTGGCCGGACACCAAGTTTTGCCTAGCGGATTGACGTTCGGCACCGAAACGTTGGTAAGACTTGTAGGTGAACAACGCTGAGGAGGCTGCAAACGTGGCGCGCGATCCCGGAGACCTCTTTCAGGTCAGCCCCGAGGCGCCCAGCCTCGACCCCGACCTGGTGATGCTCTATTACCTGGACGGGTTCATCGACGCGGGTGGCGCGGGGCGGCAGGTCGCCACCCACCTGCTTGACACCCTTGAGCACCACGAAGTGGCCAGGTTCGACGTGGACTCGCTGATCGACTATCGATCCCGGCGCCCGGCCATGATCTTCACCAAAGACCACTGGGAGAGTTTCGAGCAGCCTGAGCTCGCATTGCACCTGCTGCGGGACGCATCGCAGACCCAGTTCCTGCTGCTCAACGGTCTTGAGCCGGACCGGGAATGGGAGACGTTCACCAAGGCGGTGCTGCACCTGTCGGCGACGCTGAAAGTGCGGCTGATGGCAAGCTTCCACGGCATCCCGATGGGGGTACCGCACACCCGGCCGCTTGGCGTCACCGGACATGCCACCGAGCCGGACCTAATCGAGGGTTACCAGCCACTCGTCGATCGGCTCCAGGTTCCTGGCAGCGCGACCGCGCTGATCGAACTACGGATGGGCGAGGCCGGCCGGGCGGCGGTCGGGTTCGCTGTGCACGTGCCGCACTATCTCGCGCACGCGGCCTATCCGGCCGCCGCGGTGACTCTGCTTTCTTCGCTGGAGCGGGCGACCGGCCTGAACCTGCCGAGTGACGCCCTGCGCGAGGCCGCGGAGCTCACCGACGCCGAGATCGCCAGGCAGGTGGCCGGCTCGGAGGACGTGACCGAGGTGGTCAGGTCTTTGGAGCAGCAGTACGACGCGTTCGCCGCCGAGCGGCAGGATCTGCTGGCTGGCCAGCCGGAGAACATGCCCACCGCTGAGGAGCTTGGTGCCCAGTTCGAGCGGTTCCTCGCCGAGCAGCAATTCGGCGGCGAGTCACCCGACGCCTGAGCCGGGCGGCGGCTCGGGCGGCGAGTCACCCGACGCCTGAGCCGGGCGGCGGCTCGGGCGGCGAGTCACCCGACGCCTAAGCCGGTCAGGTAAGCCCGACCGGCTCTGGCTGGCCCGTTCCTGCGGATCCGGGCAGCGGCGAGACCTCGCGCAGTCCGCCGGTCGTGACGTCGAAGACGAATCCGCGTATCGAGTGGGTATGCAGCAGGAAAGGACAGGCTCTGACCCGCGCCATCGACTGACGGACGTCGGCGTCGAGGTCGGTGAATGCCTCGCTGGACCACGACGGCGTCATACCGGTCTCGGCCAGCAGCTCCTCCTTGAACTGCTGATCGGTAAAGGTCTGCATGCCGCATTCGGAGTGATGGATCAGCATCACCTCGGTGGTGCCCATGTGTTCCTGGCTGACGGTCAGCGAGCGGAGCGCGTCCTCGGTAATCTCGCCGCCCGCATTGCGGATCACGTGCGCCTCGCCTGGCACCAGGCCGAGCAGCGCGTAGACATCCATCCGGGCGTCCATGCAGGCCACGATGGCCACGCCACGGGATGGCCGACCCTGCACAGGACCGGTGAACGCGCGGGCATATCGCTCGTTGTTCGCCAGCAGGTCATCGATCGCCGACATGGCAGACATCCTCTCGTGACATAGCCAAGATTTGACCATCGGCAGGACGGGTCATCGCCGTCGTCTGGGCATGACGAACGCATCGGCTCGGCGGCGGACTCGTCAAGAGCACGCCGCGGGCCAGGCCACATGTGCGGGGGTCATGTGGCCGCGGGAACAGGGCGGCGATGAACCGATCCGCCCGTCGCGCGACGACGCTGTCTGAATGAGCCGTCGCGCGATGCGGCGCCGCCGCCCTGTTCCCCGCTCCGGTCAGCCCCTCAGCAGGTCCCCGATGATGCCGCCAGCCGCGCCGCCGACGACCGCATCCTTGGTCCCCTGGTCCCCCAGGTAGGGCGAAAGCGCGTGCGCGAGCAGCGGCACCGGCATCGACTGCAGCCAGACCCGGCCCGGCCCGGTCAGCGCGACCAGGTGCAGGCCGTCGCCGCCGAACATCATGTTCGCGATGCCGCGCATCCTGGTGATCGAGAACTGCACCGTGGCCTGGAACATGCCGATATGGCCGGGGTGCACGAGCACCGTCTGGCCCGGCGGCAGTTCATAGGAGGTCACCTCGCCGCCGAGCTCGATCCAGGCACGGCCCTCGCCGTCCAGCTTCTGCAGCAGGAAACCCTCACCGCCGTAGAGGCCGCCGCGGAAGCTCTGCTGCATGGCGACACTCGGCGTGATGCCCGGCGTGCCGCACAGCCAGCCATGCCGGTGTACCAGGTAGGAGTGACCGCCCGAGATGTCGACGGGGACGATGTGACCAGGCACCTTGGCGGCGAACGTGATCGAGCCTGGGCCGTCGTACTTGGTGAGGAACAGCCCGCCGCCGCCCATCATCCGCTTCAGGCCGCCCATCAGGCCGCCGCCACCGCCGCCGCCGGTGTTCATTGTCTGCGACATCTGGATGCTGGTCGTCATCCAGGCCAGCTCGCCGTGCGGGGTCACGACATACTCGCCCGGCTGAAGCTGGACTTCCAAGATGGGCATTGTCGAGCCCTTGATCTCGGCTTGCATAGGGTAAGACCTTCCCAATCGCGCGACATCGCCGCATTCGGCGGCACTGACAGACAAGGTACTTGCCGGGACGGCCCACGGAAAGTCTGATCAGAAAGTTTGCCGCGGCGCCGTTTCCGGCCGCTCCGGCACCGCCGGAATCGTTGTCACCAGGCACGGATCCGGCGAGGCGGAAACCAGGGCCGACGCGCAAGCCCGGCATGGGTCCTGCGGTGCCGGTGTGGCACCGTACTGGCATGGAGGAGTACAGCAGGATCAACAAGGCCAACTGGGACGAGCGCGCTCCGGCCCACGCCGTATCCCCCGACTACGAGGTCGAGTCGTTCATCGCCGATCCGGCTTTCCTGAGCGGGGTGGTCCGCTTCGACCTGCCAAGACTGGGAGACATCCGCGGACTGCGCGGCGTGCACCTGCAGTGCCATATCGGCACGGACACGATCTCGCTGGCCAGGCTGGGCGCCTCGATGACCGGGCTGGACTTCTCGGCCCCAGCGCTTGACCAGGCCCGCGCGCTAGCGGAGCGCACCGGTGCCGACGCCACATTCGTCGAGTCTGACGTCTACGCGGCGGCCGACCTGCTCGGGCGCGAGGTGTTCGACCTGGTCTTCACCGGGATCGGAGCGCTCTGCTGGCTGCCGAGCGTCAGCCGCTGGGCAGCCGTCGTGGCCGCTCTGCTGCGGCCGGGCGGACGGCTGTTCATCCGCGAAGGACATCCGATGCTGTGGGCGCTCGATGACGAGCGGGACGATGACCTGCTTGTGGTCACGTACCCGTACTTCGAGCGCGAGGAGCCGATGGTCTTCTCGGCCGACGGCACCTATGTCGCCACCGACACGGAGTTCGAGCACACCGTGACCCACGAGTGGAACCACGGGCTCGGCGAGATCGTGACCGCGCTGCTGGACGCCGGGATGAACGTGACCGGCCTGACCGAGCACGACAGCGTTCCCTGGGAGGCGCTGCCCGGCAAGATGGAGCGGGTCGCAGGCGGCGAGTGGCGGCTGGCCGACCAGCCCTGGCGGCTGCCGCACAGCTACACGCTCCAGGCCGTCAGGGCCTGAGCGGAGAATCGGCCACAGCAAGATCGCAACTGAGCCAGGCGGGGGGCAGATTGTCGGGGCAGCGGCCGCGGCTGACCGGCCGTCTGCGCGCCCTGCTCGTCTTCGTCTGCGCGCTCGTGCTCGTCGACACCATCTTCTTCACCGCGCTGACGCCGCTGCTGCCGCACTATGTGCACACCGCCGGGCTGTCCAAGTCCGGCGCCGGGGTTCTGGTCGCCGCCTATCCGCTCGGCACCCTGGCGGGCGCGCTGCCGGCCGGCCTGCTGGTCGCTCGCCTCGGCGCGCGGCGGGGCGTGCTGGTCGGCCTGATCCTGATGAGCGCGTCAACGCTGGTCTTCGGCTGGTCGACAACGGCTATCGCGCTCGATTCCGCCCGCTTGGTCCAGGGCCTGGGCGGGGCCTGTACCTGGGCGGCGGGAATGGCCTGGCTGGCGGGCGCTGCCCCGGCACAGCGGCGCGGCGAGGTGCTCGGCACGGCTCTCGGCGCCGCGGTCGGCGGCGCGCTGCTCGGGCCGGTGGTCGGGGCAATCGCCAGCCAGGTCGGCACCGGGCCCGCGTTCTCAGCGGCGGCCGTCGGCGGCGCCATCCTCATGATCATCAACTTCGCCATCGCCCCGCCAGAGCGAGCCGAGCCGCAGGGCTTGTCGGCGGCGTTCGCCGCGGTCAGGGACCGCAAGGTCGCCACCAGCCTATGGCTGACCGCACTAGCCGGAATCGCGTTCGGCGTCCTCGACGTGCTCGCGCCGCTGCGGCTCAGCCAGCTTGGCGCCACGCCGCTCGTGATCGGCGGGACCTTCCTGGCTTCATCCGCCCTGGAGACCGGCTTCGCGCCGCTGACCGGCCGTCTGTCCGACCTGCGCGGCCCCTACCTGCCGATCCGGATCTCACTCGCGGCCGGAGTCGGGTTCAGCCTGCTCGCGCCGGTGGTTGCCCCGGCGGCGGTGCTGATCACCCTGCTGATCGTCGGCATGCCCTTCTTCGGCGCCCTGTTCACTCCGGCTACCGCGATGCTGAGCGGCGCCGCACACCGGCTCAAGCTGAACCAGGGGCTGGCCTTCGGTCTCGCCAACCTGGCCTGGGCGGCCGGTCAGGTGGTCGCCGCGTCGGCCGGCGGGGCGATCGCCCAGGCGACGTTCGATCTCGTCCCGTACTCCCTGCTAGCATGCGCCTGCCTGGCGACGCTCATCGCGCTGCGCGGTCGGCCGGTTGCCGGTTCCCGCGGCTAACCGGACTCGCGCACCGCGAGCTGTCTTCTTCATGACGGCTTAACGGGAACCTCGGGCCGATACTGAGCACGAGCACCCGGTCAGGCAGCACCTGCGGCAAAGGCGAAGCGGAGGCCCGTGATGCTCTTCCCGACATCGCTCGTTGGCAGCTACCCGCAGCCGGACTGGCTGATCGACCGAGACCGGCTGGCCGGCAGGTTCCCGCCGCGGGTCAGGGCGCGCGAGCTGTGGCGGGTCGATCCCGCCTTCCTTGAGCAGGCGCAGCAGGACGCGACCCGGCTGGCCATCGCCGACCAAGAGCAGGCCGGCCTGGACATCATCACCGACGGTGAGATCAGCAGGGAAAGCTACTCCAACGCCTTCGCGACCGCCCTCGATGGCGTGGACATCGACAATCCGGGCACCGCGCTGGACCGCAGCGGGCATCCGAACCCGGTGCCGCGGATCGTCGGGCCGATCAAGCGCCGCTACCCGGTCGGCACGGCCGCCCTGGCGTTCCTGCGCACTCAGGCCGGCACCGGCAAGACCGTCAAGGTCACCGTTCCCGGCCCGTTCACGATGGCGCAGCAGGCGCAGAACGACTACTACCCGTCGGTCGAGGCCGCCGCGCATGCTTACGCCGAGGCGGTCAACGACGAGGTGGCCGATCTGTTCGCGGCCGGCGCGGACATCGTCCAGCTCGACGAGCCGTACCTGCAGGCCAGGCCCGATGCCGCTCGCGAGTACGGGGTCCGGGTGCTCAACCGGGCGCTGGACGGCATCACGGGCACGACAGCCGTGCACCTGTGCTTCGGATATGCGGCGATCATTCACGACCGGCCGAGCGGCTACTCGTTCCTGCCCGAGCTGGCAGCCTGCCGGGCCGATCAGATCTCGATCGAGACCGCGCAGTCTGAGCTGGACTGCGCGGTGCTTGCCAGCCTGGCGGAAGCCGCCAAGACGATCATCCTGGGCGTGCTGAACCTGGGCGATCCTGCCGTTGAGACCGCTGACCAGGTGGCCGATCGGATTCGCCGGGCGCTGCCTTACGTCCCGGCCGACCGGATCGTGCTCGCGCCAGACTGCGGCATGAAGTACCTGCCGCGTGTGTCAGCCTTCGGCAAGCTCACCGCGATGACCGCGGCGGCCGCGAACCTGCGCGCGGCCGCCTGACGGGTCCCTCAGCGCGGGCTCGCACCGAGATCGCTGACGGCCCGAGCCAGCATCTCCTCGACCAGGTACCGTTCCGAGCCCCAGTCCCCGCGGAGGTCATCGAGAAAGCCGATGATGGTGACGACATCGGCCCACGGATGATAGCTGGCACCCGCCGCGCGCTCCCAGCTGTCGGTGAAACGCCCTGCCGCGTCGGAACCGATGGTCAGCAGGTTCACCCGGCAGTGTGCTACGTCGGCGACCGCCGGGCCGATGCTGGCAGCCTGCCAGTCAACCACCCCGGACACTGCGCCCCGCCACCACAAGACATTGCCTGGGTGAAAGTCACGCTGGAGCAGCACCGCTGGCTGGTTCGGCGCGGGTCCGTGGAAGATCTCCACCGCCCGCTCCCACAGCCTTGGGTGTCGCGCCCAGTCCGGGCGGCAGTAGCTGGCCTGGGCAAAGGGCGCGAACTCGCGGATCACCCCTGAAGGCGGGAGCGGGGTGGCGTGGATGACCGGTGGCAGCTCGGCCAAGCGCCGCAGCCAGCGGTCCAGGTCCGCTGGCCACCAGTCGACCTTGCCTGGCAGCCGCGACATGAGCAAGGCGGGCACGCCGACCTGCACTCCGGTCGGGTCGACCGCCAGCAGCCGGGGCGTCGGCAGGTCGATGGCCTCGGCAACGACAAGCGCCCGTGCCTCGCGCTCGGCGATGTCGGGCTCCTCCGCGTTAAGGTCGGGCCGCACATACCGGCGCAGCACGGCCCGGGAACGCCGCCCGTCGGTGCGCTGCACGGTGAGCAGATGCACGGCCGAGGACATTCCGCCGCGGATGGCCCTAGCCGAAATCACCGGCCCGCCGAGCTGGGCAGCGGCCCAGGCCAGCGCCCGACCTGGCGGCCGGGTGCGGAGCAGCCGCCTGCTCTCTTCGTCGTCGCAGAACCCGTGAGCGGGCGAGCGAGGTGCTGCCGCACCGACCGGGGCCGGCTGGCCTGCCGCGGCCGAGTCGGAGATCGGCACCATGCCGTCACGCTACCCCGTGAACTTCCAGCGCGCCGACAGCAAGCGGGCCGGCCAGCCAGCCAGCTCCGCACTCGGCCGTCAGGCCGGAGCCGGTCACCGCTGGGCGGTCCCGGTCGCGTGGTCGTTTCGGCGTGATCGCGATGGAAACGGGAGATAGGCCGACGTTGATCGCTTTCAGGCCAGCAAAAAGATGGCTCCCGGGCATGTGGCCCGTCTAGCCTGAGCGCTCGTGCGGGACAGGCCTGAAGGAGTCGGGCAGCGCGAGCTAAGGCAGGCTCTCGCTGATGGCTGGGACATCCGGGTTGTAGCCACTCGCTACGCTCCCGTCGGTGGCGGGAGCTACCACTGGGTTGTGCGCGACGGCCAGGGCAGGCAATGGTTTGCTACGGTCGATGACCTGGATGACAAATGCTGGCTCGGAGACAGCAGGGCTGCGGTGTTCAAGGGTCTGCGGGCAGCCATGGATTTGGCCTATGCACTGCGCCATCAGGCTGGGCTCTGGTTCGTGGTGGCCCCGGTTCGGGCGCTTGACGGTGCGACGGTCCTGCCGTTGGGGTCGAAGTACGCCGTCACCGTGTTCCCTTTTGTGCACGGGGCCAGCGGGCGTTTCGGCGAAGAGCTGTCCGCTGGCGAACGGGGACGGCTCGTGGACCTGCTGGCGGCGCTGCACCGATCCACGCCAGCAGCGGCCCAGGTATCCCGATTCCCGATCGCAGTGCCACGACGTGGCGTTCTGGATACAGCACTGCGTGAGCTGGACCAGCCCTGGCACGGCGGCCCCTACTCTGAACCAGCCCGCGCGCTGATCACCAAGACGGCGGGGCAGATCCGGCACCTGCTGGCCAGCTTCGACCAGCTCGCCGAGCGGGTGACAGCACTGGAGCCTGTTGTCACCCACGGTGAACCGCACAGCGCCAACCTGATCAGGGCGGGCACCGGAATGATGCTGATCGATTGGGACACCGTTGGCCTGGCGCCGCCAGAGCGCGACCTATGGATGATCGTCAGCGACAGCGGCCAGGAAACGCGCCGCTACACCCAGGCAACCGGGCGGCCGGTGGACCCGGCCGCGCTGGCGCTCTACCGGATCCGCTGGGCGCTCGATGACATCTCGGCTTTCGTGCACATGTTCCGCACCAGCCACCGCCGCACTGCCGACGCCGAGCACACCTGGCTGGCCCTTAACAACACGCTGGCGGGCACCACCCTCTGAACCTCGGCCGACCCCCGACACCGGCACTGCCAGGTGATCCCTATAGGTCAGGTAAGTGCCGTTGCGGTATTGCTGTAGTCCGGCTGACCTGACATTGCCGAGCGAACCGGCGCGGCATCCCACCAGATGTCGCACAACCGACCAGTGTGTACTTCTGTCTTAAAGCTGAAGGCGCAGCCGGTCCGGACGGCTGCGAGGTCGGGAGGCCACGGTGCGCAAGCTCTCCGTTATCCGGCAGACCCGGGGCGGCTCGCTGGTCGGCACCGGTCTGGTGGCCGCCGCTGTGCTTGCTCTTGCGGCCTGCACCACCTCGAGCGCTCCGGTCCAGCCACCGGGCTCGCCTTCCGGCTCGCAGTCGTCAAGCACCGCCGCTTCGACCCCGCCGACTCAGCCGCCATCGGCGTCTTCGACGCCGGGCGGTCCGAACTCGCTGGCCGGGTTCCAGGTGCTGTCCATGAGCTTCGTCTCCGACCAGCGCGGTTGGGCGCTTGGCACGATCAGCTGCGGGACCGGCCGGTGCGTGGCCCTGCTCAGCACGCCCGACGGTGGCAGCACCTGGAGTCGCCTGACCGCGCCGACCAGGGCGGCGGGCGGCGTCTACAACACCTGCCCGACCCGCCAGCCGTGCGTGCAGCAAGTACGGTTCGCCACCCCGCTGATCGGCTATGCCTACGATCCTTCGCTGCTGCTCACGACCGACGGCGGCCAGCGCTGGCGCCAGCTGAGCGGGCTGGATGTCAGCTCGCTCGAGGCCGCCGACGGTACCGCGGTGCGGGTCGCTTCCAACGCCCGCGGTTGCAGCGGCACCAGCTACCAGGTCGACTCCGCACCGGTCGGCAGCACCGTCTGGGGGGCACTGCCGGCTCCGGCGGTCATGAACATCTGCCCGCCGGTGATGTATCGCCAGGGCGAGCGGCTGGTCCTGGCAGGCTACGGCAACCCGGCAGGCGGGGTGCTCGCGACGGCGCAGATCGCGCGCTCCGGCGATGGCGGCCGGACCTGGGCCAGCGGCCCCGACCACTGCGGCAGGACGCAAGGTTACGCATCCGACGTCACCCTCGCCCCGCCGGACGTGCTCGTCGTGCTCTGCCAGAACCAGCAGCCGAACCCCAACGGCAGCTACCCGCCAGCATGGGTCCGGGTTTCCCTCAATGGCGGTGCCACCTTCGGCCCCGACCAGCAGGTTCCGTCCCGGTCCAGCGCTCCGGCCGGGGTGATCGAGCGTTACCAGCTAGCCGCCGCCAGCGCGAACCGACTGCTCGTCGTCGAAACCGGCGTGCACACAAGCAAGGTCCTGCTAAGCGAGAACGGCGGCCGCACCTGGTCCACCCCGCTGAACCTGAGCTCCGGCAGCCCGGTTGTCCTGGTCGGATACGAGGACCCGCTCACCGCAAGGATCGCCCAGGCCGACACGGTCTGGACCACCCGCGACGGCGGCCAAACCTGGACCGCCAACCACTTCAGCACCAGCTAACCGGACTCGGGACAACGAACTGCGAATCCCGCGCAATAATCCGGCTAGGTTGGAGTCACCGGGCCTGGTCGGAGCCTTCCTCGCTGGCGAGCGCCGCGCGCAGTTCCACTAAGTCGGCCGTGATTGCGGTATGCAGGCCAGGATGCAGGCCGTTCTTGCGCTCCGCGACCCAGCGGACGCCATGACGACCGATCAGCTGGCTACGGAACCGGAATGCCGGGTAAGCCACCGTGAGCCGGTCAAGCTCAGCTGCGACAACCATGTCGTCGGCTGTGATCTGCGCTGGTGCGCCAGGGCACGCTTGTGCGCCATGATCTGTCATAGCCGGACTCGCCTTCCGGTCAGGGCTCGGCCCGGAGCTAGTACCTCCCGGCCGGGCCCGCTGTGTACAGGCAGAAGCCCCAGCGTAACGTCGGTGTCCTATGGTCGTCTACCCTCGATATATGGTCACACCATGGCCTACGCTGCTCCACGCGTGGCGGCCTACGGACGGCTACCGTCGCGCCATGGTCATAGACCGGGAGTGGGACGAGCCGGTATACCGGCAGGTCGCGAACATCCTGCGCGACCAGATTGAGGCCGGGCAGATCGAGGCGCGACGCCCGGTCCCATCGATCCGGACCTTGTGCCAGACCTACGGGATCGCGAGAACGACCGCCGCCAAGTCGCTCCGCGTGCTCGCGGACGAGGGACTGATCCGCCAGGTTGCCGGGCGTGGCTGGTTCGTCGTGCCAGAGGATCAGCGGCCCAGGTAGTAGCGCTGATATGAGGCCCAGGATTCCTCATCCGTTCTCGAGCGTGCCCGCGCGGCCCTCCTAGCGATCTGTGAGCGCCGCCACTCACGTGACCGGCTGCCTGGTTCGGAGCCGCCTGGCAAGCCGTTCAGGCGGCTGGGCGGGTCCGTATCCAGGCAGTCCGTTCCGCACGCCAAGGTCCTTGTCTCCGGCCCGAAGGCCAGGCTCGCGGATCAGCGGCCTGGTGCCCGGGTCGCCCGGCAAGCCGTTCAGGCGGCGGGCGAGTCCGGGATTCCGGGCCGCGCCGGCCCTGCCTAGTCCCCAAGCTCGGCCCGCCGTCGATTCACGTACTCCTGCAGCTCGGCCCTGATCGCCTCGTCCAGCGGCGGCTCGGCGTACTCCGCCAGCTTCTTCGCCACGATCTCGCTGGCCCGCGCGGTCGCGTCCAGTCCACCGGTCCGCAGCCACCGCTCGTAGTTCGAGGTGGACGACAACAACGGCCGGTAGAAGCACTCGCGGAATCGCTCCATCGTGTGCTGCGCCCCCAGGAAGTGACCGCCGTGCCCGACCTCCTCGTGCGCGCCGAACGCCAGCGACTCCTCGTCGATCTCCAGCGGCGTGAACTCGACCCGCAGCATCCGCAGCAACTCGATGTCGACGATGAACTTCTCGTAGCAGGAGACCAGACCACCTTCCAGCCAGCCTGCCGCGTGCATGACGAAGTTGGTCCCGGCCAGGAACGTCGGCAGCAACGTCATCAGCGACTCGTACGCCGCCTGCGCATCACAAGTCTGGGAGGAATTGAGGCCGCCGCCGGTGCGGAACGGGAGTCCGAAATGGCGGGCCAGCTGGCCGGTGCAGAGCAGGCCGATCGCCGACTCGGGTGTGCCGAAGCTGGGCGAGCCTGACTGCATGTCGATGTTCGAGAGGAATGATCCGAAGATGACCGGGCAGCCGGGCCTGATCAGCTGGGCCAGCGCGATCCCGGACAGCGCCTCGGCGAGCTGCTGCACAAGTGCCGCCGGGATCGACACTGGCGACATGGCACCCATCAGCAGGAACGGGGTGAGCACCACCGGCTGGTTGGCCGCGCAGTACTCGAACTGGGCGTCCAGCATTCGGTCGTCCCAGCGCAGCGGTGAGTTGCAGTTGATCAGCGAGATGGTGGCCGGTGTCGCCTCGATCGCGGCCCGGCCGCCGAACAGGATCTCGGTCATCTTGATGGTGTCCGCGGCGTTCGGCCCCGAGACCACATTGCCCATGTAGATCTTGTCAGTCACGGTCTGCAGCGCGTAGATCATGTCCAGGTGCCTGGAGTCGAGCGGTGCATCGTTCGGCTCGCAGATCACTCCGCCGGCCGAGTCAAGTTCGGCGAATGACTGGGCCAGCATCGCCATCTTGCGGAAGTCGTCCATCGAGGCATCCCGGCGGACGTCGCCCTCCCGCACGAACGGCGAGCCGTAGACCGCGCCGAACACCATCTGGTCCCCGCCGATGTGCACGCTGTTGGCCGGGTTCCTGGCCTGCACGTCGAACTCGGCTGGTGCCTTGGCCACCTGCTCGATGATGAAGTCAGGATCCAGCTTGACCACCTCGCCTTCGACCGTCTGACCAGCCTTGCGCAGCAGGTCAAGGGCCTCGGGCTTGGCGAACTGAACGCCGATCTCGGAGACGATCCGCCGCCAGCCTTTGTCGAGGACGGCAACTGCGTCCGGCGACAGGATCTCGTAGCGGGGCATCCGGTTGCGGAACATGGCCACCTCGGTTCGGACTGGTTTCGGGTTCGGGCTGATCTCGGTTCGGGCTGATCTCGGTTCGGGCTGATCTCGGTTCGGGCTGGTCTCGGTTCGGGCTGGTCTCGGTTCGCGCTGGTCTCGGTTCGCGCTGGTCTCGGTTCGCGCTGGTCTCGGTTCGCGCTGGTCTCGGTTCGCGCTGGTCTCGGTTTGGCTGATCTCGGCCAGACTGATCTCGGTCCAGGCCAATCTGGGTTGCGCTGGTCT